>Ga0157373_10003982_pt1 | contig 11140 bp, 10 predicted proteins | sample C65metaG_FD_113460 | JGI IMG/M metagenome (GOLD analysis project Ga0157373, IMG submission 113460) | Corn rhizosphere microbial communities from Kellogg Biological Station, Michigan, USA - C6-5 metaG | ecosystem: Host-associated > Plants > Roots > Rhizosphere > Soil | place: USA: Michigan...
TGAGCGGCGGCAACCAGCAGAAGGTGGTGTTCGCGCGCTGGCTGCACCGCGAATGCCAGGTGCTGCTGCCCGACGAGCGCACGCGCCGCGTGGACGTGGGCGCGCGCGCCGACCTGTACGCCGAGCTCGACCGCATGACCGACGCCGGCAAGGCGCTCCTGATGGTGTCGAGCGACCTGCGCGAACTCATGGCCATGTGCGACCGCATCGGCGTGATGAGCGCCGGCCGGCTGGTCGCGGTGTTCGAGCGCGGCCAGTGGAGCGAGCAATCGCTGCTGGCCGCCGCCTTCAGCGATGCGGCAGGCCGCGCCGCCACTGCGGCACCCCCCACGGCGGGCTCCGCCATTTCCGATCCGAATCCGGGCCAACCGGCCACCGCCGACACACCATGACCGCAGCCGCCGCCACCTCCGCCCCGCCCTCCGCCCTGAAGGGCCAGCTGGGCACCTACGTGGGCCTGACCGTCGTGCTCGTGGGCATGGTCGCGCTCTTCGGCACGCTGAGCGAATATTTCCTCACGCGCGAAACCTTCATCTCCATTGCCAACGAGATTCCCGCGCTTGCGGTGATGGCCGTGGGCATGACCTTCGTGCTGATCATCGCGGGCATCGACCTGTCGGTGGGCTCGGTGCTTGCGCTGAGCGCGGCGGTCACGGCCGCCGCCATCCTCCAGTGGAAGCTCTCGGTGCCGATGGCCGCCGCGCTGGGCCTGGCCACCGGCCTGGTGTGCGGCAGCGTGACGGGCGCGGTGTCGGTCGCATGGCGGCTGCCGAGCTTCATCGTCTCGCTGGGCATGCTGGAGGCGGTGCGCGGCGGCGCCTACCTGGTGACCGATTCGCGCACGCAGTACGTGGGCGACGCGATCTCGGGCCTGGCCGCGCCGTGGATCGGCGGCATTTCCGCGGCCTTCGTGCTCGCGGTGGTGCTGGTGGCCGCCGGCCAGCTGGTGCTCACGCGCACGGTGTTCGGCCGGCACGTGGTGGGCATCGGCACCAACGAAGAAGCGATGCGGCTCGCGGGCATCGATCCGCGCCCGATCCGCATCATCGTGTTTGCCGCCACCGGCCTGCTGGCGGGCCTGGCGGGCCTGATGCAGTCGGCGCGGCTCGAAGCGGCCGACCCCAATGCCGGCGTCGGCATCGAGCTGCAGGTGATTGCGGCCGTGGTGATCGGCGGCACCAGCCTCATGGGCGGGCGCGGCTCGGTGGTCGACACCTTCTTCGGCGTGCTGATCATTGCGGTGCTCGAGGCCGGGCTTGCGCAGGTAGGCGCCAGCGAGCCGAGCAAACGCATCATCACCGGCGCGGTCATCGTGGTTGCGGTGATCATCGACACCTTGCGCCAGCGCCGGGCCGATCGCCGCCTGGCCTGACGCTGCATAAAAAGGGGGAAGCAACCATGGCCACCATCAAGGACGTCGCGCTGCGCGCGGGCGTTTCGGTCACCACCGTCTCGCACGTGGTCAACGACACGCGTCATGTGAGCGCCAAGGGCCGCGAGCGCGTGGAAGAGGCCATCCGCGAGCTGGGCTACGTGCCCAACGCGATGGCGCGCAGCCTCAAGAGCAACACCACCTCGACGCTCGGCATGCTGATTCCGAACAGCTCGAACCCCTACTTTGCCGAGATCGTGCGCATCGTCGAGGACCGCTGCTTCGGCGCCGGCTACACGCTGGTGCTGTGCAACACCGACGACGAGCCGCGCCGCCAGAGCGTCTACCTGCAGGTGCTGGCCGAGCGCCGCATCGACGGGCTGATCGTGGTGTCGACCGGCGCCGGCGACGACGATTCGCTCGTCACGCAGCTGCACGGCCTGCGCATTCCCACGGTGCTGGTCGACCGCGAGATTGCCGACCCGGCCTGCGACCTGGTCGAAACCGCCCACATGCAGGGCGGGCTGCTCGCGGTGCGGCACCAGCTGTCGCTCGGCCACAAGCGCATTGCCTGCATCGGCGGGCCGGTAGGCGTGATGCCGAGCGAGCAGCGCATCGAGGGCTGGCGCATGGCGCTTGCCGAGGCCGGCACCGCGCCGAATGCCGACGCCCTGCTGTGGCGCGGCGGCTTCACGAGCCAGGGCGGCTACGAGGCAATGCACGCGATCCTGCGCACCGAAGAGGCGCCCTCGGCCGTCTTCGTCTGCAACGACCTGATGGCCATCGGCGCCCTGCGCGCCGCGCATGAAAGCGGCGTGCGCGTACCCGACGAGCTCTCGATCGTGGGCTTCGACGACATCGAACTCTCGGCCTACACCAGCCCGCCGCTCACCACCGTGGCGCAGCCCAAGGAGCGCATCGGCGCGCTCGCGGTCGACATGCTGCTGGAGCGCGTGGGCGGCAAGCGGCGCGATGCGCGCAAGGTGGTGCTGCAGCCCGAGCTGCGCGTGCGCGCCTCGACCGCGCGGCACGCGAGCTTCCGCGAGGCCGCCGCGCCGTCTTCCTCTTCCACGCCAAGCCGAAAGTCCCGCACCCCGTGAGTTCGACGCCTTCTTTCTTCTCTTCTTCCAGCGCCGCCCCGCCGCCGCGCATCGTGGTGCTCGGCAGCCTGAACATGGACATCGTGCTGCGCGTGCCGCATGCGCCGGCCGCGGGCGAAACCCTGCTGGGCCATTCGATCGCCCACATTCCGGGCGGCAAGGGCGCCAACCAGGCCGTGAGCTGCGCGCGCGAAGGCGGCCGCGTCGGCATGATCGGCTGCGTCGGCAACGACGCGCACGGCCAGGCGCTGCGCGATGCGCTCGGGCGCGACGGCATCGACACCGCCGCGCTGCGCACCAGCCCCGGCGAGCCCACGGGCACCGCGCTGATCCTGGTGGAAGACGGCGGCCAGAACCGCATCGTGATGATTCCCGGCGCCAACGCGCAGGCCGAGATCGACGCGCCGGCGCTGCGCCAGCAGCTGCAGGGCGCGGCCTTCCTGGTGACGCAGTTCGAGATACCGCTGGACCAGGTCGCGCGCGCCATTTCGGTGGCGCACGAGGCGGGCTGCAAGGTGCTGCTCAACCCGTCGCCGGTGCAGCCGATCGCCGAGCCGCTGTGGCCGCGCATCGACACGCTGGTCGTCAACGAGATCGAGGCCCAGGCGCTGTGCGGCCAGGCCGCCGACAGCCCGCAGGAAGCCGCGCTGGCCGGCCAGGCCCTGCGCGCCAAGGGCATTGCGCGCGTGGTCGTCACGCTCGGCGCGCGCGGCGCCGTGGCCATCGATGCCGATGGCGCGCGCCACCATCCCGCGCCCCAGGTCCAGGCGGTCGACACCACGGCCGCAGGCGACACCTTCCTGGGCGCGCTGGCCGTGGCGCTGGGCGAGGGCCAGTCCTTCGACGAAGCCGTGCGCCTGGGCATTCGCGCCGCCGCGCTGTGCATCCAGCAGCCCGGCGCCCAGCCTTCCATTCCGCAGCGCGATGCCGTGCTGCAAAGCCCCCTGCCACCCGACTGGATCGCACTGTGAAACGTACCGCCCTGCTGCATGCCGAACTCTCGCAAGTGATTGCCGCGCTGGGCCATGGCGACATGCTGGTCATCGGCGATGCGGGCCTGCCGATCCCGGACGGCCCCCGGCGCATCGACCTGGCGCTCACGCCGGGGATTCCGCGGGTCGCGGACGTGCTCAAGGTCGTGCTTTCGGAGATGCAGGTGGAGCGCGCGCTGATCGCGCGCGAAGCCATCGGGCAGCTGCCGGTGGGACAGCTGCCGGCATGGTGCGAAGGCCAGCTGGCCGCCCTGCCGGAGACGGTGTCGCACGAGGAACTCAAGCGCCTGAGCGCGCGCGCCAAGGCGGTGATCCGCACGGGCGAATGCACGCCCTACGCCAACATCGTCCTGTACGCCGGCGTGACCTTCTAGATAGAGCCTGCTATTCGAAGCGGTAGTTCGCGCCCACCGCCTGCCCCACCTTGAGCATGTGCTCCACGCCCTGCAGCACGATGCAGTTCATGCCGAAGGTGATGCGCCCGTCGACGCGCGGATCGGCGCGGTAGGTGCGCAGCATGTCGCCGACCTCGGGGCTGCTCGTGGCGGTGGCCGGGTCGATGTCCGGGATCGGGCAGCGGGTGCAGGGCTTGACGGGCTTGAGCTCGGCCTCGCCTTCGCCGGTGGCGACGTGCAACGCGTCGACCCGGTCCTCGTCGTGCGACTCGATGCCGGCCAGCACGATGTTCGGCCGGAAGCGCTCGATGCCAACCGCGTCGTGGCCCGCGGCGGCCAGCCGCTCGTTGAGTTCGGCCAGCGAGCCCTCGCTGGCCACCAGCAGCGCAAAGCCGTCGGCGAACTGGTTCGTCGCCTCGACGCCATCGGTCCACTGCAGGCTCGACAGGCGCTTGTGCTCGGGGTCGAAGCGCACCAGCCGCAACGCCTGCGGCTTGCCCGGCTCGGAGAGGAAGTCGCTGAACCACTGGGCGGCGATGTCGCCCATGTCGTAGGCGGCGACCTCGTCCTTCCAGACGCGCACGCGCACCGGCTTCTCGACCCGGTCGAAGGCCAGGTGCAGGGCCAGCATGCCCGGCGCGCGCAGCACCACTTCCATGTGCTTCATCTGCGGGCGGATCAGCGCCATGCGCGGCAATTGCCGCTGGGTCACGAACTCGCCCTGCGCGTCAACCACCATCCAGGCGCGGTCGAATTCCAGGCCGGTCTCGGTCAGCAGCGCCTCGGGAAGCTCGACCCCCGCGCACGATTTGACGGGGTAGACGAACAGGCGCGCAATGGTGGCTTCAATGTCGAAGGCGGGCTGTGGCACGTGGGGTTCCTTGGATTCCTTGGAATTGGGCAGCGATTGTCCCGCATCGGCCACTGGGGGCGCAGCCCGGGAACGGGCTTGTTCTTACAATGGCCGGATGGCCCTCCCTCCTGAAGTTTGCATTCGCGGCGCCGGCATCGTGGGCCGCACGCTGGCCCTGCTGCTCGCACGCGAGCGAGTGCGCGTCGCGCTGGTGGTTCCGCCCGCCGCGGCCGGCAAGCAGGACATCCGGGCCTATGCGCTCAACACCGCCTCCCGCACCCTGCTCGAATCGCTGCGCGCCTGGCCCGACGCGGCGCATGCCACGCCGGTGCGCGAGATGCTCGTGCACGGCGACGAAGGCGGGCGCGTGCAGTTCAGCGCCGTGCGGCAGAAGGTCGATGCGCTGGCCTGGATCGTCGACGTGCCGGCGCTCGAGCAGCAGCTGGCCGATGCGGTGCGCTTCCAGCCCCAGGTCGAAGTCGTTTCCGAGCCGGTGTCCGCGCCGCTCACCGTGGTGTGCGAAGGCAAGGCCAGCGCCACGCGCGAGGCCCTCGGCGTGAGCTACGCGGTCACGCGCTATCCGCAGCATGCGATTGCGGCGCGGCTCGAAGCCGCGCAGCCGCACGACGGCGTGGCGCGCCAGTGGTTCAACGACACCGGCGAGGTGCTGGCGCTGCTGCCGATGGGCGGCGTGCAGGGCCGTTCGCTGGCGCTGGTGTGGTCGGTCGACCAGCTTCGCGCGCCCGCGCTGCTGGCGCAAGGCGACGAGGAATTCAACGCCGCGGTGAGCGAAGCCAGCCATGGCGCGCTCGGACCGCTTCGGCTCACGAGCGAACGTGCCGCCTGGCCGCTCGCGCGCGCCATCGCCGACCGCTGGACCGGCACCCTGCCGCAGGCGAAGGGCGCGGCCGCGCAGTCGTGGGCCTTGGCCGGCGACGCGGCCCACACGGTGCATCCGCTCGCGGGCCAGGGCCTCAACCTGGGCCTCGCCGATGCGGCCATGCTGGCCGACGTGATCCGGCAGCGCGAGTACTGGCGCAGCGTGGGCGACCCGCGCCTGCTGCGCCGCTACGAGCGCGCGCGCCGCGCCGACGTGCTGCAGATGAGCCTGGCCACCGACGGCCTGCAGCAGCTGTTCTCGCACAGCGTGGGCCCCCTGCCCGCGCTGCGCAACTGGGGCATGCGCGGCTTCGACCGCACGCGCCTCCTCAAGCACTGGATCGCCAACCAGGCGATGGGCTTGAAGGCATGAATCCATCGACCGGACTTCCCATGAAACTCGCACGCAACCTTCTTCTCGCCGCCTGCACGCTGGCTGCGGCCGCCACGGCCCTGGCCGGTGAGGCCGAGATCCGCAAGAACCTTCCGGCGCGCATTCCGCAGTTCCCGGCCATCGACGAAGTCACCAAGTCGCCGCTGCCGGGCCTCTACGAAGTGCGCGTGAACGGCTTCCAGATCTACTACACCGACGAGCAGGGCAACTACCTGCTGCAGGGCAACCTGATCGACGTGAATGCGCGCAAGAACCTGACAGAGGAGCGCATCGAGAAGCTCAGCCAGGTCTCGTTCGACAAGCTGCCCATGAAAGACGCCATCAAGATCGTGCGCGGCAGCGGCAAGCGCAAGCTGGCGGTGTTCGAAGACCCGAACTGCGGCTACTGCAAGCGCTTCGAGAAAGACATGAAGACGGTCGACAACGTCACCGTCTACCTGTTCCTCTACCCGGTGCTCGGTCCCGATTCGGCCGTCAAGTCGCGCGACATCTGGTGCAGCAAGGACAAGGGCAAGGCCTGGGGCGACTGGATGGAAACCAGCGTCAAGCCCGCCACCGCGGCAACCAGCTGCGACGTCACGGCCCTGCAGCGCAACGTGGAATTCGGGCGCAAGTACAACATCACCGGCACGCCCACGCTGATCTTCAGCGACGGCACCCGCACGCCGGGCGCCATTCCCGCGGACCAGGTCGAGAAGCAACTCGCCGCCTCCATCAACTGATGGCCGCGCCGACCGTTTCCCGGCGCGCGCGAGCGGCTGCGCCGGCCGCCGCGGTGCACTACCGCATCGAGTGCGCCGACCTGCATGCGCACCTCTTCGCCGTCACCCTGACCATCGAGGCCCCCGCCGCGCAGCAGCGCGTGGCGCTGCCGGTGTGGATTCCGGGCAGCTACCTGGTGCGCGAGTTCGCCAAGAACCTGCAGGGCCTGCGCGCCACGCAGGGACGCCGCAAGCCCGCGCTGACGCAGCTCGACAAGTGCAGCTGGCAGGTCGACTGCGTGCCGGGCCAGCCGCTGGTGCTGCACTACCAGGTCTGCGCCTACGACAACTCGGTGCGCACCGCCTGGCTCGACGCCGGCCGCGGCTTCTTCAACGGCACCAGCCTGTGCCTGCGGGTCGAGGGCCAGACCGATGCGCCGCATGCGCTGGACATCAGCGCGCCCGCCCTGCCGCCCGGCGACGATGCGCGCTGGTCGTGCGCCACCGCGCTCGTGCCCGAGAAGATCGACAAGCTCGGCTTCGGCCGCTACCTGGCCGCTGGCTACGACGAGCTGGCCGACAGCCCGGTCGAGATGGGCCCCTTCTGGAGCGCCGAGTTCGAGGCCTGCGGCGTGCCGCACCGCTTCGTCATCGCAGGTGCCGCTGCCTCGTTCGACGGCGAGCGCCTGATCGCCGACACGCAGGCCATCTGCGAAGCCGAGATCCGCTTCTGGCATGGCGACAAGGCCGGCAAGCGAGGCGGCCCCAAGCTGCCGATCGACCGCTACGTGTTCATGCTCAACGCGGTGGACGACGGCTACGGCGGGCTGGAGCACCGGCACTCCACCGCGCTGATCTGCAACCGGCGCGACCTGCCCCAGCGCGGCGCGAAGAAGCAGCCCGAGGGCTACACCACGCTGATGGGCCTCATCAGCCACGAGTACTTCCACACCTGGAACGTCAAGCGCATGCGCCCGGCCGAGTTCGCGCACTACGACTACAGCCGCGAGAACTACACGCAGATGCTGTGGTTCTTCGAGGGCTTCACCAGCTACTACGACGACCTGCTGCTGCGCCGTGCCGGCCGCATCGACGACGCTGGCTACCTGCGCCTGCTCAACAAGACCGTGAACCAGGTGCTGCAGACACCGGGCCGGCTCGTGCAGTCGGTGGCCGAGGCGAGCTTCGACGCCTGGGTCAAGTACTACCGGCAGGACGAGCAAACGCCCAACGGCACCGTCAGCTACTACACCAAGGGCGCGCTGGTGGCGCTGTGCTTCGACCTCAGCTTGCGCCGCGAAGGCAAGGGCACGCTCGACGACGTGATGCGCCACCTCTGGACCGAGGGCGGCGGCGGCCCGATCAGCGAAGCCGACGTGGCCGCGGCGCTCCAGGCCGTGGGCGGCCGCTCCTATGCGGCGGAAATCGCGCAGTGGATCCACTCGACCGACGAGCTGCCGCTGGCAGATTTGCTGCGCGCGCATGGCGTGGCTGCGCTCGAAGACCCGTCGCAGCAGGCGCAGGCGCTGGGCCTGCGCGTGGCCGAGGCCAACGGCAGCGTCCAGGTCAAGGTGGTGCTGCGCGGCGGCGCGGCCGAAAAGGCCGGCTTCTCGGCCCACGACGAATGGATCGGCGTCGAGCTGCCCGCTGTGGGCCGCAAGGGCCAGCAGCGCCCCGCGCAGGCCTGGCGCATCGCCAAGCTCGACGACCTGTCGCTGTACCTTGGCGACGCCACCCGCTGCACCGCGCTGGTGGCGCGCGACCGCAAGCTGCTGAGGCTGCCGCTGGTGCTGCCGGAGGGCGCCACCACCTGGCGCCTGTTCTCGCACGACGCCGCAAAGATCGCAGCCTGGCTCGCGCCGGGCGCGCGGCGCTGATCCGCGCCTATGGCCTGTATACAGTGAATCGCGTTTTCACCTTCCCTTGGAGACACCCATGAGCTACGAAAACATCGAAGTGCGGACCGAAGCAGGCAAGGTCGGCATCATCACCCTCAACCGGCCCAAGGCGCTCAATGCGCTCAACGACGCGCTCATGACCGAGCTGGGCACCGCGCTCAAGGCCTTCGATGCCGACGACGCCATCGGCTGCATCATCCTGACCGGCAGCGAACGCGCCTTTGCGGCCGGCGCCGACATTGCCGCCATGGCCAAGTACAGCTTCATCGACACCTACAAGGGCGACTACATCACGCGCAACTGGGAAACCATCCGCTCGATCCGCAAGCCCGTGATCGCGGCCGTGAGCGGCTTTGCACTGGGCGGCGGCTGCGAGCTCGCGATGATGTGCGACTTCATCATTGCGGCCGACAACGCCAAGTTCGGCCAGCCCGAAATCAAGATCGGCGTGATCCCGGGCGCCGGCGGCACGCAGCGCCTGCCGCGCGCGGTGGGCAAGAGCAAGGCCATGGACATGGCGCTCACCGCCCGCATGATGGACGCCGCCGAAGCCGAGCGCGCGGGCCTTGTGAGCCGCGTGGTGCCTTATGCGCAGCTGGCCGACGAAGCGCTCGGCGCCGCGCTGATCATCGCGGGCTACTCGCAGATCGCGGTGATGGCGGCCAAGGAGTCGGTCAACCGCGCCTTCGAGAGCGGCCTCTCCGACGGCGTCATGTTCGAGCGCCGGCTGTTCCATGCGCTGTTTGCCACGGCCGACCAGAAGGAAGGCATGGACGCCTTCCTCGCCAAGCGCCAGCCGGACTTCAAGAACGCCTGAGCGATCAGCGCGCGAGCAGCGCCTTCAACTCGGCCAGCGCCTGCGCCGGCGGCGTGCCGACCGAGGCGCCGGCTGCCGTGCCCTGCGGCGTCCAGCGCACCTTGTCTCCCGCGATCTCTAGCACTGCGAGCAGGGTGGCGCCGCGGTAGAGCTCCAGCCGCGCCTCAACGGGCGCGGCCAGTTCGCCGCCCGGCGCGGTGGCCAAACGAGCCAGCGTGTTGACCAGCGCGGCCAGCCCTTCGGTGTCGCCGCGCGCATGGCGCACGCTCTGCCCGGCGCGTGTTGCGTTCAACGACGTCCATTGGTCGAGCGCCGAGAACGCACCTTCATCCGGACTTGCCGCGGCCTTGCCTGCCATCACGGCCGCGCGCGGCGCGGGGGCCGAGCGCAGCATGCCGGAGGCGGCGTCGGCGCTGGGGCTGCGCTGCGGTGCCGACAGGGCTGGAGAAGACGCAGAAGCGCCGCCGGTGGCGGCCTCGCGGGTGGCGGGCGGCGCTGCGGGGGCCATGGGCGCAGGAGGTGGCGGCGGCGCGATCGCTGCTGCTGGTGATGATGCTGGTGCCGGTGGAACTGCTGCAGGTGGCGCAGGTGCGGGAAGCGACGCTGGCAGGGGCGGCGGCTCTGGCGCGGCCTGGCTGATCTGGGGCTCGGGCGCCGGTGCAGCAGCCTGCTTGCCGGAGGGCGGCGGCGCCGATCGGCGCACTGCGATCTCCCTGCTTCGCATGGACTCTTCGCTCACCGTATCTCGCGCCGCTTCGGCCTGCGGCTGCGGCTGTGCTTGAGCTGGTGCCGGTGGCGGGGCCGATGCGGTAGCTGGCGCGGGCGCGGGTGCCGCGGCCGGCGCCGGAACTGCAGCCGCAGCCGGCGCCGCCTCCTGAGCAGTCGCAGGCGCGGAGGCAACTCCCGCCTCTCCATCCAGCCGCGCATCGGGCACCGGTTCGCGATGCCAGAGCACGGTCACGAAGGCAGCCAGCAGCACGGTCGCAAAGGCCGCGTTCCACGGCATGCGCGCATGCGATCCCCCGCCGCCGCCGAACAGCCGGCGCCACCAGGGCGCGGCACCCTCGTCTTCAGCCGCCGGCGCCGCCGCGGGAACCGGTGCGAGGTTGTGCGCCATCTTCCGGATCGCGTCGCGGGTGCGCGGATCGGGCAGTGCGTCGCAGTCGGGCGCGTGGTCGAGCGCACGGCGCAGTGCGGGATCGCGCAGCGCCGCGTCCTCGCCGCCATCGTCGTCGAAGCCAGAGGTGCCGTTGCCGCTGCCGGTGTTCATGCGCGCTGCTCCAGCACCGACAGGTAGCGCTCCATGCAGCCGCGCAGTTTCTGCAGCCCATAGCGCAGGCGGCTGCGCACCGTCTCGAAGCCGATCTGCAGGCTGGCCGCGAGTGCTTCGACGGTCAGCCCGTCTTCATGATGCAGCAGGAACGCGGCGCGCTGCTCGGGCGGCAATTCGTCGAGGCAGGCCAGCAGGCGCCGGCCGGCGGCGCGCCAGAACGCGAGTTCTTCGGCCGATGGATGCGCCGCGGCATCCATCGCGCCGCGCACGCCGCGGTCGAGCGTGGGAAAGGCGTCCTCGCCATCGTCCGTATGCGCGGCATCGAGCGCCACCTCGCGCCCGCTCACGCGCAGCCGGTCCATCGCCAGGTTGTGCGCAATCGTGAAGGCCCAGGTGCGCCAGGCGGCGCCCTGCGGCGAAAAACTGTCGCGCGCCGAGATGATGCGCACCCAGGTGTCCTGGAACA
>Ga0157373_10003987_pt1 | contig 11135 bp, 9 predicted proteins | sample C65metaG_FD_113460 | JGI IMG/M metagenome (GOLD analysis project Ga0157373, IMG submission 113460) | Corn rhizosphere microbial communities from Kellogg Biological Station, Michigan, USA - C6-5 metaG | ecosystem: Host-associated > Plants > Roots > Rhizosphere > Soil | place: USA: Michigan...
CGATTCGCGAATAAATTCGCTCCCACAGAAGTCAGGTGCTGCCACAGGGTATTTAGGTGACCTGAACGCCAATCACGCAGGCGGCTGGGACTTCAGCATCGACGGCCGCTGACTGACTTCGTAATACCAGCTGGCCAGGCGCGGGTAGCTGCTGCGCCAGCCCAGTTTGGGTTGGCGGAAGTCCAGGTAACCCAGCGCGCAGGCCAGGCTGATCGAGGCGATGTCGAAGTGGGAACTCAGCTCGGTGACCGCTTCGGTTTCGAAGTACGACAGCGAGCGGAAGATCTTCTCGCCCTGGCTGTCGAGCCAGTCGGTCCAGCGCTTTTCTTCGGGACGAAGGAAAGTCTCATAACGGATCAGCACGGCGGCATCGAGTACGGCGTCGGCCAGAGAGGCCAGGGTCAGACGCCGCCAGCGTGCGGAGCCTTCGCGTGGAATCAGCGGGTTGCCGACGTGCTGATGGTCCAGATAATCGAGAATCACCCGGCTGTCGTGGATCACATTGTTGTCGGCCAGACACAATGCGGGAATCTTCCCGCAAGGGTTGTCTTGGCACACATCGGCGTCAGGATTGACCGGTGTAACGGTGACCGGCTTGAGGCTGACCCGCGCTGTCTGTCCAGTTTCGTGAAGCAAAATCAGCACCTTGCGCGCGAAGGGCGAAGCTGCGTTGTAGTACAGCGTCATGCTGGGAGCAGACATGGACATTCCTCTGTTCGGGCTGGCGCTAAGACTAGTCAGAGGCCTCTCGCCGCGCAATATATCGTTGGGCTTTCAGGCGCGGCGTCGAACCATCAGCCCTTTGATGCTCAGCCACGCCGGAATGCCCATGCCGATCCACGACAGGACATCCCAGGCCCCATCGCCCAACAGCGCGGCGAACAGGCCGGCAGCCGTCAGCAGGGCGATCCAGGTCGGTTTGCCGAAGGTTTTCCAGAACGCCGGGTGCTTCTTGTGTCGAGTCATGTCGCTTGCACCGCCTCACGCACGTTGACGGTCGCAGCGGCGCGTCGACGCACCCACCACAGGTACAGGCCGCTACCGAGCACGATGATGGTCAGCACATCAAGGATGCCCCACAGAATCTTCATCGGCATGCCGCCGTAATCGCCGAAGTGCAGCGGTTGCGACAGCAGCAGCGCATCCAGGTACCACGGGCTGTTGACGATGGCGGTGACCTTGAGGTCGCTGGCGTCGATCAGCACCGGGGTCAGCAAGTGCGAGGTCAGGTGGGTGCTGCCCTTCATGAACACCGCGTAGTGATGCTCGCTGGAGAAACGCGTGCCGGGGAAAGCAATGAACGATGGCTCGGTGCCGGGAACGGTCTGTTTGGCGATGTCCAGCAGGCGCGTGGCCGGGGCGCGGTCGGTCAGGGGAGGGGCGTTCTGGTAGGGCGCGACCATGGCCGCGAGTGCGTCGTTGCGCCATTGCGCGATGACCAGGTCCGCGCAGGCATTGAGCACGCCGGTCAGGCCGACGACGAATGCCCAGGTCAGGGTGACCACGCCAATCAGGTTGTGCAGGTCGAGCCAGCGCACGCGCGTCGATTTGTTCGGGCGCACGGTGGCGAAATCCAGTCGGCGCATGAAGGGTGCATACAGCACCACGCCGGAAATAATCGCTAATACAAAAAGCAGCCCCATGAAGGCCAGCAGCAGCTTGCCGGGCAGTCCGGCGTACATGTCGACGTGCAAACGCAGCATCACCATCATGAACCCGCCGTTGGCCGAAGGCGTTTCAACGGCCTCGCCCGTGCGTGAGTCGAGCATGAAGGTGTGGGTGTCGTTCGGGTCGCCGCCTGCGGTCTTGCCCATGAAGGCGTACATGCCGTTGGGCTCGTCTTCATCCCATCCGAAGTACTGAACCACCTCGCCCGGACGATGGGCCTCGGCGGCTTTGACCAGTTGCTGCAGGTCCATGCGCGGCGTATCGGCGGGCATCTCGCGGATTTGCGGGGCGTCGCCCAGCAGATGGTCGATCTCGTGATGGAACACCAGCGGCAGGCCGGTGATCGCCAGCATCAGCAGAAACAGCGTGCAGATCAGGCTGCTCCACGTGTGGATGAACGACCAGCGACGAATGGTTTGGCTCTTCATGGTGCGGGTACCGGGTTGAGCGAAAGCAAAAGGGCCGCTGTTGCGAGCGGCCCTTGTTTTACAGTGCTGAGAGTTTAAACGATTACCATTTGTAGTCTACGCTGGCGAGCACGCTACGACGGTCGCCGTAGTAGCAGTAGAAGCCGTCACACGTGGAAATGTATTCCTTGTCGAAGACGTTGTTGGCGTTCAGCGACACGCTTACGCCCTTGAGCGAGTGGGTCATGCGACCCAGGTCGTAATGAACGGCTGCGTCGTAAACGGTGTAGGCGTTGCTGTGGCCGTAGTTCGGATCGGCTACGAAACCGTAGCTGCCGATGGCGATGTTGTCGGTTTCGCCGATGTAGCGAGCGCCGAAGCCCAGACCGAAGCCGTCCAGCAGGCCGCTGTGCCAGGTGTAGTCAGCCCAGATCGACGCTGCGTTTTCCGGAGTCAGCGGCAGTGGACGGTTCTTGTCCAGCGGGTCGCTGACTTTGGTCATCTTGCTGTTGGCGTAGGTGTAGGACGCGGTCACTTTCAGGTTGTCGGTGACGTTGCCGACCGCTTCCAGTTCGAAGCCACGCACCTTGGCTTCACCCAGTGGGCGCGAAACACCCAGGGTGTCGCTCAGTACGATGTCGCGGCGGGTCAGGTCATAAGCGGCAGCGGTGAACAGCAGATCGGTGCCCGGAGGCTGGTATTTGATCCCCGCTTCATATTGCTTGCCGGTGCCCGGCTTGAAGGCCACGCCATTGGCACCGCCTTGCTCGGCCTGGAACGACTCGGCGTAGGAAATGTACGGCGTGAAGCCCGAGTCGAAGACATAGCTGAGCGCAGCGTTGCCAGTGAAGGCGCTGTCGGTACGGTCATCGGACTGGTTGCTGTTGTAGAACTTGGTGTCGGTCTTGAGCAGGTCCTGACGGCCGCCCAGGGTCAGACGCCAGTTATCCAGCGCCATCTGGTCCTGAACGTACAGGCCGAAATCGTCGGTCTTCTGATTGTAGTTCTGGAACGCTGTGTAGCTGACGTTGCTGAAATCCTGACCGTAGATCGGCGTGACGATGTTGCTGGTAGGCGCGTTGCCGTACAGCCACTTGTAGTTGTGGTTGATGCGCTGGTAGTCCGCACCCAGCAGAACCGTGTGCTTGAGCGCACCGGTGCTGAAGTCGGCCTGGAAGTTGTTGTCCAGCGCAAACTGGCTCATGTCTTCGTTCACGACGTTCGCGCCGCGAGCAACGGTGCCGTCATCCGATACGGAACCGAAGTAACCGCCTGCGGTGATGGTCTGGAATGACAGGTCGCTCTTGGTGTAGCGCAGGTTCTGTTTGAACTGCCAGACGTCATTCAAGCGGGTTTCGAAGGCGTAACCCAGTGCGTAATAGGTCTTGTCGTAGAATTCCCAGTCTGGATCGCCCAGGTTCTCGTGGTACTTCACGTGACCGGCGGCCGATGGGTATTTGGTGCCCTGAATCGGCAGGAACTGGCTGGTGACACCGGTATCGTCGCGGTTGAACATGCTGAGCAGGGTCAGCTTGGTGTCCGGGTTGATGTTCCAGGTCAGGCTGGGGGCGATGTTGTAACGCTTGTCGTCGGTGTGTTCGATCTGGGTGCCGCTGTCACGCACCACGCCGGTGACGCGATACTCGAACGTGTCTGCATCATCAATCTTGCCCGTGCTGTCGAAGCTGATCTGCTTGCGGTTGTAGCTGCCGACCTGCGCCTGAATCTCGTGGCTCTCTTCTGCCTGTGGGCGACGGCTGACCATGTCGATCAGGCCGCCGGGCGGGGTCTGGCCATACACCGACGAAGCCGGGCCGCGCAGCACGGCGACGCGCTCCAGATCCCAGGTTTCCATTTTCGGCATCACGTACGCGCCCTTGGGCAGTGGCAGGCCGTCGAGGAACTGGGTCGGTTCGAAACCACGGATTTTCAGCCACTCGGCGCGGCTATCGCTGCCGTAGCTGCTGGCAACCACGCCCGGCATGTAGCGCACGGCGTCGTCGAGGTTCTGTACGGCGCGGTCCTGCATCTGCTGGCGCGTGGCCACGGAGATCGAACGGGGGGCTTCGGCGATGGCGGTGTCGGTCTTGGTGCCGGCGGCCGTGCGAGTGGCGGCGTAGCCTTCTGCAGGGCCCCACGCGTTTTCGAAACTGTCCTGACGACCCTGAATGCTGGTCTCCGGCAGCGCCATCACGCCTTCAGGCGCCGCCACCAGGCTGTAGGTGCCTGCAGTGGTCTGGCTCAGTTGCAGACCGGTGCCGCGCAACGCCTGGGCCATTGCGCCCGGTGCGTCAAACTGGCCTTGGACCGGTGCCGATTTGCGGCCGGCGGCCAGCGACGGGTCCAGCGACAGGGCGATGCCGGCCTGGCTGGCGATCTGAGTCAGCGTGGTGGACAGCGGCGCGGCGGGCAGGTTGTAGGCACGAACGCTGGACGCCTGGGAGGCCGCCAATAGCTGCGTGCTGGCCAGCGGGGTCGCGAGGGCGACGGCAACAGCCAACAGACTCGGTCGCAGAAGGGTTTGAAGCGTGCGGGACATGGGCGGCTCCTGAGTGGAATGGTTCTCAATGCCTATGTGCCGAACGAGATTTGAAAAGTGATAGGGGCGAATCGAAAATAATTTAGATTTACAATTTTGCGCTTTTTTTCTGGTTCTGCCCGAAGGGCGTAGGAGCTTGGCTTGCCAGCGATCTGGCGCGAAGCGGCAGTAAAACCAAGCGCCGTTGTTATGTCTGATCCACCTCGGTAACAGGATTTACTGCTGCTGTGCAGCAGATCGCTGGCAAGCCAAGCTCCTACGCCCTCCGGGCAGAAGCAGGTCATGCAGTGCTTACAATTTTCGCGTCTGTTTATTTTCGCTGGCCACCACCGTCACCCACCAATGCGTGCGCTGTTCGATTTCCACGGGCAGCGTCGGCAGCAGCGCCTTGAGCGCCAGGTCGGTGTTGTTCAGCGGGAAGCTGCCGGTGATGCGCAGCTGCGCAACGTCCGAGGCAACGCCCAGATAACCCGAGCGATAACGTCCCAGCTCAGCGATCACGTCCTTGAGCGGCGCGTTATCGACGACGAGCATGCCGCGCATCCAGGCATCGGCGCCGGGAGCAATGGCGACCATCGGCCCCAGGCTGTGACGCTGAATCAGCATCTGCTGGCCTTCACGCAGGATCAGCTCGTTGTCGGACGCCTGCGGGTGTGCCGCCACCGCCGACTGCAGCACGCTCAGCAGCGTGCCGTCGTCGCGGCGTTTGACCAGAAATTTCGTCCCCAGGGCGCGCATCTGCCCTTCATCGGTTTCGACGATGAAGGGTCTTGGGTCTTCATGGCTGCCGGTCTCGACGAAAATCTCACCTTCCTGAAGCACGACACGACGCTGTTTGGCATCGAACTTCACGTCCAGCGCGCTGTGGGTGTTCAGGCGAATCAGGGTGTTGTCCGAGAGCCGAATGGTGCGCTGCTCGCCGGTTGCGGTGCGTTGATCGGCCAGCCAGTAATTCACTGGCAGGAAGCGGTCGCCCAAGAACAGTGTCAGCCCCAGCGCCAGGGCGAACCCGGCGACGCCACGACCCACGTTGCGCATCTGCCGGCTGACGCCTTCGCGCGAACGTATCAAGGCCGAACGCGCAGGCCCGGTGGTGCCGACAAAGCGTTGATCGAGCATGCCCAGTTGCATCCACGCCCGAGCGTGTTCGTCGCTGGCGGCGTACCACTTGGCGAATTCTTCGCGCTCGGCATCGCTGCCCTGGCCGCAATCCAGGCACAGCTGCCAGGCGATGGCGGCGTCGAGCACTTTCGATGAAACAGGGCGGGTGGGAATGCTCATGTCGGCTCGCCATACAGCGCGATGTAGCACTGACGCATGCCCTGGGCCAGATACTGGCGAACGCGGGGCACGGAAACGCCGATTTTTTCGGCGATTTCAGCGTGGGTCAGGCCATCCAGACGGTTGTACAGAAACGCCGCCCGCGCCTTGCTCGACAGTTTGCCGAGCATGCGGTCGATGGCTTTGAGGTCTTCGAGGATCAGTTGCTGCGCTTCCAGCGAAGGTTGTTCGGCCTCTGGAATCAGCATCAGCTCGTTGAGGTAGGCCTGTTCCAGCGCCGCGCGACGGAAGTAGTCGAACAGCAGTCCCTTGGCCACCTGCACGAGAAACGCCCGCGGTTCGCGCGGTGCATCAAGCTGCTCGCGGCCCAGCAGGCGTATGAAGGTGTCCTGGCTCAGGTCTTCGGCGCGGTGCGGGCAGGCGACGTTGCGTCTCAGCCAAGCCAGCAACCAGCTGCGATGGTCGCGATAGAGCGTTCCGACAAGCTGATGTTGAGGACTTTGGAATGACGACACGTGCGCACCGAAGAGAACAAAGTAACTAACGAGAATTATTCGCGATTGTGTCAGAGCCAATGAATGCTGGCAATTAGTGCTTATGGGAAGGAGCTGAACGGTAGCTGTAGGAAATGGCGATGGGGTTTGTGGGGATTAGCTATGAGGGGGGATTTTCTGTAGCAGACCGGCTTGCCGGCGGTGGTGCCCTCACAATCGCTACCGCCGGCAAGCCGAGCTGCCACAGGGGGCATCGTTTGAATCAGAAAGAATGCGACTGCTGCCGACGCCGCCATTTGCTCAGGCACTGTTCGAGCCGCACAGGGCTGTCCATGTCTTGCCGTCGCGCGTGGCTGAACAGGATCAGCGCCAGTTCGGCCGTCACCAGTGCATCGGCGCTGGCGTGATGCCGTTCCCCCGCCTGCAGGCCGAAGAAGGCTGTCCAGTCGTCGAGCCCCGCCTGGCGCAGGCAGGCTTGCGGGCACAGCAGCGGGGCGATTTCGGCCACGTCGAAAAACGGGTGTTGCAGCTTGTAGCCCAGGCTTTCCTTCAAGGCGCGGCTGATCATGTGCTGATCGAATGGCGCATGAAACGCCAGCAGCGGGCTGTCGCCGACGAACTCCATGAAATCCAGCAGCGCCTCCACAGGCTCGCTGCCCGCTGCAATTGCGCTGGGCGCCAGGCCGTGAATCAGCACGCTGGGGCTGATTTTGTGGTCCGGGCGCAGCAGGGTGCGTTCGAACAGCTGGCCGAGATCGATGGCGCCGTCTTCGATCACTACTGCGCCGATGGACAGCACTTCATCGCGATTCATGTTCAGGCCGCTGGTTTCCAGGTCCAGCACGACCCAACGCTGCTGGCGCAGCGGGTTTTCGCTGAGCGCGGGGGCGCGGGGCAGGTCGCTCAGGCGCTGTAACTGCTCGGGTGTCAGATCAGGCGCCTTGCGTTTGGTGGGTTTGAGCCACTGAAACAGGTTCATCGATCGGTCGCTTACAGTTGATAACGCAGGGTCAGGCTGGATTGCAGGCGCTGCGCCTGGCGGAATGACTCACGCAAGATGCGGCGGTCCAGATGATTGAGCACGTCGGGGTCGATCCGGTTGGAGTAGGGCAGATTCTGCCGGCTCTGCTGCTGGTGCTGCTGCATGCGCGTCTGCTGAATGAAGTGATAAGCCTCTTCATACGCCGCGCCGTCCAGCGGGTCGATGACTTCCTTGGCCACCAGTTGGCGCAGGCGCTCCAGGGTGTTGTTCGCGGCCACGCCGTTGGCCAGCGCCAGCAATCGCGCGCCGTCGACGAAGGGCGTCAGGCCTTGGGTCTTGAGGTCCAGAGTGTCTTTTTCGCTGCCTTTGCGCGCCACCACGAAATCCTTGAAACGCCCGACCGGCGGGCGCTGACGCAAGGCGTTGTCGGCCATCATGCGCTGGAACAAGCGGTTGTCGGCCACCTGCGCGAGAATGCTTTGCCGCAGCTGCTCGCCGCCGCTTTCATCGCCCCAGACCACTCGCAGGTCGAAATAAATGCTCGAAGCCAGCAGGTTTTCCGGCGTCGCCTCGCGAATGAACGCGCCGAAGCGCCGGGCCCACTCGATCCGCGACAGGCACAGCTCAGGGTTGCTGGCCATGATTCCGCCCTTGCACAGCGCAAAACCGCACAGCGCCAGACCCTGATTGATGCGCTCGGCAATCGGCAGCAGGCGCCCACGAATCTCGGCGGCTTCTGCGGCGTCGCGGGCTTCGAAGAGAATGCCGTTGTCCTGATCGGTGTACAGCGTCTGCTCGCGACGGCCTTCGCTGCCGAAGCACAACCAGCTGAACGGGATACCCGGGTCGCCTTTTTCTTCCAGCGTCAGCTCGATGACCCGGCAGACCATGTGGTCGTTGAGCAGGGTGATGATCTGGGTGATCTGCGTCGACGAGGCGCCATGAGCGAGCATGCGGTCGACGAGCTGCACGATGTCGCCGCGCAGGTTGCTCAGCGAGTCGATGCGCGGGGCATTGCGGATGGTCCGCGCCAGATGCACCAGATCCACACGCTGCAGGGAAAACAGGTCGCGCTCGGAAACCACGCCGCACAAGCGCTGATCCTTGACCAGACAGACGTGGGCGATATGCCGCTCGGTCATGGCGATCGCCGCATCGAAGGCGCTGGCGTCAGGACTTAAATAGAAGGGCGCCTGAATCATGCTGTGCTGAATCGCCTGACCGAAGTCGGCGTTCACGTCCGCCACCACCTGGCGCAAGTCGCGCAGGGTGAAAATCCCCAGCGGCGCCTTGGCCTCGTCGACGATCACGATGCTGCCAACCTGCTGCTCGTCCATCAGCTTCACGGCTTCACGCAGTGGCGTTTCCGGCGAACAGGTCACTGGGTGGCGCATGGCCAGCTCGCCTAGACGGGTGTTCAGCGAATATTGCGTGCCGAGTGTTTCCACGGCCTTCTGCTTTACTTGCTGATTCACCTGTTCAAGCAGGCTGCTGACGCCGCGTAGCGCGAAGTCGCGGAAGGTGCTGGAGAGCGCGAACAGCTTGATGAAGGCCTGTTTGTTCAGTTGCAGGCAGAACGTGTCTTCGGCCGCCAGATGCTCGGTGCGCGTGGCGCGTTCGCCCAGAAGGGCTGCCAGCGGAAAACACTCGCCGGTGGTGATTTCAAAGGTGGTTTCAGTGCCGCCCTTCGCGGAATGCGGGCGTTCCCCGACCACGCGGCCCTGTTTGACGATGTAAAAGTGCTCTACTGGCCCATCGCCAGGCTTGATGATGCTTTCATCCGTAGCGTAGAAACGCAGCTGGCACTGTTCGACAAGATAGGCGAGATGGGCGTTCTCCATCTGATTGAATGGCGGGAATTTTTGCAGGAATTGCATCGTGCCGTGGATGTTTTGCAACACGGCTGTTTTGCCTGCCTGGGTGAACGCATCCGCTTTGCTCATGACCGATACCGCTTGTTTTTATGGCTCCATGGTCGACCGCTTATCGGGCAGTGCCCATTGGACGTAAGTCTTAGGCAGCGGGAAAGGCGTTGGAGTGCAAGGAGGCGTGGTGTAAAACCGCATGACGCAGCGGCCGCAACGGCTTGGCAGGAAGCTCTAAGGTGTGCAGCGTATTCGGTCTGTTTGCGCTGTCAGAATGAAGTCGACGGGAAGATGAGACGGGTATGTTCGATCACGACATTTTGAGTGATGAAGAGCGCGATGCCCTCAACGAGGTCATGCTGGCGCCTGCATCGCAATCGCCACAACGGGTGCTGATCGTCGATGACGACAAGGATGCTCGGGAAGTTCTGGCCGAAATCCTCAGTCTCAATGACATCAGCTGTATTACTGCTGCGGGCGGCACCAGTGCCCTGCATCTGCTCGAAACCCGACCGTCCATTGCGCTGCTGATCACCGACCTGCGCATGGCGCCGTGCGATGGTCTGGATTTGATCCGCAAGGTGCGCGATTCGGACCGCGCAGCGCTGCCGATCATCATCGTCTCGGGCGACGCCCATGTGCGCGACGCGATCGACGCGATGCACCTGAGTGTCGTGGATTTTCTGCTCAAGCCGATCAACACCAAGCAGTTGTTGAAGTTGGTGAAGCGGGAATTGGGGATGAACTGAAGCTTCTGTAGCAGTCCGGCTTGCCGGCGGCAGCGGTTTTGAGGACGCGACCGCCGGCAAGCCGGACTGCTACAGAGGTCGCTGCATGAACAAAAAAGGCAGTGTGTCGTCGAGACACACCGCCTTTTTGTTTGCCTGCTCGATTACAGGCCGTTCTTGGCCTTGAACTCACGGCGACGGCGATGCAGCACCGGCTCCGTGTAGCCGTTCGGCTGTTTGGTACCTTCGATCACCAGTTCGACCGCTGCCTGGAAGGCGATGTTGCTGTCGAAGTCCGGTGCCAATGGGCGGTACAGCGCGTCGCTGGCGTTCTGACGGTCCACCACCGGCGCCATGCGCTTGAGGCTTTCCATCACCTGCTGCTCGTTGACCACGCCATGACGCAGCCAGTTGGCGATGTGCTGGCTGGAGATGCGCAGGGTCGCGCGGTCTTCCATCAGGCCCACATCGTTGATGTCAGGCACCTTCGAGCACCCCACGCCCTGATCGATCCAGCGCACCACGTAACCGAGGATGCCCTGAGAGTTGTTGTCCAGCTCGTTCTGAATCTCTTCAGGGGACCAGTGGGTGTTCGGTGCCAGCGGAATGGTCAGGATGTCATCGACCGATGCCGGCGCACGCTGAGCCAGTTCGGCCTGACGCGCGAACACGTCGACCTTGTGGTAGTGCAGGGCGTGCAGCGCGGCTGCGGTCGGCGACGGCACCCAGGCGGTGTTGGCACCGGCCAGCGGGTGGGCGATTTTCTGTTCCAGCATCGCGGCCATCAGGTCCGGCATGGCCCACATGCCTTTACCGATCTGCGCGCGCCCTTGCAGGCCGCATTTGAGGCCGATATCGACGTTGGAATTTTCGTACGCGCCGATCCACTTCTCAGCCTTCATCTGCGCCTTGCGCACGACCGGGCCGGCCTCCATGGAGGTGTGGATTTCATCGCCCGTGCGGTCGAGGAAGCCGGTGTTGATGAATACCACGCGCTCGCTGGCCGCCTGGATGCAGGCCTTGAGGTTGACCGTGGTACGGCGCTCCTCGTCCATGATCCCGACTTTCAGCGTGTTGCGTGGCAGGCTCAGCACGTCTTCGATGCGGCCGAACAGCTCGTTGGTGAACGCCGCTTCTTCCGGGCCGTGCATCTTCGGTTTGACGATGTACA
>Ga0157373_10003988_pt1 | contig 11134 bp, 8 predicted proteins | sample C65metaG_FD_113460 | JGI IMG/M metagenome (GOLD analysis project Ga0157373, IMG submission 113460) | Corn rhizosphere microbial communities from Kellogg Biological Station, Michigan, USA - C6-5 metaG | ecosystem: Host-associated > Plants > Roots > Rhizosphere > Soil | place: USA: Michigan...
CTATTGAATCAACAACGATCGCCGCCGCCAATTCTCCTCCGCTCAATACATAATCGCCGATAGAAATTTCTTTTGTAACAAAATAATCTCTTATTCGTTGGTCAATTCCTTTATAATGTCCGCAGATCATCAATAAATTTTCTTTTAGTGAAAGTTGATTAGCCGTTTTCTGATTAAATAATTCTCCATCCGGCGTAAGATAAATTATTTCATCATACTTTATATTCTTTGAAAGACTTTCAATTGCATTTGCCAACGGTTCGCACATCATTACCATACCCGCACCACCACCATATTGATAGTCGTCCACCTGACCATAATTGTTCAACGCCCATTTGCGAAGATTATGTGTATTTACCTCCAGCAAACCTTTATCTCTCGCTCTTTTCATGATGCTATGGTTTAAAGGGCTTTCAAGCAATTCGGGAAGAACGGTAATTATATCAATTTTCATTTCGCAAACTTATGTCAATTTCAAAAATGGTTACAGCTGAATAAAGTTCCAACCGTAAAAGTGAGCGACACAACAAGCGATGATAGTAGCAATGCAACTGACAACAAAATAAAAAGCTTCTGATTACAGAAGCCTCTTAAAATAAGCAAGTAGTTTTATTTTATCTCACTATACTTTTCTTTAAAACAACATTTCCGCTTCCATCTGCGACCTTAATTATATATACACCTTTTGCCCATAATAAAAAGGGAATATTGAAAGTATTTGTTCCCGTAACGACATTCAATTCATTTGTGTAGGTTTTTCTGCCAAGCATATCGTAAACAGAACAACTATATTTTGAAGCAGAAGTAGAAGTGATTTTAACTGTCAACAAATCTTTAACGGGATTGGGATAAACAACAACGGAAGTTTGTGGTGTAACGCCGGTGCCATTGAAAGTTACGGTGAATGATGCTTTTGTATTTCGTAACCCGTCAAAATAAAGCAGGTAAGTTTGATTTGATTGCAAACCTGTAATAGCGGGAAGCGTTGCATCTCCGTTGAAAGTAATGCATTGCACAGGTGGCGGATAATTTTGCGCGGCAGGACAAGCTGAAACATTATACAAAGCTAACCTTACGCCCTGCCCGCTGCAATCAGCAAGTTCAGCGGGTGATGTAACATAGGATGAAATATTGATGTTAAGGTTACCTGAGCTACCTGTTCTGAAAACATAATATGCATTATTGGTAACCGATGTGCCGGTGTTGTTGCAATCAATTCCGGTGTATTGCGGATCTACCAGTTTGTTACTTGTTGCACCTACTAAATCAATTGCCGCTTGTGTTCCATCAGGTGTTGTTGAAGCAGGGAATGAGGAGGGACAATTATCATTTGAAACCGGTGGGTGGGGTGATTGCGTCATTTCTCCCGGAAAAGCACAGTTGCCATATTGATCGTGCTGAGGAGTTACGGTATATAGTCCACCCTGATAAGCAGAAACATCAAGAGAACGTCTTTCGGCATAATTTAAAATAGAGTAGTGCATCACTTTTGATGGATTAACATTGGTTAACGAACCTCCCTGTGCACCATCATTGATATGTGCTAAATTAAGTGCGTGACCTAATTCATGAAGTACGATCATTTCCCTGTCGTATGCGCTTGTCGCCGGGAAACAGGGACCATCCTCAAAAGGAATATTACCAACTGATACGCCGTCGTTTCTTAATAAAATATCAAAGCCGCTTTTTTGTGCTGTATATGTTTGAAAGGGCGAATCAACAAAGCAAATGGTACCATAGCTGTAAGTGCTTTCGAGCACACCCGCAGCCATTGGTGGCACACCTGTATTTTTATTGTCAAAAACTACCAAATTGATGTTGTCATTTACTACCTTTTGAAGAGCAGTAGAAGCTCCTACTGTGAAATTTACGCCTACAGCAATTTTCCATGTAGTAAGCGCTCTTGAAAAAGATTCTTTTGCTTTGGAAGCATCAAAATTTTTACCGCCACCGTTAGTGCTTGTACTATATTGAATGGTATAACCGCCGGAATTATTTGTATTCATCAAACGTGGTTCAGTATTTACAACGGTATCGGCTCCAACTGATGTAAAGTCAAACTCCAGATTCAGCACGGAATAAAATACATTCAGATCAGTTGCAGATTGAACTGACGAACCACCTTTTAATTGCACTGCAATAGTGCCCGTGGCTGCCCGGTCAGGCACTCTTATAACAATTTTTGTATCGCTCCATGAAATGAGATAAGATGAAGTATAAGGAACCTCATAATCGGGAAAATTATTGTCATTATTTCCGTCTTTGAAAAGCACTGCACATGAACCGGAGGGAACATTGCCAAACCCTGAACCATTAATGGTTAATATATTATTTGCGGGATCATTTAAAGCGCCTCCGTGAACTGTAGTTGGTGAAAAGGAGGAAATAGTTGCCAAAGTTCCTTCACCCCCCTGGGATACATTCTGCGATTCAATTAAAGGAGGATTGAAGTTGTGATTTAGTTGCAGATAAGTTTGCCCGGCTTTTTGCTCAATAAGTTTATAAAGATCAGGAGAGATTTTATAGGATGCAAATGGAGCATAAGCCACACCTTTGTTTAAATCGTAACGCAAAAATCCTTGTTCACTGCTGTAAACATCATACAAAATATTTTGAGTGAAGGGTGATCTTACATTTATACTATTAGGTTCACAAAAAAACATTCCGATTCTTCCGGTTTCCAATTTCAATACATGACTTACACTTATCGCATTTGTACCTACGGAGCCTCCCTGAGTAATTATTTCAATTGTGTTTTGAGTAATGTTTCCTTTAAATACTTTGTAAACCTCAACTGTGTTGGAGGTAAATATCATTGTATGTTCTTCATTCCAAAAACTTTTTTTCCCGGTTACTTTACCTTCAACTATAACAGTGGAGTTATTTATTTTTTCATCAAGCTCAATTTTGTATAACTGTGCAGTAATCCTGGTTTCAAAAAAAATACAGCATACGAACAAAGACAAGCGTAAAAAGCTCCGCATAAGATTAATTTGACCAATTAAATAAAATAAAATTACCAAAAAGACAGACAAAAAAAGGCCGCCTTAAAAAGACAGCCTTTGTATTTAGTCAGTTAATCAAGTTTTACCATTTATCTACTTCTTCAACGCCATCACCCGAAGGTTTATTGTTTGTAATAACTTCAGCCACCACCACTTCACTTACAATAACTTCCTCTGCAGTTTCTTCCTGAGGTTCGATATAGTCATGGTTGAACGCATCGAAATCAAAGTTAGGCATCAATTCAGTTTTTACATAATCAACAGCTTCTCCAAGAGCTTTGATAAACTTATTGAAGTCTTCTTTGTAAAGAAATATTTTGTGCCTGTCATAACCATCTTCATTAAAACGTTTGCGGCTTTCGGTGATGGTCAAAAAATAATCATTCCCTCTCGTAGCCCGCACATCAAAAAAATAAGTTCTTCTCTTGCCGGCTCTTATGCGTTTGCTATACACGCTTTCCATTTTCTTGTCGTTGTTTTCGTACGCCACTGTTTTGCTGATTTTGGTTAAAGAATAGTGCGCAAATATAATACTGTTTTCATATTGCCAAAATTTTATAAGCTTTATTTCGATTAACAGACTGTAATTTCCCGATTAAAGACTCTTTCTATTGTTTTTGAACAGGCTGTTGTACTTCGTGGCATCGTCTGTTGTGTCACTCTCTTCGGCGTTCTGAATTTTACTCAGCAATAAGAAAGATTTTTAAATTGTAATTTTACAACAATGTCGCACACAGCAAAAATATTACCTTATTACACTATTGCAGATTGGGAACAATGGGAAGGCAAATGGGAATTGATAGAAGGAATTCCCTATGCCATGAGCCCTTCACCTGTTCCAAAGCATCAAAGAATTTCCGGTAATTTATATCAGGAGTTCAATTTGCAATTAAAAAACTGTAAGCATTGCAAAGTTTACCAGGCTATTGATTGGCAAGTAACCAGTGACACGATTTTAGAACCTGATATACTTGTTGTTTGCGGTGATCCCGGTAAACGTTTAAAATTTCCTCCTCAATTGATCGTTGAAATATTATCACCTGCAACCACTTTGAAAGATCGCAATACTAAGTTTTATATCTACGAAGAACAAAAAGTAAAATATTATCTCATCATCGATCCTGAAAAAAATTCTGTTGAGATTTTTGTTCACAATAATGAAAAGTATAAACAAACTTCTTTCTCAAACAATTATCATTTTTCTTTTGAAAACGAGCGCAGAGCAACGATTGACTTCACAAGCATTTGGGAATAATAGCTGAAATAAGAACAAAGCGTACAAGAGTGCGACGCTCCGAAGGAGTCCCTTGGACAACGGAAGCTTAATACATTTTTTGTCTCGGCTCAAAATAAAACTACAAACTTTAAACTCTGAACTCCCTCCTATCTTTGCCGCAAAATCATTGCCTCCTATGAACGAAAAATTTGTTAGCCGGATAAAACAAGAGGTTTCAGAGATCGAAGCTGCCGGCTTGTTTAAGAAAGAACGCATAATTGAAAGTGAACAGGGCGCAGAAATTATTGTAAACGGAAGAACCGTTTTGAATTTTTGCGCAAACAATTATTTGGGTTTATCATCGCATCCGAAAGTGATCGAAGCGGCACATAAAGCAATTGATTCACGCGGCTATGGCATGAGCAGCGTTCGCTTTATTTGCGGTACGCAGGACATTCATAAAGAACTTGAACATAAGATCTCGAAATTTCTTGGAACAGAAGATACAATTTTATACTGCGCAGCATTCGATGCAAACGGCGGTGTGTTCGAACCATTGTTTAATGAGCAGGATGCAATTATTTCTGATGCATTGAATCATGCTTCCATCATTGACGGTGTTCGTTTGTGCAAAGCACAGCGTTTTCGTTATGAACACAACAGCATGGAAGATCTTGAAGCGAAACTGAAAGCGTCACAAAATTTAAGAAATCGCATTATTGTTACAGATGGTTCTTTCAGCATGGATGGAACCATTGCACAGCTTGATAAAATTTGTGATCTCGCAGATAAATATGATGCGATAGTTATGATAGACGATAGTCATTCAACAGGCTTTCTTGGCAAAACAGGAAGAGGCACGCACGAATATCGCGGCGTAATGGGAAGAGTTGATATTATCACGGGAACACTTGGCAAAGCATTGGGCGGAGCGAATGGAGGATTTACAAGCGGCAGAAAAGAAATTATTGAAATGTTGCGGCAACGTTCAAGACCATATCTTTTCTCAAACACTTTGGCACCGGCAATTGTAGGTGCATCCATTGCAGTGTTTGATATGTTGAGCGAAACAACAGAACTGCGCGATAAACTTGAACACAACACAAAATATTTTCGCAGCAAAATGACCGAAGCGGGTTTTGATATAAAGTCCGGTGATCATCCCATTGTTCCTATCATGTTGTATGATGCAGTTGTTGCCCAAAATTTTGCAGCGAAATTATTAGATGAAGGAATTTACGTGATTGGATTCTTTTATCCGGTTGTTGCAAAAGGCTTGGCAAGAATTCGGGTGCAACTAAGCGCAGCACACGAGCAACGTCATTTGGATAAAGCAATAGAAGCGTTTACAAAAATCGGTAAGGAATTAAACGTGTTGAAAACAAAAGAAGAAGCAAAAGTTTAAATACATGAAGTTTACCACAAAGCATTTTACATTTTATATTTTATATTTTACATTTTTCATTTTACTGAATGCCTGCTCTCAAAATAATGTAACTGTCGATGACAGTTTGAAAAAATATTTTGATGAAAATCATGTAACCGGCACATTCGGTTTATATGATAACGGGCAAGGACAATTCACTATTTACAATTTATCCCGCTTTAAAGATTCTGCATATTTACCGGCATCGACTTTTAAAATTGTAAACTCTCTTATTGGAATTGAAACAGGAATTATCACGAATGAAAAGATGGTGATTCCGTGGGACGGAATTCCTCGCCGCCCCGAATGGGATAAAGACCTTACGATGGAAGAAGCGTTCAAAGTTTCCGCAGTTCCATATTACCAGGAAGTTGCCCGCCGCATTGGAAAAGATACGATGCAACATTGGCTCGATACATTGGGATATGGTTCGCGTTACGGTAAAGCAATTATTAAAACAAGCATTGATACTTTCTGGCTCGACAACTCAATTAAAATTACTTCTGATGAACAACTTGGTCTTGTAAAAAAACTTTATTTCAAACAGTTGCCTTTTCAGGGTCGCTCACAGGATATTGTAAAAAGAATAATGCTGCAGGAAAACAACGCCAACTATAACCTTAGCTATAAAACAGGTTGGGGATTTAGAGAGAATGGCAATGCAATTGGTTGGGTTGTTGGATGGATTGAAGAAAATCAGCATCCTTATCTTTTTGTGCTGAATGTTGAAGGACCGCACAATACAGATATAGCCATTGTTCGCATGAATATTCTTAAAGGCATTTTAAAACAGTTAGGATTTTTTGAAGGAAAGAAATAAAGAAGTCACAGATATCAAGTTTCAGGTATCAGGGATGTGATACAAAAAAAGCAAGGAGACGAGCCTTCAACCTCGCAACTTGCAACTTGTAACTTACAACTTAAACTTAACTATTCATTTTGGCTTGATGCTTGTAGTTTGCAGGTAGTAATTTTTTGTAAGCCGGCTTTAGTGTGTGTGGCATCATTTCTTGCGTCGCACTCTTGTACATTCTGAATTTTATTGAACAAAAAGTTTTTGAATATTATTCATGTTTTCACTCGAACATACAGAGTTTATTTTAGGTTTAGCAGTTTTAATACCGTTAGTGATAATTTTTGTATTGGTATTAAGATGGAAACGGAAAGTAAAAAAAGCTTTGGGTGATGAACAACTCATCAATCAACTCACCAAAAATTATTCAGCACGTTTATACATTGTAAAATTTATTGCAGTGCTTCTTGCACTTGCTCTAACAATTGTTGCTGCGACTAATTTGCGCAAACCGCTAAGCGGAGGCAAAGAGCCAACAGCCGGTATTGATGTAATGGTTGTGCTTGACGTAAGTAAAAGCATGTTGAGCACCGATATAAAACCCTCACGATTAGAAAGAGCAAAACAGCTTGTAAGCATTCTTATTGACAGACTGGAAAATAACAGAGTTGGATTAATAATTTTTGCAGGTCGCGCCTACTTGCAAATGCCGTTAACGCCCGATTTGGAAGAAGCAAAAATGTATTTATCAAATGCCTCTCCCGATGCAGTTCCGGTGCAAGGAACAAATATTGGCGAAGCACTTGAATTGGCTGATAATTCACTGGACACGAAAGAAAAAACACATAAAGCCCTCATACTGATAACAGATGGTGAAGATCATAATCCCAACGCAGATAAAGTTGCACAACATCTCGCCGATGATGGTGTAATAGTTTGCGCCGTTGGTATCGGAACAACAGAAGGTTCGCCGATAACAGAACCCGGAACAGAAATTTATAAAACAGATATAAACGGCAAAACAGTTATCAGCAAATTAAATGAGGTTGAGTTAAAAAATATTACTGCAAAAACAAGCGGCAATTATTTTCATTTGGATAATGCTTTGGCAACAGCGAATGAAGTAACAAATGCTTTAAGTAGTATTGAAAAGAAATTGATTTCGGGAAGCGGTGAAAGAGAATATTTTTCTTTTGCTCCTTTTTTTATCGGGTTTGCAGTGTTGTTGTTGGTATTGGAAATTTTTATTCCGGAAGCGTTGAAGGAAAAAAGGAACGGACAACAAAAGAAAGTTGTTGAATTAAGAGAACAAGTCTGAAATACTGCTGCTCATTACGATACAGTACAAGTGAGTGACACAACGAAGATGAAAAGAATTACTGAAGCCGGTCAACAAAAAATAAAATAAAAATTGAAAACTTTTTTAATCATATTATTTGCTTTTATTTTTTGCTCATTGCATGCGCAGGATGTGAACAGGACAATTAAACAAGGCAACGACGCATATAAAAAAGGTGATTATAAAGATGCTGCATCATTGTATAGAACTGCATTGGGAAAGGATTCAAAAAATGCTGCCGCAAAATTTAATTTGGGAAATGCATTAGACAAACAAAGTGATCTTGTTAACGCAGAAAAATATTACGATGATGTTGCATCTTCAACAACAAATGCATCTCTAAAAGCAAAATCAGTTTATAACAAAGGTGTTGCGGAAGCACAGCAGCAAAAATTGCCGGAAGCAATTGAATCGTTCAAACAAGCACTGACGTTGACTCCTGAGGATGACGAGGCAAGAGAAAATTTGCAGAAGGCAATTAATGATTTAAAAAAACAACAGCAACAACAACAGCCACAACCAAACAAGAGTAAACAAAAACAACAGCCGCAACAAAAAAATAAAATGCCCAATCCACAAATGATGGAACAAAAATTTAATGAACTGCGCGATAAAGAAAAACAATTGCAAAAAATGTTGCAACAAAAGCCAAATCAAAGTCAGCCGGATAAAGATTGGTAATGCTTTGCTTACTTTTGCATCAATTAGCAAATAAGCACATTAATTATGCAGTTGTATTGTAATTCACTTACTGAATATAGCCGTTTAAAAACACGTGAAGTAAAGATCGGTGATCTGTTACTTGGCAATTTTCATCCCATTCGCATTCAAACGATGACAACAACAGATACAATGGATACACTTGCTACCGTTGAGCAAAGCATTCGTTGTATTGAAGCCGGAGCGGAGCTGGTGCGCATTACGGCACCGAGTAAAAAAGATGCAGAGAATTTATTGAACATAAAAAATGAATTGCGCAGAAGGGGTTATACTACACCGCTTGTTGCCGACATTCATTTTACACCCAATGCTGCAGAGATTGCTGCAAGAATTGTTGAAAAAGTGAGAGTGAATCCCGGCAATTATGTTGATAAGAAAAAATTTGAACTGATAGAATATACAGATGCAGATTATGCTGAAGAAATAGAACGCATTCGTGAACGCTTTACACCGTTGATAAAAATTTGTAAAGAGTACGGAACGGCAATGCGTATCGGAACAAATCACGGAAGTCTGAGTGATCGCATCATGAGTCGCTATGGCGATACGCCGATGGGTATGGTTGAAAGTGCGATGGAGTTTTTGCGCATTGCACGTAATGAAAATTATCACCAGATTGTTTTAAGCATGAAAGCAAGCAATCCTCAAGTGATGGTACAGGCTTATCGTTTGTTGATACAACAAATGGATGCAGAGTTTGGTGAATGTTATCCTTTGCATCTTGGTGTTACTGAAGCAGGCGATGGCGAAGATGGTAGAGTGAAAAGTGCTGCCGGCATCGGCTCTTTGCTTGAAGACGGAATTGGTGATACGATTCGTGTTTCATTAACAGAAGATCCTGAATTTGAAATTCCTGTTTGCAAAGATTTGGTAAAAAGATATAGCCTCCAAACCTTCCCCGACAGGGGAGGCTTAATACCTACAGCAGAAAAAATTCCTTACAATCCGTTTAATTATTCAAGAAGAAAAACTTTTGCTGTTGATAATATCGGCGATCATCATGTTCCTGTCGTGATTGCTGATTTGAGTAAAATAGAAAACATTACTCCTCAACATTTGGAAAGTGTCGGCTACAAGTATGATGAAGTGCTTGATAAATGGAACATTAATGATGCCGCTGCAGATTATATTTTCACAGGTCATCAAATTTTGAATTTTGATCTGCCCGGAACTTTAAAAATTATTGTGTATCCTGCAGCATGGGCATTAGCAGAAGATAAAACAAAATATTTCCCCATCTTCGACGAAAGTGGTTATGCAAAAGCTGAATTGAAAAGCGATGCAATAAATTTTGTAATGCTTGATTGCTTCAGCGATGAAACATCGATAAACGATTTTACTTATCTCGATACGTTTTCAAATGATAAAACTGTTGTGCTTTGTTTGAGCAGTAAGAACAAACACGCAATGCCTGCTGTGCGCAGAATGTTTATGGAACTGATGAACAGGAACATTCAAAATCCTGCGATCATCATTTGTGATAGTTATTGGCAAACAACAGACGAACATCTTATTCATTACGCAATAGAATGTGGCGCATTGTTGCTTGATGGTTTTGGTGATGGAATTTGTTTGGGCATGACGAATGAAAGCTACAAGAAGCAAGAAACAAATTTCAAAACATCAGGACGAAATTATCTTAGTAATACAACGACTGAACAATTCATTAATTCAACTGCATTCAGCATTTTGCAGGCAACACGTACACGTATTTCAAAAACGGAATACATTTCTTGTCCATCCTGCGGAAGAACTTTGTTTGATCTGCAGGAGACCACTGCGAAAATCCGCAGTGTCACCAACCATCTCAAAGGCGTGAAGATTGCGATTATGGGTTGCATTGTGAATGGTCCCGGCGAAATGGCTGATGCGGATTTTGGTTATGTGGGCAGCGGCGTTGGAAAGATTACTTTGTATAAAGGAAAAGAAATTGTAAAACGAAATGTTGATAGCGCAATTGCTGTTGATGAACTCATCAATCTTTTAAAAGAAAGTGATGCCTGGATAGAGCCTTTGGAAGTGCAGAATTTTGTGTAGGTCAGCTGCATATCTCTGCTCATCTTCGTTGCGTCGCACACTTGTACTTTTAATACGCCTCAACAATTCTTACTCATAACTCGTAAACAATTGAAACTTGTAACCTCGTAAACTGATCTATGAAAATAGTTGTAACCGACGGTTATACTTTAAATCCCGGAGATCTAAGCTGGCAAAGCATTGAAGCATTTGGTGAATTAACCGTTTATGAACGCTCACTGGAAAATTCATTAGTTGAAAGATGCAATGAAGCAGATATCATTCTCAGCAATAAAACCGTTTTCGGCAAAGAAACTATTGATCAATTGCACAAAACAAAACTGATCAGTGTTCTTGCAGCAGGTTATAATGTTATCAATGTAAAAGCCGCGGGAGAAAAAGGAATTACAGTTTGTAATGCGCCGAAATATGGTACTGCAACTGTTGCACAACATACAATTGCATTGTTGCTTGAGTTAACAAACCATGTTGGTTTGCATGCAGCATCAGTTGCAGATGGTGAATGGGTTACTGCAAAAGATTGGTGCTATGGCAAGACTACGATCATTGAATTAGCAGGGAAAACATTCGGTATTGTCGGTTTGGGAAATATTGGTCA
>Ga0157373_10003994_pt1 | contig 11124 bp, 11 predicted proteins | sample C65metaG_FD_113460 | JGI IMG/M metagenome (GOLD analysis project Ga0157373, IMG submission 113460) | Corn rhizosphere microbial communities from Kellogg Biological Station, Michigan, USA - C6-5 metaG | ecosystem: Host-associated > Plants > Roots > Rhizosphere > Soil | place: USA: Michigan...
CGAACGCGCGGTCGACGGTTCGTACCGAGGATGATCCGTCGCCGGAGACCCACCGACTGCGAGAGCGCTTTGCTCCGTGGCCGGACTGGCTGGTCCGGAACTCACCGTGCTGTTGCACTTTGGACAGCGAACGTTGAAAGGACGCTGCGGCGAGTTTACGTCGTCAACCTGCAAACGCGTCGCACGCTTCTGGCAAACGATGATCATCTTCGGTTACTCAATCATTCCCAGCATCGAACCGGAATCGGAAAACATGTTCGCCGGCATTGCCTCGCCATCGCGTCGAATGAAATCTTCAGCCGCCGTCATGCCTTTAAGCGACAGCAGCAAATTGTTCTGGTTGGTCGCGAACGCAAGCCCGTCTTCCAGACTCACGACTTTCGACTCGATCAAACCCTTGATGACGTTGTCGAAGTCCTGCATCCCGTCGAGCTTTCCGTCGCGCATCGCATCCAGCAGCGACTTACCGTCCTCCTCGCCGACTTCGATGTATTCGCGCGTACGCGGACTGGACTTCAAGATCTCGACTGCGGCGATGCGTCCACTTCCATCGGCGCGCGGGATCAAACGCTGCGAAACGATGTAGCGGAACGTTTGGGCCAGGCGTGTTCGAATCACAGGCTCTTCGTTCTTTGGATAAAGGCCGATAATTCGATCGACTGTCTTTGAAGCGTCGATGGTGTGAAGCGTCGAGAGTACGAGGTGGCCAGTCTCAGCAGCTTCCAACGCAATCTCCGTGGTTTCAAAGTCGCGCATCTCGCCGATCAAAATCACCTTTGGCGCCTGGCGCAGCGTTGCGCGCAAGGCCGAGGGAAAGTCACGGGTGTCGTGTCCGACTTCGCGCTGGTTGATGGTCGATCGCTTGTGCAGATGAAGATACTCAATCGGATCTTCGATTGTGACGATGTGGTAGTACTTCTTCTCGTTGATGATGTCGATGATTGCAGCCTGCGTTGAGCTCTTGCCCGAACCCGTTGGACCAGTAACCAGGACCAGACCGTTTCGAAGTTCCGCGATCTCGGAGAGGTTCGACGGCAACGACAGAGACTTCAGCGTCGGAATGTCGGTCGGGATCACTCTCATGACGATCGAGTAGACCCCGCGTTGCTGAAAGATGTTCACGCGGAAGCGCGCTCGCGAAGGTAACGAATAACTCAGATCCGCTGTGCCGGTGCGGGCGAGCCGGTCGGCCGCGTCCGGGTGGCCATGCATCAGGGTGAGGGCGATGACCTCGGTTTGATACGGCGAAAGCTTCTGCATCCCGAGGGGCTGGACCGGCGTGAGCTTTCCGTTGATTTCGACCTGTGGAAGTTGGCCGACCGAAAAGTTGAGGTCGCTGATCTTGTCAGAGACCAGCAACATACGCTCGATAATCGGCGGCAAATCAAAAAAACTCATCTATGTCCGAACTCCGCAAAGGGATGTCTTTTGGTGCGTGACCGCTGGTAGGTGTGCCGCTCGAAAGGATTGCGTACCTTCCGAATCCGGCTCAGATTCTGGCGCAAAACACTGACAAACGCAAGACAATTATGTTTGGCAGAGGTGGATTAGCGTGCGTGTGGCGTCGCTGATTTGGGCGGGATCCGAGAGTAGTGCACTCATCACGGCGACGGAGCCGGCGCCTGCTTCGATGACTGCGCGCGCGTTTGTGTGAGAAATTCCGCCAATTGCGACGAGTTGTGCGTTGCCGACAGCGTCGCGAACGGCGCGCAGGCCGTCGAGGCCGAGCGTTGGAGAGGTATCGGTTTTGCTCGAGGTTTTGAAGATTGGGCCGATGGCGATGTAGTCGATCGGTAGCGACAGCGCTTGTCGAGCCTGTTCGATGTTGTGCGTTGAGTAGCCGATGACGGCTTTGTCGCCCAGCAGTCTTCGAGCTGCGTCCGGGGGCATGTCGTCCTGGCCGAGGTGAACACCGTACGCGCCAACGGCCAGAGCAATGTCGGCGCGGTCGTTGATTATCAATCGGACGCCGTTCTTTTCTGCCGCTGCGACTGCGGCTTTGGCGTGTTCGTAAAATTGTGCGGGCGCGAGTTGCTTTTCGCGAAGCTGGATGAGAGTCGCGCCACCGAGGCTTAGGAGATGGACCTGGTCCGCGTGAGAGAGATTTGAGAGTTCTACGGAGGTTAATGGATAAACTGGGGGAAGCGTGAAGCCTGACTTCATTTTTTGACAGGATTACAGGATTGAAAAAGATTCTCAGGATTTGGGGCGTCGATTTGCCGCGAGAACTCGCTTGCGCAGGCGGATCGTTTCGGGCGTAACCTCCACGAGCTCGTCCTCCGCGATAAACTCTAGCGCCTGCTCCAGCGACAATTCTTTAGGCGGCACGAGTCGCATGGCTTCCTCGGAAGTGGACGCACGCATGTTCGTGAGTTTCTTCTCCTTGATCGCGTTCACATCCAGATCAACTGCCCGCGCGTTTTCGCCGACGATCATGCCCTCGTAAACTTTTGTTCCCGGTCGCACGAACAACGTCCCGCGTTCCTGAAGATTGTAGAGCGCGTACGTCGTCGTCTCGCCCATTCGATCTCCAACGAGCGAACCCGTCGAACGCCCACGCATGGATCCCTGCCATTCACCCCAACGAAGAAACATCGTGTTGAGCAGCCCCGTACCTTTCGTTTCCGTCAGAAACTCATTGCGAAATCCGATCAGGCCACGCGACGGTGTCTCAAACTCGAGTCGCACGCGGCCGGTGCCGTGATTGACCATCTTCGTCATCTGGCCTTTGCGGCGGCCGAGCGCCTCCGTGATAACCCCGATGAACTCGTCGGGACAGTCGATCACAACAGCCTCAATCGGTTCGACCGTCTTGCCATCGACGGTACGGGTGATTGCTTCGGGTTTCGACACCTGAAGTTCATAACCTTCGCGACGCATCATCTCGATGAGAATCGCGAGCTGCAGTTCACCACGCCCGGAGACCTTGAACTGATCGGGCGATTCGGTGTCTTCAACCCTGATCGCCACGTTGCCGAGAATCTCTTTGTCGAGTCGCTCTTTGAGCTGGCGCGACGTCACATACTTTCCTTCGAGTCCTGCGAACGGCGAGTTGTTGACGCCGAAGATCATCGAGATCGTCGGCTCGTCTACGGCGATTGCAGGAAGCGGCTGCGGATTCTCGGGCGAAGTGATCGTGTCGCCGATGTTGATGTTCTCGATGCCAGCGAGTGCGACGATCTCGCCGAAGCCGGCTTTGTCGACGGGCTCTCGTTTCAGTCCTTCAAAAACATAAAGTTGCGAGACTTTGATCTTCTGGATCGATCGATCCGGTTTCACGACCGCGACCTGATCGCCGATTTTGATCTCGCCCGAGAAGATACGCCCGATCGCCAGGCGACCAACGTAGTCGTTGTAATCGAGATTGGCGACGAGGAGTTGCAGTGAGTCACTGCGAAGCTCGTTCGGAGGTGGTATTGATTCAACGATCTGATCGAACAATGGTTGCAAGTTCTCGGATCGATCGTCCAACTGTCGTTTTGCAGTTCCAGCGCGTGATACGGCGTAGAGAATCGGAAACTCGATCTGCTCATCCGTCGCGTCGAGATCGAGAAACAGTTCATAGATCTCGTCGACAACTTCTGCTGGACGCGCATCGCCGCGATCGATCTTGTTCACGAGGGCAATCGCCGGCAGCCGCGCCTCGAGCGCTTTTCTCAACACAAACCGTGTTTGCGGCAAACAACCTTCGGCAGCGTCGACGAGCAGCATGACGCCGTCGACCATCTTCAACACGCGCTCGACCTCACCACCGAAGTCGGCGTGGCCGGGCGTATCGACGATATTGATCTTCACGTCGCGATAGCGCACGGCGGTGTTCTTCGCCATGATGGTGATGCCGCGCTCGCGTTCGAGATCCATGGAATCCATCACGCGGTCGCGAACCTGCTCGTTTTCGCGGAACGTACCTGACTGGCGCAGCATCGCGTCGACGAGCGTTGTCTTGCCGTGATCGACGTGCGCAATGATCGCTATATTTCGAATGTCTTTTCTGGAATCAGTCTTCATCCGTTAAATCCGCGGCCAATTGTCTTACAGCCTCGTAGAGCACTATGCCAACTGCCGTCGCAAGGTTCAAGCTGCGGACTTTTGGATTCAGCATCGGGATCTTCAAACAGTTGCTCCAATTGGCGAGCAGGAGTTCCTCCGGCAGACCGCGTGTTTCGGAGCCAAAGACGAGGCAGTCGTTCTGCTGGAAACTCCAGTCAGTGTAGAGTCGCTCCGCTTTTGTGGTCAGATAAACGAAGCGAGCTTCGGGCAGCGACCGGTACATCGCATCAAGGTCTCGATGGCGCGTCAGCTTCACCTCAGGCCAGTAATCGAGACCTGCTCTTCGCAACGCGCGATCGTCCATGCGGAAGCCTGTGACGCCGACGATATGAAGCGGCACATTCATCGCGGCACACAGCCGCGCGATGTTGCCTGTGTTCGGTGGAATCTCAGGTTGTACGAGAGCGACAGATAGCACGTGGTTAGTATAGGTGTTATCTGTCCCGATAGGACGTATTCGAAAATAAAAAGAAACGACGAGCTTCGCTTGAAGGTCTCGTCGTTTCTTTTGCAAGGCCGCGTCGGCCTCAGATGTTTTTGTGCGCCGGTGGAAGGTTCGTACTGTAACCTGCTGGTTCGGGTTATCTCTTCTTCGCGGCTTTCTTGGTTCCGCCCTTCTTGCCGCCGCCCTTCTTGCCGCCGCCCTTCTTGCCGGCTTTCTTTCCACCTTTTTTAGTTGCCATAGCTTCTATGTGCTCCTTCTTTCGAGTTTGGTTTTTAGTTTCTTCATAACCACAAGATACTGTGCTTGCTTCTCTCTTGTGGGCTAGAGTAAACGGCGCACAACATCTTGCTATATAAACGCAAATACAACGGATGTCAATAACTTATTACTCGTTGTTGAAAAATATTTTTGCGCTCTCCGAGAGCAAGATCGGCGCGATCGAGAGCAACAACGCAGCGCGTGAACGCAGTCACTCGACTTCGATCTCCTACACTCAACGCACATAAAAAACTTTGCGCCGCGCACGTCGCGCAAAATATTTTCACTTCACAAAGTTAATTTGAATTGATGCGTGAGTTGAGTTGATGGTCCAACTCTGCTAGCGGAAGAGTGGAGTGAAGATCCACTGATCGTGACGCTCGATTCCGTAATACGTCAACACTGATTCTCGTCTACTGCGACTTGCAACGCCGACGAATGGACCAGTTGCATCGTCGCCGATCGACGTGTTGCCTGTAGGCGAAGTTACGGCGCCGAGATTCGTCGTGCTGACGATTCGCGGAACTGCAAACTGTTGTAATTGCGCCATTTGCGCATCGCGCGGCATTGGCACAACGTCGCCGCTGTAGAACATGATCGACTGCTGAAAATCGATTAACGATTCAGAGCGAGGCAGGATGAAACGCCATTCACCTTCAATAGTCAGCGGATCGCGCGCAGCAGATAAACGAAGGATCTGACGATTCTTTGATCCACCCGGGATCGGGATTCCTTGTAGCAGTTGGTCCATCGATGTGGGCAATGCTTGATCGCCGGCCGTGCGCATAGTAGCGGATCGATAACGGTAGTACTGCTTGATCGCTTCGGCGACTTGTTCGCCACGATAGATCGCTTCCTGCTCGCGATCGCGAAGCGCTTGTTGCTGCACGCTGGGCGCCGCAGCCATCGCAAACAACGCCACGACAGTCATCATCGCGAGCAGCGCAACGAGCGTGTAACCACCCTCGGAGCGCCTCCTCACGGCTGAAATAGACTCTGACGCCGCCGATGAGGACATCGATCGCAACCCGCATATATTGTGGTCGGCTGTTGCTTTATGGTTCGTCATCTTCTGCGTCAACTCTCGGTGTCGGACGTGACAAAGGACCACTACCCTTATCAGGTTCGCTCATCGCGATCGTGTGTTTGATCTTCAGAGTGGTATCCGTCAACACCAATTCTTTCTCCGAGATGCTGGTCACACGAAATCTTCCACCCAACACATCACCGCGGACCGCGTTGATGATGTTCTTGTTGTTTCGCTCCTGAACCAGCGCAACGTCATACACGCGATTCATGCGACCGATGATGCCAACGTACGTAAAGTTCGGCGTCGGTGGGGCAGCAACATTGATCTGCATTGGCGTGGACCAAAGCTGCTTGTCGGGGGATTGAACCACTACCTGGCGAGTACCAGGATTGGCGATGAATGAAGCGGGAACCGTAGTCGACAGTTGCTGCGGGTTCTTGTAAGAAGTAGGAAGCTCACGGCCATCAATAAAGATCCGTACGGCCGGCGTAAACTTGTCTCCCGCAACTTCAAGCTGGAAATCCGCCGTGCGAGCGTACACGTTCGAAGGAGAAACAGACGCCAGCAGAACAGTCGGCGGAGGTGGAGGAGTTGGAGTCGGCGTTGACGGAGCTGCAGCAGGCGGCGGTGGCGGTGGTCCGTAGTACGCGAAGATGTTACGCCGTGCAGCGGGAGGATTGTATAACGACCGCTCGTAATTGATTGGAGTTACCCACGCTACACTTGCGACATCGTTCGAAGGCGTTCCGTTGGTGTTACTACGCGCCGGGGTCTGCCCCCCTGATCGCTGCTGCTGAGCCGGCGTCGCCGTTGCGCGCGCCTGATTGGCCGGCTTGCCGCTGTCAAACCCGATCAGGGTCCAATAAAGAAACCCGATCGCAACTATGCCAAGCACCGCCGCCCAAACGAGTTTCTTCTTTTCTCCTGGTTTACTTAAATCAACCGTTTGCATACTCGTTACTCCTGAGAGGTGGGCGCGGTGTTCTCACGCTGGAAGTAAGTTGCCAGGTTCAATTGCAACGACACTTGCGAAGCACGCGTTCCGGCGCCGGAAGCTGACTCTTCGGCCGAGACAGGCACGTTGTCCTGCTGCGCGCGTTGCAGTTCCACCTGATTGATGACGACAAACTGTCTGCTGCGCTCAACGTCAAAGATAAAGTGTCGAATGTTGTCGTACGATCCTTCGACCGTCACCATCACGTTGATGCCGGGATAAAAGCTCTGCCACTTCGTCACGACTGATTTTCCCGACGCTGCTTTCGCATCGGTCGTATCCAGCGCCGTGTACGTCGGCCCCGACGTGTTACGCACGTTGTTTTTAATGATGAGCTGGTTCAGCTCTTCATACAATTGCATGCGACCGGCTTCCTGTCGCAAGAGGTGTTTGGTCTCGAAATCACTCAAGCTCGCCGCAACTTTGTCGACTGTAACCTGCGTGCCCTGCTCCTTATTAACAACATCGCCCAGCGTCTTCAGATTCGTGTCCAACTGCTTTCGATCGGCATTCAACGAAGAGATACGAGAACGTGCAGGCACGAGGAAATAGAGATAACTGAAGAGAACAAGCGCGAGCACGAAGCAGCTTCCCGCGAGTGCTATGGCTTCAGCAACGCCGAACATCTTGCCGCGACGCGAGTCGACAAAGCTGCTGACGCGTACTCGATACTTTCGCTCGGATGCGATTGGAGGCCGAGGTTCTTCGTTCACTTCCGGGTTCATTTTGGAACCTCGCTTGACTTGCTCTCGCCGGCTTCGGCGACGCTCTCGATTGTATAACCCGGTCGCGGCCGGTAAACCACGTAGAACTCGTATTCAGTTCCGCTTTCACCGCGGCCTTTCTGAAGGTTCTGATTTCGCAGCTCGAGTTGAAAGATTCCCTGCTCGTGCATCGACGCGATCATCTCGTTGATGGTCGTAGCGCTTTTTGCAAAAACGGCGAGGTCGAGCTGTGCGAGCGTTTGATTGGAATACGTCGTCACGTCGCGGACGGCGATGCGCGAAACTTTTACGCTGCCCGGAAGCGAGGCTTCGAGATCCGCCAGCAGTCGCGACCAGGAGAATAGTTTGCGATCCACGAGCTGGTGAGCCGCCGGCAGCGCCTGCTGCTGGTCGCCGGTGAATGACGCCTTCACTGTCTTCGCAGCTTCGAGCAACGACTGTTCGCGTTGCTTGAGCGCCGTGTTTTCGGCCTCGAGTCGCTTTGCCTCAGCGTTGGCGTTCGTGGTCATCCGCATCACCAGAATCAGCCCGATGAGCGACACGAAAAGGATTATCGCGGTCAGAGCCCACGGAAGAAGTCGATTACTGAACGGCTTTGAGGCCAGGTTAAGACTGTTATTCACGGAAGAAAACCTCGCAGAGAGCCCTATGGCAGGCCAACTGGGAGAAGCATACACGCCCCAAGGAAATAATCGCAAACCCCGGACAATCTACACGCCCGGTCCGGCAAGACGTTTCAGAAAAAATGGCCTGCCTGGGCTATTGGACCGAACATCCGCTTCGATCTCTCGCCGAGCCTGCGTTATAATTGGCCCCACCCAAAATTACTCTGAAATCCATGGAAGTTCGTACATCTGAAAAAGCCGCCGTTGGCACCTGTTGCGATTCCGTTAAGACCGGAACGGTCGAGCGCGTCGCCATCGCGACTCTGCCAACCGAGTGGGGCGACTTCATGATCGCCGCTTATCGCTCGCTGACCACTGAGGAGGAGTTTGTCGTGCTCTTCAGAGGTGAGATGCAGCGCGACGAGCCCACGCTCGTTCGGATCCACTCGCAGTGTTTGACTGGCGATGTTTTTGGGTCGACCAAATGTGACTGTGGACGGCAGCTTCACCAGACAATGCAGATGATCCAGCAGGAAGGTCGCGGCGCCATTGTTTACCAGCAGCAGGAAGGACGTGGCATCGGGATCGTCAACAAGATTCGGGCTTACGCACTTCAGGATCAGGGAGCTGACACAGTCGAAGCAAATGTGAGACTTGGTCTTGCAGTCGATTTGAGAGATTACCGCCAGTGTGCGGAGATACTCTTTGATCTCGGACTGTGCCAGGTGAAAGTGATCTCGAACAATCCCTTGAAACTGCGGGCGCTCGAAGAGGCTGGGTTGAAGATCGTGGAGCGAGTTTCGATTGAGGTTGATTCGTCGGAGGATGCGGCTGGTTACTTGCGGACGAAGAAAGAGAAACTCGGGCACCTGCTGGATCTGAAAAGAACTTCCTAAGACTTGGCGCGTAAATCCTTAATCGTACTTCGAATCCTCTCCGCGTTTACTGCTTTCGGTTCCAGTTTCAGAAAGATCTCGAGTTCGTCAGCGGCTTGGCGGAAACTGCCTGTCTGCCAGTAAACCCCTCCAAGATAGTAATGGGCCTGCCGCGCTTTGGGGCCGCCAAGCGCGACGGATTTTCTCAGTTCAGATTCCGCCTCTGTGTAATTCTTGAAGTGAATCAACGTGATGCCGAGGTACAGGTGGCCTGTAAAGAGATGTTCATTCTTTCTCACGGCATTACGAAGCTGTGTCTCCGCCTCTGTAAACTTCTTCTTCTGCAGCAAGCAGATTCCATAATTGAGACTCGGCTCCGCCGCGTCGGGTGAGATTCGAGTCACCCTGGACAACACCTCTTCGGCTTTATCAAGCTCGCCTTGCTTCATGTACAGCACCCCGAGCTCGTTCAGCGCCAAACCAAAGGTCGGATACAAATCCACGGCGCGCTTCAAGTCGTCGATAGCCTGATCTGTTTCGTTGCGCGCGGCGAATTCCATCCCTTTCTCGTAGAGCTCAACCGCAGATTTCGGAACACTCGCCAGCGCAGCGTTGAGAATGCCGGGTCTGTTTTGAAGCGAACTCTGCTTGGCGCGGAGGTAAATCTGGATTGTGAAAGGACGCGAAACAGGAACAACGCCTTGCGTCGTCTTCGGTGCGACCGTGGCCGGCTCGATGTAGACACTCTCTTGCTGAGTTTCGAAGTAGTCGCCGCCTTCGACGACGACCGTGTAGTTGCCCGCTCTCAGTTGCCGGAATGAAAAGTTGCCGTTTACATCGGAGAGGACAGTCATGTCGCCCTGACCGGGCGTTTCCAATCTAATTTTGAGGCGTGTATCTGCGCGTTGTCCGGAAGGATAAATGAGGCGCCCGCTGATGGAGTGCCGGCCGCCGGTACCGGTCATGTCGATGCCGGATTGGGCATGCGCGACGACGGCAGAAAAGAGGACCAGCGTTACGAGAATTGAATAGCGACACATCACGCTACACTCCGTCAGGCCTGGAGAACGAATTGGGGTTTACGACTTACTGCGCAGTTCTTTGATCGTATTTTTCAACTTGTCGGCGTTCGCTGCTTTCGGCTCGAGTTTCAAAAACATTTCGAGCTCATCGGCAGCTTCGCGCAACTTACCGACCTGCCAATAAATTCCGCCGAGGTAATAGTGCGCCTGGCTCGCTTTCTCCCCGCCCAGCGTAATCGCTTTGCGCAACTCAGTTTCCGCTTCAGGGAGGTTTTTGAAGTGAATGAGCGTGATACCGAGATAGAGGTGCCCGGTAAACGCATTGTCATTCTTCTTTACAGCCTCGCGCAGTTGCTTTTCAGCTTCAGGAAACTTCTTCTGCTGTAACAAGAGGATGCCGTAATTCAAACTCGGCTCGGGCGCTTCAGGCGCGACTTGCAATGCTTTCGTGAGCGCCTCCCCGGCGTTATCGAACTCGCCCTTTTTCATGTATTGAACGCCTAGTTCGTTGAGCGCCAATCCGAAGTTGGGATAGAGCTCGACCGCGCGCTTCAAATGCTCGATAGCTTTGACTGTATCTCCACGGCCGACAAACTCGAGGCCTTTGTCATACTCCTCGACCGCCGGCTTCGGAACGTTGGCGAGGGCTGCGTTGAGCACGCCCGGCTTCGTGTGAGCCTCCGTCGTTCCTTTAGCCCGCAGATAAACCTGTACGTTCATTGGGCGAGCAACAGGAACGAGGCGAACACCAGGAGCCGGCGCCGCATTGTACGGATCTATGTACACTCTCTCGCGCGCGGTTTCGAAGTTGTCGCCGCCCTCGATAACTATTGTGTAGTTGCCGGCAATCAGGCCGCGGAAGCTGAAGTTTCCGTTTATATCCGACAGCACAGTCAGGTCGCCTTCGCCGGCGCGCTCGAGCCTCACCTTGAGTTGATAGTTGGCTCGCTGTCCCGAAGGAAATACGAGACGCCCGCTGATTGAATGCAGGCCGCCCGTCCCGGTGTTATCGACGCCGGACTGGGCCTGTGCAGTTACTGCGGTGAAAACCAGCAGCGTTAGAAAAACTAAGTAACGAAAAATGGGAGTGATGGTGATGTGATTCGAAAGCATCTCGATA
>Ga0157373_10003995_pt1 | contig 11123 bp, 1 predicted proteins | sample C65metaG_FD_113460 | JGI IMG/M metagenome (GOLD analysis project Ga0157373, IMG submission 113460) | Corn rhizosphere microbial communities from Kellogg Biological Station, Michigan, USA - C6-5 metaG | ecosystem: Host-associated > Plants > Roots > Rhizosphere > Soil | place: USA: Michigan...
CACGCCCTTGGGCAGGCCGGTCGAACCGGAGGTGTAGATGACGTAGGCCAGATGACTGGCACGCAGGCCCGAGACCTGCGGATTGCCGGTCGGTTGCGTGGCGAAGTCTTCGTCTTCGAGCACCATCACCCTGGCGTCGGTCGCGGGCAGGCTCGCCTGCAAGGCGCGTTGGGTCAGCACCACCGTCGGTGCGCTGTTCTCCAGCATGTAGGCCAAACGGTCGGCCGGATAATCCGGGTCGAGCGGCACGTAGGCAGCGCCCGCTTTCAGAATGCCCAGCAGCGCCGCGACCATGTCCGTGCTGCGGTCCATGCAGATCGCCACGCGGTCATCCGGGCGAATGCCCAGGGCAAGCAAGCGGTGGGCGATCTGGTTGGCCCGGTGGTTCAACTGCGCGTAACTCAGCTGCTCTGCGTCAGCCACCACTGCAATGCCGTCTGGTGACGCCAGTGCCTGCGCTTCGAACAGACCGTGCAAGGTCAACCCTTGCGGATAGTCGACGGCCGTAGCGTTGAACGTTTCCAGCAGGTGTTGGCGCTCGACCGCCGGCAGGCTCTCCAGCTCGTACGGCGGCGTGTCGGATCCTTGCTCCAGTGCGGTTACAAGGCTTTCGAGGGTGGTTTGCATGTACTCGCCGATGCGTTGCGCACCGATTCCGCGCGCCACCTGCACCACCAGGCTGAACCCTTCGCCCTCATCATCCACGGCCAGCGTCAACGGGTAGTTGGTACGTTCCTCACCACCGATGGACTCGATCCCCTGCCACGCCGACACCATCTGCGCGGTGACTTCGACAGAGCAATGGCGATAATTGAGCATGGCACTGAACAGCGGCGTCGGCGCTACCACGCCACTGCAACGCTGGGCCAGGGCCAGCGGAGCGTGCTCATGACCGAGCAGTGCGGTGAGCCGTTGATGCGTGGTTTTCACACCCTCCCGCACACCGCACCCAACCAGGCTCACCCGCAACGGCAGGGTATTGATGAACATGCCCAACGCATGATCGGCACCCTCTCCGCCTTGCATCCGACCCAGCAGCACCGTGCCGAAGACCACTTCGTCGCGTCCGCTGACACGGCCCAGCACCTGTGCCCAGGCCAAATGCATCAGGCTCGCCGCACTGACACCCAACTGCCGCGCCTGGCCACGAAGACGACGACACAGCCCCGCCTCCAGCGCCAGTTTTACCTCCTCCACGCCGTTACCGTCACCTTGCACATCCCGCAGGCCGAACGGCAGCGTCGGCTCATCGATATCGCCAAGCATGTCGCGGAAGAACCCTTCGTGCTCCTCCTGGCTGACGCCGAGGCGCGCCTGGGTCACGTAGTTGCGGTAAGGCACCGCAGCGCCCAGCTGGTCGGCCCTGCCGAGCAAGTGGGCCTGCATTTCCCGCTCCAGCACCTCCAGCGCGGTATGGTCCAGCACCGAGTGATGGAACAACAGCATCGCCACCCAGCGCTGATTGGCGACATCTTCTGCGAACACCAGGCGCAACAACGGCGCCTGGCGCATATCCAGCCGGTAATGACGAGCATCGAAACGCTCATACATTTGTGCAACAACTTCTGCGCCGTCAGCTTCCGGTTCGAATGCCTCGAAGCTGAGTTGCGCCCGACGCCACACGACTTGCACCGGTTCGTCGAGCCCTTCCCAAGCCATCGATGTCCTGAGGATGTCATGGCGATCGATCACCTGCTGCAACGCCTGGGCGAAGCTGTCCAGACGACTGCGGTCATCAAAACCGAACAGCGTCTGCAACACGTAGGGGTCACCTCTGTTTGCGGTCAGATGGTGATACAGGATGCCTTCCTGCAACGGCGCCAGTGGGTAGATGTCCTGGACGTTGCCCGCACCACCCGGCACGCTCGCCACGATCCGGTCGATGGCCTCCTGGCTCAGAATGGCCAGTGGCAACATGTCCGGCGTGATCCGCTCGCAACCTTCGACAATGGCATTGGCCGGTACCACCACATCGCGATGCCCACCCACCGCAGCGGCCAGTGCCCGTAGCGTTGGCTGGCTGAACAGGTCGCGCACGTCTACCGACAGACCGGCCTGACGCATCCGCTCGATCAACCTCATCGCCAACCGCGAATGACCGCCCAGTTCGAAGAAATGAGCGTGACGGCCGACCTGTTCCACCTTCAACAGGTCCACCCACAAACCGGCCAGGGTCTGTTCGATATCCCCCTGCGGCGCCTCGTAGGCTTCGCTCGCGTAGGCCTCGGCATGCGGCGCGGGCAGCGCCTTGCGGTCCACCTTGCCGTTGAGTGTCAGAGGGAAAAGCGGCAGGAACACGAACGCGCTGGGCACCATGTACTCGGCCAGGGTTGCGGACAACTGCTCCCGCAGCCCGGCCACAGTCAACGTGACTTCCGGCTGCGCAACGACATAGGCCACCAGGCGTTTCTCGCCCGATTCATCGGCCCGCACCATCACCACGGCATCCTGCACCCCTGCACAGGTGACCAGTCTGGCTGCGATTTCACCCAGTTCGATCCGGAAACCCCGGATCTTCACTTGATCGTCGTTACGCCCCAGGCACTCCAGGCTGCCTTCCGGCAACCAGCGGCCAAGGTCGCCCGTGCGGTACAGCAACGCCCCAGGCTCGTCGCTGAACGGATCGGCAATGAATTTCTCCGCAGTGAGGTCGGGGCGGTTCAGATACCCCTTCGCCACGCCTTTGCCGCCGATGTAGATTTCGCCGACGACACCCAACGGAACCAGTTGCTGGCGCGCATCCAGCACGTACACCTGGGTATTGGAGATCGGTCCGCCAATCGGCACGCTCTGCGCGTCTTCGGCCACCGCCTTCACTTCCAGCGTAGTGGCGTAGGTGGTGGTTTCAGTCGGGCCATAGCAATGCACCAGGCGCAACGCCGGCGCCAGGCTCAGCAGGCGCCGGAACGACGCCACATCGGCCCGTTCGCCACCGCACAGCAGAATACGCAGACCAGCCATGGCCTCAGGAATCAGTTGCACGTACTGATTGAAGATCGCCGTGGTCACGAACAACACCGTGGCTCCCGAGTCACTCAGCACCTGGGCGAAACGTGCCGGCTCAAGCAGCGTCTCATGGTCGATCACCACCACCTGCCCGCCGTTGAGCAGCGCGCCCCACACGTCCATGGTGCTGGCGTCGAACGCCGGGTTGGAGGCAAAGGCGATCCGGTCATGCTCATTGAAGTCGGCATAGCCGTTGTTGATCACTAACCGATTGATTGCCCGGTGTGGAACCAGTACGCCCTTGGGCTGCCCCGTGGAGCCAGAGGTGTACATGATGTAGGCAATCGACTCGCTGGACTGTTCAAGCCCTGGATTGTGGGTGGCCCCGTGCGGTTCCAGCGTGTCCAGGTCAACGCGGCGCACGTTCGGGGGTATCGACTCGCTGCTGGACGTCAATACAAAGAACGCCCGGCAATCCGCGAGCATGAATCCCTGCCGCTCCAGCGAAGCATTCCGGTCCAGCGGGACGTAGGTCGCCGCGCACTTGAGAATGGCCAACTGGCTGGTCAGCAGATCGATCGAACGCGGCAACAGGATCGCCACACAGTCGTTCGGTCGCACGCCAAGACCGATCAGGTGATGGGCCAGGCGGTTCGCTTGCGCGTTCAGCTCCCCATACGTCACTTGCCGCTTTCCATGTTTCACCGCAATTGCCTGCGGCAAGTGGGCCGCCCGGGCCTCGAACAGCGCCAGCACGGTCTCGTCCTGAGGATAGATGCGCCGGGTGGCGTTGAAGTCCACCAGCAACTGGTCGCGCTCGATCTGCGGCAGGATTTCCAGACGGTTGAGCGGGGTTTGCAGCGCTTGCTCCAGCGCCTGCACCAACCGCTCGAGCGCGGTGTGCATGTACGCGCAGATGCGGCTTGCGCCAACGCCTTGCGACACCAGGGTACTCAGGGAAAAGCCGTCGCCCAGGTCGTCCACCGAGAGCGCCAGCGGATAGTTCGTGCGTTCTTCGCTGTCCAGGGCTTCCATGCCCTGCCAGGCGGCCGTGGCCTGCGCCGAGCTGACCCCGGCGGCGCTGTGCCGATAGTTCAGCAAGGCACTGAACAGCGGGGCCGGAGCCGCGACGCGGCTGCAACGTTGCGCCAGGGCCAGCGAAGCATGCTCATGACCAAGCAATGCAGTCAGCCGCTCGTGGACCGCCTTGACCCCGGCCTCCGCGCCCTGTTCATCCAGCATCACCCGCAGCGGCAAGGTGTTGATGAACATCCCCAGGGCCCGGTCGGCGCCTTCGCCACCCTGCATCCGCCCCATCAGTACGGTGCCGAACACCACATCCTCGCGCCCGGACAAGCGCCCCAGCACCTGCGCCCAGGCCAGATGGTGAAGGCTGGCGGCGCTCACGCCCATCCGGCGTGCCTGGGCCCGCAGACGGCGACTCAAATCGGCATTCACCGCGAGCCGCGCTTCCTCGATACCGCGACCGTCACCCTGCACCTGCTGCAAACCAAGGGGCAGCGTCGGCTCATCGACATCACCGAGCATGTCCCGGAAAAAGGCCTCGTGCTGTTCCTCGCTGATACCCAGGCGCGCCTGGGCCACGTAATTGCGGTACGGCATCGCTGCCGGCAATTGTTCCTGCCGCACCAGCAGGTGCATCTGCATTTCCTGTTGCACCACGTCCAACGCGGTATGGTCCAGGGCGATGTGGTGGAACAACAGCATCGCCACCCAGCGCTCGTTGAGCGGGTCCTGGGCAAATCGAAGACACATCAGCGGAGCCTGGCGGATATCGAGGCGATGATGACGGGAATCGAAGCGCGAATGCAGCTGGGCCACGACGTCGCCATCCGATGCTTGTGCATCGAACGGTTCGACGCTCAGGACAGCCTTGCGCCAGACCACCTGCATCGGCTGTTCCACCCCCTCCCACAGCACCGAAGTCCGCAGAATGTCGTGGCGATCGATCACGCCTTGCAGCGCTTGCGCGAAGGCATCCAGGCGCGGCTTGTCCTGGAAGGCGAACATCGCCTGCAGCACATAGGGGTCGCCCTGTTGCGCCGAGAGGTGATGATAAAGAATGCCGTCCTGCAGGGGCGCCAGCGGGTAGATGTCCTGGACATTCGCGGCACCGCCCGGCCCCGTTGCGACGATGCAGTCGATAGCGTCCTGGGTCAATGTGGCCAGGGGCAACATGTCCGGGGTGATCCGTTAACAACCGGGAACGATACCGTTGGCCGGCACCTGGACTTCATTGCCGCTGCCCACCGCCGCGGCCAGTGCCGCGAGGGTCGGTTGGCCGAACAACACCCGTACATCGGCGCTCAAGCCGACCTGGCGCATCTGCTCGATCAGGTTGACCGCCAGCAGGGAGTGGCCGCCCAGTTCGAAAAAGTGATCGTGACGCCCCACCCGCTCGACATTGAGGATCTGCGTCCACAACTTCGCCAGGAGGGTTTCGGTTTCGCCCATGGGCGCCTCATAACCGCGCGTCAGGATCGACGCCTGGTCCGGCATCGGCAAGGCCTTGCGATCGAGCTTGCCGTTGGCAGTCAGTGGCAAGGTATCGAGCCGCACATAGGCAGCCGGCACCATGTAATCCGGCAAGCGGGTTTGCAGGTGGGTGCGCAGCGCTTCGATATCCACGTTGTCGCAAGGCGGTTGCAATGTGAAGTAGGCGACCAGGCGCTTTTCCCCCGGCACGTCTTCACGAACCAGTACCGCCGCGTCTTTTACGCTCTCGTGTTGTGCCAGTCGGGCTTCGATCTCGCCCGGCTCGATGCGGAACCCGCGGATTTTCACCTGACCGTCGTTCCGACCCAGGTATTCGATGTTACCGTCCGGCAAATAGCGCCCCAGGTCACCGGTGCGGTACATCAAGGCCTGTGGGTTGAACGGATCCTGGATGAACTTCTCGGCGGTCAAATCCGGCCGGTTCAAATAGCCGTTCGCAACGCCCAGGCCGGCGATATACAACTCGCCGGGTACACCGTGGGGCACGGGCCGATGCTGGGCGTCCAGCAGGTAGACCCGTGTGTTGCCGATCGGACGACCAATCGGAATGCTGCCCGCGTCGACCGACTTGATTTCGTAGGTGTTCGAGAAGGTGGTGGCTTCCGTTGGTCCGTAGCCGTTGAGCAGATGCTCCGGTGCGCCGTGTTCCAGGACGCGGACAATCACGGTCGGATCCAGCACATCGCCGCCGACGATCAGGTAGCGCAGTTGCCTGAACACTGCCATCAGGCTGGCGGCGTACTGGTGAAACAGACCCGCCGTCATCCACAACACATTGACCGACTGTTCAAGCAGGAACGTTGGCAGCCGTTCCTGGGACAGCAATACGTCCTGCTCCACCACAATCACACACCCGCCATTGAGCAACGGTGCCCAGACTTCCAGGGTGCTGGCGTCGAAAGCCGGGTTCGAAGCGAACGCCACGCGATCCTGCTCGTTGAAGTCGGCATAACCGTTGTTGATGACCAGCCGGGAAATGGCCCGGTGCGGCACCAGCACGCCTTTCGGTGTGCCAGTGGAGCCGGAGGTGTACATGATATAGGCCGGTGCTTCGCTCGACTGCGGCGGCGAACCGTCCCATGCCGGCAGCCCCTCCAGGTCGAGACTATCGAGATCCACGCGCCGCACGCCATCGGCCAGGCTCTCGGTGCCGTGGGTCAACACCAGCACAGCCCGACTGTCCTGCAGCATGAACTGCTGGCGCTCTACAGGTGCATTGACATCCAGCGGCAGGTAGACCGCCGCGCACTTGAGGATCGCCAGTTGACTGATCAACAGGGCCAGCGAGCGCGGCAGCACGATGGCCACCGTATCCTGGGGCCGCACGCCAAGGGCAATCAAATGCCGGGCCAAGCCGTCGGCTTTGGCGTTCAGTTCCCGATAGGTCAGGGTCTGTCCTGCCTGTACCGCCGCCAGCGCATCCGGGCGGGCCTGCGCCTGCGCCTGGAACAAGGCATGAACCGTTTGCGCCTGCGGATAAGCACGATCGGTGTCGTTGAATGACTGCAACACTCGCTCACGCTCACCCTGCGGCAGCACCGACAGGTTGTTGAGCCGCGATTGCGGGGCGCTTTCCAGCGCCGTGATCAGGTACTCAAGCGCTGCCTGCATGTAATCGCAGATGCGCTGCGCGCCAATCTGCGCGCTCGCCTGCACCTCCAGGGCAAAGTCATCGGAGAAATCGTCCACCGAGAGGATCAAGGGATAGTTGGTCCGCTCCTGCGCGCTCAGGGCTTCAATGCCCTCCCAGGCCTGGAGCACTTCCGGCCCGGGAACCTGGGCCGCCCCAGCGCTGTGGCGATAGTTCAACAGTGCGCTGAACAGCGGCGCCGGTGCCGCCACGCCACTGCAGCGTTGTGCCAGGGCCAGGGAGGCATATTCACGACTGAGCAAGGCGCTCAGCCAGCCATGGGTGCTTTTCACCCCGTCGCACACACTCTGCGCGCCCACGCCCACCCGCAACGGCAAGGTATTGATGAACATGCCCAGCGCCCGGCTCAGGCTTTCACCGGCCTGCATGCGCCCCAGCATCACGGTACCGAACACCACATCTTCACGCCCCGAGACGCAGCCCAGCACCTGGGCCCAGGCCAGGTGGAAGATGCTTGCCGCGCTGACCCCGAGCTGACGCGACTGCATCCGCACCCGGCGACTGAGCTCCTGGCTCAGCGGTTGGTGGTGCTCTTCGATGGCGCTGCCGTCGCCCAGCACATCCTGCTGCCCGAACGGCAAGGTCGGCTCATCCAGATCACCCAGCATCTTGCTGAAAAACGCCTCATCGGCCTGGCGCTGACCCGCCTGGCGGGTTCGCGCCACATAGTTACGGTAAGGGATAGCCGGCTGCAATTGCCCGGCCTGTCCCATCAACCAGGCTTGCATTTCGTTCTGCACGACCGCCAATGCGGCATGGTCCAGAGCCATGTGATGAAACAACAGCATGGCGACCCAGCGCTGGTTGGCGGGGTCCTCGGCACACACCAGCAACAGCAGCGGTGCCTGGCTGAGATCCAGGCGATAGTGACGAGGGTCGAAACGGGCTTGCAGTTGCGTAAGGACGTCGCCCTCGGCCAGCTCGGCGCTGATGTCCTTGACGCCCAGTCGAGCCTGGCGCCAGACCACCTGGAGCGGTGCCTCCAGATTCTCGCGGACGATGGCCGTGCGCAGGATGTCATGGCGATCGATCACGTGTTGCAGGGCATCGACAAAGTCCGACAGACGCTCGCGATTGCTGATGCTGAAATGCGCCTGCAGGACATAGGGATCGCCCTGGGTCGCGGTCAAGTGGTGATAGAGAATCCCTTCCTGCAAGGGTGCCAGCGGATAGATATCCTGCACATTGGCCGCCCCGCCCGGCACCGTGGCGACGACGCGGTCGAGGGTCGGTTGATCCAGTGTGACCAGCGGCAGCATTTCTGGCGTGATCCGAGCGCAATCGACAGCAATGCCATTGGCTGGAACGTCGACCTCAGCGGTCTTGCCGTCGTCATACTCGCCGCTGTTGATCAACTCGATCAGTTTGGCTTTGTGCTCTCGCAACAAGGCCAGTACCGCAGGCTCCTTCAATGACTGTTTCCGGCCCCGTACAACGAGCTGGTCGCCGTTGACCGAAAGCTGTACGTCTTTTTCTTTTAATGTCGCCAACAGTTCGATCACACTCACAGGACAATCTCCATTTTTTCTGTCGTGGCCGCGTATTCCGAGAGCGTGGGTTGCTCGAACAGCGTCCGTACATCCGCTTCCATGCCCTCCTGGCGCATCCGCTCCATCAGGCTGACGGCCAGCAAAGAGTGCCCGCCCAGCTCAAAGAAGTGATCGTGACGGCCAACGCGTTCCACGTTGAGGACCTCGGCCCACAGGCGGGCCAGATTGATTTCGGTTTCGCCGATCGGGGCTTCGTAACCACGGGTGATGACCGACGTCAGATCCGGTGCCGGCAACGCCTTGCGGTCGAGCTTGCCGTTAGGGCTCAACGGCAATGCGTCGAGGCGCACGTAGGCCATCGGCACCATATGGGCCGGCAGGTGTGCCAGCAGGTACGCACGCAGCGCCTCGATATCCGTCGTTTCGTCCGGGGAACAGGCCGTGAACCAGGCCACCAGGCGTTTATCGCCCGGCACCTCTTCACGGACCAGGACCACGGCCTCCTTCACCACCTCGTGCTGGGCGAGCCTGGCTTCGATCTCCCCCAGTTCAATACGGAAACAACGGATCTTCACCTGATCGTCGTTGCGCCCCAGGTACTGCAGGGTGCCGTCGGGCAACCAGCGACCGATGTCGCCGGTCTTGTACAGGCGGGCTCCGGCCCGCTCGCTGAACGGGTCGTCAATGAAGCGTTCGGCGCTGAGTTGCGGCAGGTTGAGGTAACCCCGTGCCACACCGACACCGCCGATGTGGATCTCGCCGGGCACACCCACCGGCAGCAACTGGCCGTGGCTGTCCAGCACATGCAGTTGCATGTTGCGGATCGGCCGACCGATGGGGATCGACTGGTTCCGGTAGGTGTCCAGGTCAGTGTCGGCGGTGTGCCAGGCAACCACGTCGCTGCACTCGGTCGGCCCGTAGCTGTTGATGATCGCCGGCCGTGGCAGCGGCAGTTTTTCCAGCATGGCGACCTGAATCGGTTCGCCACCCAGTACCACCCGTTCCAGGCAGGCCAGTGACGCGTGGCGATCGGCGTCCACCAGGGCGTGGAAGGCGCTGGGGGACATGTTGAGGTGGGTGATCCCGGCCTCGGCGACCTGGGCGACGATGGCGCTCGGGTTGAACGGTTCTTCGGCCAGGTGCAAAGAGGCGCCGACCATCAGTGGGGCGAGGATGTTCTTCTGGGTCAGGTCGAAGTTATAGGACGAGGCCAGCAGCACCGCGTCGCCGGCATGGAAGGCCAGGTCGTCGAGGTACCAGTCCAGCAGGTTGTTCAAGCCGCGATGTTCGACCATCACCCCCTTGGGCAGCCCGGTGGAGCCGGAGGTGTAGATCACGTAGGCCAGGTGGCCCGGCGTCAGATCCGCTGCCTGCGGGTCGTGGTCCGGTTCGTCCTGCCAGACACCGGCATCCAGGTCGATCAGTGGCACCGCCCCGTGGGACAGCAGGCCCCTGGTCCGGGCTTGCGTGAGTGCGGCAATCGGTGCGCTGTTTTCCAGCATGTAGGCCAGGCGATCCGCCGGGTAAGCCGGATCCAGCGGTACATAGCCACCGCCGGCCTTGAGCACCGCCAGCAGGCCGACCACCATGTCCGCGCTACGCTCGACACAGATCGCCACCCGGGAATCCGGCTGTACGCCCTGTTTACGCAGGTAATGCGCCAACCGATTGGCCCGGGCATTCAGCTCGCGATAACTCAGGCGTTGTTCGCCATGCACCACCGCCACGGCCTCAGGCGTGCGATGCGCCTGGGCTTCGAACAGCTCGTGAATGAACGATTGCTGCAGGTCATCGGCTTCGTTGGCATTGAATTCCAGCAGCAACTTGCGGCGTTCGTCGTGGGGCAGGATGGACAACCGATGTAACGGCGCTTCAGGTGTCTGCTCCAGCATCACGATCAGACTTTCCAGCGTCTGTTGCACGTAGCCGCATAGGCGCTGCGCACCAATGCGTGCCGGCGTCATGACCGTGAAACTGAATGCCTCGCCTTGGTCGTCGACGTTCAAGGTCAACGGGTAATTAGTCCGTTCTTCACCACCGAGCACCTGGATACCCTCCCAGGCCGACAACGCCTCGGTCGAGGTCAGCGCGCCGGTATGGCGGTAGTTGAGCAAGGCACTGAACAACGGCGTCGGCGCTTCCACGCCGCTGCAACGTTGCGCCAGGGCCAACGAGGCGTGCTCATGGCCGAGCAACGCGGTCAAGCGTGCATGGGTCGCCTTCACGCCCGCACCGACAGCGGTTTGCCCCAGGCTCACCCGCAGCGGCAAGGTATTGATGAACATCCCCAGCGCCCGGTCGGCACCCTCGCCGCCCTGCATCCGGCCCACCAGCACGGTACCGAACACCACGTCGTCCTTGCCCGACACCTTGCCCAGCACCTGCGCCCAGACCAGGTGATACAGGCTGGCCGCGCTCACGCCCAACTGACGGGCCTGGGCTCGCACCCGTCGACTCAGATCGGCATCGACGTCCTGGCGAAGCTCTTCGATGCCACTGCCGTCGCCTTGCACATCCTG
>Ga0157373_10003996_pt1 | contig 11123 bp, 10 predicted proteins | sample C65metaG_FD_113460 | JGI IMG/M metagenome (GOLD analysis project Ga0157373, IMG submission 113460) | Corn rhizosphere microbial communities from Kellogg Biological Station, Michigan, USA - C6-5 metaG | ecosystem: Host-associated > Plants > Roots > Rhizosphere > Soil | place: USA: Michigan...
GTCGCCGCCATGCCGCGCCTTACTATCAAGGCGATTGGGGCGACGAAACCAGCCGAAAACGTACCATTTACCGGATTTCTCTGCACAGAGAAGCCAAGCCTCGCTGTATGGCGCCGAATGTGTTTTAGCGACAATCAGCATTCGAGGTCTTGTGGGAGGCACGCGACCGACTGAGAGCAAGAAATTAAATGGTCTTGGTCGCGGTTCCGATATAGTCGGTTATCGTAGATCTAAACTGCAGGGCGTTGCATGGACCAGATACTCGCCATACGAACATTCGTTCGCGTCGCCGAAGCCGGATCTTTTACCAAGGCTGCGGACACAATGAATCTCCCACGGTCGTCAGTTAGCAAGCTCGTGCAGGATCTTGAAGCACATCTCGGGACAAAACTCGTTGAGCGGACCACTCGGTCGGTGACAATGACCACGGAAGGTATTGCCTATCACCAGCGCGCCCTTCGCCTGCTTGCGGATCTGGACGACATGGACGGTACCGTCACCGGCGCCCGCAGCGCGCCCAAGGGAAGGCTTAGGATTGATATTGGTTCTGTCCTGGCGAACCGGATCCTTATCCCGTCCCTTTGGGACTTCCAGCGCCAGTATCCGCAGATAGACCTGCTTCTCGGCGTCAGTGATCGATCTGTCGACCTTATTGGCGAAGGGATCGATTGCGTCATTCGTGGTGGTTCACTTGGCGATTCATCCCTCAGGGCGAGGAAGCTATGCGAACTCGACTACGTGCTCTGCGCAGCGCCAGTTTATCTCGCCGGAAAAGAACTGCCGATGCATCCAGACGACATTCAGGCGCATCGTGTCGTCAGCTATTTTTCGGCGTCATCCGGTAAACGGTTCCCGCTGCGCTTCCAGCGCGGCAACGAGCAGACCGAGTATATGCCGATGTCAAGCGGCATTTCTCTCAACGAAAGCACGGCGCATTTGAATGCGTTGCTAGCCGGGTTGGGTATCGGCCAAAGTTTCGGATTCCTGGCAAGACCTAATATCGACAAGGGTTTGCTGATCGAACTGCTTCCTGACTGGAAGCCTGAAAACCATGTTTTGCACCTGGTCTATCCCGCTGACAGATTTTCAACCCGCGGCTGCGGGCATTCTCGGACTGGGCGGCGAAAGTGTTTGAAGGCGTCGACGCAAGGCGCGGCGCGGCGATGGAGACTGTCCATACAGATGGATAATGTCTCCATACGAACTGGCTTCTCCCTGCAGGGCTGAGGAATTACGTTCTGCACATCGGACGGCGACGATAGGCCCAAGGCCGGCGCCACCTCCCGCATAGCTTTAGACCGTCAACAGGCCGCGAATTCGGGCTGACCCTTTCGCGCGCCCAGCCTTAGGAGAATAAAATGACCAAGAGACTAGCAAATAAGATTGCAATCGTGACCGGTGCAACGAGCGGCATTGGCCTGTCGACCGCCAGGCTTTTCGCAGCCGAAGGAGCCCGGGTCTACATTACAGGTCGCCGCAAGGACGCTCTGGAGGAGGCCGTCGCAGCGATCGGCCACGGCGCCGTCGGCATACAGGCGGACTCGGCAAAGAACGACGAACTCGACGACGTCTTCGCCCAGGTGAAGTCGCAACAGGGACGCCTTGATGTTCTGGTCGTCAACGCCGGCGGCGGCAGCATGCTTCCCCTCGGCGAAATCACCGAAGAGCAGGTTGACAACACGTTCGCTCGCAATGTGAAGGCGGTCATCTTCACTGTTCAAAAGGCTCTGCCACTGATGGGTCAGGGTTCGTCGATCGTTCTAACGGGTTCGACCGCCGGCACAGAAGGCACGGCCGCATTCTCGGTCTACTCAGCCTCCAAAGCGGCCGTCCGCAACCTCGCCCGCTCCTGGGCTCTCGATCTCAAGGGCACTGGCATACGCGTGAACGTCGTCTCCCCCGGAGCAACGCGCACGCCCGGACTTGTGGAGCTTGCCGGTGATGACAAGGAGCAGCAGCAGGGTCTGATCGACTACCTAGCTTCCCGTATTCCGCTCGGTCGCGTCGGTGAGCCCGACGAAATCGCCAAGGCGACCCTCTTCCTCGCCTCCGACGATGCGAGCTTCGTCAACGGCGCCGAACTGTTTGCCGATGGTGGCCAAGCCCAGGTCTAAATACTTGGACGGGAGCGGGCCGCGCCCGCTCTTTTTTTTCCTAGGGCACCAGCGTTCACAGACCCATCAGAATGCACCAATCTGTTTCGATGAAGTCGCTCTGGTTCAAACGGCCTCCAAAAAGCAGCGTTGAATCGCTGACTGGTCAGGACTTCAATGAATGGGATACGTTGGCTTCGTCTATCGCGGAAGACGATGATAAACTCATTCTGATGATTGAGAGAAAATATGGAAATTGAATCCAATACCGACATCGTATCCAATGAGTTGGAATCCTTTACCATTACTCGGGTCGAGGCCAAGAACCCAAAGTGCATTGCTTTGTTCGCAGTCGGTCGTGGCGGTAATCCGTCACGCCACCGTCATTTGCTGCAGACCTTGGCTAACGGGAATTGCACGGTCATCGCACCACACTTCGAAATGCTGACCTCAATCGCCCCGACCAAGGCCGAGTTGGACATGCGCATCCGCAGGCTCGAAGCATCTATAGACGAATGCACCTCCAGCAATCTCCCCATCGTGGGTATCGGGCATTCCATTGGAGCTACGGCCATGCTCGCCCTTCAAGGTGCCGAGGGAGAAACCCTTGATGGGCAGCAACTGATTACAGGCTCCACGCCACGCCTCGAGCGACTGGCAGTCTTCGCTCCGCCAACGGACTTCTTCCGCCGTCCAGGTGCGCTTGACCGTATCAAGATGCCGATGAAAATCTGGGTGGCAGCCAAGGACACAATCACGCCCCCGGCCCAGTCTCGTTTTCTCATGGATGTTCTAACAGCCCAGGCATCTGTGGCGCTCCAAGTTGATCCCGATGCCGGCCATTTCACATACATGGACGAATTGCCACCAAATGTCCCGGAACCTCATCCAGATCGACACACTTTTCTCGCTGGCTTGGCCGATGAAGTAACCGCGTTCTTAGTCGCATAGCGGCTAATGCGGTTAGCAGATAACCGTCATGCCGCGACCGTGGGACAAGCATTGCTTTTAAAACACCCGGTAGGTCCGCATGCTGTCAGCGATTTGTCCACGCGCCCTGGCAGATAGCCTTGAACAGGTCGTTGACGCGTCAATCGACGCCAACGTCTTTCCACTTGGTCTACTGGTCGAGGCAAGTGGCTCGCTTCGTTGCCTCAATGCTCGCTGATAGTGTGGCGAGTTGCGAGGGCCGGCCACCAGTCGCGCTCAGATTCGCATGGGCAAAATGATCGAACAGACCGTGATTGAATAAACTGTTAGCTCTCACGGAGCCGAGAGCTCGATCCACTGATGTGGAATATCGGGCACGTCAGTTTCAGCTTTAAGGCCAGCTCAGCCACCCTGGCACAGAGAAAGGAGAAAAAGCCAATCACTCAACCAAACCCTGATCAGAAAATCGTACTCGGAGATTGCGCACTTCTCCTTGGAAATCGGCTCGGTTCCTCGTTGAAACCGATGTCCAGGGGTCAGGCACGGTCGTAAGTGAAGGACGTCAGCAATGTCGTCACGAAGTTGCTCGCCCGTTCCTTTACAAGCACTTCAGTCCACTCGTCGGTTCCTCGAAGTCGAAGATCGGAGTGGATGCTGTCGACCGCAGCTTCTTCAATACGTTTTATATGGGCCTTGAAATTCGCTTCTCCACCGTCATGGTACATGTCGCGAATGACCATGCGCAGGATTTCCTGGATAGCGATTTGCCACGACGTGTTGATTGCCTGGAGCTCGTTATTATCCGGTGCCATGGGGCTGCTTTCGTTAGAGTGTCACCAGCATGACGCCGTCATGTTGTGGGGTCGGCGTGCAAGGGCAAGGTTAGGCTTGTCTTGCCTTGCGGTTAGCGTAGCGCCGGTCGCGTTCAGCCTTTCGCATCGTCTCATCTTCAATGACCCGGGCTATACGTGCCTTTTCGGCACTCTCCCGCGCTTCAATTTCTGCGACTGCGACCGCCTCAATCGCTGCCTGGCGCTCCAAAGCGTCGGTCTCGATACGCTGCTGTTCCTCAAGCTTCGTGCGCTCGCGTTGAAGACGTCGCTCTTCTCGAGCTGTGGCAATGGCTGCTCGTTCTGCCTGTCTTGCCAGCCTGGAAGGTTCTAAAGCGGTCTTTGCCGCGCGGTACGCATTGAGCAGAGCAGCTTTGGCTTCGGTAGATGCGGCGCGACGGTCGGCGACGTCATTGTTTCGGGCGTTCTTCATGGATATCCTGATAATGAGTGGAAGAGAGATCATCGCGTTTTCGCGTTTTATGACCAGACTGATGGAGCAGTGGCCCTGCCTTCTTGGCAAGACGTGCCGCTGGCAGCCATTCGGTCTACGGGGCGTGGGCGCCGTATTCCGACACTACCGCAAGGTTGCTTTTGACAGAAAATAACATCTGGATGCCGGTGAGGCAGATCGTCGTCTGCGAGCCGGATCCACTTTGTTTTTCTGCTCTTGCAATCTCAATTGGTTCGGCTTGAAACCGAAACGAAAAAGGCCAGGCAAAACGCCTGACCTTAATGAAGCAGCTTCCGACAGTGCCAGTACATCCGTGGTCAAAGGGAAGCAAATCTTGATTTATGCGGCCTGCAGATTGGTAGCAGACATCTTGCCCGACTTGTTGTCGCGCTCGAGTTCGAAGCCGATCTTCTGGCCTTCAACGAGCTCGCGCATTCCGGCGCGCTCGACAGCGGAGATATGAACGAACGCATCAGCGCCGCCGTTGTCGGGCTGGATGAAGCCGAAGCCCTTGGTGGAATTAAACCATTTTACTGTGCCAGTGGTCATGTTGAACCCTTTCAAAGCATAGAGTGTAGGACCGCGAAGCTGATGCTGCGCAGCGAGGAAACCGACTATTTTTGAAATGGAAGTTCGCTTAAAGCGCGGTGCCAATCGCGCGGTAGACAAAGCTCGGCAAGCAAAAGATCGATGATTTATGTATAACGGACTGAAGTCGTCGCGTCAACGATTAGTTTTCAAATAATGCAAACTCGCCTTTAAATTGTGCGGCGTGTCGCGACGCAGGGTGCCAACTCCTGCCCGCGTGGTGCCGGCTTTTCTATGCGTGGCAACGGTCTGTTGGTATCTCTGAACCGCAGGTTTTCTCCAGGGGCCGTGCAGCCGACCAGGGCATTAGCCTTATGTAAGAGACCGGACGGGCGTTTCCATATCAATAAAAAATGCCGGCCGCGGCGGCGGCCGGCTCATTTTGGCGATATCTGCCTCACATTGCTCAATTCAAGGGGAAACGCTCAGGTCGGAAGGTTGCGAGCATGGGATGTTCGGTGCCTGTCGCAACCTCGAACGCGAGCAGCTCGCCCACGATGAGGCCGAGTGTAGCACCGCTGTGGCTGAAGGCCGCGTAGTAACCGGAAATACTCTTGATGGCTCCAATCACCGGCTCGCCATCGCCGGGGATCGGTTTGCCACCAACGCCGATGGAAGCCACCTCGAGTTTCGGATTGCCTTCCATCACCCGCGCAGCCTCAACCAAAAGCTCTGAAACCACGCTGTCGTCGATATCATAGCTGCCGTCTGCGCGCACTGTCACACCCTCATCGGCCGCCCAGTCGGCATCCAGGGAGAATGTGCGGCCCGGCGCCGGGCGAACGGCGACGCGCGGTGTATTGAGAACAGCGCGCAGGGGATGGGCGAGCGGCCTCGTCTGCACCAGAAGGGCGATCGGTGTCCCGTCGGCAATGGTCTGTCCGCTGTCCGCAGCCATCTTCGGGACGGCCGGACCGGTGGCAAGCACGACGGCGTCCGCCCGATGGAGAACAGCATTTGCAGTTTGTGCGCCAACGACACGACCACTCTCGATTATGACCCGCGCAGCACCCTGGTCCGTTATCAGAATGCCACCGAGTGCGAAAAACTCCTCAAGCAGCACACCAATCAGCGTCGGCAAATCGACCCAGCCTTCGCCGGGATTGTAGATTGCGCCCTGTGGAGTGATTGCGCCGGCGTCGACACCGGGCACGACGCGGGCGACTTCGGCTGCTGAAAGGCGCTGCGCATCATAGGCAAGCGAAACTTCGTGGCGATAGGCCGCGTCGATCTCATTGCGCTCGTCATCCGCGTCCCAGGTCAACCCGCCATCAAAGCGAAGCCATTCTGCGCCGGGATTCTGCGCCGCGAGTGTGCGATACCGGTCGATGCCGGCCATACGCAGCCGATGATAGGGTTCAGAGCGCATGCGTGCTGAGTTCAGCCAGGACAGCGAGCGGCCGGAGGCTCCATTGGCCGGCGGGCCGTCATTGAGGATCGTCACTTTAATGCCGCGCCGCGCAAGCTGTACGCCAGTGGAAACGCCGAAGATACCGGCGCCGATGATGACGGCCGAAGAGATGGTGTTGTCGGTCATGGAATTGGCTTTCAATCAATTGTCATACGGATGGGGGTAAGGCATCGGGGATCTCCCAGCGACCGCTGGCTGCGGAGCGGAACAGCGCGTCAATCGCCGTCATATTCGCGATTGCGTCGCCAAGCCCCGTCTCGAGTGGTCCGCCGGAGAGGACAGCCTCGGCGAATGCATCGGCCTGTTCGCGATACTGGTCGACAGGCCCGATCGCGATCTCCTCGCGGCCGCCGCCGGCAAGATCGCGACCATCATCAAAGACAAGAATGGTCGGCTCATCAGCCGGTGCATTGAAGGGAATGGGGATTTCCAGACGCCCGCGCGTTCCAAGCACCGTGACCTTCTGCGTGAGGGAGAGTTGTGTGGAACAGGTGAAGGCAAGCTGCCTTCCCTCTGGAAACGCCAGCAGCCCGCTCGTCAGCCGGTCCGTGCCGAAGACGGGATCGCGCTCCATGAGGGCGATCGCCCGTACCGGTTCCGCGTCGAACAGGAACCGCGCCGTGTTGATGGCGTAACAACCAACGTCGAACAGACCGCCGCCGCCAATATCAGCCTGGTTGCGTACATTCCCGGGGTCATCGAGATAATAGGAAAAGATCGTCTGGATGGCCCTCACCTCGCCGAGGCGCCCCTCGACAATCAACGCGCGCGCCTTTTTCCATTGCGGATGGTGGCGCACCATGAAGGCTTCCGCGACCGGCAGGCCCGCCGCCTTTTGTGCCGCTGCCAGTTCCCTCGCCTGCTCGGCATCAAGCGCGATCGGTTTCTCGCAGAGTACGGGTTTGCCCTGCGTCAGTGCCTTTATCGTCAGTGGCACGTGCAGATGATTGGGCAAAGGGTTGTAGATTGCGTCTATTTCCGGATCGGCAAGCAGTTCCTCGTAGCTGCCATAGGACTTGGCGATGCCGAAGCGGGCCGCCATCTCCTTCGCCTTCGCGGCATCGCGCGAGGCGATTGCCGCAACGCGCCCCAGGCGGCTGGACTGGATGGCGGGAATGACCGCCTTGGCAGCAATGCCTGCGCAACCGAGCACACCCCATCGTATCGTTTGTGTCATTGGTTTCTCCTCCCGGCGCTCAGAGCACTTCCGCTAGGAAGCGCTGGAGACGCGGGCTTTGCGGGTTGTCGAATATTGCCTCTGGCGTGCCGGCTTCAACGACGCGCCCCTCGTCCATAAAGACGACCTGATCAGCCACCCGGCGGGCAAATCCCATTTCATGCGTGACGACGACCATGGTCATGCCACGCGTGCCGAGCTCTGCCATGAGGTTGAGCACGCCCTTGACCAATTCCGGATCGAGCGCACTCGTCACCTCGTCGAAGAGGATAACCTCCGGTTCCATGGCAAGCGCACGGGCAATGGCAACGCGCTGCTGCTGCCCCCCGGAAAGACCGCCCGGACGGTGGTGCTGGCGGCTAGCAAGGCCGACATCGGCAAGCCTTGCCTTGGCGATGCGCTCGGCCTCGGCTGCGGGCAGGCCCTTGATCTTCGTAAGCGACAGCATGACGTTTTCCAGCGCCGTGTGGTCGGGAAAGAGGTTGAAATGCTGGAAGACCATGCCGACCCGGCGGCGCAGCGTTTCGGGCTTCATTGCGAGAATGCTTTCGCCATCGATAAGAATATCGCCGCTCTTCGGCTCGACCAGACGGTTGAGCCCACGCAGCAAAGTCGATTTTCCGGATCCGGACGGGCCGATGATGCAGGTGACGCTGCCTGGCTTGACTAAAAGATCGACACCCCTCAGCACATCAAGATCGCCATAGGCCATACCGAGACGGCGCACATCAAGGCTGCCGCCCTTGAACGAGACGCCAGTCGCGCGAGCTGCACTGTCGAGTTCACTGACTTCCTCCAGTCCGCTGGTGATGACGGAGGGGCGCTGCTTGCCAACCCGCAGACGATTGTCGATCGCATTGACGACATGGGTAAGCGGCACGGTAACGACGAGATAAAATACGCCTGCCAGCAGGAGCGGTGAAAGATTGCCGGTCACCACCGCCTGGTCCTGTCCCACGCGAAAGATCTCACGCTCTGAGGCCAGAAGCCCGAGGAAATAGACCAGGCTCGAATCCTTGACGTTGCCGATGAACTGGTTGACGAGGGCCGGCAGAACGCGGCGCACGCCTTGCGGCACGACGATAAGGCGCATGCCCTGGCCATAGCTCATCGACAATGCCCGGCAGGCCTCCATCTGCCCACGGTCGACGCTCTGGATACCAGAGCGGAAAATCTCGCCGATATAGGCACCGGCAATCAGGCTGAGTGCCAGAATGCCGAGCGGATAAGGCGATGGACCGAAGAGCTCGCGGCCAATGCGGGCAAAACCCTGGCCAATGAGGAGAATTGTGACGATGGCCGGCAGGCCGCGGAAAATATCGGTATAAAGACGAGCGGGAATGCGCAGCCAGGGCGAGCGGGAAATGCCCATGATCGCGAGCATCATGCCGATGGCCACGCCAAGCACAGTCGAGGTCGCAGCCAGGATCAGCGTATTCTTGAGACCAACGGTGATCATGGTCGGCAGCACTTCGGCCATGGCATTCCAGTCGAGGAAGCTACGGCGCAGGTTTTCAAGCCAGTTCATCAGGATATCCCTTGAAAGAAAGGCCGGTCCGACCGGTAAAGGCCGGACCGGAAGGTGGCATCACTGCTTGGGAAGATATGCCTGCGGCATCGGCGTGCCGGGGAACCATTTTTCGTGCAGCTTTTTCCAGGTGCCGTCCTGCATGGCCTCTTTTAGGCCCTTGTTAAGCGCCTCGCGCAATGCATCGTTACCCTTGCGGATGACGAAGCCGGCGGGCGCGTCGAAGCTCGGAATGTTGACTGCGACTTTGAGCGCCGGATAACGGGCGGAATAGTCCTTTGCAGCCTCGAAATCGAGGAAATGTGCATCGACCGTCCCGTTGTTGAGTGCGGAAACGGCAGAATTGTTGTCCGGGAACTTCACGAGATCGGTGCCGGCAAAATTCTTCTCGGCATAGATCTCCTGGAGTGTGCCCTGCACCACACCGAGACGCTTGCCTTTGAGACCCGCTGCATCGGTGATGCCTGGCTCCGAAGTGAGGACGCTCAAGAAACCTGCAAGATAACCATCAGAGAAATCAATGGTCTCCTTGCGCTTGGCAGTCGTGCCGATCGCAGCGGCCGCAACATCGAAGCGGCCGTTGGCGACAGAGGGCATCAGGGCCGAGAATTCCTGGCCGGTGAACACCACCTGTTCCTTCTTGAACCCAAGACGTTCGGCTACGTTGAGGAACAACTCTATGTCGAAACCGGTAAAGTTGCCGTCGGCGGTGGTGAAGGCATAAGGCTTGGCATCGCCCATCGTGCCGACACTGATGGTGGCGGGATCGATGAGGCCAAGCGGATTGTCGGCAAGTGCGGGCGTCGCCGCGCCTGCAAGGACACCGAGTGTGATCGCGGCCGTGGTCGCGCGAATTTTTACGAATGCGGATGTTAACGCTTGGGTAAATTGCATTGGTTTCTTCTCCTCTGGTGTCGTTGTCTGCGATAAATTCAAGGCGCACGGGTCCCACCCGGTCGGCGCATGATGTCACCTGCCCGGCCCACGCAGTTCGCATGTCGGAAGTCTTTTTATTTTTGAGACCGGTCTCAATTAGAAAGAGACCGGTCTCTTTGGGTATTGGCAATTGTTATCTTCGCATTTGCCAGTCGTCAAGTTCTCTTGTAAGGCTACCGCTTATGGACAAGATCCCACCTAAAACTCCTTCCGTGACAGTTGCTGACGTCGCACGCCAAGCCGCCGTCTCAAAGGCAACGGCTGCACGCGTGCTGGGTGGCTACGGAACCGTCAGCGACCGGGTGAGAGAGGCGGTCCTGGCAGCGGCTCGGTCCCTCGATTATCGCCCCAATGAGCTTGCTCGCAGCATGACGACAGGTCGTTCAGGCACCATCGGCGTCGTGGTGGGAGATATTGAAAACCCCTTTTTCAGCCTTGCCGTGCGAGGCATCACGGATATTGCCCGGCAGGCAGGCTTCACCGTCATCCTCATTAACTCGGGTGAAGACGTCGTTGCGGAAAGAGCGGCCATCCGCACTCTGCTTGCCAAGCGTGTCGACGGTCTCATCGTCTCGCCGGCCAAGGAAAACGATGTCGAGCATCTGCATGAGGTTATTCGCTCGGGGCTGCCGCTCGCGTTGCTCGATCGTGGAAGCGACACACTTGATGTCGACACCGTTATTGCCGACGACCGGCATGCCGCCGAGAATATTACACGCCGGCTGATTGCGCTCGGCCACCGCCGCATCGCCTATTTAACCGCCTGCGACACGCCGGATCATCGGTTCCGCAGTGCAGACGACATCAGTACCGGTTCGGTCAGGCGACGCATCGAAGGGTATCTTGGTGCGTGCAGTGAGGCTGGTCTGACCAACATGGAAAGCTGGGTACAGGTCGGTGCCGTCACGCAGCAAGAGACGCATCGCATCGTTACCGAAATGCTCCAGTCGGCGCAGCGTCCGACGGCAATCATTGCATCGGACAGTATAATCGGCCTGGAGGTGTTCAAGGTTCACCGTCAACTGGGGCTTAGCATCCCGGATGACCTGTCGCTGGTATCGTTCCATGATGCGGATTGGACGTCTGTAACAACGCCTCCCGTGACCGTCGTGCGCCAACCCGTCTACGATCTCGGTGCGACGGCGGCCAGGTTGCTGGTCGAGCGGCTAAATGGCA
>Ga0157373_10003998_pt1 | contig 11120 bp, 8 predicted proteins | sample C65metaG_FD_113460 | JGI IMG/M metagenome (GOLD analysis project Ga0157373, IMG submission 113460) | Corn rhizosphere microbial communities from Kellogg Biological Station, Michigan, USA - C6-5 metaG | ecosystem: Host-associated > Plants > Roots > Rhizosphere > Soil | place: USA: Michigan...
CTGCTTCGTGAAGACCCCGGTGCCCTGGTACGGCGTGGCCGTGCCGGCCTGCGCGGCATAGCCGGCGCCGCTGGCGCTCATGTTCAGCGGTGTGAAGATCTCCCGTCGCAGCCAGGTCGCATATGGCATGGCGCTCCGCCGTGCGACGATGTACGCGAGCGCGGCGTAGTTCGTGTTGCTGTACTCCCAGCGCGTGCCTGGCGCGAAATCGGCGGAGTCGGTGCGCAGGATGCTGAACAGCAATGCTGGGGCAATGACGCCCTGCAACGGCCAATGGTGCTCGTCCGTGCGCGGAAAGTTGTGCAGCCCCGAGGTCTGGTTGAGCAGCTCACGCAGGGTGATCCGCTGCGCATTGGGCATCCCCGGCAGATAGTCGGCCAGGTGATCATCGAGTGTCAGCGAGTCGCGCTCGACCAGTCGCAGGATGGATGCGGCGGCGAACTGCTTGCTCAGCGATCCGATCGCGAAGCGCGTGCCGGCGTCGACTGGCGTTCTGCGCGCGAGATCGGCAATCCCGAACCCGCGGGCATAGACGATGCGACCCTGCCGGACGACGGCCAGGGAAAACCCGGGCGCCCTGGCGTTCGCGAGCGACTGCGCGCCGATCGAATCGAAGGTAGCACGTCCCGGGATCTGGGCCATCAGCCCGGGCGCGCCGCCCAGCGCAATCCCCCATGCGGCGGCCAGGCGTGCGGCGCCGATCCAGCGATGTCGCCGGCGGTCGAGTTGCATGATTCCTCGCGTTGGTGTGTGCAACAGCGTGCACTGCACAGTATGGTTGGCCACACGGCGGTGTGCAATTCATCCAGCCGGGCGTCCGCGCACGGCGTGCTGTCTCCCCATACCTGCGACGACCGTGTAAACTGCTCGCATGTTTTCCCTCCTTCTTGCGCTGCTCACCGTTGCCGGAGATTCCGGCGCCGTGTACAACGGGCGCGCGCGCCAGCTCGACGTCGCCATCCCCCGAATGGATTCCGCAGTGGTCATTGACGGGTCGCTCGACGAGCCTGTGTGGCGCTCGGCGGCACTGCTCACCGGATTTTCACAGTACCGTCCGGTTGATGGCCTGCCGGCAACTGACTCCACACAGGTGCTCGTGTGGTACGCCCGCGATGCGATCTACTTCGGCATCCGCGCCTTCGAACCCCACGGCGCGGTGCATGCAACGCTGGCCGACCGCGACAACATTGACGCGGATGACAACGTGCAGATCCTGCTGGATACCTACTCCGATCACCGGCGCGCGCTGCTCTTTGCGGTGAATCCCCTGGGCGTGCAGGAAGACGGCGTGCGCAGCGAAGGGCAGGACGCCGGCGCCGCCGGTGGCGGCGGCGGGGCGAACGCGCGGTTCGACGGCGTCGTGGATCTCAATCCGGACTTTGTGTGGGAGTCGCGCGGGCACGTGACACCGTGGGGCTACGAGGTGGAAGTGCGCGTCCCGTTCAAGAGCATTCGCTACCAGGCCGCGGATCCACAGAACTGGGGATTGCAGATCGTGCGCGAAGTGCAGCACTCGGGCTATGAGGACACGTGGACTCCCACTGTGCGTGCCAACGCGAGTTTTCTCATCCAGGCCGGCCGGCTCATGGGACTCACCGATCTGCACCGCGGGCTCGTGATGGATCTGATTCCGGAATTCACTACCCACGTGGACGGCGACTCCAGCGGCGCGGGATACAGCTATAGCACGCACCCCGCGGTTGGTGGCACGCTCGTCTGGGGGATGACGAGCGCGTTGAGTCTGAGCGCCACCGCGCACCCTGATTTCTCGCAGGTGGAGGCCGACGTCGCGCAGGTGACGGTGAATCAGCGCTTCGCGCTCTTCTACCCCGAGAAGCGCCCGTTCTTTCTCGAGGGACTGGAGCGCTTCGACACGCCGAACCGTCTCATCTACACCCGCCAGATCACGCAACCCGATGCCGGAGCGAAGCTCACCGGCAAGGTCGGCCAGACGAGCGTGGCTTACCTGGCGGCCGTGGACCAGGCCGACTCGCTGTCCGGAACTCACCCCGTGTTCAACCTGCTGCGCGTGCGGCGCGACCTTGGCGCCAGCTCGACGCTCGGCCTCGTGTACACGAATCGGCTGGATGGCAGCGCCTACAATCACGTGGGCGGGGCGGATGCGCGGGTGATCTGGGGAAAGATCTGGTTCTCGCAGGCGCAGGCCGTGGAATCGTGGACCCGTGACGCGGCCGGCGTGCGGCGGGGAACGCTCTGGGACCTCACCTTCGCGGATCGCACGGGACGCGCCTACGGCAATCATTTCGAGCTGCAGGGCGTGAGCCCGGACTTCGCCGCCGCGAGCGGGTTCGTGAATCGCACCGGGATCGTGACGGCGCGGATCTTCAATCGCTTTACCTGGTATGGCAGCCCCGGCGCGCGCGTGGAGGAGGTGACCACCACGGTCTCCGCCTCGCCGCTCTGGGATTATGATGACTTCCAGCATCTGCGCGGCGCCCTCGAAGGTGGCTTCGGCAATTCATGGGCGGCGACGGTGCGTGGCGGCTGGGTGCTGAGCGCGACGGTCAACGACAACCTGCAGCGCTTCGACTCCACCTCCTATCGCGGGTATCACGTCGCCGGCGCCACCGATACGACCGCGTTCGTGCTGCCGCACGGCCTGTACAATCTCATGAGCGGCGAGGTGGGCCTCTCCACGCCGAACCGTGCCCTCACGGCGAGCGTGAACCTCGGCTACGGTCAGTCCGTCATCTTCGCGGAAGCCGCCGAGGGGCGCGAGACCACTGGTCAACTGGACGTGGCCTGGCGCCCTACGCCGCTCTGGCGCGTGAGCACGAGCTGGGTACATGACCGCATCACCCGTGCACGTGACGGCAGCGAGTTTGCCGTCGCCAACATTCCACGCCTGCAGATCGAGTATCAGTTCCGCCGATCGATCTTCCTGCGCTACATCGGCCAGTACGTCGCGCAGCGCCAGACAGCCCTCGTTGATCCCGGAACGGGTGCGCCGCTGCTCCTCGCGGACTCCGCTGCCACCACCGGATACACGCCGCTCGGCGCGATCGTGTCCAACCAGTTCCAGAACGATGTGCTGCTCTCCTACAAGCCGACGCCGGGCACGGTGTTCTTCCTGGGATATGGCGCGCTGTTCAGCGAGCCCGAGGCGTTTGCGTTTGGCCGCGCGCTGCAACGCACGAGCGACGGGTTCTTCCTCAAGGTGAGCTATCTCTTCCGGCCGTGAGCACGACGGGCTGGCGCGTCACACATTGAAGCGGAAGAGCATGACGTCGCCATCCACCACGACGTACTCCTTGCCCTCGCTGCGCACGACGCCGCGCTCGCGCGCGCCCTTCCAGCCGCCCGCGGCCACGAAATCCGCGTACGAGACTGTTTCGGCGCGGATGAAGCCGCGCTCGAAATCCGTGTGAATGACCCCGGCGGCCCGGGGTGCGGTGTCGCCCTGGTGGATGGTCCAGGCACGCACCTCCGGTTCGCCCGCGGTGAAGTACGTTTCGAGCCCCAGCAGCGCATAGCTCGCGAGAATGAGCCGGTCCAGTCCGGCGGAGGTGAGTCCGAGCGTCGCCAGGAACTCGGGACGATCCGCCGCGGACAGCTCGGCCAGCTCCGCCTCGATGCGGGCCGAGAAGGGAACGATGCGCGCGGGCTCGCCGCTCTGCGCCACCGCCTCGCGCAGTGCGCGCAGATGCCGGCCCTCCGCCCCCGACAGCTCGGCATCGCTCACGTTCGCGGCATACAGCACCGGCTTGATCGTGAGCAGGGTGAGCGGCGCCAGCCACGCGCGCTCCCCGGTGCTCAGCCGCGCGTCCCACAGGCCCCGCCCCTCCGAGAGGACTGCATGCGCCTTCTCCAGTGCGGGCAGCTCCGCGAGCGCATCCTTGTCGAGCGACTTGGCGGCGCGCCGCACCCGATCCAGTCGCTTCTCGACCGTACCCAGGTCGGCGAGCGCCAGCTCGAATTCGATCACTTCGCGGTCGCGAACGGGATCCACCTCACCCATCACGTGCAGCACATCAGGATCGTCGAAGCAGCGCACGACGTGCACGATGGCATCCGTCTCGCGGATGTTGGCGAGAAACTTGTTCCCCAGCCCTTCACCGCTCGACGCGCCCTTCACAAGTCCGGCGATGTCCACGAACTGCACGACGGCGGGCACCGTGCGATGCGGCTTGACGAGCTGCGTGAGCACGTCGAGGCGGGCGTCCGGCACCTCCACGATGCCGACGTTCGGCTCGACCGTGCAGAACGGATAGTTCGCGGCATCCGCCTGCGCTGACGTGAGCGCGTTGAACAGCGTGGATTTGCCGACGTTGGGAAGACCGACGATACCGAGTGACAGCATGAGCGATGCGAATGAGGACAGCGCAGTGCGTGGCCGCGCTACATGAGAAACCACGGCGCGAGCACGAGACTCACCACGGCCATGAGTTTGATGAGAATGTTGAGACTGGGACCGGAGGTGTCCTTGAAGGGATCGCCAACCGTATCACCCACGACCGCCGCCTTGTGCGCATCGGATCCCTTGCCGCCATACACGCCGCCCTCGATGAGCTTCTTGGCGTTGTCCCATGCGCCGCCCGCGTTGGCCATGAACAGCGCCAGCATCACGCCCGTGACCGTCGCCCCCGCGAGCAGCCCACCCAGCGCCTCCACGCCGAGGATTCTGCCCACGAGTACGGGCACGAGCACGGCGCTCACTCCGGGCACGATCATCTCGCGCAGCGCGGCGCGCGTGGAAATATCCACGCAGCGGGCGGAGTCCGGCGTCGCCGTGCCCTGGAGGAGCCCGGGAATGTCGCGGAACTGACGCCGCACTTCCTCCACCATGCCCTGTGCGGCGCGACCGACTGCAGTCATGGTCGCGGCGCTGATGAAGAACGGCATGATGCCGCCCAGGAAGAGTCCCACGACTACCATGGGGCTCACCAGGTTGATGCCGTGCGCATCCAGATGCACGGCCGTGGCATAGGCGCTGAACAATCCCAGGGCCGTAAGCGCGGCGCTGCCGATGGCGAAGCCCTTGCCAATGGCAGCGGTCGTGTTGCCCAGTGCGTCGAGGCCATCGGTGATGCGGCGCACGTCGGGACCCAGGCCCGACATTTGCGCGATGCCGCCCGCGTTGTCGGCAATGGGGCCGTAGGCATCCACCGACATGGTGACGCCGACGGTGGCGAGCATGCCCACGGCGGCGATCGCAATGCCGTAGAGTCCAGCGAAGTGGTGTGACGCCCAGATCGCGACGCAGATGCAGAGAATGGGAATCGCGATGCTCTCCATGCCGACCGCGAGTCCGGTGATGATGTTCGTGGCGGCTCCCGTGCGTGATGCCTCGGCGATGCGTCGCACGGGGCGGGCCGCGGTGTAGAACTCGGTCACGAGGCCGATGGCAATGCCGGCCACCGTGCCGGCGAGGACCGCCCAGAACGGGCCGGCGGCGGGGTACCACGAGCCGTCCGCGCGCTGCTGCGCCACGCCGATCCACGACGTGAGTAATCCGGCAAATGCGAGAAACAGCACCGCCGCAATCACCGATGTGAGCCGCAGCGCGGCGGCCGCGCTGCCGCGCTCGAGCAGGCGCATGGCGCCAATGCCGATGAGCGACGCGACAAGTCCCGCGACGGTATAGGCAAGGGGCAGCGCGATGGCGCGCAGGGGATCCGCCATGCCGGCGCTCGAGGCGGCCAGCGCGATGGTGGCGATGATCGCGCCCACGTAGCTCTCGAAGATGTCGGCGCCCATGCCGGCCACGTCGCCCACGTTGTCGCCCACGTTATCGGCAATCGTCGCCGGATTGCGGGGATCATCCTCGGGAATGCCGGCTTCGATCTTGCCGACGAGATCCGCGCCCACGTCCGCGGCCTTGGTGTAGATGCCGCCACCCACGCGCGCGAAGAGCGCGATGGAGCTGGCGCCCATGGCGAAACCGGAAATGACTTCGGCGAACCCGCGGAGTGCGTCAGCGCCCGACGCGCCGGCCAGGCGCCAGAGCGTGACGCCGCCAATGCCCACCAGGCCGAGACTGGCGACACACAGCCCCATCACGGCGCCACCGCTGAACGCCACGCGCAAGGCGACGCTCTGCCCGTGTGCGCGCGCCGCCTCGCTGGTGCGAACGTTGGCGCGCGTGGCCGCTTCCATGCCGCCGAGTCCGGCGAGAATGGAACAGGCACCGCCCGCGATGTACGCGATGCCCGTGCGCCAGCCAACGGCCCACGCCAGCAGCGCCGCGACGACGAGCAGGAAGGGTACCAGGACCGTGTACTCGCGACGCAGGAACGTCATGGCACCGCCATGAATCTGTTCGGCGAGCGCTCGCATGGCGGCGGACCCCTCTGGTCTGCGACGGATCGCGAGGTAGAGTCCCAGCGCAATGAGGAGCCCCGCGAGACCGGCGCCGACTGCAATCGTGGCAATCAGGACGAGCATCGTCACGCGGGCTCTGGATTGAACTGGTTCATGGCGGCCTCGATGCCATCGTGCAGCCAGCATTCCGCCGCGCTGGTGAAGCGTGGCAACAGTGCGACGATGTCCGCGCGTTCGGTCGCGGGCATGGGCGAGAGGACGAAGTCCGCCAGGTCGCCAATGCGTCGCTCGGGATCCATGGGCTGGATGCCAATGCGAAGGCGCGCATAGTCGCGTCCGCCCACTGCCTGTTCCACGCTTTTCAACCCATTGTGTCCACCGGCGCTGCCGCGCGCGCGCAGGCGGAAGCGCCCCACCGGCAGCGCCACATCGTCCACGAGCACCAGCAGGTCCGTTGCGGCCGACCAGAATGGGCGGCGCAGATACGACGAGAGCACGACGCCGCTCAGATTCATGTACGTGGTGGGCTTCACGAGACGCACGTGGAGATTGCCCACGCGTCCACTCGAGGCGAGCGCCTGGCCGTCGGTGCGCCAGCCGCCGAAACGCCAAACGTCGGCCAGGTGGTCAGCAACCCACCAGCCGACGTTATGGCGTGTTCGTTCGTACTGACGGCCCGGATTGCCCAGGGCGAGAATCACTTTCATACCGGTCTGTGCGCGGCCACATCACGCCGATGCGTCCGCGGCACTGGCTACTCGCCCTGTTCCTCTTCTTCCTCGCCCTTCGGCTTGCGAATGAGTTCGGGCTCCGCCGCGGCTTCCTCGGTCTCGGCGGCCGGCGTGGGCTCCGCCTCGACGCGCGGCGGGACGACGACGCAGACTGTGGCGTCCGGATCGGCCAGCGCTTCCAGCCCCGCGGGCAGCTTGAGATCGCGCACGTGCAGCGAGTCGTTCAGGCCGAGCGCCGTGACATCGAGATCGATGTGGTTGGGCATCTCGGCGGGATCCACCTCGACGCTCAGCTCGCGCAGGATCTGGTCGAGAATCCCGCCGGAGTTCTTGACGCCTTCAGGCGTGCCGATGAGCACGAGCGGAATGTCCACGGTCACCTTCTCGCCGGCGACGAGCTCGAGGAAGTCCACGTGCAGGACGCGCCGCTTGAACGGGTGACGCTGGATTTCGCGAATGAGCGTGCGCGTGGACGTCCCGTCCACACTCAGTTCGACGACGGTCGTATCGGCAGAGAACCGGTCGAGCAACTGGTCGAGCGCCCGCGCGTCGAGCGTGAGCATCTGGGGCTCGCGATTGTGTCCGTAGATGACGCCCGGGACCTGTTCAGCCTGGCGCAGCTTGCGCGCGGCGCCCTTGCCGCTTGTTGTGCGCCGGGTGGCGCCGAGAGTTGCTGTTGCCATGTTCCAAGTCTGGTAGCTGGTGGCGGGTCGCCGGGAACTGCCGGAGTGCTGGCGCACAGCCAGCAACCGGCAATCAGCGACCAATCATTCAAACAATGAACTTACCGATTCATCGAAGTGTGTATACCGGATGGCCTTGGCGAGCAGTTCGCCCACCGAGAGCACCTTGAGCTTCGCGAAGCGACGCGCCGGCGGAATGGCGATCGAATCCGTCACCGTGACTTCCGCGATTGGCGCCGCGCTGAGCCGCTCGGCGGCCGGGCCGGAGAGCAGTGCGTGCGTGGCGCATACATAAATGTCCTTCGCGCCCAACTCCTTGAGCGCGCGGGCCGCTTCCGTCACCGTACCCGCGGTGTCGATCATGTCGTCGGGAATGATACAGTCCCGCCCCTCCACCGCGCCCACCACGTTCAGGACCTCGGCCACGTTCGCTGTGGGCCGCCGCTTGTCAATGATCGCGAAGGTCCCATTGAGCCGCTTGGCAAATCCGCGGGCCATCTTGGCCGACCCCACATCGGGCGCCACCACCACGAGGTCCCGCAACTGCTTCTTGCGATAGTGCGACACGAACACCGGCGCCGCATACAGATGGTCCACCGGAATATCGAAGAACCCCTGCAGCGCGTGCTGGTGAAAATCGATTCCAAGCACGCGATTCGCGCCGGCCGTGACGATGAGATTCGCCATCAGCTTGGCGCCAATTGCCACCCGCGGCTGGTCCTTCCGGTCCTGGCGCGAGTAGCCGTAGTACGGCATGACACAGGTCACGCGCGCCGCCGACGCTCGTCTGGCCGCGTCGATCAGGAGCAACAGCTCCATGATGTTTTCGGCTGGCGGATTCGTCGGCTGGACGATGAAGAGATCCGCGCCGCGGACATTCTCATCGATCCGCGTGAAGATCTCGCCATCGGCGAAGCGTGACAGCGTGACCTTCGTGAGCTCGACGCCCAGGCAGCGGGAAATCTCCTCCGCCAGTGCGCGATTGGCTGTACCCGACAGGAGTTTGAATCCTCGCTTCGGGATACTCAGCTCATCCATTGCTGCAGCCATGTAGGATAATGCCCCTCTTGGGGATGGTCAATGCAGGTGAATTGCCCCTGGTGGATTCGAACCACCATTCCCGGATCCAAAGTCCGGTGTCCTGCCGTTGGACGAAGGGGCAGGCGACGCTGCAAGCTACACTGGACCGGAAACGTTGTCACCCGGTGGTGGCGCCGGCGCCGCGTGCTCAGTCCATCACTTCAACGGGCTCGATCCGCTCCAGCGTCTGCGTCGCCATGACCGGCACGCCGAGCGTCTGCTGCAGCAGGCTGATGTCCGGCACGTCGACACCGATGCCGAACACCGTCGAGCCCGATCCGGAGATGGTGGCAATGGAGGAGCCCGCGCGGCGGAGCTCAGCGATGATGCCAGCGAGCTGCGGATGCCGCTGGCACACCACGGGCTCGAAGTCGTTTGTGGCGAGCGCCGCGACGTGCTCCCACGAGCGCAGCGCTTCCAGCGTGAACAGCGCAGGGTGCGGCGCCCAGCGCGCGCGCGTTCCCGCGAGCCAGCCGTACGCACTGGCTGTGGCCACGCCGAAGGGCGGCAGCGCGAGCACGACCGGCCGCGTCGCCAGTGGCGCGATCGCGAGCAGCCGCTCCCCGCGCCCCCACGCCAGTGCCCAGGGCGCCGTGGTCGTGAGAAACGGTACGTCGCTGCCCAGCGGCATGGCCATCTGCAGGAGCGCATCGGTCGGCACGGGCTCGGGCGAGAGCGCGGCGAGCGCCCGCAGGACGGCCCCGGCATCGGCGCTGCCGCCGCCCAGCCCGCCCCCGACCGGGATGCGCTTGGCGATCTCGATGTGAAATCCCCGCGGCCAGCCTCTTGCCGCGCGGAACGCCTCGGCGGCGCGGAACGCGAGATTCTGTTCCGGCGGCCCCACATTCGCGAGTCCGCAGTCAATCGTGCGGGCAGCGCCCTCCACGCGCACCGTCACCGCATCGGCGAGCGCGATGCGCGCGAAGAGCGTCTCGATGCTGTGATAGCCATCCTGTTCGCGCGACAGCACGCGCAGGAACAGATTCAGCTTGGCGTGCGCCGCAACCCGGGCGACGCGTCCACTCATGTCGTCGTGTCGCTTGCGATCTGCTCCTCCGTGTGCTCCAGCTCGCGGAAGTGCAGCCCGAGTCGCGCGAAGTAATAGAGGCCGATGATGGTGATCGGCAGGAACGTGATGATGTGATAGCCGATGGCCCAGCTCGTGGCGCGCACCGCGTCCACGCCATAGATCGCGAGCCCCTGCTGGCCGAGATACTCGAACACGCCGAAAAACCCCGGCGCGCTGGGCACGGACACGCCGATGGCAATGAGCCCCTGGAGCAGCAGCGCCGCACTGTAGGGCGCGTCGATGCCGACGGCCTTGAAGGCGAGCCAGAAGGAGAAGGCGCACATGAGCCAGTGCAGTACTGCCCAGAACAGCACTTCCAGAAACCGGGCAGGGTGGCGCAGCACGCCCAGGCCGCCGGCGAAGGAGATCAGCGCGTCGCGTCCGCGCTGCTCGAAGCGCGGCGCGACCCGATGGGCAAAGAGCTCGTACAGCCGGATCACGCGGTCGGGGAAGAAGACGATGAGATAGAGCGCAATGACCGCCAGGCCCAGCGCCGTCGCGCCGGTCGCGACATAGTCCATCATGGGGTGGCCGCCAACGAGATGATCTCGCGGAAAGGACGGCGCGAACATGGCTCCGATCATGAGCGCCAGGACGACGAACGCGTCGAACACGCGATCCACCGCGATTGAGGCGAACGCGCCGGAGAATCCGATTCGCGGCGTCTCCTTCGTGAGCGCGTAGGCACGGGCGATCTCACCCGCGCGTGCCGGCACGACGTTGCTGACCATGGCGCCTATGGCGGTCGCGCGCCAGAGCGGCCCGAGGGGAAGGGATGGAGCCAGGGAATGCAGGATGGGACGCCAGCGGCGCGCACGCAACGGGAAGATCAGTGTCCCCGTGATCATGGCGGCAATGAAGTAGGCGATGTTCGACTCGCGCAGCCGCTGCACGACATCGCCCACGTTCACGTTTGACAGCGTCCAGATGAGGAACGCGACGCTCAACAGGATGCCGAGCGCGTTCCGAAGGTGCGTTTTCACTCCGGCGTCACTCGGTGAGTGCGAGGCTCACGAGATCGCAGAGCTCGAGCACGGCGGAGCGAGCGCCGGTCTCTCCGGCTCGGAGAATATCGGCCCGGACTTCCGCGGCGCGCTCGAGCGCGCGGCGCCCGCGATAGAGGAGCTGTTCGATGGGCACGATCTGCTCGTCCGGCAATGGCGCGGAGGGCGTGAGCGGCCGCGCCTCGAGCGGCGCGAAGCTCGCGATCCCGCGTTGCAGCAGGTCGTGGAGCTGACCGCCGGTGGGTGTGCGCATGCCGGCGCGCGCGTCCGC
>Ga0157373_10004000_pt1 | contig 11117 bp, 8 predicted proteins | sample C65metaG_FD_113460 | JGI IMG/M metagenome (GOLD analysis project Ga0157373, IMG submission 113460) | Corn rhizosphere microbial communities from Kellogg Biological Station, Michigan, USA - C6-5 metaG | ecosystem: Host-associated > Plants > Roots > Rhizosphere > Soil | place: USA: Michigan...
CAGGAATCCTGATACTGGGATTCTCCTCTAAAGTAAATGCACAGGGCTGTGTAGCGATTCGCACAACAGGTGGCAGTTTATGTACGATGCTTCATACAGATTCAAATTCAGTCAACAACAAACACGATGGCTGGCAATTAAATATCAGCAACCGTTACTTTAATTCTTTTCGCCATTTTGTAGGTACTGAAGAACAAAAGCAGAGGCTCCAGCAGCATACAGAAGTTATTAATCATGTAAATACGACTGACATTTCTATAGCCCGAGATTTTAACGACCGTATGTCGTTGGCTTTCAATCTTCCAATCCTTGATAATTCAAGGTCACAACGCGCAAGGTTTGGAAATAACGACAGGTATGTAACTCATTCTTTTGGTGTGGGCGATGTGAGCCTTACCTTATACAGATGGATGCTTGATCCTTCAACACCTCACAAAGGCAACTTCCAGTTGGGCGTGGGAATCAAATTCGCTACCGGTGATTACAAGTACCAGGATTATTTTCCCGTAAATGATTCCAGCAAACAGCTGAGAACTGTTGACCAGTCCATTCAACTGGGCGATGGAGGAACAGGAATTATTACAGAAGCCAACTGGTATTTTAATTTCAATTCTTTGGTTGGCTTATACGGAAACCTCTATTACATGATGAACCCCAGGGAACAAAACGGAGTGCCCACTTATCGCTCCAATCCAAATGAAGCAATCATGAGTGTTCCTGATCAGTATATGGCGCGTATAGGACTGAATTATGGATTTAAAGGAGGATTGAAAAATCTTTCTGCATCGTTGGGAGGCAGGTTGGAAGGAATTCCCGTTTATGATCTGATTGGTGGCAGTGAAGGATTCAGAAGGCCCGGTTACATTGTTTCTGTAGAACCGGGATTAAATCTTATGGTGAAGGAATCCACCTTTTTTGTACAGGTCCCTGTAGCCTTGGTGAGATGTCGTCCACAAAGCGTTCCTGATAAGGAAACAACAGCACAGACAGGAAAATTTACTAATGGAGATGCAGCGTTTGCAGACTACCTGATCAATGTTGGATTTACAACAAAGTTTTAAGATTTTTTCTATATCACGTAATACGGCCCTGTAATTCTTTACCGGGGCCTTTTTTATAAAAATCTAAGTTCAAATATTTTTTTGAATTTCGAAATTATTTTTTCAAACGTTGAAGATTCGTAGTTGAAAGAACCTCCTATGTTTCATTCGCAAAAAGTTGAGGTTATCTTTTCCTTGATTTAAGATCCCACAAGTATTTAAAAATTTATTCTTCACAATTGGAACAGATTCAAAAAAAGGGTATCTTTAAAATTCTTACCAGCTTAATTTTTTTATAGATTTTCAATAGAAATTAGTACTATTTTCTTGTTTCCTTATTCGGATTGACAATGACCCGGGGGACAGCGCAAGTCAGAGACAACTGCGGGACGAGTCCGGGGTAAGTGCGGCGTATATGCCGCATCTGTCACCCATGTGCTATACCTTTCCTACGGGGTATCTATTCAGCATCTATAGTCGATCCCTTAAGGAGAGCGGAGGAAAGCTGACAAGGCCTTCCACAATTGTATTGTCACAGAAAAGTCTTATGTTTACTATTTGAAGCCTTTATTGATTCACCTAACAACTACACTATGGGAAAGCTATCTGAATTTGGTTTTACAGGAAAAATTGGAGGTCTTGTCTACTCGAGAGTCGGCGACTCAACCATTGTTCGTTCAGCTTCGCAAAACATTCAACAAACAGAAGCTACGAAGAAGCGTGCAAGTGAGTTTGGCAGAGCATCTAAGGTCGGCAAAAGTTTGAGGATGCAATTGAAGCCGGTAATTCTTTTCCCATCGGATAATAAAATGCAGACAAGACTGGTTTCAACTTTATTATTATGGTTGCGCAAAAGCTATGCAGCAGGCACCCCTTGTGTCGAAGTACCGTTTATTAGCCGTTTCCAGTTTATAGAAGGCCATACCATCCGGGAAAGATGGAATATTCACCTGAAGGTAAGTAACCCGACTTCCGGGGTGATGGAATTAAAGATACCGGCTTTTGTTCCGCGTAAAAAAATGAATGCTCCTACGGGTACGGCAACGGTAAAATGTGATATTGCTGTAGCCAGCTTCGACATGGAAAGCGGAACACCCGTCGATGACAGTTCAACTTCTATTTATTATGATTATAATGATGCGGAAGTGCCAGAAAGGATTGTGCCATTGCCGGTCACTACAACCCCCGGATGCCTGGTTGTAACTGCGATTTGCCTTCAATTCCTGCTTAGTTCAATAATGGATTTAGAACAGATGAAGAAAAAAGGGTTTATTACTTCAGAGGTGGTGAGTTCGATGTATTTTTAGTTCGTAGTTTTTAGTCGTAGTTCGTCATCGTTGCAGTCTTATAAAAATTTTATTCCCGATTCGAAATTGGTGCAACTCAAAAATATGCAATGTTTTTCTTCCCTTAAATATAAAACAATTATTTGCTTACTTAAATAGTATATTCGATGTATAAATACAAAAACGAATTGCTATGCAAAACTGGCAAATTAAAGTTTCCCTCTTTCTTAATTATTTTGTTTTTGCCATTCTGCTCAACAGCGTTGGCACTGTTATTTTACAGGTTCAAAATAATTACAGCGTCACGCAGGGAGCAGCAAGCGTTCTGGAAGCTTTTAAAGATCTGAGCATCGCCATCGCATCTTTTCTCGTCGCTTCTTACATTACAAGAATTGGGTACAAGCGTTCCATGTTACTGGCATTGGCATTAGTAATTATTGCCTGTTTACTGATGCCGGTTATTGGAGGTTTTGCAATGACAAAAGTGCTCTTTGCCATTACTGGCGTTAGTTTCGCGTTGATAAAAGTTTCTGTTTATGCAACCATTGGCCTGGTTACTTCCAACAAAAAAGATCATGCGAGTTTCATGAATTTCATTGAATCTTTTTTCATGATTGGCATTCTTCTCGGCTATTTTATTTTCAGCGCTTTTGTTGATAATGAACATCCGGCTTCCACTTCATGGCTGAATGTTTATTATTTATTGGCAGCAATTTCTGCAGTGGCTTTTATCTTATTGCTCACCGCTCCTTTAGACGAATCTTCTGTCAAAAACCAGGAAGTAAAATCGTTCTTAACCGATTTTGCAGATATGATCAAACTCGGGATACGCCCGCTGGTGCTTGTCTTCATCATCAGTGCATTTATTTATGTATTGATCGAACAAAGTATCATGAGTTGGCTGCCCACTTTCAATAGCCAGGTGTTGCATTTGTCAACGCGTTTGAGCATTCAAATGGCCAGTATTTTAGCCGCTTCTACAGCAATCGGAAGATTTATTGCAGGATTTCTTTTAAGAAAAATCCATTGGCTGAAAGTGATTATCGGCTGTCTTTTGCTTGCGGCCATTCTCGTTATTTTAGTAATTCCATTGGCATCAAAAATTCATATCACTTCTGTGAACAGCTGGTTTCATGCGCCTTTTGTCGCTTATATGTTTCCTTTGATCGGCTTGTTGATCGCGCCGATTTACCCAGCCATCAATTCAGTTATTCTCAGCTCACTACCACTTCGTCAACATGGACCGATGAGCGGGTTGATCGTAATTTTTTCTGCGTTGGGTGGGACAACAGGATCTATTATTACCGGTCATATTTTTGAAGCTTATGGCGGACAAACAGCATTTTATTTTTCTTTGGTGCCGATTACCATTCTTATTGTCTGCCTCGTATTCTTCAATCGTTTGCAGAAAAAATTTGTTTTAATTGCAGCATAAAAGTTGCTATGTTTTTCTTAAAAAAATTACATTATGGAAATTAAAAACATTTTTTCTTTGGGAGAATTGTTTGAAAAAGTTCAGCTGGAAAAAGTTTTTTCTGACTCAAAAACTTTTGTCGATTGCACTCCCAATTCCGAATTTTCGTCTATATGTGCCTGTTATGAAAAAGAAAAGGATTTAAAGGATTTTGATTTCTTAGCTTTTGTAAATAAAAATTTTATTTTACCCGAAAACTATACTTCCAATTATGTAACTACACAAAGAAGATCCGTTACAGAACATATTGAAGAGCTTTGGGATGTGCTCACGCGCCAACCTGAAAAAACGAGTAAGAATTCTTTAATTCCTTTACCTCATCCCTATATCGTTCCTGGCGGTCGTTTCAGAGAAATTTATTATTGGGATAGTTATTTTACCATGCTCGGTTTACAGGTTTCAAAAAGGATTGATCTGATCCAAAATATGATTGACAATTTTTGTTATCTCATTGATCAGTTTGGTTATATCCCCAATGGCAATCGTGCCTATTTTTTAGGCCGCTCACAGCCTCCTTTTTTTGCCTGCATGATTCAATTGCTTGCTGAAGAAAAAGGAGAAGAAACGTTTGTGAAATATTTACCTTACCTGGAAAAAGAATATGACTTCTGGATGAATGGAAGTGACGAACTTTCTTCATCAAAAAAAACGGTTGATCGCGTTGTTCTTCTTGATGACGGAACGATCTTAAACCGGTATTGGGATGAATCCGATAAGCCACGGCCTGAAGCGTATCGCCAGGAAATCCAACTGGCAAAAGATTTCCAGGAAAAAAACTTCCTGTTTCGCAATCTTCGTGCAGCAGCAGAATCCGGCTGGGATTTTTCTTCAAGATGGTTTCAAAATAAAAAAGAATTTTCCAGCATTCATACTTCAGAAATCATTCCTGTTGACCTGAATTGTCTTTTATACAATCTTGAAAAAACAATTGCTCATTCATATAATGTTGCGAAAGAAAATAAATCATCTCAAAAGTTTGAAACCCTTGCTGACAAAAGAAAGCAGGCGATCAACAAATATTGCTGGAGTGAAGAAGAGCCATTTTATTTTGATTATGATTATGTAAAAAAACAACCAACCGATTCCTATAATCTTGCTGCGGCTTTTCCATTGTATTTTGGTATTGCTTCGCAAAAGCAAGCTGATGGTGTTGCGAAAATGCTGAAGGATAAATTTCTTTTTAACGGAGGGTTGGTATCAACCACTGAAACTACCGATCAGCAATGGGATGCGCCAAACGGATGGGCGCCGCTTCATTGGATTGCGGTGCAGGGATTGGCAAAATATGGACATAAAAATTTGGCGATTGACATTGCACACCGATGGATGGAGCTTAATAAAAAAGTTTTTGAAAACACCGGCAAGATGATGGAGAAATACAATGTGGTAGATGCCAACCTGATTGCCGGCGGCGGTGAATATCCCGCCCAGGACGGCTTTGGCTGGACTAATGGTGTTTATCTAGCGCTCGATCAATGGATGAATGAATCGTCAAAGAAAGATTGATTTCATTTTTTTCTCTTCCTTATTTCTGTTTATTTTTTAAAAAACGAAAATAAAAAACAACATTATTAGTTGCTTTACTGCACGTGTTTTTTTACGTGCGAAAAATAATTTCAACTTTTTTTTCAATTTACCCAACGTTTCTTATTTCTTCATCGTATTAGATATAACAGCAACCGCGGCGCTGGTTTTAATTACCATGTTTAAATAAAAAACTCAATGAAAAGTAAAAACTTATTATCGATTGGAATTGTTTCCGTGTTGTTTTTTGCCGCTTGTAAAAAATTGGATAACGGACCGGCTCTGACTCCTCAACAAAAAGCCTTGACCAACAAAATCTGGAAGTTGAAAACACTTACCGTTCCAAAAGTGAGTGATCCTTCGCAAGATAGTTCCATCACGAAACCCTGTTCTGACAGTGCTTTGATGGCTTTTGATATTTACAGCGTTTATCAGCTTGCTGATCCTTCGAAATCGTGCGATTCGTCTATTGTTCCTTATTCAAAAGGAAACTGGGCGCTTTCTTCCAACAACGACAGTTTAGTGTTATTTGGAAAAAGAAGACTTGCATGGAAGCTAGAAATGCTCAATGATACCATTTTAAAAGCGACTTTCCGCGACAGTATTTCACCGGAAAAAAATTCAGTGAAAAAGATCACTTTTAAAACCATGTAAACCCCAAAGAAGGCCGGGGTGAAAAAATACATAAAGCTTTTCATCCCCGGTATTTTAATCGGCTGAATTTTGAATCTTTGCAAAATTTTTTTTCTTGCGGCAACACGAACTCAACGATATAATCACTGCCTGTAAAACGAACAATTCCATAGCCCAGGAAAAGCTATACAAGCATTTTTTTGCTTTAATGTATTCTATTTGCAAAGATTATTCAGACAATCAGCAAACCGTTGTAAGCCTTATCAATGAAGGGTTTCTGAAAATTTTCATGAACATTCAAAGCTTCGATTCAACGAAAGGAAATTTTGAAGGGTGGGCAAAAAAAATAATGACCAACACCGCAATTGATCATTTCCGTTCTGAAAAAAATAAAAGTAAAGTGATCGAGCTGAACGAACATCATAGCGAAGAAAAAGAATTGCAACAAAATCCGCGCAATCATGTTGAAGAAGAAGTTTTGTATCTGATCAAAAATATGCCGCCGGTCACACAAAAGGTATTTTCATTGCACATCTTCAAAGGGTATTCACATAAAGAAATTGCAGGAATGCTTGACATCGCCGAAAGTACTTCGAGATGGCATCTGGCAGAAGCGCGAAAAAATTTAAGACAACAGGCTCATAAAATTTTTTAAAATGAGAGACAACAATCAACATAAAGTGGATCTGCAAAAACTGGCCGAAACCGGCTGGAAGCAAATGCATGAAACGCTGCGTGAACAAGGCCTGAGCAATGATGAAGCTGTTTTGCCAACTGAAAAAAACAGAAAAAAAATGTTTTTGTTAATGGCCGCTTGTCTCTTTTTAATACTCCTCATTTCTTCTACTATTATTTTAAACAATCATTCTTATTTTTCTCACGACCAAAAAAATAAAATTGCCCATTCTGTTCCTGGCAAAACTGAAAATGCAAATGCTTCAACAAAAAATATAGTTGTTTCTGAAAATCATGATGCTTCAAATGATCCCTCTTCTGAAGTGATGACTCCGCAGCAAAAATTGGTTTTGCATCAAAAATTAAATGAGCAGCTTTCTTCTATAGAACGGGAAATTTTTATCAATCAATTTCAATCACGGAAAGCGTCTTTGATTAAAAAGCTTTCTTTCGAAAAAGATTATAACATTTCGATTCCTGCGTGTGACAACATTATTGATGGCGAAATAAAAATTCAACCGAATGAATTTTCAACAAAAAATATTGAATCCAAAAAATTGAAAAGAATCAAAGTCTTTGCAGGTGCCGGATTCAATGTTTCTACAGCAAAAAATTCTTTTAGTCTTAATAACATCAATGTGCATCCCGGAATTACTTTGGTGATTCCGGTTTCCCCAAAACTTAACATTCATACGGGTTTGTGGGCGCTGTCAACCATTCATGTAAACGTTTCTGCCAAAGACAAAGAATTACAAAATAGCTTCAGTCCCAATATTTATTACAACATCAATACAACGAGTATCATCAAAGCTTCGTATTTCGATGTTCCGCTTACATTGCATTATTGCATCAATAAAAAATGGTCTGTTGGTTCAGGATTACAACTATCAAAATTGTACAAAGTAAACATCGAGGAACAAAAACAAAGTTTCGATTATAATAACACGCTTTATTCAGCGACGGTACAACAAATCAATGCTACTCCAACTCGTGCTGCTGCTGCGTTTCAGCAAAAACTGGATATTAAGAAATTTGAAACAAGATTTGTCGCGGCAACAAATTATGAAACGGGAAAATTTCTTTTATCGGCAGGATATTATTATGGATTGGGAAAAACAATTTTTCTGAAAGATGGTGTGAACAGCAATCGTCAATACCGGAATGTTTATTTCAAATTGGGTATTCAGTACCGTATTTATTAATGAAAATAAAAAAGAGTTATTTCTTCGTTCACTGTTTTAATGAATTCTGTCGCCACGAACTTGCATGCTTTGCATCAGTTCTGTTTCGTAAGCGATCCATTCTTTCCATCTTTTTCGCACCTGTTCTTTTGGTAAATACGTGTCGGCAAGATTGATGAATAGAGTATAATGACCGGCTTCACTTTCCATGAATTTTCTGTAAAATTTTCTCAAATATTCATCCTCAAGTCCTTCACTTAATCTTTTGAAACGCTCGCAGCTCCTGGCTTCTATCAAAGCCATCGTTAAAAGATGATCTAAAAATCTTTCATCCGGACTGCCACCTTTTTTCTGAAATTCCAGCAATTTATTTACATAAACATCTTTGCGTTGCGGCCCTAATTGCAAATTACGTTTGTGCATCTCTGTTAGTATCATTCTGAAATGTCCCCATTCTTCTGTAACGATTGGCGCCAGCTCATTTACCAATTTTTCTTTTTGATTGTATTTACTGATAAGCGTAATGCAACTCGTAGCCGCTTTTTGCTCACACCACGCATGATCCGTTAAAATAGCTTCAATAGAAATAGAAGCCAGATCAACCCATCGCGGATCGGTTACTAATTTTAATCCTAAAATATTTTTCGTGTCCTGTGATAAAATTTCCATGCATCAAAAATAGTAATTACCTGATTAGCTAATTGGCTAATTTTACTTTTATGAATGAAGATTTTCTTGACAAAAAATTGAAAGAAAGAACTAATGCAAACGCTTTGCGTTCGTTAACGATCACAGAAAATAAAATTGATTTTTGCAGCAATGATTATTTGGGAATTGTAAAAAATAAATTGCTTGAAGATGAAGTTTCTTCGCAGCTCTCTCATGGAAGTACAGGCTCACGGCTGCTTTCAGGCAATTATTCGTTGATGGAAAAAACTGAAAAGCTTATTGCTGATTTTCATAATGCTGAAGCAGGATTGATCTTTAATTCAGGCTATGATGCCAACACCGGATTATTAAGTTGTGTTCCTCAGAAAAATGATACGATTATTTATGACCAGTTGAGTCATGCGTCTTTGCGCGACGGAATTCGCTTATCATTTGCAACTGCATTTTCTTTTTTGCACAATGATGTAAAAGACCTTGAAAAAAAAATTGCAACTGCCAATTCCGATTCGCAAAAATTTGTTGTGACTGAAAGTGTGTTTTCCATGGATGGAGATTTTGCGCCGTTAAAAGAAATTTCAGCGTTATGCGAAAAATATAATGCAGCCTTAATTGTTGATGAAGCGCATGCAACCGGCGTTGTAGGCGAAAGAGGAGAGGGCCTTGTGCAAAAATTAGATCTTCAAAAAAAATGTTTTGCTCGCATTCATACGTTTGGAAAAGCATGTGGAGCGCATGGCGCGATTATTCTTGGTTCTGAAAAACTAAAACGATACCTAATCAATTTTTCGCGGCAGTTTATTTACACTACTTCTTTGCCTCCGGCCGCTACTGAAGCCATTTTCCTTTCTTATCAAATCTTTCCTCAATTAAAAAAAGAAAGAGAAAAAATCAAAGAACTGATTCAAAAGTTTCAACAAGCAAAATTGAAATATGCCATTTTAAAAAGCGAGACACCGATACAAATTGTCATCATTCCCGGAAATGAAGAAGTGAAAAAAGTAGCTGCCACTTTACAACAAAACAATTTTGACATTCGGCCCATTTTATATCCAACTGTTCCAAAAGGACAGGAGCGTTTGAGAATTGTGTTGCATTCTTTTAATACAATAGAAGAAGTGGAGAAAGTCTTAGAAATTTTGAATACAAAAAGTTAATTTCAAATATTTCTTCGTTTACTGACCGAAGCCACAAACCACCTTTTTATTTCTCCTTATCTTTTGCTTATTTTACATTTTTAAAATCAGTTATGAGAATATTCCTGTTTTCGTTGTTTGCGATAATCACAATTATTCTGGTCGTGATCCTGAATTCTTCATGGGTGCTTCCGGCTCCTTTGGGAAAGTTATTAAATCCGCAACAAGGTTTATGGCAGAACGCAGAACCGGTTAATGAAGATTATTCTGCACAACTTTCTTTTCCGCAACTGAAAGGGAAAGTAAATGTTTATTTTGATGAAAGGCTTATCCCTCATGTGTTTGCAGAGAATGAGAACGATGCTTATTTTGTTGAAGGATATCTTCATGCCAAATTTCGTTTGTGGCAAATGGAATTTCAAACACGCGCTGCTGCAGGAAGATTGAGTGAAATTATCGGGCCTAAAGCGCTTGATTATGATCGTGACAAAAGAAGGTTGGGAATGATCTATGGCGCAGAGAATTCTTTGAAACAAATTGAAAAAGATCCTGAAACCCTTGCTGAATGCGATAATTACACTGCCGGGGTGAATGCTTACATTGAAAGTCTTACTGAAAGCTCCCTTCCGATAGAATATAAATTGCTCGGTTATCGTCCTGAAAAATGGACGAATTTAAAATCGGCACTCTTTCTGAAATATATGGCGCTCGAATTGGCGGGATATGAAAAAGATTTTGAAATGACCAATGCAAAAAGCATTTTTTCTTCAGCGGACTTTGATAAAATTTATCCGATCGTAATGGATTCTTTAGATCCGATCGTGCCGAAAGGAACTGTGTTTCCGCCTCCTGCGATCAAAGTAAAAATTCCAGCCAGTGCCGACTCGCTTTATTTTGATAAAAAAGATACTTCATCAATTACAGAATTCAAACCCAGCCCGGATAATGGAAGTAACAACTGGGCGGTGAGCGGCCAAAAAACAAAAAGCGGTTACCCGATTTTATGCAACGATCCGCAGCTTGGATTGAATCTTCCGAGCATCTGGTATGAAATGCAGATCACCACACCTTCGTTCAATTCTTATGGAGTTACCTTTCCCGGCGCGCCATCTATCATTATCGGCTTTAATGACAGCATTGCTTTTGGATTTACGAACGCAATGCGCGATGTAAGAGATTATTATGAAGTAAAGTTTAATGATGAAAGCCGCAGCCAGTATTGGTTTGACAGCGCATGGCATTCCACTCAATTCAGAATTGAAGACATTAAAATTAAAGGCCAGCCTGATTATTATGACACCGTTGCTTACACCAACATCGGGCCAGTCATGTATGATAAATCTTTCAGTGGCGCAAGAAATGCCGGCGAAAAAAATTATGCAGTAAGATGGAAAGCACATGATCCGAGCAACGAATTAAAAATGTTTACGCTGCTCAATAAAGCCAACAATTATCACGATTATTTGAGAGCGATCAGGTATTTACACACGCCGGGACAAAAC
>Ga0157373_10004002_pt1 | contig 11114 bp, 10 predicted proteins | sample C65metaG_FD_113460 | JGI IMG/M metagenome (GOLD analysis project Ga0157373, IMG submission 113460) | Corn rhizosphere microbial communities from Kellogg Biological Station, Michigan, USA - C6-5 metaG | ecosystem: Host-associated > Plants > Roots > Rhizosphere > Soil | place: USA: Michigan...
CGCACGAGCGCCGGCAGATGCGCTTCGACCTTGCCCGCGCCGAAGCGCGCAATTAGCGTCATGCGGCCCGGCTCGCGTTCGGGGTCGAGGATATCGAGAAGCTTCAAAAGGCCGTCCGGAGTCGACGACGGGCCGCACTTCAGGCCAAGCGGATTTTTTATGCCGCGCGCGAATTCGACATGCGCGTGATCCGGCTGGCGGGTGCGGTCACCGATCCAGACCATGTGGCCGGAAGTGTCGTACCAGTCGCCCGATGTGGAATCGACGCGCGTCATCGCCTGCTCGTATTGCAGGAGCAGCGCTTCGTGGCTGGTGTAGAAATCCGTCGTGCGCATTTCGGGATGCGTTTCGGGATCGATGCCGCAAGCGCGCATGAAGTCGAGCGCCTCGGTGATGCGCGAGGCGAGTTCCTCATAACGCTCCGACTGCGGGCTGTCCTTGACGAAGCCGAGCATCCACTGATGCGCGTTCGAAAGGTTGGCGTAGCCGCCCGTCGAGAATGCGCGCAGGAGGTTGAGCGTCGCCGCCGACTGGCGGTACGCCTGCAACATGCGATGCGGATTCGGTGTGCGGCCTTCCCGCGTAAACGCAACATCATTGACGATATCGCCGCGATACGCGGGCAGTTCCACATCGCCTTGCTTTTCGGTTGGCGAAGAGCGCGGTTTTGCGAATTGGCCCGCGACTCGGCCGACTTTCACGACCGGGAGCGAACCCGCGAAGGTCATCACCACCGCCATCTGCAGGAAGACGCGGAAGAAGTCGCGGATATTGTTGGCGCTATGCTCGACGAAGCTCTCGGCGCAATCGCCGCCCTGCAACAGGAAAGCGTCACCGGCCGCGACCTTCGCGAGCGCTCGCTTCAGCGCACGCGCTTCGCCCGCAAAAACGAGCGGCGGAAAGGACGCGAGCTGCTTCTCGGTCGCTTCCAACGCTTGTTGATCGGGATATTCCGGCACCTGCACGATCGGTTTCGACCGCCAGCTATCCGGGTTCCAACGCGCAGCCATGACAACACCCACTCTGGAAAATGTGGGCGGGTTATACACTTAATCCCTTAAAAGACGCCAGTTGGGTGTTTCGCGGATTTTAGGCCTTACTCAAGCGACCCGCTTCAAAATTTCTTTCGCCACCGCCTCGCCCGAAAGGACGGCGCCGCCGATGGTCTGCGCGAGAGGGCCGGCAAGCGCTTCGCCTGCGAAGTAGAGCCGATCCGCAATCGGCCGGGCGAGCGCGGCGCGGGCACCGAATTTTCCGGGCAGCGCCGCCGAATAGGAACCGCGCGTCCAGGGAATATTCGCCCAGCGCGAGAACTCGGCTTTCTTGACGTGGCTTGCCGCCTTCTCGCCGAACAGGCGGCGAAGCGCATCGCGCGCAAAATCGGTCGCGGCTTCCGTGCCCTCTGCCGTGAGGTGCCAGGCGAAGGAGCCGCCGACAAAACCGACCATCATGTTCATGTCGAAGGGGAAGCAGAGAAAATAGATGTCCTGGAGGCCCGGGCGCTCATAGAGAATGTCATCGAAGGCTGAAAGCCCGAAGCGCTCGCCGTCGAGCAGCAGCGGAATTTTTGCGAGCAAGCCCATCGGCAGTTCGGCGATCGCATTCTCTTTCCATTCGGGCAGCGCCGGATCGAAGCGGATAAAGCCAGACTGCAGCGCGCCGGTGGAGGCCGTGACGATACAGGCTTTCGCCTGCACATCGCCCTTTTCCGTTTCGACCGTGACGCCTTTGCCGCCGTAACGGATGCGTTTCACCGGCGTCGATAGCGAAACCGGCAAGCCTTCGCCGAAACGCGCGACGACCGTGCCGAGGCCTTTCTGCACGAGATAGTTCGGCGAGAGATCGGCCTGCCGCGCCCAGTCGCGGATCGAGAGCTCGCCGGGATCGACCGCCATGTCCATCGGAAACATATAGGTCATCGCCGCTTCTTCTTCCGGCGTGCGCGGGATGAGCACCGAGGAAACCGGACCGTCGCGCCAGCGGGCGGCGCGGCGATTCATTTTCGGAAAGCGTTCTTCGTAACCGCGCACGCGCTCCATCTCGCGCGGCGTGAAGCGGCGCGGATTCGCGCCGTAATAAACCCGATCGAGTGAGAGATCGTGCCGCCTCGGCTCGAAGCCCCATTCCTTCGCGAGCGGAAGGAGCGGGTTGCGGTCGGCGGCCTGAATCCACTGGCAGCCCCAGTCGAATGGCACGCCAAAGGTTTCGGACTCGGTATAAGCGCGGCCGCCGATCCGGTTCATCGCTTCGAGGATGACGACGCTTTTTCCCGCCTGCATCAGCGTGCGCGCGGCGGAAAGCCCCGCCCCACCCGCGCCGATAATCACAACATCGGGATTCGTGGGGAGCGATTGCGCGACAGAAACGCGCGGCAACATTGCCGCGAGCGAAACGCTGCCGAGGCCCGCAAGAAGGTCGCGGCGCGAAGGCTGTACGTGCAAACCCATGAATTTCCACCCTTGAATTTCGGGGTGGACATTAGCGCGAGGGCATATAGCGTCTAGTGGACTGCGATTCGCGGCTCGCGTTCGTCTTTCTGGAACTGGCAAGGCGTTTGTCCGTTTATGTCAGCGTGCGAGCAGGCCCGTCATTTCATGTTTTTGGTTCCGCCTGCCGTACCCGGCCGAGGATGTGGAACCTATGTCGTGCGGAAGAAAATCTTATCGTAAGAGATTTCCGCAATTTCCGCCTCACCTGGGGATAGCCTTCCTTGCGGCCGCGGCACTCGCGCTTTTCGCGCAGCCTGCGTTTTCCCATGATTGGTATCCGAATCAATGCTGCTCCGGCGGCGACTGCTACGCGATCTCAACGAGCGAGGTCGAGGCGCTTCCGGACGGGTCGTGGGAAGTGAAGGAAACCGGCGAGATTTTCGCGGGGCCCAACGCCGACGCAACGCGCAAAGTGAAATTCAGCCCGGACGGTCAATATCACCGCTGCTCGTTCAATCACGACCGCAAGGCGACAAGCATCTGCCTGTTCATCCCGCTTCCCAACGGATCGTGAATTTTTATTTTTGTCATCCCGGGCGAGCGAAGAGAGACCCAGGATCCAGAAACGCCGGCGATTATGGATTCCGGACAACACGCTACGCGCGCTTCCGGGGTGACAGCAGGAGAGCCGGAGTCAAAGCCCGCTGAACCAGTTGTAGCCCATGTCTTCACGACAGCCGCGTCGGGGATTTGTATTTAAAGCAGGCTGCCGCCAGCATCGAAAAACGGATGCGGGCCGGCGAATTTTCCGATTGGCACGAAGTGCGTGACAAGCCCGGCTCTTTCGCCAAGCCAGGTATGAAGATGAAAAGCGGGCGGCTCGACCGCGAAGGAAGGAACGAGCGAGTTATCGAGATCGAGCGCGACGGCATGATTAGGCGCCGGGCAAATCGTCGCCGGAACGCCTGCGAACTGCGTCAACACGGCCCGGTGCACATGGCCTGCGGCGACAATGCGCACGTGCGGGTGGCGCCTGACCGCAGCCGCGAGATCGCCGGCATTTTGCAGGTTTTGCCGATCCATATGCTCGATGCCGGTCTTGAACGGCGGATGATGCAGGAACAGAAGCGCCGGACGCTTCCCGTTCGAAGCGAGAATCTCGTCGAGCCATTTTAACGTTTCGCCGTCGAGATAGCCATGCGGTTTATGCGGCACGGACGAGTCGAGTAAAACAAGGTCGAGCTCGCCCACCGCAAGCCGCAAATTCATCGATCCGCTCGATTGTGCGTAAGGCTGATTGGGAAAAGCCCCACGCATCGCTTCGCGTACGTCGTGATTGCCAGGAATTGCACTGAACGGCGCCTTCAGCGGTGCGAGCAGGCGCTTGAGATGCGCGTACTCCTCAGCCGCGCCGCCATCGACAAGATCGCCGGAAATCACGACCCGATCGGGCTGCGGCTTCATGCTGTTCAAATGTGCGACGCAACGCTCGATCGCCGCCGCGGTGTCGACAACACCGTAGGCTTTCTCGCCCGGCCGTTTGATGTGCAGATCGGAAATCTGTGCAATTAACGAGAGCGCCGCCATCAAGATCGCTCGCCGGGAAACAGCCGGATTGCATTCGGATCGATCAATAGCCCCACCAGGTCACCCGGACGGGCGGAAACAGTATTGGGGGCGTCAATCGAAAGCGGACGCTCGGAAACACCGGCAACGGTGAGCCGCAGCCGGTCGCCGACAAAGCTCGCCGTTTCGAGGCGTCCGGTCAGGGACGCGCCTTCGGGCGCAACGAGGGCGATCGCTTCGGGGCGAACCATTGCGACGACATTTCCTCGCGCGTTTTTCCCATCACCCCCGATTGCAAGCCGGCCGCCGCGCAGCGCGAGAAACCCGTCCGCGGCTGTCGCCTCTAGAATGTTAGCAGCGCCAACGAATTCGGCGATAAAACGGCTCGCCGGCTCAAAATAAATTTCGCGCGGTGTGCCGATTTGCGCGATCGCGCCGTTTCGCATGACGACAATACGGTCGCCGAGGGCCATCGCCTCGGCTTGGTCGTGGGTAACGTAAACTGCCGTGATGCCGAGCGAGCGAAGCAAGCGATTCAGCTCGGCGCGCAACCGCTCGCGGAGCGAGGCGTCAAGAGCCGTCAGCGGCTCGTCGAGCAAAAGCACCCGCGGGCGCATGGCGACGGCACGCGCGAGCGCCACACGCTGCCGCTGACCGCCGGAAAGCTGATCGACACTCCGGTTTTCCAGCCCGCCGATCCCGGTAAGCGTCACGAGTTCGGCGATGCGCGTTGTGCGCTCGGCGCGGCTGGCACCGCGAATCTTCAGCGAATAGCCGATGTTGTCCGCCACCGTCATGTTCGGAAACAGCGCGTAGGACTGAAACACCATGCCGACATTGCGGCGCTCGATCGGCAGATGCGTCACATCCTCGCCGTCGAACAGCACGCGCCCGCCGTCATCAGGCTGTTCGAGGCCCGCAATGATGCGGAGCGTCGTGGTCTTGCCGCAGCCGGACGGCCCAAGGAACACCATCGTTTCGCCACAGGCGACATCGAGGGAGACGGTTTCGAGCGCTCGCGTACCGTCGGGAAACGTCTTCGAGCAGGATTGCAGGTGAACGGAAACGCCCTTTGCCCCCGTCATGATTTCTTCCCCGGCATCAGGCCCGCGCCGGCACCGATCCACTGCATGGCGACAAGCAGCGGAATAATCATGACGAAAAAGATCAACGTATAGGCCGACGCGATTTCAAGCCGCATCGAGGCATAACTGTCGGCAAGGCCGACCGGCAAGGTTTTGGTGAGCGGCGTGTGCAGCATCCAGGTCAGATTGAATTCGCCGAGCGAAAGCGTCACCACCATTAGCGCCCCCGCTAGAATGCCGGGCCTCGCGTTCGGCACGATGACGTCGCGAAAGCGACGCCACGGCGAGGCGCCGAGAGAGGCGGCGCTTTCGTCGAGCGTCTTCACGTCGATGGTCGCAAACACGGCCATGACGGCGCGTACCATGAACGGTAACGTGAAGATCACATGGCCGACCAAGATGAAGAGCCAGGAGCGGCGAAAACCGCCGATGCCGCCATAGGTCAGAATCAACGCGAGCGCGATGGCGAGTCCCGGAATCGCAATCGGCAGCGTGATGATTTCCTCGACGATGCGCGAAAAGCGGCCGCCGCGCGTATGCAGCGCGTAAGCCGCGGGTACCCCGATGACGAGCGTGACGAGCAATGTCGCGAGCGCGATCTCGAACGAACGGCCGATGGTATCGGCGTAGAGCTCCCAGACCTGGCCGATCCAGTGCAAGGTGACACCCGACCTGATGCCGCGAAAATAATTCACGGTGACGCCCGCGACCATGGACAGGATCGCCGGAACGATCAGGAACGCCGCCACAAGAAGGGTGAAGGCAAGCTGCAGGCCGAACAGGATGCGTGTTTTCGTCATGTCTACCCCGCCGCCGCGATCGTGGCGCCGGCGAAGCTGCGCGCAAGCGCGAGGATGGCCCAGGCGACGAACCCGAGCCCGACCGAAAGCGCCGCGGCGATGGCGATATTCGCGCCGAGCGTGAATTCGGTGTAGATCAGCATCGCCAACACGTCGATGTTGGTCGCGAGCGTGAATGCCGTTCCGAACGCGCCCATGGCGGTCGCGAACGAGATCGCACTCGAAGCGATAAACGCCGGCGTAAGCGCAGGCAAAACGACGTCGCGATGCACCGCCCAGGCGCCGGCACCGAGCGAACGAGCCGCCTCTTCGAGTCGCGGATCGAGCTTCTCCACCGCCGCCATCACCGTGAGAATGACGCGCGGGATCGAGAAATAAAGGTAACCGAGAAACAGCCCGCCGATCGAATACGCGAAGACCACTTTGCCGCCCGCGATGCTGCTGGTGATTTCGCCGATCAGGCCCTGGCGTCCCGCCAGCAGGATAATCATAAAGCCGACGACTACGCCCGGAAACGCGAGCGGGAATGTCAGCATGGCGATCAGCAAAGAGCGACCGGGAAAACGGTTGCGCTGCACGAACAGCCCCGCGATCGTCGAGATGACGAGCGTCACGATTGTCACCGTGAAAGAGAGCAACACAGTGTTGACGAGCGTCTGGCGGTAGCGCGGCTCGAGCAAGATCGCCGCATAGGCCTTGAGCCCGAGAGGGCCGTTCGCACCGGCAACAATCAGTTGAGTCATCGGCAGGATGAAGAACGCAAGCACAACGACCGCGAGCGGTACGAGACAAAATCGGATGAAGGTCGAACTCGACATCGGCGTTGAGAATCTCTCCGGAGCAGTACCCCGGAGCTTATTCCGCAACCGCAGCGGCGATCAACGAACTTCCGCAAGATAGCGATCGACAACCGCCTTCTGCACTTTCGCCATTGCACCCCAATCCACGCTTTTCGCGCGGCTGTATTCGCTCGCGGGGAGAAATTTCTTCTGCACCGCTTCGGGAAGTGGAACGTTGCGCGCAGGATGCAGATAAGCGTTGGTCCAGATCGCCTGCCCCTTGTCGGATAAAATAAAGTCAAGAACCTTCTCGGCCTTTTCCTTGTCGGGCGCCTTATTCACAAGCGTCATGACGTAGGGAAATGTCACCGTACCTTCGCAAGGAATGACGAATTCGAAATTTCCCTTCTCGCTGTACTTGCCGCGATAGGCATTGAAATCGTAGTCGAACAGGATCGGAATTTCGCCCGATACGACGCGCGCGTAGGACGTTTGCTTAGGGACAATGGCGTCGTTCTTGGCAAGACCCTTAAAGTAGTCGATTGCGGGCGTGAAATCCTTGTCCGAGCCGCCGAGCCCCTGATTGACCGCGACAACGCCGACATAACCGACCGAGGCCGACGACGGGTCGAGATAGCCAACCATGCCGCGATATTCCGGCTTCAGGAGATCCTTCCAGCACGCAGGCACCGGCTTGCCGCCGAGCGCGTCCTTGTTCACGAAAAGGCCAAGCGTGCCGAAGTGGGTCGCGGTCCAGTAACCCTCGGGATCCTTGAGGCCCGCGGGAACCTGATCCCAGCCTTTCGCCTTGTAGGGCTGCAGCACCCCCTCGGCTTTCGCCTTGATGCCGATGTCGACGCCGAAATAGGCGATGTCGGCCACGGGATTGTTCTTTTCTGCGAGAATCTGCGCGAGCGACTGGCCCGAATTCTTGTTGTCGTGGGGTATGTCGTAGCCGAGTTCGGCCTTGATCGCCTTCAGCATCGATGCCCAGTCCGCCCATTGTGGCGGACAGTTGTAACAGATGACGTCGGCTGCACGCGCCGTATTTGTGGCCAGCAAGGCAACGGCAAACATCAAAAAGCAAAGGAATTTTTTCACAGGAGATTCCCTTTTTTCCCTACGGCGGACGATTTACCGGCGTCGAATAACAACGGCGCAACAGTCTAATTGACGCTTATCCTGCCGGATAATTCTGTCCGTGAGAAGAGAAAAAAGCCGCCTTTAAAGCCCGCTGAACCAGTTGTAGCCCATGTCTTCCCAGTAGCCACCGGGATAATCGTTCGTCACATACATTTCCGTGACGTATTTCGGATTCTTGAAACCGAGCTTGGTGGGAATCCGGATCTTCATCGGATAGCCGTAAGCGCGTGGCAAAATCTGATCGGCGAATTTGAAGGTCATCTGCGTTTGCGGATGCAGCGCGGTCGGCATGTCGATCGAGGTCGTGTAGCCCTCGGCGCAAACGAAGCCGACATATTTCGCTTTGGTGTCGGCACCGATGCGCTGCAGGAAATCGGAGAAACGTGCGCCGGTCCAGCTTCCGATTGCGCTCCAGCCCTCGACGCAAATGTGCCGCGTGATCTGCTTCTCCTGCGGCAGCGCGTAGAGCTCGGGGAGCGCCCAGGATTTTTTCTCCTGCACAAGGCCGCTGACCTTCAGCTTATAGGTGTCGCCGTTCACGACCGGCGCCTCGTCTTCGGAATAATAAGCGTTGAACGGAAACGGCTTGGTGATCGCGCTTTCGGGATAGGTTGGCGCGAGCCGATTGAGCCCGAAAATCCAGGCCTGCACGCGGTCATTGAAAAAGGAAATCTTACTGAGCGCGTTTTCGGCGGTCGGTCCGTCGACGATGTCGCAGCCGGCGAGAAATGCCACCGCGCCTAAACTCACGCCGCCGCGCAGGAAAGCGCGCCGCGCGGGATCGGGCAGCAATTTTGCGGCATCCTTGACGAGGAGTTTCGGGTCGACGCCGGGAACGGCTTTGCGGATGCGCGCCACTATCTTCTCCTACCGGCCGATAATCATTGCTTTAAGGCTCTTCGGCACCAAAATCGCGAGCAGCACGTGCACCGCGAGGAAGCCGACAATCGCGCTCATGGCGAGGAAATGCACGACGCGGGCGCTGTCGTAACCGCCGAAGAGCGCGGTGAGTTCCTGCAACTGCATCGGCTTCCAGATCGACAGGCCGGACAGCACAATGACGATGCCCGCAAGAATTACACCGAGGTAGAGTAGCCGCTGGATGGCGTTGTAGACGGAGAGATCTTCGTGCGAAAGGCGGAAAGCGAACGCGTCTCTCACATTGCACACGAGGTCACCGAACCGAATGGGAAACAGCTTGCGGCGGAAGCGCCCGCTCGCAATCCCGAGCGTGAGATAAACGAGGCCGTTGATGACGAGCAGCCACATTGCGGCGAAGTGCCACATGATGCCGCCGGCAAGCCAGCCGCCAAGCGCAATCGAGCGCGGGAAGACAAAATCGAAAAGAGGTGAGGCGTTATAGATTTGCCAGCCGGAGCCGATCATCACGATCATCGCGAGCGCGTTCAGCCAGTGCGTGATCCGCACCCAGCGCGGATGAATAACCTTCGGCTTCTTTATCGCGGCGGCGGCGCTGGTCATGTTCGCCCCATAGCAGATTTATTTCACACGCCGGAATCAGCTTTGCGTGACGAAAACGTGATGACGCCACGGCATCTTGCGGCGCGCGGCCCGGCGCGCTTATTCAACGCCGATTGCGGGCAGGTGTCACGAACGAGTGTCATGAGCGAAAACGGCGAAACGGAACTGACATTTTCGGCGGCCGACGGGTTCCGGCTCGCGGCCAGTCATTTTCACGCGGAAACGCCTGCTCAGGCGCTTGTTCTGATCGCCTCCGCTACCGCAGTACCGCGGCAATACTACGGGAAGTTCGCGCGCTTTCTCACGGAGCGCGCGCTCGATGTGCTCACCTTCGACTACCGCGGGATCGGCGGCTCGCGTCCCGCTTCGCTCCGCGGTTTTCCGGCCCGGATGCGCGACTGGGCGCTTCTCGACCTCAAAGCCGCCGTCGATTTCGCGGCCGAGCGGGCGGGCGGAAAGCCCCTCTTCTTTATCGGGCATTCCTTCGGCGGACAGGCGCTTGGGCTATTGCCGAACAACGAGAAAGTTTCGCGCGCGGTGTTTGTCGCCTCGCAAATCGGCTATTGGCGGCTGTTTCCGTTCCCGGAAAATTATCGCATCTATGCGATGCTGAACTGGATCGGGCCGCTCGTCGCGCATTCCTTCGGCTATGTGCCGGGATGGCTCGGGCTCGGAGTCGATTTGCCGAAAAATGTTTTTCTGGAATGGGCGGGTTGGTGCATGCGGCCCGATTACCTGTTCGACGACGAAACGCTCAATGAGCGCAAGAATTTTCTGAATTATCGCGGCGCGCTGCGCGGGATCGGCATGAGCGACGACAAATGGGCGCCGCCCATCGCAGTCGAGAAACTGCTCGCGCATTATACCGGAACGAAAGCAGAGCACATCACCTTGCGCCCGGGCGATATCGGCCAGCGCGCCGTCGGGCATTTCGGGTTTTTTCGCGAGACAGGACGGGAGAAGCTCTGGCCGCTCGCCGCCGGCTGGTTCAGCTGACTTTATTGTGCAGCGTTACTAACTCTTCCGACGCGGTCGGATGCAGCGCCACCGTCGCGTCGAAATCGGATTTCTTCGCGCCCATCTTCACCGCGATCGCCGCCATCTGAATCATTTCGGCCGCGCCCTCGCCCACGACATGCACGCCGAGCACGCGGTCGGTTTTCCGGTCGACGACGAGCTTCATCAGGATGGAGGTGGCACGGCCCGAAAGCGTCGCCTTGAGGGGACGGAAACCGGTGCGGTAAATGTCGAGTTCGAAACCCTTTTCGCGCGCCTTTGCTTCCGATAGGCCGACTGTCGCAAGCTCCGGCTCCGAGAACACGGCGCTCGGCACGTGAATGTGGTCCGCGCTCGACGGCTTCTTGCCGAATACGGTGTCGGCGAAGGCATGACCCTCGCGGATCGCGACCGGCGTCAGCGCAACCCGGTTCGTGACATCGCCGATGGCGTAAATGGAAGGCACATTGGAGCGCGAGAATTCGTCGACCGCCACCGCACCGTCTGCGTTCAATTTCACGCCGGCGGCCTGCAAGCCGATATCCTTCGTGTTAGGCGTCCGCCCGATCGCGGACATGACGGTATCCGCCGTGCGCTTTTCCCCGCTCGCAAGCGTCATTTCGAGTTGCTGGCCGATCTTGCGGATCGAGGCAGCAGTTTCGCCAAGCACGACTCTGATCCCACGCGAAACCATTTCGGAGCGAAGGTGGTGGCGCACATCGTCATCGAAACCGCGCAGGATTTCCGGACCGCGGTGAACAAGCGTGACCTGCGCGCCAAGCCCGTGAAAGAGACAGGCGAATTCCACCGCGATATAGCCGCCGCCTTGAATGA
>Ga0157373_10004006_pt1 | contig 11111 bp, 11 predicted proteins | sample C65metaG_FD_113460 | JGI IMG/M metagenome (GOLD analysis project Ga0157373, IMG submission 113460) | Corn rhizosphere microbial communities from Kellogg Biological Station, Michigan, USA - C6-5 metaG | ecosystem: Host-associated > Plants > Roots > Rhizosphere > Soil | place: USA: Michigan...
CTCGTTGCGTAGAGGACGCCATGGCCGATCTGGCCGTGGTTTTTCACTGGGCGCCGGCTGACATGGACCAGTTGGGCCTGCAAGAACTGATGGACTGGCGCGAGCGCGCCAGGGTGCGGAGTTACACCGATGGCGAATGATCTAAAGCTTCAGGTACTGCTCAACGCGATTGACCGGGCGAGCGGTCCCCTGGAGGCCATCGACAAGGGCAGCATTGGTGCTGCCCGGGCACTCAAGGAAGCGCGCGACCGGCTCAAGGAACTCAACGCCCAGCAGAAAGACGTCAGCGCCTGGCGCACCCAACGCGCCGCCGCTGAACAGACTGAAACCGCCCTAACCTCGGCCCGCGATAAAGTCCGCGCACTCAGCCAACAGTTTGCCGCCACGGGCGTTCCGACCAAGGCAATGGCCAAGGATTTTCGCACCGCCGTGCGCGAGGCTCAGCGGCTCAAGGAACAGCACCAGCAGCAGTCGGAACAATTGCAGGCGCTACGCTCGAAACTGTACGGCGCCGGGATCAGCACCAAAGACCTCGGCACGCACGAACGTCAGCTGCGCGAGCAGATCGGCGCCACCAACGCGACGATCAGTGAACAGGGCAAACGCCTGGTAGCCTTGAACGCGCAGCAGAAGCGCATGGCGATCGAGCGCAACAAGCTGGAGAAAACCCAAAGCCTGGCCAGCGACATGGCAGTCAATGGCGCTGCCGGTTTGGGGGCCGGCTATGCGATCAGCCGCCCGCTGAAACAAGCCGTGGATGCATTTGCGCCGAACGAGGATTCGGCAACTCAGCTGAAGGTGTCGATGATGGACGACACCGGCAAGGTCGCTGAGGACTTTCAAAAGATCACCGATCTCGCGACAAAGCTTGGCGACCGCCTGCCAGGCACTACCGCTGACTTTCAGGAAATGATGACGATGCTGCGGCGCCAAGGCCTCAGCGCACAGAGCATCCTTGGAGGTACCGGCGAAGCGGCGGCATACCTGGGCGTGCAGTTGAAGATGCCGGTGACTGAGGCCGCAGAGTTCGCGGCGAAGATGCAGGACGCCACCCGGACGGCTGAGAAGGACATGATGGCGCTGATGGACACCATACAGCGTGGTTTCTACTCAGGCGTCGACTCGACCAACATGCTGCAGGGCTTCAGCAAGATTGCCCCGGTGATGGACACCATCAAGAAATCCGGGATTGAGGCCGCCAATGAGCTGGCACCGTTGCTGATCATGATGGATCAAGCCGGTATGGAAGGTGGTTCGGCCGGTAACGCGTTCAGCAAGATCTTCCAAGCGGGCTTGGACAAAGATAACGTCGGCAAAGCCAACAACATCGCCAAGGCAACCGGCAAGGACGTGTCGTTCAAATTCACGGACGACAAAGGCAATTTCGCTGGCCTTGAAAATCTCTACGATCAGGTTGAAAAACTCAAAGCGTTCAACGATGAAGACCGTGGCGCCATCATCAAAAAGCTGTTCGGCGACGACGCCGAGACGCTGACCACCCTTAACACCATGATGAGCAAAGGGTTGGCCGGTTATCACGAGGTTCAGCAAAAGCTTCAGAGCCAGGCCGACCTGCGCACTCGGGTGAACGAGCAACTCGGTACCCTGACCAACGTCATGGAAGCAGCCGAGGGCAGCTTTACCAACGCCATGGCCGAGTTCGGCGCCGCCGTAGCGCCCGAACTGAAGGACCTGATCAACACCCTGGGCGAAGTTGCAAACAAGGTCGGCACCTGGGCACGGGAGAATCCGAAACTCGCCGGCGGACTGGTCAAAGTCGTAGCCCTGGTGGCCGGCCTCTCGTTCGTATTCGGTGGCCTGGCAATTGGCATGGCCAGCTTGCTCGGCCCGTTCGCCGTGATTCGCTATGGCATGGCAATGTTTGGCATGCAAGGTGGCGGCACGCTACGAATCATGCAGAAGCTGCTGCCCACCGTCACTGGTTTGGCCCGCAATGCACTACCGATGCTGGGCCAAGGTGTCCGGTTGCTCGCCAGCACTTTCAGCGGCGCATTGCTGACCGCCCTGCGAACCGTCAGCATTGCGCTCTGGGGTTTGGCCGCCAACCCGGTGGTGCTAGCCATCGCTGCGATTGTCGCGGTACTCGCCGGAGCGGCTTACCTGATCTACACCAACTGGGACGCAGTGAAACTCTACTTCGCCAACACCTGGACTGAGATCAAAGCCGGGTTCAGCGGAGGCATTGGCGGCATCATCACAACCCTCGCCAACTTCAGCCCCATAGGACTGATTTACCAGGCCTTCGCCGGGGTGCTGAGTTACCTCGGTGTGGATCTGCCAAGTCGCTTTACCGAGTTCGGCAACATGATCGTCAACGGCCTGGTCAACGGGTTGCTGGCGGGATTGGGGCAGATCAAGAATGCTGTCAGCTCGGTCGCTGATTCGGCGATCAACATGTTCAAGGAAAAGCTCGACATCCACAGCCCGTCCCGCGTATTCACCGCGCTCGGCGGCTTTACCATGGCCGGCCTGACCCAAGGTCTGGAAGGTGGCCAAGACGGACCATTGGGCGCCATCACCGACATGGGCAAGCAAGTGGTATCTGCCGGGCAACGTGCACTCGGCGCCGTGGCCGGGCCGCTGGGCGCCATCGGACTCCCGCAGTTGCCAACCGGCGCCGCCGCATCATCTTCAGTGTCGATCGACAATCGTTCGCCAATCAGCCAGGCACCGGCCGTAGCCTACGACAGCCACGACACCTACGAAATCAACATCCACACCACGCCCGGCATGGATGAGCGCGCCATCGCCCGTGCCGTGCGCGCCGAGCTGGCTCGCGTCTCCAGCGAAAAGAGCGCCCGCCAGCGCAGCCAACTGTCCGACCTGGAGTAACCCGCCATGATGCTTGCCCTGGGCATGTTCGTTTTCAGCCTCTCCACTGCCGCCTACCAGGAACTGCAACGCCAGACCGAATGGCGCCACGCGAGCAGCAACCGCGTCGGCGCCGCCCCCGCTCGTCAATTCGTCGGCCGTGGTGATGACTCCATCACCCTGCCCGGCATCATCCTGCCGGAACTCGCCGGCAGCGTCCTCAGCCTCGACGCCTTGCGCCTGATGGCCAACACCGGCAAGGCATGGCCGATGGTTGAAGGCAGTGGCCGGATATATGGACTGTGGATCATCGAAAGCCTGAGCGAAACCAAGACGATTTTCTTCCGCGACGGCACGCCACGCCGCATCGAATTCACCCTCAGCCTCAAGCGCATCGATGACGACCGCATCGACCTGATCGGCGCCGGTACCAGCGCTGGTGTCAGCATCATGAGGGCGCTGCTGTGATCGATGCCGCCCTTTCACGCGTCACAGGTTTTCTGGACAAGACCATCGAACGTTACAAACGCGAGGCCGCCTACCCGGTGCCGGCCTTCCGCATCACCGTGGACGGTAACGACATCGCCCCACTGATCAGCCCGCGCCTGATGAGCCTCGACCTGACCGACAATCGCGGCATCGAGGCCGATCAACTGAGCATCACCCTCAGCGACCACGACGGACTGCTCGCCATTCCGCCCAAGGGCGCGGTGGTTCGATTGTGGCTCGGCTGGAGTGATACCGGACTGGTCGACAAAGGCACCTACACCGTCGATGAAACCGAGCATTCCGGCGCGCCCGACGTGCTGAGTATCCGCGCCCGCTCGGCCGACCTGCGCAAAGGCCTGAAAACCAAACGCGAACGCAGCTGGAGCAACACCACGCTCGGTGACGTGCTGGGCGATATCGCCCTGGGCAACGGCCTGACCGCAACCATCGCCGGCGCCCTCGACGGTTTGCCTATCCTGCAACTGGACCAGGCCAACGAGTCCGACGCCAACCTGATCAGCCGTGTCGGCGAAGAGTTCGACGCCGTGGTCACAGTCAAAGCCGGTTGCCTGCTGTGCCTGCCCGCCGGCGGCGGCAAGACCGTTAGCGGCGCCGAGCTGCCCCACATCACCCTCACCCGCGCCGATGGCGACCAGCACCGCTACTTGCAAGCCGACCGCGACAGCTACGACGGCGTGCGCGCTTACTTCTACGATGTGAACAGCGCCAAGAAACAGGAAGCGATTGCCGGCGGCGGGGAGAATCTCAAGGACTTACGGCATACCTACAGCGACCGGAATTCTGCCCTGCGCGCCGCCCGGGCAGAGTTCAACCGCCTACAACGTGGCAGCGCAACGCTCAGCTATACCCTGGCCATGGGCAGGCCGGATTTGATACCTGAGCTGACCTATACGCTGGAAGGTGTGAAACCTGAGATCGACGAAATTGTCTGGTACGGCGGGAATGTGCAACACACGCTCAGCGCAGATAACGGTTACACCGTCAGCCTTGAGCTGGAGAGCAAGTTACCGGAGGACACTGTTGAGGATCTGGCGGAGGAGAACAAGGGAGACTTCACAGGGATCATCGCTTACTACCGCGAAGAAAGGACCGGGAAGGAAAAGATGGTAACGGCTGGGGATCACAGTAAGCCGCGACGATTGCGTTGGCTGTATGCTACGGAGAAGACGGCCAAGCGGGCCGTTGATCGCGAATGGACCCGTTTAAAAGGAAATTGAGCAGGGCGAGGAAGCGGCTGACTTCCTCCCCCGACAATTATCTCTGAAAGCTATCGATATGCTTCAGTGCAGCGTCCACAACTTGACACCCCTCCGAAAATTGAACCCGCCTGAAACCAAAACCTGTACCACCCTCAAACATCAGCTTCAACTTCAAAAGAACATCACGCTCTTCAAGTATAACTAACACAGAGCCACCAATTGAAAACCTTCTCCGAATTATCGAATTAAATTTTAGCAATGTCGCACCGCTCGCCAAACTCAAAAACGACTTCAACTCCTCAATCTCAATATACTTAAATAAAGGCATGTCAAAACCGCCAGCCAACTCTCGGAGCACCTTAAGTTCCTTATCATTACTCCATCCGCTCAAGCGTTGAATAAAATCTTTTTCCGACTCATACTTCCTGATAGCAGTATCAAACTCTGTCAATAGTTCATCAAGCTCAGCAGAGCACGACGTCCCCTGTCGCACATAAAATTCGTCTCCTGCCACCTCAAAGGTATATCCATCTATTCCCAAGAGCTCTCGCCACTTTACAATAGACTCCTTAAAGATTCCTAATAGCTGATCTAGCGAAACTGGAGTCCCCCCCATACTTGCATCGTAAGAGAACTCATAAATAATGGTTGCGAGATTTTTAATATCGCAGATACCCGGCGCTGGCTTTTGAATAGCATCAATAACCTCATTAAAGTAAGCGAGATATTCGACCTCACTCATTTCTGTCCGCGCAAGCAATCGCTCGTACAACTTACAAATGGGGCGATTTGAGTAGTCAGCATAACCCTCAGAAACTACGAGCGACCGTTTAAGATCATCAACCTCTAGCTTATCAAACAAAATATAGTCAAGCACAAAGCTATTTCTTGATGAACCATTACAAATAAGCGAAGGCAAGGATTGAATAAAGACATCCTCATCAGACAATATAACCGAGTTTCTATCCTGCATCGCTATGTAGAGTTGCCGATCATAATAACCGTTGCAGATACTGCTTAAAGTCGCCCTTTGTTCGGCAGTCTTTTTGCCACGTAATTTGGACGTCAGAGAAGCTAAAAAAACAACCTGATACAGAATTTTCAGGAAGTGCGAGTTAACAACCTCCTCAGATCCAATTGACACCTTATACAGATGAATTCGTCTAAGTAACTCTAAAGACGTTGAAATAGTCCTCACGTTTTTAATATCAAAAAAACTAACAACCGGCATCAAGTGCGTCTCTACAATGGCCGATAACTCCTCAGCCAAATCAGCACAGACAATTTCTACCGAAAGTTTCAGAGCATCTGAACAGGACATCCTGATTGGAACATCTCTCCATATGTTCTTTTCGTATATTGCCGCGTGAACTGACCCTTGAAGTATCTTCGTCTCGTCCAAAAGCATAATGACTTTACGAGACTTAAACTCAGAAAAGTAATTAATTTCCGACCATGCCTTAAGAAAATTCGACTCAGATAGTCTATCTAGATCATCAAAGCACAACACATAACCTTCAAGGGCATCAATTATTCTCTTTTTGACTGCGCCTCCAACTGCCATCACCGCTGCGCCAATCACACCAGCGCTTTTTGGATCAGAAGTAATACTCGTAAACAATCCAGTCAGGAGCGCACCAGCCCCACTCTTCGATTTATCATCAACGTCTTTGATACCAGACAACTCTTCTATTAGAAAATCGTCCAACCCCTTACCCGAAATACCATAAGAGTACAGAGAAACATACAAACACTTCCGCCCTCCGCCTTCAATTATTTTTCTTATGGTATTTTTGAACAAATGGGTTTTCCCGCTCCCCCACTCTCCGGTAATAGCCAGAGCACCCGTTCTCTTGGAATTGAAATACTCTCCTAAAACCTCAGACCAATAAGAGTCAACATCATCAAAGTCAGTCATTTTTCTGCCAGCCCCAATTATATATTTAGCAGCAACAATTAAAGCCATCAACCACAAACTAGTGAAAAGACTAAAGAGCAAATAATTAAAAAATAGCTCCGACATGATTGCCGGAGCCACCTGCAAACTCCCTTACTTCGATGACTGCGCAAACACCTCCATGACCCTCAACACGTCTTGCCGCTGCTGATCATCCAGCTTCGCAAGAAGCTGCAAAAAGAGGTGCTCCAAAGGGGTAAGGCTTTCCATCTTGCGTACTCCATTTCCTTGTGATGGGCGGGGCGCCATTCGCAGCACCTGAACCGCCCGGGAGTCACCCATTCTCAGCACGTTTTTCTGTGCCACCAGCCCCGCCAAATCATTTGGGTCCGGACTGAATGGGTGTCGCCTTCCAAATGGCTACTCCCGTATCTATGCACCACGTTGGAAATGTAAGTAGCAGTTGCGCCGGGTTTTACAGTAGCGGACGCGGTGGCAGGGTCATGTAGACACCGTTCTCACCCCATCCCTGCAAGTTCCCCTTTGCATCGACTACGTAGTACTCATTGAACATATTGTCTGGCTCATCCAGGCGCAGTCCACCATCAGCAAGCTTCTTTGCTCGATAGCTATATGTATTTTTCCCACCACTCGCAAAGATTTGGTCCATGGAATATTTGCCATCGCGTTTGTACAACACCACCAAATGACCAAGAGCACCGTCGCGCAACCAGGAACCAAGCCGATCTGGGTACTCCTTCAGGTCCAGCCCCTTCAGAGTTTCATAGTCCTGCGCGCTAAGGCCGATGAGCGAGCTTTTGTAGTCAGGGGCAAAACTGGCATTGGCCCAGTAGGCCTTGTCGTTTTGGCCTTCGATCCTGAAGCCGATGAATGTCGTCTTGGGCTTCGACTTTGTATCGGCGCGAACGGACTTGGCTACTTCAGCCAGCTCCGCGTCACTTACACGCTTGGGTAAAACGACTTCAACTTTACGAGGTCGTCCCTCTTGGAAATCGTCTTTAGTGATCGTGTAAGCCTTGGTCGCAACACTCTGCGATACCTTTTCGACAGGCTCGTCTTTGTTACCGCGAGAGCACATCGACACTGTCACAGCGATGATGATTACCAGAATGACAAACCCGCCGATCTTCTGGCCCAGGGTGACTCCCGGATCGGCAACGCCACAGCTGGGACAAACCTTCGCTGAAATATCTACCTTGTGTTTGCAAGACTTACAGGGCTTCAAAGCCATTCAAACCGCTCCTTTCTATATCCATGAAAAAGCCGGCCATCGTGGCCGGCGTGTTGCGCCTACACACCTGAACAGTCATTGCCCAGGTCAGTCGTTCTCTTTTTTCCCATCAATGCTCGCGGCTTTTGCAAAAGCCGAAACCATACGAAGCAGCACCTCTCGATCCAAGTCCGTGACGTGCTGATAGAACTCAAGAAATTTTGCCGTGTCGGGACTGATGCTTTCGACCGTTGTGGGCTTTCGCTCACCGGTCACCACATACAAAACGTCGACTCCCTTCTCAGCCACTGCGGCTAGATAGGTCGCATCAGGGCTACGTTCGCCCTTCTCGTAGTTGTATTGGCTGTTTTTTGAGGCACCAGCCTTCGCTGCGAAATCGGTTTGATTGAAGCCCAACCGTTCACGCTCTTCTTTCAGGCGATCACCAATTCCCACAAATGTCTCCATAGCGATTTGACATTCCCACAATCATGGGAAATACTTCGCCTGTCATCACACGAAATCACACGAAACGAGACTATGCCGAACGGATACCCCACGGAGCAAGCGTGCCAAGGCGCCCGCGAGCGCCTCGCGCATCAAGGTCTATCTGCCAAGGATTGGGCCGATCAACACAATCTCACGCCTTCAACGGTGTACGCCGTGCTGAACGGGCAGAAGAAATGTCTGCGGGGCGAGTCTCATCGCGCCGCTGTACTGCTCGGTATCAAAGACGGCGTGATTGAAAACTAAGCCTGTTGGCTCAGGGAGGAAACCAGAAGATGAAACGCCCAGTTCTAGCCAGCAGGAAAGACGTGGTCAGCGCGGTGATCGGCGCCTACGAGGGTGGCCGGATCTATGCCGCTGCGGATCTTGGAATGCCACTTAAAAAATTCGACAACCAAGCCTATGAAAACGCTGGTAGCCGGCCGCTGAGCGACGACCACATCCACCGACTCGAACAGGCCGCAGGAACAACCTTCCTGCCGGATTACATCGCAGCCAAGTACGGCGGTTTGTTTGTTCCCCTGACGGTGTCGGCAGATCTGGACAACGTCGAGCTGTACAACCGGTCAGTCAAGGCCGCTGCCAAGCGCGGCATGGTTGATCAGATCATTGCCAAGGCACTGGACGACGGTGTCATCGAGTCGTGCGAGGCGCAGGCCATCATCAACGCCCTGATGCACTACATGTCCGCCCGCTACGCCGAAGTATTGGCCACCATTCAACTGCACGGTCGGGGGATCGCCGGGTGAGTACCTACAAACTTGTCTGCCCTCACTGCCTCGGAAAGATGCGAATCCGCACCAGCGAAGGCACACACATTTTCCTTCGGGTGGCCTATCTGCAATGCACCAACGAGGCTTGCGGCTGGTCGGTGCGTGCGGAGTTCGAAATGACTCACGAAATGAGTCCCAGCGGCATGGCCAACCCATCGGTGCGTTTGCCCATTGCCGATATCGCCCTGCGCCGCGCCGCGATGAAGACCGCCAACGATCAACCCGACCTGCTCGACCAAATGGAAATGGAGTGTGTGCAATGAACCACGATCAGTTGACCCACGATTATCGCAGCAGCATGCAACGTGCCGCGTTCGCTTACCTGCAACGGCACGAAGCGCAGTACCTGGTGGACTCGGACCTGCTCTATGAAAACTGCGTTCGTCACTTGGCCACGTCGCTGGAAGTGCCTGTCTTCATGGCCGAGCGACTGGTGCACAACGCATGGACTGAATTGCAGGTGATCAATCAGCGCAAGTGGATCGGCGTGGACTGGGGCAATGGTCCCGGCTGCACAGTGGTGCACTTGATCGACACCCGTGCCGATCTGCGCTACCCGGTACCGGCGAGGCTGCTGCCGCAGACCCTGCTCGCCCAGCGCGATTCCGCGCACAAGCACCACCCTCAGTAATCCCTTTTTAAACAACCCGCCCTGCCCCGCTCCCCGTGGGTTTGGGTGAGCTTTGCCTGAAATCCGAGGTGGATCATGGAAATCGACATCGCCATCACCGCAAAACTGCCCCGCGCACAGGCCGAAGCCCTGCTCCAGGCACTGCGCGCCCAGTACTCGATGCAGTTCAACGAGTACTGGTATGACGATCGCTTTCGCATGATCCCCGAGGGTTTACGGCACGGCTCGCTGCTGTCGGCCTTCCCAGTGATGGCCGCGCAAAAACGCCTGATTGGCGCCCTTAAACACAGTCTCGGCGAAGTGAAGTAAGCCCCCGATGAACATGAAACACGATTTGCGCGCCGATATCCTGCAACGCCTTGAGTCCGACTACGGCCTCAAACATAAGGCCGGTAAATACATGCGCCAGGGCGAATGCCCGGCGTGCAAGAAAAAGGAGCTGTACGCCTTCCACGATGACCCGTGGATGATCCGTTGCGGCCGGGGCAAGTGTGGCCAGACCTGGCACGTCAAAGAAATCTACGAAGACCTGTTCGAAGACTGGAGCAAGCGCGCCCCGGCGAGCGAGCAACACCCCACCGCCACCGCCCGTGCGTATCTGGAATTTGCTCGTGGCTTTCGGCTTGATCTGATTCAAGGCTGGTTTACGCAGGAAACGTATTTCTCCGGCGAACTGAATGCCGGCAGCGCAACGGTGCGCTTTGCATTGGAGAAAGGCGGCTACTGGGAACGCCTGATCGACCGGCCGCACCGGTTCGGCAAGATGAAGGCGCGGTTCAAGCCAGGCGACAGCCCGCGTGGGTACTGGTGGTGCCCGCCATGTGTAGAGCTGCTGGACGTCAAGGAGCTGTGGATTGTCGAGGGCATCTTTGACGCCATCGCTCTGGTGCATAACGGTATTGCAACTGTGTCGGCGATGTCGTCGGCCTTCTTCCCTGAAGAGTCTCTGAAAGAGCTGGCTCGGCAGCGCGGCGGCAAATTGCCCAAGCTCATTTGGGCACTGGACAACGAACCCGGCGCGCACAAATACACCAAGCGTTGGGTGCGTCAGGCTCGCGCCCTGGGCTACGAGTGCGAAGCAGCGCAGATCCCGCAATCGGACAGTCGCAAGATCGATTGGAACGACCTGCATCAGCGCTGGGCATTCATCGATGGCGAGAGCGAACGTGCCGAGCAGATCGAAAAGGACCTGGCCACCGCTCGCTATCACGGCTCCTTGCTGATCGCCGAAAGCGCGTCTGAGAAAGGCGTGCTGATGTACGAATGGCGCGAGCGTCACGAGTTTCACTTCGGCTTCGACAGCCGACTCTACTGGTTCAAGATGGACCTGGAGAAATTCAACAAGGCCATGCAGGCGCTGGAGTCCTCCGAGCGCCACGAAGACCAGTTGCTGAACGAAAAGCAGCGTCGCGAAAAGGCCTTACGCCAATGCGGTGGCGTGGTGGAAATCGCCAACTGCTACCCACAGGCCTTGTACTTCCAACGCAACGAAGTCACCGACGAATCCTGGTACTACTTCCGCGTCGATTTC
>Ga0157373_10004010_pt1 | contig 11105 bp, 10 predicted proteins | sample C65metaG_FD_113460 | JGI IMG/M metagenome (GOLD analysis project Ga0157373, IMG submission 113460) | Corn rhizosphere microbial communities from Kellogg Biological Station, Michigan, USA - C6-5 metaG | ecosystem: Host-associated > Plants > Roots > Rhizosphere > Soil | place: USA: Michigan...
TGGCCGTGAGGGTCTTGCCCTCGCCGGTGCGCATTTCGGCGATCTTGCCGTTGTGAAGGGCCATGCCGCCGAGCAGCTGCCCGTCGAAGTGGCGCATCTTCATGACGCGCTTCGCGCCTTCGCGCACGGTGGCGAATGCTTCGGGCAGCAGGTCGTCGAGGGTTTCGCCCTTGGCGATGCGGTCCTTGAACTCCTGGGTCTTGGCGCGCAGCCCATCGTCGCTGAGCTTCTCGAATTCGGGTTCGAGTGCATTGATGCGCTCCACCGTCTTGCGATACTGCTTGAGGAGCCGGTCGTTGCGACTGCCGAAAATCTGGGTCAGGAAGTTGGTTGCCATTGGCGTGGAGATGGGCGTGCACCTGACCAGGCAGGCACTGCGACCGGATTCCCTAAGATATGGTGAAAGCAGTTGGGCGCATCTTCTTTGAATGCAAGCTCCGAAGAAGGCAAGCGGCTCCAGACCGGATCTGCCGGCGCAAGCGTCGGCAAACCGGGCATTTTAGCTGCCCTTGTTCCACCCTCCGGATTACCCATGAATCGCCGCTCCGTCCCCCCCTTCACGCTGCAGCAGGCCGCCGAAGGTTCGCCCACCCTGGCGAGCCTGATTGCCCGTGCGCGCGACGCGAGCGAGCGGCTGCGCGCGGTCGAGGGGCTGATTCCGCCGGCCATGCGCCCGGCCGTGCAGGCCGGCCCGGCCGAGGGCGACGTGTGGTGCCTGCTGGTCAACGGCAGCGCGGCCGCCGCCAAGCTGCGCCAGCTGTCGCCGATGCTGGTCACGCGGCTGCGCAGCAAGGGCTGGGACGTGAACACGATCCGGATCAAGGTGCAGTCCGGACGCTGAGCAAGAAAAGCCGTCCCCTCGAACGGCCGGGCGGCCCCGCCTATTGCGGCTGCAGCCCGATGCCGTGCGCCACCTTCTGCCAGCGCTCGGCCTCCGATCGCATGAAGGCCCGCAGCTCGCCCGTGGTGGACCCCTTCAGCTGCACGCCGAGCACCGCCATGCGCTCCTTCACCGAGGCATGGTCCAGCGCCGCGATCGCCTCGCGCCGCAGCCGCTCGATCAGCTCCAGCGGCGTGGTGGCGGGCGCCACCAGCGCCCACCACTGGTCGATCTCCATGCCCTTGAGCCCGCTCTCCGCCAGCGCGGGCACTTCCTTGAGCCCCGGGATGTTCACGCGCTGCGCGCTCGTCACCAGCAGCGGGCGGATCCGGTTGGCGCCCAGCAGGCTGGAGCCGCTGGCCAGCGTGGCGAAGTGCCCGGCCACCGTGCCCGCCGCCACGTCGGTGAGCGCCGGCGCCGAGCCGCGGTAGGGAACCATGTTGAACCTGATCCCGGTGCGGCTCGCCAGCAGTTCGGCCGCCAGGTGGCTCACCGTGCCGGCGCCGCTGTGCGCGATGGCCGGCGGCATCGGCCGCGCGGCCGCGGTCTTGACGAAGGTCTTGAAATCGCGGCTGTCGTTGTCCATGCCCGCGAAGAACACGAGCGGCGAGGTGCCGATCATCGTCACCGGCGTGAAGTCGCGCAGCAGGTCGTAGGGCAGCCGCGCCGTCACCGCGGGCGCAATGGCGTGCGGCAGCTCGACGATGGCCAGCGTGTAGCCGTCGGGCGCGGCCTTGGCCGCCGCCTCGGTGCCGATCTGGCCGGCGGCGCCGGGCCGGTTGTCCACGATCACCGAGCTGCCGATCGTCTGGCTCATGCGCTGCGCCATGGCGCGGGCAATGGCGTCGGTGCTGCCGCCGGCGGCCCAGGGCACGATCAGCTTGATGGGCTTGTCGGGAAAGGCCGCCCAGGCGCGCTGCGCGGGGGCGGCAAACAGGGCGGCGGCCGAACCGGCAGCCAGGAAGGCGCGGCGTTGCATTGCGTGCATGGTTTCGATTCCTTCTGTGGTGCTTCGGAGGTTCAGGCGGCCCGGTCGGGCCAGCTCGGGTCGCGCGAGGCGTTGGCGGTGAGCATCAGCACCACGTGGGCGTCGGCGGCAATCGCGTTGCCCTCGCGCAGCTGGCGCAGCGCGTCGAGCCCGGCCGCCGCGCACAGTTCGGCGCTCACGCCGGCCGCCGTGAGCTTTTGCCGGGCCGCGCGGGCCTGCTCGTCGCCCACCACCACCGCGCCGCCGCCCGAGGCGACGGCCGCCTGCCACTGCAGGAAGGTCACGGTGGAGCCGGCGGTGGAAAACTGCGCGGTGTGGCCGGGATATGCGCCGTCGAGCGCGCCGCCGGCCAGCACGCGCGAGAGGCGCGCAAAAGGCTCCACCAGCCAGAGCCGCGGCAGCCGCGAAATGCGCCCGGCGGCCAGCAGGTCTCGAAAGCCCGCGTAGATGCCCCAGGCCAGGTCGCCGCGCGCCGTGGGAATCACGAGGTGGTCGGGCAGGCCGCCCTCGGCCAGGCACTCCAGGGCGATGGGCTTGTAGCCCTCGATCGCGAGCGGTGCGCTGCCCAGGGCGGGCAGGCGGTAATTGGTCAGCGCGAAGTAGCCCGGATGCTGCGAGCGCTCGCGCACGAAGGCCCAGCGGCCGGCGTTGTCGGCAAAGGCGTAGCGCCGCGCGCCCAGCGCATCGAGCTGCCGCGCATAGGCGGCCGGCAGGCCCTCGTAAGTGGCCACTTCGCAGCCCAGCCCCGCAGCCCATGCATAGTGCGCCGCCGAGACCGCGGCATTGCCCGATGAGGCCAGCACCAGCGTGTGGGCGCCGAAGTCCAGCGCCTGGGCCACGCCCACCGCGGCCATGCGGTCCTTGTGGGAGCCCGTGGGGTTGCACGATTCGTCCTTGAGCGCGAGCCGCGCCACGCCGAATTCGTGCGCCAATTCCGGCATGTCGAGCAGCGGCGTGCCGCCCTCGCCCAGCGTGAAGCCCGGCGCGTAGGGCATCGGCAGGGGGCTGCCGCTCTCAGGCAGATAGCTGGCGCGCAGCCCGACATGGATGCCCATGCCGCGGCAGGCCGGACAGCCGTCGTTCGCCAGCGTCAGCGGATAGGGGGCATCGCAGCGCAGGCACCGAAAACCCTGCAACCGGGGGTTTTTCACCGGGCGCGGCGGACGGGTCCGCGCGGCGCCTGGCGGATCGGCGGGCGGCTCGGAAGCCGAGGCGAGCTTGAAGTGGATGACGGGTGCAGGCATGTTCAGCGGGATCTTGGCTGGGGAAGTCGTGCCGAAATCTTAGGCATCTGCAAATAAAATCCTCTAGCTTGAAATACTCAAGCGATAAGGAAGCTTATCGATGCGCTTCACCGAAATAGAGACGTTCCGGGCCCTGATGCGCGCCGGCTCCACCCGCAAGGCCGCGGCGCTGCTGCATGTGACGCAGCCCGCCATCAGCCAGTCGCTCAAGCGGCTCGAAGCGCAGGCCGGCATGCTGCTGTTCCAGCGCACCGGCGGGCGGCTGGTGCCCACGCCCGAGGCGCAGGCGCTGTGGAGCGAGGTGGAACGCGTCTTCATCGGCATGGAGGCGATCGAGCACCGCATGCGCAGCCTGCGCGACTTCGGCACCAACCAGCTCGAGCTCAGCTGCTATCCGGCCTTTGGCCTGGGCTTCATGCCGCGCGCACTGGAACGCCTGAAGGCGCAGCGCGGCGACAACCCCTGGCCGCAGGTGTCGCTGCAGGTGCTCAGCTCCAAGGACGTGCGCGACCGCGTGGCCAAGGGCGTCTCCGACTTCGGCCTGATGGCCGATGAACTGCCGCTCGAAGGCATCGATCACTCGACCTTCGCGCGTTTTCCCGGCGTGGTCGTGATGCCGCAAGGCCATGCGCTGGTGCGCTTCAAGCGCGTCGAGCCCGAACAGCTCGCGCAGGTGCCCTTCCTGGCACTGAACCCCGAGGACCCTTCGCACCGCGGGCTCGAAACCGCACTGGCCGAGCGCGGCGCGTCGCTCCGGGTGATGGTGCAGACGCCCTACGCGGCCAGCGTGTGCGAGATGGCCGTGCGCGGCCTGGGCGTGGGGCTGGTCAACCCGATCACCGCGCTCGACTACGCGGAGCGCGGCCTCGTGGTACGCCGGCTCTCGGTCGACGTGTTCTTTTCGTGCGTGCTGGCGCTGCCCGCGGGCAAGGTGCTGTCCACCACCGCGCGCGACTTTCTTTCGCTCATGCGCCGGCAGCTGGCGGAGGACGAGAAGCGCATCCAGCGCTACCTGCGCTGAAGCCGCGCGCCGCCTCTTTTCTCCCTGCTACTTCAAGCCGAACTCGTGGTTCAGCCCCACGACGAAGCCGCGCACGCCGCCGGGCCCCGTCCTGGAGGCGCTCACATCCACGCTGACCAGCGGCGTGAGGCTGAAGCGCCCGCCGACGCGCGAAGTCCACACACCCGATGCGCGGCTGCGCTCGGCGATCAGCGAAACCTTCTCATCGAGCGCCCACTCCGCCGCCAGCCCGCCGCGTGGCGTGCGGGCGCCGGTGCCGGTGGCCCAGTCGGCGCCGAGGTTGGCATGGACCTGCAGGCTGTCCGCCGGCCGCCATGTGACCGGCAGCACCAGCTGACCGCCGGCACGGCCGCCGCGCCTGAGATCGAACACGGCGCCGAGCGACAGCGCCGCGCTCAGCGGCGCATCGGCAGCGGGTCCGTGGAAATTCCATTTGAGCTGCGGGCCCGCAATGACCGAGTGCACGCCCTGCGCCGACAGCCGGTCGGCGCCGAGCCCGAGCTCGACCGGCCCGACGCGGCAGGACGGGCCGATGTGCAGCCCGTTCACCGGCTCGGTGCCGGTGCGGCCCCACCAGGCTTCGTACTGGCACTGGCCCGGATCGAGCATGCCTGCATCGTCCACGTCGAAATGGCCCGCGGCCTGGGCAGCCGCGCCGGCCAGCAGGCAGGCAGCCGCCGGCAGCCAGGCGGGTTGCGGCCGAAGTCGTCGAATCGTTGTTGTTCTGCGTCTGTTCTTTTTCATCGCCCGTCATCCCGAAGTCCCGGCATTCTAGGGATGGCCAAAGTCACCGCGGCGGCGCGGCGCCCGCAAGGCGGCTTCTCAGATCTCGAACTGCGGCTGCAGCTCGCGGATGCGCTTGATGGCCACGCCGGCGGCGGCCGTGCGGGTCTCGACGCCGAGCTTCACGTACACCCGCTCCAGGTGCTTCTTGGCCGTGGCGGGGCTGCTGCCCAGGATCTCGCCGATGTCCTTGTTGGTCTTGCCCTTGACCACCCAGTAGAGCACCTCGGCCTCGCGCGCCGTGAGCTTCAGGCTCAGGCTCATGGCCTCGATCACGGCAGTGTCGGAAATCTCGCGCATGACGATCATCCATTCGTCGCCATCGTCGTCCTGCCCGGTCTGCCGATGCAGCCGCAGGCTGAGGCTGCTCGTGGTTGGCGTGGCCCCCACGCTCGGCACCTGGGGCTGTCCGGCGGCGCTCGGCGTAGCCCCCACGCTCGGCACTGCGTGTCCTCGCTGCCCCCCGAGGGGGCCGCTCGCGCCTTGGGGCGGCCCGGCGGCGCTCGGCGTGGCCCCCACGCTCGGCCGCACGATCGAAAGCGCCGGCGGCTCGATGCCCTGCTGCCTGGCCTCGGGCGCATGGCGCCGCAGCCATTCGAGCACCACGGGCGGCGTCTCGGGCGCGCGGGTGTCGCAGTAGCGCTGCAGCAGCTCGCGCGCGAGCGCCGTCTGCCAGATCAGCTTGCCTTCGGGCAGGCGCACCGTGATGCTCGCGTAGCCGAAGGCGTCGAGCGCATTGCGCGCCTGGCCGGCCTGGCGCGCGTCCTGCCGCGCGCGGCGGGCGCCCTGCAGGTGCACGTTCATGCGGGCCAGCACTTCCTTGGGCTTGATCGGCTTGGTGACGTAGTCGACGCCGCCGGCCTCGAGCGCGGCCACCAGGTGCTCGGTCTCGGTGAGTCCGGTCATGAAGACGATCGGGATGTGCGCCGTCGCGGCATCGGCCTTGAGCCGCCGCGCCACCTCGAAGCCGTCGATGCCCGGCATCATCGCGTCGAGCAGCACGATGTCGGGGCGCGCCTGCGCGGCGCGCTGCAGCGCCTGCTCGCCATTGGTGGCAATGAGCACGGTATAGCCCGACTCGTCGAGCGCATCGTGCAGCACCGCGAGGTTGTCGGGCACGTCGTCGACGATCAGCACGAGGTCGCTGTTGGCGCCCTGTTCGCGCAGCGTTCTGGCAAGCGGTGTGGTTTCCATGGAACGTGTTCTTCAGTCCGCGCCTACGGCGGCCGCCAGCGCCCGGCTCATGGCCTCGAACTGGAACTGGCGCGCGAGCACGCGCTGCGCCTCGGTCCAGGCCAGGCATTCGGGCTCTTCGGCGTCGATCTCGTCGAGCTGGTTCATGATGCCGCGAAAGTAGCCCAGGCTCACCGCCTCGTCGAGTGCGCGCAGCCTCGAAAGCGACGGCGCCCGCATGGTGCGCGGCGCGGCGGCGGGCACCGGCGTCGCGGCGGTGTCGGTCCATCGCAGGCCGAGGCGGCGCTCGAGCCAGTCGAGCAGTTCCGTGTGGCGCACCGGCTTGACGAAGAAATCTTCCGGTGCAATGCCCACGTCGTTCTCCAGGCCCTTGTCGAAGGCATTGGCCGAGACGATGGCCACGCTGGCATCGGCCAGGCCGAGCCTGCGCGCGCGGCGGATGGTCTCCCAGCCATCGATGCCGGGCATGGCAAGGTCGACGAACATCGCGTCGGGCCGGTAGCCGGCCGCAATGAGGTCGAGCGCATCGTGCCCGCTGGCGGCGCTGCGCAGCTCGAAGCCGAGCGGCGCCAGCACATGGCCGAGCAGCTCGCGGTCGGCCTCCTCGTTGTCGACCACCAGCAGCCGCCGGCGCGGGCCTTCGTAGCCGCGCCGCGCAGGCTGCACCGGCGCCGGCCGGCCCGAGGCGCCAGCCGCGTCGTGCACGCGCGGCAGGAAGAGCCGCACGCAGAAGAGCGAGCCTTCGCCGGGCGTGCTGCGCACCTTCATCTCGCCGCCCATCAGGTCGGTCAGCATCTTGGCGATGGTGAGGCCCAGCCCCGCGCCGGGCGTCGCAGCCGCGGCCGCATCGCCGCGCGCGAAGGGCTCGAAGATGCGCTCGATGTCCTCGGCCGTCATGCCGGGGCCGGTGTCCTCGATCTCGACCGAGGCGAATTCGCGCGCATACGACAGCCGCAGCCTCACCTCGCCCGCGGCCGTGAACTTGATGGCATTGCCCAGCAGGTTGATGAGGATCTGGCACACGCGCTTCTCGTCGGCGCGCACCACCTCGGGCAAGCTGCCGGTGGTCTCGAAGCGGAACCGCAGGCCCTTCTCGGCCGCCTGCAGCTCGAACATGTCGGCCAGCTCGCGCAGCGTGTCGGCAAAGCGCATGGGCCTGGCATGCAGCGTGAGCTTGCCGGCCTCGATGTGGGCAATGGCCAGCGTGCCCTCGATGAGCGACAGCAGGTGTTCGCCGCCGCGCTTGATCACCGCAACGGCCTGCTGGCGGTGCGGCGGCACGGACTGATCCTCGCCCATCAGCTGCGCGTAGCCCAGGATGCTGTTGAGCGGCGTGCGCAGCTCGTGGCTGATGGCACTGATGTAGCGGCTCTTGGCCTGGTTGGCCTGGTCGGCGGCGCGGCGCGCCTCGTCGGCCGCGAGCTTGGCCTGCTCGGCGACTTCTCGCGCTTCCTCCGCCGTCTGCTTGGCCGACTGCAAGGCTCGGTCGGTGGCGCGGTGCAGCTCGATCTCGCGCATCAGCAGATGGGTCTGGCGGTTCGATTCCTCCTGCGCGACCTTGCGGCTCTGGTGCGCCAGCACCAGCCACCAGGCCACCACGCCCGCAATCACGAGCAGCGCCATGTAGGCCTTGAGAAAGCCCGAGCGCAGTGCCGACTGCTGCACGCCCGCCAGTGCCTCGGCCAGTTCGGACTGCGAGGCCAGCTGCAGCGCGCTCTCGCCCAATGCGCGCAGCTCCTGCTGGTAGAGCACGCCGAACACCACCGCCAGCACCGGCACGATGATCAGCATCAGCAGCAGGAAGTGCCCGAGGCCGGTGTCGAGATAGCGCCAGCTGAAGCGCGGCAGCAGCCAGCGCAGCACCGACGACCATTGCGCCGACAGGCTCGCATGCGGCTTGCACAGGTCGCCGCAGCGCGCGTCGAGCGTGCAGCACAGCGAGCAGATCGCGCCCTGGTAGGCCGGGCAGTGGGCCATGTCGGGGCCTTCGTACTCGCGCTCGCAGATCACGCAGTGCTGCACCTTGAGGCGCTGGTAGCTGCCCTCTGCGCCGCCCTCGTCCACGGCATGCTCGACCCGCGCCCATCGCACCGCGCGCGGACCCGCGGCCGGGGCGAAGGCAACCGCGCCCTGGCCGGCCGAGCCCCGCGCCAGGTAGTACTTGCCGCCCGTGGCCCAGGCCAGCAGCGGCGACACCACCAGCGCCGTGCCCAGCGCAATGAGCGCCGAAAAAGCCTGCGCGAGCGGCCCGAACACGCCCAGGTGCGCGGTGATCGACAGCACCGAAGCCAGCGCCATCGCGCCGACGCCCACCGGGTTGATGTCCCACAGGTGCGCCCGCTTGAACTCGATGCCCGGCGGCGACAGGCCCAGCGGCTTGTTGATGACCAGGTCGGCCACCACCGCCATCATCCAGGCGATGGCGATGTTGGCGAACAGGCCGAGCACGTCGCCCAGTGCCTCGAACACGTTCATCTCCATCAGCATGAAGGCGATGAGCGCGTTGAACACCACCCACACCACGCGCCCCGGATGGCTGTGCGCCACGCGCGAGAAGAAATTGCTCCAGGCCAGCGAGCCCGCATAGGCGTTGGTCACGTTGATCTTGAGCTGCGAGATCACCACGAACAGCGCGGTCGCGGCCACCGCCCAGCCGTAGTTCGGAAACACGTACTCGTAGGCCGCGAGGTACATCTGGTTGGGATCGACCGCGCGCTCGGCCGGCACCATGTGCGTGATCGCCAGGTAGGCCAGCAGCGCGCCGCCCAGCATCTTGACCACCCCCAGCACCACCCAGCCCGGCCCGCCGGCCAGCACGCCGGCCCACCAGCGCCGGGCGCCCGCGGCGGTGCGCGCGGGCATGAAGCGCAGGTAGTCGGCCTGCTCCCCCATCTGGGTGATCAAGGCGATGCCAACGGTCAGCGCCGCGCCAAACAGGTGCAGGTCGAAGCCCTTGGCGCCGGCCTTCACACCGTTGTAGTGCACGATGCCCGCGAACGCACCAGGATCGCGCACCAGCACGAAGACGAAGGGCACCACCAGCATCACCAGCCAGAGCGGCTGGGTCCACAGCTGCAGGCGGCTGATGGCCGAGACGCCGTGCGTCACCAGCGGAATCACCACCAGCGCGCACACCAGGTAGCCCCAGACCGGCGGCACGCCCAGCGCGAGTTCGAGCGCATAGGCCATCACCGCCGCCTCGAGCGCGAAGAAGATGAAGGTGAACGAGGCGTAGATCAGCGAGGTGAGCGTGGAGCCGATGTAGCCGAAGCCCGCGCCGCGCGTGAGCAGGTCCATGTCGACGCCGTAGCGCGCGGCATACACGCTGATCGGCAGGCCCGCCAGGAAGATGATGAGCCCCGTCGCCACGATGGCCCAGAACGCGTTGGCGAAGCCGTACTGCACCAGCAGCGTCGCGCCCACGGCCTCCAGCACCAGGAACGAGGCCGCGCCGAAGGCCGTGTTGGCCACGCGCCATTCGGACCACTTGCGAAAGCGCTGCGGCGTGTAGCGCAGTGCGTAGTCCTCGAGCGTTTCGCTCGCCACCCAGCTGTTGTAGTCGCGCCGCACCTTGACGATGCGCTGGGGCGCGTCGTCGGGGCTGGGGGTGGCGGCATCCGGGTTCACACCGTTTCGGTGCATCTTTCGTGCCATCCATACGTCTTTTGGCGAACACCGGCACGACTGTTGCAAAGACGAAGCCTGCCCAATAATGGCCGACCTCCCCCGCCACCCGAAGCCGCCCCCCATGGAACTGACCCCGCGCGAAAAAGACAAGCTGCTGATCTTCACCGCAGCACTGCTGGCCGAACGCCGCAAGGCGCGCGGGCTGAAGCTCAACTACCCCGAAGCCGTCGCGCTGATCTCCGCCGCCGTGATGGAAGGCGCGCGCGACGGCAAGAGCGTCGCGGCGCTGATGAGCGAGGGCCGCAGCGTGCTCACCCGCGCCGACGTGATGGACGGCATCGCCGAGATGATCCCGGACATCCAGGTGGAGGCCACCTTTCCCGACGGCACCAAGCTGGTCACCGTCCATCAACCCATCGTCTGACTCTCCCCCCGGAACAAGAAAGCCTGCCATGCGCCACAACGCTTCCAAGACGCTTGCCCTCATTGCCATGCTGCTGCCGCTCGCGGCCAGCGCCCACACCGGCGCCGACGGCGGCGTGCACCACGGCTTTGCCACCGGCTTCCTGCACCCGCTGACCGGCGCCGATCACCTGGCGGCGATGGTCGCGGTCGGCCTCTGGAGCGCGCTGGCCGCCCGCCGCGCCTGGCCCGATCTGCTGTGGGCGCCGCTCGCCTTCGCGGGCATGCTGCTGGTGGGCGCGCTGATGGGACTCGCAGGCGTGCACCTGCCGGCGGTCGAGCCGATGATCGCGGCCTCGCTGCTGGTGCTGGGCCTGCTGGTCGCCACGCGCGTGCATCTGCCGGGCGTGGTGGCTATGGCAGTGGTCGGCGTGTTCGCGGTGTTCCACGGCGTGGCGCACGGCCACGAACTCGCGGGCGAACAGGGCGCTGCATTGACGCTGGCCGGCATGGTCGGCGCCACCGTGCTGCTGCACGCCGCCGGCATCGCGATCGGCTGGGCGCTGCGCCACGCCAACGCCTGGCTGCCCCGCGTGGCCGGCGCCGCTGTGCTCGGCCTGGGCGCAACGCTGCTGGCCCAGGCCATCTGAGGCCGGCCATGATTCCTGGCGAACTCCTCACCGACGACGGCGAGCACACGCTCAACCCCGGCCGCCGCACGCTCACGCTGGTGGTGCAGAACACCGCCGACCGGCCGATCCAGGTCGGCTCGCACTACCACTTCGCCGAAACCAATGGCGCGCTCGGCTTCGACCGCGAGGCTGCGCGCGGCATGCGGCTGAACATCGCCTCGGGCGCCGCGGTGCGCTTCGAGCCGGGCCAGCAGCGCACGGTCGAGCTCGTCGATTTTTCAGGCGACCGCATCGTCTACGGCTTTCGCGGCCTCGTTCAAGGGAAGCTCTAAAA
>Ga0157373_10004013_pt1 | contig 11100 bp, 9 predicted proteins | sample C65metaG_FD_113460 | JGI IMG/M metagenome (GOLD analysis project Ga0157373, IMG submission 113460) | Corn rhizosphere microbial communities from Kellogg Biological Station, Michigan, USA - C6-5 metaG | ecosystem: Host-associated > Plants > Roots > Rhizosphere > Soil | place: USA: Michigan...
CCGCGGCGGGCGCCAAGCGCATCTTCGACATCTTCGACCACGTGAGCAACGTGCCCGAGCCGGCCAACCCGGTGAAGGTGGAGCGCGTGCAGGGCCGCATCGAGATGAGCGGGCTGGGCTTTCGCTACGGCTCTCGCGCGGTGATCCACGACCTCGACCTGGTGATCGAGCCCGGCGAGATGATCGGCCTCGTGGGCCACAGCGGCTCGGGCAAGAGCACGCTGGTCAACCTGATCTGCCGCTTCTACGACGTGACCGACGGCGCCATCAAGGTCGACGGCACCGACATCCGCCGCTTTGCCGTGGCCGACTACCGGCGCCACGTCGGGCTGGTGCTGCAGGAGCCGTTCCTGTTCTTCGGCACCATCGCGCAGAACATCGCCTACGGCAAGCCCGACGCCACGCGCGCCGAAGTGGTGGCCGCCGCGCGCGCCGCGCATGCGCACGACTTCATCCTGCGCCTGCCGCACGGCTACGACTCGCTGGTGGGCGAGCGCGGCCAGGGCCTGTCGGGCGGCGAGCGGCAGCGCATCAGCATTGCGCGCGCGCTGCTCATCGACCCGCGCATCCTGATCCTCGACGAGGCCACCTCGGCCGTCGACACCGAGACCGAGAAGGAGATCCAGAAGGCACTCGACAACCTCGTGCAGGGCCGCACCACCATCGCCATTGCGCACCGGCTGTCGACGCTGCGCAAGGCCGACCGACTGGTGGTCATGGACCGCGGCGAGGTGGTCGAGGTCGGTCCGCACGACGCTTTGATGGAGAAGCAGGGCGCCTACTGGCGGCTCTACCAGGCGCAGCTGCGCCAGGCCGACGAGGAGGCGAGCGAAGGCGCCGTCGACGAACGCGCCGGCGCGCAGCTGCCCTTGGTCATGAGCCATGCGGCCCATCCCGCCGGAGACGCATGATGAACGACACCATTCCCACTTTCGATCTCGAGCGCGATGCCTTCGGCCGCCTGGTGCTGACCGATGCAGAGGGCGAGCGCCACGAGGGCGTGACGCCCGTGCGCGCCTTTCCGCTCAGCGCGCCCGGCGAGGGCGTGTCGCTGGTCGGCAGCGAGGGCCGCGAGCTGGTCTGGATCGACCGCCTCGAGGCCCTGCCGGCGGCGACGCGCGCGCTGCTCGAACAGGAGCTCGCGGTGCGCGACTTCGCACCCACGCTGCTGAAGCTGCATGGCGTGTCGAGCTTCGGCGTGCCCAGCACCTGGACCGTGAGCACCGACCGCGGTGACACCAGCTTCGTGCTCAAGGCCGAGGAAGACATCCGCCGGCTCGAAGGCGGCGCACTGCTGATTGCCAGCGCGCACGGCGTGCAGTTCCGCATTCCCGACGTGAAGGCGCTCGACCGCGCCTCGCGCAAGCTGCTGGAGCGCTTTCTCTAGACCGCCGCGCGTTCAGGCCGACGCGGCGCCGCCCGATGCGGCCGGCAAGGCGGGGGCCGGCTGGGTGGCCGCCCGGGCCTGCCGGTGGCCCCAGTCGGTGATCGGCTTCTCGAACCGGCGGTAGAGAAAGTCGGAGACAAGCAGTGCCACGCCGAAGGACGCGAACAGCAGCGTCGCCCCCGCCACCGTGGTGGGCGAGATGCCGATCACGGCCTGCGCCGCCAGGTACTGCACCAGGTACATCGCGTACGAGCGGCGCCCCACGAACAGCATGAAGCGCGACGAAAGAAGCCTGCGCAGCCAGCTGTCCGCCGCAACCAGCGAAGGCAGCCACAGGCCCACCAGCACCACGTACAACGCAATGAGCTGCGGCTCGCCGAAGCGGGCGCTGATCGTGAGCGACTTGCGGTGCACCAGGAACAGGGCGAGCGCGATCGCGATGGCGGCCGTCTGCGTCATGAGGCCGCGCATCCATGCGAAGGTCCGGCGCGTGTGCATCGCGATCGCCACCATCGAGCCCACCAGCATGCCAAGGTAGTGCCAGGGCGAGAATCCGGCCGGGTGGGCACCGGTCATCCAGACGGCAACCAGCAGCGCGAGGCTGCATGCGGCGGTCCCGGAGCGCGAGGCGGCGGTGGAACCGAACAGCGTGAACAGCGCCGGCCACACCAGGTAGTACTTCCACTCGACGCCCAGCGTCCAGGTCATCTGCAGCGGCGCGAAGCCGGCAAACTCGTTCAGCAGCGTGAGGTAATAGGGCGTGGCCGTCTTCATCTGCTCCCAGGCCGCGCCCTGGGCGAGGTAGCTCAGCGCGAGCACCAGCAGGTAGACCAGAAAATAGAGCGGCAGGATCCGGGCCGCGCGCCGGATGTAGAAGGCCTTGAGCGACACCGTGCCGGTGGCATCGCGCTCGCGCAGCAGCAGCGTGGTGATCAGGAAGCCGGAGAGCACGAAGAAGGCATGCACGCCGAGCCAGCCCGAGAACTTGTCCCAGCGCGGACCGCCGAAGTGGAACCCGAAGACAAGAAAGACGGCCACCGCCCGCAGCCCATCGAGCGCTGCGAAATTGCGGGTCTCCAGGTAATCGCCGAGGCCGTGGATCGACCCTTGTTCGCGCATGTTGTGCGTTGCCTCTCCTTCGAATCGCGCGGATTCTGCCCGAGATAGCACTTTGGTGGTGCATCGGCAGGGCCGGATGGCCGCGGCTGTTGGTGCGGCGCCACGTTGCGCCGCCAAGGCTGCGAAAATCGCGGTTTTGAAGAGACGGACATGCCCCTGCACACCACCGCCCTCGTCCTGTTCTCCGGCGGCCAGGATTCGACCACATGCCTCGCGGAGGCGCTGTCCAAGTACCAGCGCGTCGAGACGCTGGGCTTCGACTATGGCCAGCGGCACCGCGTCGAGCTCGACGTGCGCGGCACCATCCTTGCCAGGATGCGCGAGCGCTTCCCCGACTGGGCGCCGCGCCTGGGCGAGGACCACGTGCTCACGCTGGCCGCGCTGGCCCAGCTCGGCGGCTCCTCGCTCACCGAGGAAGTGGCCTTTGAAATGCAGGCCGACGGCCTGCCCAACACCTTCGTGCCGGGGCGCAACCTGCTGTTCCTCACGCTGGCCGGTGCGCTGGCCTACCGGCGCGGGCTGCAGGTGATCGTCACCGGCGTCTGCGAGACCGACTTCTCGGGCTACCCCGACTGCCGCGACGACACCATGAAGGCCATGCAGCTCGCGCTCTCGCTCGGGTTGGAGCGCCGCCTGGTGATCGAGACGCCGCTGATGTGGATCGACAAGGCCGAGACCTGGCAGATGGCGCATCGCCTGGGCGGCGAGCCGCTGGTCGAGCTGATCGTGGAAGAAACCCACACCTGCTACCTCGGCGACCGCGAACATCGCCAGGCCTGGGGCTACGGCTGCGGCGAGTGCCCGGCCTGCGAGTTGCGCAAGAAGGGCTGGGAGCGCTACGCCTCGCGCCCCCAGCAGCTCTAGGTGGCCGCAGTCTCCAGCCGGTAGCGCGCGCCGCCCGCCGGTGCGCCTTCGGGCTGGGGCACCAGCGTCCAGCGCTGGTTGTGGAAGTCGCCGACCGCCGCGCGGTGCGCGATCGACACCATGGCGCCGCCCGCGGCCTTCACCCGGTCGGAGAGCCGTTTGTAGAGCACGCCCTCGGCCTCGGCATCGAGCGCGCTGGTGATCTCGTCGGCAAAGAGCCACGACGGCTTCTTCAGCAGCACGCGCGCGATCGACAGCCGCTGCTGCTCGCCGCCCGAAAGCTTCTGGCTCCAGGCATCGCTGTCGTCGAGGCGGTCCACGAGGTTGGGCAGCAGTGCATCGGCCAGCGCCTGGCGCAGCTCGGCATCGCTGTAGTTCTCGGCCGGATTCGGATAGGTCAGCGCATTGCGCAGGGTGCCGTCCGGCACGTAGGGCCGCTGCGGCATGAACACCGCGCCCTCGGGCACCTTCACATGGCCGCGTGCGAACGGCCAGATGCCGGCAAAAGTGCGGAACAGGGTCGACTTGCCGCTGCCCGAAGGCCCCTGCAGCAGCACGCTGTCGCCCGGCTGGACCGCGAGCGCCGCGCCGGCGAGCAGCGAAGTGCCGTTGGGCAGCGCCACCGTCAGGTCGCCGGTCTGCAGCGCAGGTGCGGTACCGTCGCGCTCGAGCAACTGGCTGCGCGCCGCATGTGCGCGCATCGCATCGTCGAAGCTGGTGAGGCGGTCGGTGGTTGCGCGCCAGACGGCCACGCGGTCGTAGTTGTCGACGAACCAGCTGAGCGAATCCTGCACCTTGCCGAAGGCCGACGAGATCTGCATCAGCTGGCCGAGCTGGATGGCGCCGCTGAAGAAGCGCGGCGCGGCCACCAGGAACGGGAAGATCACGGCCGCCTGCCCGAAGAACGAGGTGAAGGTGATCAGGTTCTTCTGCTGCTTGATGAGCACCAGGTAGTTGCGCAGCACGCTGCCAAAGCGCAGGTCGAGCTGGCCGTGCTCGACCTTCTCGCCCTTGTCCAGCGCAATGGCCTCGCTGTATTCGCGCACCCGCACCAGGTGGTGCCGGAAGTCGGCCTCGAAGCGCTGCTGCCGGAAGTTGGTGCCGATCAGCGGGCGGCCGATGAAGTGCGTGATGGCCGTGCCCACCACGCAGTAGGCCACCGCCAGCCAGACCATCGCCCCCGCGATCTGGTAGGTGCTGCCGCCCATCGAGAACGCGAAGCTGCCCGACAGCCCCCAGAGAATGCCCACGAAGCTCACCAGCGTGACCACGGCGTTCAGGAGGCCCATCGACAGCGTCATCGTGTAGTCGGTGAACATCTGCATGTCCTCTTGGATCCGCTGGTCGGGGTTGTCGGGCGCCTGGCCGTCGCTGTTGGCATAGCGCGCGAGCTCGAGGTGATAGAAGGTGCGGTCGGCCATCCAGCGCGACAGGTAGTCGCGCGTCATCCAGGTGCGCCAGCGCAGCTGCAGCAGCTGCGTCACATAGAACTTGAGCACCTGCACCGCAATGTTGAAGAAGGCGATCCAGCCGAAGACGCCCACCTCGCGCCAGAAGACCGCCGAGTCCTTGTTCTGCAGCCCGTCGTAGAAGCGCCCGTACCACTGGTTGCCCAGCACGGCCACGTACACGTAGAACAGGTTCAGCGCGACGATGCCCAGCAGCATCGCGCGGGCGCGCCATTTTTCCTCGGAACGGAAGTAGGGCGCCGCAAGCGTGAAGACGCGCTTCACTACCTGGGCGAACGTGGCGGCGCGCGCCGTGACGGATAAAGACATGCAGGTTTCCTCGCTGGGCGCGGGTGCGCCGGACTTCGTGAAGAAACGATGGTAGTCAAATGTTCCTTAAGCGGGACTGAACCGGCCCGGCGCCCCGCAAAGTGCTCAGTGCAGCATGACCCGTGCCGCTGTTTCCAGGAAGTGCCTGAGCGGCGGCGTCTCGCATCCCTGCACCTTCGCTTCCTCGTCCCACAGCCGCAGCCGCACCGCATCGGCGGCCCAGCGCTGCTCGGCGAAGCGCTGCGCCGCGGCCTCGTCCATCACGCCGCCCTGCAGCGCGAGACTGCGCACCGAATCCGCCGAGAGCCGCGAGAAGTAGCCGGGCCGTGTCGCGCAAAGGTAGCGCTTGGCATCCACGTGCAGCCGGATCGGCTCGCGCACCTCGGCGCCGAAGACGCCGCGCAGGAGCGGCATGGCGATGTACTGGTGGCGGTCGTCGATGCCCAGCTCGGTGGGCGAGCGCGGCAGCGTCTGGTGCTCGGCGATCAGCAGGTGGCCGAGATCGTGCAGCAGCGAGGCCGTGACCAGTGCATCGCCCGCGCCGGCCTGCTCTGCCAGCCATGCGCACTGCAGCGCATGCTCGAGCTGCGACACCGGCTCGCCCGCATACGCAACCCCGCCGCGCTCGGCGAACAGGCGGGCGATTTCGGCGAGGTCGAGTGTCATGGACCCGGCAGCTTCGCGCACCGCAATGACACCGGCATGACGAATCCCATGAGGCGCCATGCAGCCGCGCGGCACGGTCGGCATGGCGTCCGACTTGACTTGCCAGGCCGCGGGCATAGCATCCGCCGCATGAGAAGCACAGCCCTTGTTCTTCTGCTCTGCATCGGCCTGGTGGCGGCCGGCTGCAACGACAAGCCCAAGCCCGGCGTGCCGGTGCCGAAGGCTTCGGCCGATGTCGTGATGCCGGTCCCGTTCGCGGGCTGATTCGCCCCTCTCGGGCGCGCGGGCGGCCATGCGCCGCCGGGCATTGCGCGCGCTTGCCTTCGCATGTCCGCGCCCGGCGGTATCCTCGGCGCGGAGCAAAAACAATGAAGACATTCGAGACAAGCGCCCACGCGGCGGATTCGCGCTACGCCATGCTGCGGCTCGGCCTCACGCTGCTGGTCATGACGGTCGGCAGCAGCGGCATGTACGTGGTCTCGGTGATGCTGCCGGCCGTGCAGGCCGAGTTCGGCATCGCGCGCGCCGATGCCTCGCTGCCCTACACGCTGCTGATGCTCGGCTTCGGCGTGGGCGGCGTGCTGATGGGGCGGCTGGCCGATCGCTTCGGCGTGATGTGGCCCCTGCTGATCGGCGCGCTGAGCCTCGGCGTGGGATATGTCGCCTGCGGCATGGCCGATGGCATCGTGTCTTTCACCCTCGCGCAGGCGGTGCTGGTCGGCCTGCTCGGCAGCGCCGCGGCCTTTGCGCCGCTGGTGGCGGACACCTCGCTCTGGTTCGTCAAGCGGCGCGGTATCGCGGTGGCGGTGTGCGCGAGCGGCAACTACGTGGCAGGCGCCATCTGGCCGCCGATTGCGCAGCACTTCATCGAGACGGTGGGCTGGCGCCAGACCTACATCGGCATGGGCCTCTTTTGCGGCCTGGCAATGGCGGCGCTCGCGCTCTTCTTCCGCGCGCGGCCGCCGGCAGTGGCCGCGGCGCCGGCCAGCCATGCGGGCCATGCCGGGCGGCGGCGCGACATGACGCGGCCCTTCGGCTTCAGCATGGGCACCGCACAGGGCCTGCTGTGCGTGGCGGGCGTGGCCTGCTGCGTGGCCATGGCGATGCCGCAGGTGCACATCGTGGCCTACTGCGGCGACCTCGGCTACGGCCCGGCCCAGGGCGCGCAGATGCTGTCGCTGATGCTGGGCTTCGGCGTGGTGAGCCGGCTGGTGTCGGGCGCGATCTGCGACCGCATCGGCGGGCTGCGCACGCTGCTGCTGGGCGGCGCGCTGCAGGGCGTGGCGCTGCTGCTGTTCCTGCCGTTCGACGGGCTGGTGTCGCTCTATGTGATCTCGGCTCTGTTCGGGCTGTTCCAGGGCGGCATCGTGCCGTCCTACGCGATCATCGTGCGCGAGCACTTCCCGCCCGAGGAAGCCGGCGCGCGCGTGGGCACGGTGCTGATGTTCACGCTGTTCGGCATGGCGTTGGGCGGCTGGATGTCGGGCAAGGTGTTCGACCTGACCGGCAGCTACCACGCGGCGTTCCTCAACGGCATCGGCTGGAACCTGCTGAACGTCAGCATCGCGGCGATGCTGCTGTTCAGGGTCCGGCATCTGCGGCTTCGCACCGCCGCGGCGTAGCTCTCTCGCGCCGTCAGAGATCGGCCAGGCCCATTGCCGGATCGCTCACCGAATGCCGGCCGGTCTCGACGCGGCCGGCAAAGCGGCGCACGAAGCTCGTGTCCGCATCGCATCGCACGGCAAAGTCGTACCACGCGCCGCTCGCTGCCAGGTCCCAGTGCAGCTCGGCCTTGGCGCCGCCTTCCACCGTCGCGGTCCACGGACCGTCGTTGCGGTAGGCCTTGGCACGCACGGTGAACTTGCAGGCGCTCTTGCCGTCGTTGCGCATCTCCAGGTACACGTTGCCGTTGGCGATGTCGTAGCACACGCGCACTTCGGGCACGGCCGCATCGCCGGCGCGAAGCGCGTTCAGGTCGCCCTTGAAGTGGCGATGGAAGCCGTTGGGCCCGAGCACCCACAGGTCGTAGAAGCCGCTGTCGTCGCGCATCGCGTTCCACGTGTCGTCGAGCGTCTTGCCGGGCTCGACCATGTAGCGGCGCGGCAGGCGGTCGAGGTTGAGCTTGTCGTAGACGTGGAACACCGCGCTGGCGGTGCCGGTGTTCGCAAACAGCAGCTGGATCTTTCCGCCGATGGCATCGGCACGGGCGCTCGTGTGCAGCTCGTAGGGCAGCGCGCGCGAGGGCCGCGTGCCGGTGGCCTGGCGCGGCAGCAGCGGGTCGAGCGGCAGTGCCACTTGCGCCAGGGCCTGCTGGTCGGCACGCAGCTTGTCGGCGTCCGCTTTGGTCGTGCGCCCCGCCAGCGCGGGCAGCGCTTCCGTATTGGGCGTGGCGAAGTTGAAGGCACTCGTGAGGTCGCCGCACACCGCGCGGCGGAAATCGCTGATGTTGGATTCCTTTACGCCAAAGCGCGTCTCGATGAAGCGCAGCACCGAGGTGTGGTCGAAGGCCTGCGAGTTGACCCAGCCGCCGCGGCTCCAGGGCGACACCACATACATCGGCACGCGCACGCCGGGGCCGTAGACGCGGCCGTCGGGCGGCGGCTGGTCGGTGGTGCCGGGCGGATTCGGATGGTTGAAGTATTCGGGCGCGAGCGCTTGCACTGGCAGCGTGGTCTTGCCCGCGGGCGTGCCGCCGGCGTCGATCGAAGGCGCGGCCGGCGAAGGAACGTGGTCGAAGTAGCCGTCGTTCTCGTCGAAGTTGATGAACAGCACGGTCTTGCTCCACACCTCGGGCACGGCAGTGAGCGCATCGAGCGTTTCCTGGATGTACCAGGCGCCCTGCACGGGGCTCGACGGGCCGGGGTGCTCCGAATAGGTCGCGGGCGCGACGATCCACGACACCTGGGGCAGCTTGCCGTTCCTGATGTCCTGGCGGAACTGCTCGAGAAAGCCGCCGTCGGGCATGGTGTTGGCAATGCCCTTGTAGAGCGGATTGCCGGCGTCGTCGCTGGCCGGATCGTAGGCGGGCGAGGCCACGTCGTTGCTCACGGGCTTGCCCGAGGCCTCGTTGGCGAGCCGGTATTGCTTGAAGCCGGCCAGCGAGTTGTCGCCGAAATTCTCGGGCATGTTCTGGTAGACGATCCAGCTGACCTTGGCTTCCTGCAGCCGCTCGGGGTAGGTCTTCCAACTGTAGCCGTTGGCCGAGCTGTCGATCGAATCCCACTCGTTGTTGACCGTGGCCACGTTCGCGCCGGTGGGGCCGTTGGTGCCGGTCCAGAGGAACATGCGGTTCGAATTGGTGCCGGTGTGCATGCTGCAGTGGTAGGCATCGCAGAGCGTGAAGGCGTTGGCCAGCGCGAACTGGAAGGGCAGTTCCGCCTCTTCGAGGTAGCCCATCGATTGCGTGAAAGGCGCCGTCTTGGTTTTCTTGTAGCGCACCCATTCGTACATGCGCCCGCCCGCCCAGGCAGCCTGGCCGTCGCTCCAGCTGTGCGGCGTGCCGGCCACGCGCTGCGCGTTGCCCTTGGAGCCGTCCAGGTGGTAGGGCAGCACTTCCTTGCCAGTGTCGTCGAGCTGCTGCCAGACGCTGCGGCCCTGCGGCAGCGGAATGGTGAAGCGGTCGCCGAAGCCGCGCACGCCCATGAGCGTGCCGAAGTAGTGGTCGAACGAGCGGTTCTCCTGCATCAGGATGACGATGTGCTCCACGTCCTTGATGGTGCCGGTCTTGTTGTTGGCGGGAATGGCGAGCGCGCGGCGGATGCTCGGCGGAAAGGCCGAGAGCGCGAGCGCGGCGGCGCCGGTGGTGGCGGTGGCTGTGAGGAAGCTGCGGCGTGAGGTCATGGTGTCGTTCGGGTGTGGGAGGGTGTTCAGGGCGCGCAGCGCATCTCGGGCTTTGTCCCGGTGTCGGGCGGCGGTGTGGTGGGCGTGGTCGGTGCCGGCGTGCCCACGCCAGGCAGGCCGCCGAAGAAGCCGCCACCGCCGTTGCTGCCGCCGCCGCAGGCGGAAAGGACGCAGGCCAGGAGCAGCGCGGGAACGAGCCGCGCAGGCAGGGATGAAAGTCGCATGGGTGGATTCCTTGGGAGTCGCGTTGCGGGGGCGCCCGGAAGAGAGCGCACCGAAAAAGGCCGCGCGGGCTCGAAGGCGCAACGCCGAAAAGGCATCGCGAAGCACCGCGCGGTGGGCAGGCCGCAAGACTAGGGAGATCGCGTTACATCGCCATGAACGGGCGATGACAAGGCTGCGGCGCAGGGCACGCCGCGCAAGCGCTCAGCGCTCGTTGCTGATGCCGCTGGAGACGTGGCCCGCGGGCACGTGGCGCGCCGCGGCATCGACGTGGCCGGTCTGGTCGTCGAAGAAAAAGTCGGGTTCGAACTCGCGCAGGAATTCGCCCTTGGGCAGGCCGCCGAGGAACATCGCCTCGTCGACGCGGATGTTCCACTTCATGAGCGTGCGGATCGCGCGCTCGTGCGCCGGGGCGCTGCGCGCGGTGACCAGCGCGGTGCGGATGCGCATCTGCGCGTTGCCCGCCATCTGCAGGCGATGCAGCGCCGTCAGCAGCGGCTTGAAGGGCCCTTCGGGCAGCGGCAGGTCGGCCTTGCTGAGTTCGTGCGCCTGGAAGGCATCGAGCCCCTCGGCCTGGAACACGCGCTCGGCCTCGTCGCTGAAGAGCACCGCATCGCCGTCGAAGGCAATGCGCACTTCGTTCGGCCAGGCATCGCTGGCCTTCACCGATTCGACCAGCACCCGCGCGGCCGGAAAGCCCGCGCCCAGCGCTTCGCGCACGTCCTGCGCGTTGACCGACAGGAACAGGTGCGCGCGCAGCGGCCGCAGGTAGCCGAAGGGCGGACGCCCCTGCGTGAACACGCCGCGCTGCAGCTTGATGTCGGCCGCCGCGCTCGAGCGGAAGATGCGCATGCCCGAGACCGGATCGTTGCGCGAAAGAATGACCACCTCGACGCGCTGCACGCCGTCGTCGTTGAAGCGCAGCAGCTTGCGGATCAGCGAGTACGCGATGCCCGGCGCGGCCGGCACGTCGATGCGGTCGAGCTGCAGCTTCATGTAGCCCTCGTTGTCGCCGGCCTCGAAGATCCTGTGTGCTTCTTCGAGGTTGATCAGCGCGCGCGACGAGATCGCGACCACGAGCTTGTCTTCGAGCGTGACGGGCATGGCGTGCAGTGCTTCCTGGCGGACTTACTTGACGAACTGGTTGAGCTGGATGATAGGCAGCATCACGGCCAGCACAATGAGCATCACCACGCCGCCCATGGCCACGATCAGCAGGGGCTC
>Ga0157373_10004016_pt1 | contig 11096 bp, 10 predicted proteins | sample C65metaG_FD_113460 | JGI IMG/M metagenome (GOLD analysis project Ga0157373, IMG submission 113460) | Corn rhizosphere microbial communities from Kellogg Biological Station, Michigan, USA - C6-5 metaG | ecosystem: Host-associated > Plants > Roots > Rhizosphere > Soil | place: USA: Michigan...
CTTCCCCGAAATCCTTTTCAATCCGGCTATAATCATTATCCAAAAATGTATTAAGGTGTGCAGTAGTCCCTCCTGTGGTTCCAAAACAAAGATTATTCGCCTCGGCAACTATACATTGTAACCCAGACTTTTGCAATTGCAGGGCTGTCGCGATGCCTGTTACACCGCCTCCAACGATCAAAACATCAAAATCCTTTTTTCTGAGAGTTTTTGCTTTTGAAATATAATCAGGTATCTGATGCTGCCATAAACTTGTTTTGAAACCATCCCTTTTCATAGAAATCATTTTATAGAAAATTAAAAAAATGATGCCTGAAATCGAAGAGCCTGAATACTGTGGCATAGGTTATGCAAACAAAATAGTTGTGCAAAGAAATTGTGTGTTATGAAAAAGATCTGGATGGGTTTGTTTGCAGTATTTATAGGTTTGAATGTCTCTGCTCAAAAACTTTCTATTAAAAATTTGATGGGCCGCTGGGAAACAGCAGACGGCGCAGGGTTAGAAATCATCGACAGCTCCCGCATTTTTGTAACTTATGGCAATGAACGGAAACAAATCCTTACCTACGATGCTGATTTTTCCAAATCGCCATACTGGTTTGATTTTGTAGTAAAAGACAGTGCACAGCAACTATCAACAATGAAAAGTTTGTTATTGCTGCAAGGCAACGATGTTTTAAAATGGCAGGTCTTCGAAGACGGCAATCGTCCTTCCGACTTTATTTCAGATAGAGGCAATCTCGTTATCCTGAGAAGAAGAAAATAATTACCATTTATCTTCTTCAGCAATATCATTGGTTGAATTGAATACTTCTTTGGTTTTTATTTTTTCTTGTTGCCGTTGTATTAAAAGATCAGCAATGATAACTGCGGCATCTGTTTGCGGATTTGCCTGGAGTAATTCTTTCAGCCTTTGCTCATTCACATCTATCTTATAAAGAATTTGGACAAGCTTATTAAAATCATGAAGCAATAGATCATTAATGTATAGAATGAGATGCTCTTTTAATTCTGCTTTCTGCATAGCTGTCAGTTGGCTATTTAAGTTCAGCAACTGTTCTATATGGCCGGTATATTCCATTTTACAACAAAAGTTAGAACTTTTCAACAACACCCAAACCGAACAAAGCAAAATCGTATTTAACCGGATCATTCCAGTCAAATTTTTTCAGGTGAGAAGTTAGCTCCAATGCTGCCTGCCAATCGATTTGCTTTCTTTGAATGAGATTAAACCGCCTGGCGACCCTTGCTACGTGAACATCAACCGGGCAAATAAGCTGAAAAGGAGAAATCGTCTTCCAGATCCCAAAATCAACACCATTTTTATCCTTACGTACCATCCACCGCAAAAACATATTCAGTCTTTTACAGGTGGAATTCCGTTGTGGAGTTGCAATGTGCTTTTTTGTACGGACAGGAGCATCCTGAAGCGAGAAAAAGTAATCATGAAAACCTGCCAGGGCTTTTTCAATTGTTTCATCTTTCTTATTCATCCATTTTGAAAAAGCAGTCTCCAAAGTTTTGGATTGCTGATAATGATGTTTTAAAAACAAAATGAAATACAAAAGATCGGTAACATTAAAAGTGCGGTGTTTGAATTGAAGTAATCGTTTCAAATCTTTCTCATTATGATTCAGAATGAAATCGTGAGGAGTATCATCCATCAGGTTCATCAATTCCCTTGATTTCCTGATAATGATGATGCGATTTCCCCAGGCAAAAACGGAAGCGAAGAATCCTGCAATCTCAATGTCCTGTTTTTTACTAAACAGATGAGGGATAGAAACAGGATCATGCTCAATAAAAGAAGTTTGATTGTATTCATCAACCTTCCTGTCTAAAAATTCCTTTAGTCTTCTTTCTTCCATTAACCAATTGCCCGGTTCAAATCCTCAATTAAGTCTTCCACATCCTCAATACCTACACTCAGGCGTATCAACGAATCCGTCAATCCATTTTTAATTCTTTCTTCCCTCGGAATGGAGGCATGCGTCATGGTTGCCGGATGATTGATCAAAGACTCTACTCCACCCAGGCTCTCTGCCAATGCAAATAATTCAGTTGAGGATAAGACCCGCTTTGCTTCTTCAACGCTGTCATTCTTCAATGTAAAGCTCATCATGCCGCCAAAGCCGCGCATTTGTTTTTTGGCAGTTTCATATCCTGGATGATCTTCAAAACCGCACCAATATACTTTTCCAACCTTAGGATGATTGCGTAGGAACCTGGCGATCTGTTCTCCATTCTCACAATGCCTTTGCATGCGAACATGCAATGTTTTAATTCCACGAAGCACCAAAAAACAATCCATGGGTCCAGGTACTGCTCCGGTAGATTTTTGAATAAAGTATAATTGCTCTCTTAATTGTTCGTCATTCATCATCAGGCAACCTTGTATCACATCGCTATGTCCGCCTAAATATTTGGTAACGGAGTGCATGACAAGATCGGCACCAAGATCCAAAGGATTCTGTAAATAGGGAGAAGCAAATGTATTATCAACGCAAAGCAAAACCTTATGCTCTTTTGCAATTGCCGCCACGGCTGCAATGTCCGTAATATTCATCAAAGGATTAGTTGGCGTTTCAGTCCAGATCAGCTTTGTATTATTGTTGATGTAAGGTTTAATAGTATTGGCATCCTGCATATTCACATAATGGAATCTGATATTGAACTTGGTAAAAATCTTTGTGAACATACGGTAAGTACCGCCGTACATGTCCGCCGCTGCAATCACCTCATCGCCTGGCTGCAATAGTTTAATAACGGCATCTGTTGCTGCCACACCACTGCTGAATGCTAAACCATATTTTCCATTTTCAATAGCGGCAAAAGCGGCTTCCAGCACTGTTCTTGTTGGGTTCTGGCTTCTTGCGTATTCGTATCCTTTATGCTTTGCAGGCGCCTCCTGAACAAATGTTGAGGTTTGATAAATCGGCGTCATGATCGCTCCTGTTGACGGGTCCGGCTCTACTCCTGCATGAATGAATTTAGTTCCAATCTTCATAGTTATTTTTTAGGCCACAAAGATGACGAAAACTGAAATGTAATTCGTGAATTGCCAATCGTGAATTGTGAATTCACGAACCTTTTCTCATCAAAGCCTTTACCTGATGTTTGCGATCGTAGCCTTTATTATTTACGAACAACTCACAGCCAAATATTTTTTCGGTTTAAAGTTGAAACTTGTTGAAGCTCCTTAATCGCAGGCTCCTGACTTTTTACTCTAATGCTACCTCTGATTAAATGACTGTTCCATTCACAATTGACAAATTCACATTCATACCACTTTTACAGATTAACACCATCTTAATTTTAAAATAAAAAACCGGCACAGGTATTCAAATCAATTTTCATCCGCTTATCATCAAATTTTTCCAATTCGTTTGCCTTGTTCATTTCCAAACATATTGTATTAATAAGTTTTGCTTCCATTAACACCAATAGTGTAAATTCAATTGAACCTGTAACAAATTACGAATAGCTTCGTCTAATAAATGATCAGAAAACTTATTTACGAAACACAAAAAACCACAACCATGAAAAAAATTTTGTTAGCAGCAATTGTTCTCGCATCCGGTTTTACAGCATTGGCAGACGATCCTAACCAGAAAGTTTTGGACGCCTTTAATAAAACGTTTCAGCATGTTAAGGAAGTAGCCTGGACAGAAGGCGAACATTCTTACGAAGTAAAGTTCAAGCAAAATGAAATTCTTTCTAAAGTAACGTACGATAAAGAAGGTAATATTTTGAGAACCCTGCGCTATTATTATGAACAGAATCTGCCCCTCCTTATTTTCTCTAAAGTGAAAACCAAATTCTCTGATAAAAAAATATTTGGTGTTACAGAAGAATCTTCAGATGAAGGGACTTACTATCATATTGTTTTGGAAGATGAAAAACACTGGATCAATATTACTGCCGACAGCTTTGGCGGAATAAAAGTTGATAAGAAATTCAACAAGGCCTAATCAAATAAATAAGAAGCCGACCAGTACTTCCAATCCCAACCATCAGCCGCATAAGCATTATGCGGCTTTATCTTTTCATCCAAGACAGAAGGATTCAAAATTTTTTGTTCCACTAATTTTTGTTTGCCATTATTAATGGCATCCTGCACAATTTTATCCGACATCCATATTTTTTGCGGAGGTTCAAATCCAACCTTGTCTTTTCTCCAAACAATTTCTTTGGGTAACACATCTTCAACCGATTTTCGCAATAACCATTTTGTCCAGCCTTTATGAATTTTAAGTTCAGGCGGAAGAGAAAATAAAAAATCAACCAGCGAATGGTCGAGGAAAGGAAGCCTTACCTCAACAGCATGCGCCATACTGTTTCTGTCTGCAAATCGAAGAAGTTCCTCCAGGCCATTAACAAACGTGTTGTAATAAAGTGCGCCGTTTAAATCAAAGCCAGATGGAGTAGTGTAATAAAATTCCTGTTTGTTGGAAAATGCAAACTCCCGGTCAAGGTCTGACTGGCGAAAAGCTTTTTTTGATTTTTGTGTTTGTAAAATGCCTGCTGCAAATTCGGGATATAATGCAGCCAGTTTGTTCCTGATTCCGAAAGGTTCCGTAACTCCCGACTCCCTTGCCGCTTTCAGTTCTCCGCTTCTTTTTAATTTTTGATTACGGTACAATTCCTGCCAGTACCATTTGTAATATTTATGATAGCCTGCCAGCACTTCATCTGCACCCTGGCCATCTAACAAAACTGTAACGCCGTTTTGTTTTGCTAATTGAAAAACTTTGTATTGAGCCAGTGAGCTTGCAGAAGTAACCGGTTCTTCCTGATGATGCATTACTTCCTCCATCAGGTTGACGGTTTCGCTTGTGCTAATGGCGGCTATATGATGCTCTAATCCAAATTTCTTTGCGATAATTTCCGCATACTTCAATTCATCTTTTTCAAAGCCTTCAAAGGAAGCAGTAAAACATTTATGCGAATAATGATCTGATGATTGCTGATCGCAAAAAACAACCACGGATGAACTGTCCAATCCCCCACTTAAGCTTGTTCCAATACTAACATCACTTCTCAATCTTCTTTTTATTGACCGGGAAAATAAACTTTTGAATTGTACTATGGCATCCAGTTCTTTGATTGCTTTTACTTCCGGGTAAACCTGCCAGTATTTTTCAATTTGAAGTTGATGATCAGAAAAAGAATAAGTAAAAAAAGAAGCAGCGGGCAATTTATGAATGTTCTGAAAAAAAGTTTCCTGCGGACCGGAAGGATTTGAGGTATATCCAATCGTCAGAAAATTATAAAGCATAGCAGAATTTACTTCTTTGTTCACTCCTATGCTCCACAGTGATTTCATTTCTGAGGCAAAGAGCAATTGCCCTTCATTATAAAAAAAGAAAAATGGCTTTTCGCCAAAGCGGTCCCTTGCTGCAAATAATTTTTTTTCTTTTTCATCCCAAATGGCGAATGCAAACATACCATCGAAATGCTGAAGGCAATCCGTGGCCCATGCATCATAAGCGGCAACGATTACTTCCGTGTCAGATTGAGAATGGAACTGATAACCTTTTTTTAAAAGCTGCTCCCTGATCTCAATATAATTATACAACTCGCCATTATGAACGATGCAATACCGGTTCAGATATTGCATCGGCTGAGCCGCTTCTTTGCTAAGGTCAATAATACTTAATCGCAAATGCCCAAGGGCAGCCGTTCTTTCATCATTGATCCAAATGCCTTCGGCTTCAGGACCACGATGACGCAAACAATTAGTTGCGGACTGAATTCTTTCTTTGAAAACGAGTTGAGAATTTTTACTTATGATGCCTGCAATCCCGCACATTTTTTTTATTTGTATTGAATGGGCAAACGGGCTTCCACATTATCCCAGGCCATAACCAAATCGGCGCCTGCATCATTAGGTTGAAACACCATTGAAAAGTATTCTACTGATTGATTTTTGACTTGCGCAGGTATAGTAAAACGGTATAAATCTTCTGAAGGATCGAGATTTAATCCCCAGCTAAATAAATTACTATTGAAAACAATCGTCCAGCTACCGGCTTCAGGTATGCAGTACAAAATATATCTTCCCCTGGGGACAGTTTTTTCCTGTATAGTTATGGCCCTGAACAATTCCATCTCTGTTGCTTCGTTTGCTCCTAATCTCCATCGCTCACCATACTTGACAAGATTTCCAAAAATTTTCCGATTCTGTTTGTGCGGCCTGCTATAAATCACTCTTGCCACAGGCAAAGATTTTCTAACGGTGAGTTTGGGGTAATCCACAGGAAGCCAGGCCATATCCATTGGAGATATGTCAACCGGAACATAAGGGTTTGCCATTTCACCATTGATAATGGTAGAATCTTTGGGCAATACCCTCGGTCTTGGAGCAGGTGAAGAAGAGGAGGAAGAATCGGTATCGTTACAGGAAATCATTCCAGCCAGGAGAATCAATCCGATAATGTATTTCATGCCGAAAAAATACAGCTTTTCGTGTAGGCAGCCAAAGGGAACAAAAGGAGTGGTTATAAAGGATGAAAGGCAGATTAAGAACAAAACTTTAAGAGCTGCCCGAAGACAGCTCTTAAAGTTTTCGAACCAGTTTTTTTAATATTCGATTTTAAACTCCAAAGCCTTGGGAGTTTTCATCATGTCCAGCAAAGTATATTTAATTCGGACAGTTTTTTTATCATCAGAAAGTGTAAGATTTGAACCGGAAGCATTCTTTGCCACTTTTGGCAAATGAATCGTTGTGTTGAAAGTGATTTGCTTCAGCATGGCTTCAGCGTTTTGCATTTGATTGAAGTCTTCATTGCTTTTCAGCTCGTTCAATTTGGCGGAGTCTATTTTTCTCTCGATCAAACCGCTTTGGAAAGTTGTGCTCGTGATCTCGCCAGTTGAAGGCATTCCTTTATCTCCCATCTCTGCAAGAGCAGGGTTACCCTTCATCTTGCCCATCGGATTAAAGCCTTTGCCATTCTGTTGCAGCTCCATTATTTTTTGAACATCCTCAACTTGATTAAAAGGATAAGTCATTGTTGCTTTAAACACTTTGTCATTTTGATTTACAACAATATGCACGGTAGCATCCTTAAACAATGCTTTTTCTTCTGCAGTAAGCGAGGTGGATGTATCGGTTAATGCACCAAGTGAAAAACTGCTGTCAATATTTTTATCACTAAAATTTTTGATCTGGCTGTTGGCGGAAGTATCCATCATAGCTACCATTTGAAGCATATCAAACAATCCGCTCATGTCGATGGTATTTTTAAAAACACCGGAACCATTGGCGTTGATCGTTACATCTTCATTTGAATCGAGGCAGCCGGTTAAGCAAAATGCAGTGAGGACGGTACAGCAAATAAAAAGCAGGAACTTTTTCATTGTGTTTTGTGTTAGTTTTAATTGGTTAATACCTGTTGTTCTATCCAGACGTCGTTTTCTTTCAAAAGGTTGATTAACTCCTCCACAGCAATTTCGCTGGGGACATTTCGCTTGACGATTTCTTTTCCTTTGTACAGCGTGATTTTTCCAGGGCCGCTTCCCACGTAACCAAAATCAGCATCGGCCATTTCCCCCGGCCCATTTACAATGCAGCCCATAATAGCGATCTTCACGCCTTTTAAATGATTGGTCACTGCACGGATTTTGGCTGTAGTTTCCTGTAAATCAAACAAAGTTCTTCCGCAGCTTGGACAACTGATGTATTCTGTCTTTGAAATTCTTGTTCTTGTTGCCTGCAGAATACTAAATGCTGTATTGTTGATGAATTGTTCAACTGAGTGGGATGGCAAGTAATTTCTTCCGCTTACATTCCTGCTTCTTGTTACTTGTTCATTGTAGCTCGTTAAAGTCATTCCGAGGCAAATGCCATCACCTAAACCATCTAAGAACAAGGCACCGGCCTCAGTTGCATAATGAATTAAATGTTCATCTGCGGTCTGCCAGTTGCTGTCAACAATCAACACAACAGGGTTTTTAATGTTGCGGTTCATCAGTTCAATGAACATCCTGCGCACCGATTGCATTGCATTTTTATTAGTGCTGCTTACGCACAAAACTACTGAGACATCGTTAGCAAATGAATCGGGATAACCTAAATCATTTGCTCCATCATTAAAGCAATCGATCATTACAAAATTGAGTTTATTGCTTTTGAACTCCGATTTTGCATAACCCATATCGTCGAAGATGGGAAAGTATTTGGCCTTGTCTTCAGCTAACAACCATGTTGCCGGATAAACAATCACTTTTAACGTTCCCGGCAATGCAAAGTTTAAGATATTGTGACCGGTGAAAATATAATCTGCTGCAATATCAGCAATGGTCCATTTGTCAGTTACTTCATTATAAGTATAGCCTACACTTTGTAAATCTTTAGGCGTAATTGCTTGCAGCTTGCTTAAATCTGCAATAACAACAGGCACATGATGTTCTCCGATGTTGTTTACAGCGAAAGTTTCTCTGCGCTTGTATTCAAATGGGTTGTAGGGAATTTTGTCAACAGCGGGAATATTCAATTGCTCTTTCTCGTTTGACAGTTGCCGATTCCCGTATCTCTTCACAATATCCTTACAAACCGGAATTTCCAACTCCGGATCTTCAGTCAATGAAACACGAATAGTATCGCCCAGTCCATCTTCCAATAAACTTCCGATTCCGATTGCGCTTTTAATTCTTCCATCTTCACCGTCACCGGCTTCAGTAACACCCAAATGCAAAGGATAGCATTCGCCAAATTCATCAAACATTGTTTTTATCAGCAAACGATAAGCCTGAACCATTACCTGCGGGTTGCTGCTCTTCATGCTCAGCACAATGTTGTGGTAATGTTCAAAACGTGCAATGCGCAAAAATTCCATCGCACTTTCCACCATTCCCACTGGTGTATCGCCATAGCGGCTCATAATGCGATCACTTAATGAACCATGATTTGTCCCAATACGCATGGCCGTTCCATACTCTTTGCAGATCTTAACCAAAGGAGTGAACCGTTCTACGATCCTTTCAATTTCCTCTGCATAATCTGCATCGGAATATTCGATCAGCTCAAATTTTTTCTTGTCAACATAGTTACCCGGATTGACACGAACCTTTTCAACAATACGTGCTGCAATTTCTGCAGCATTTGGGGTGAAGTGAATATCGGCAACCAACGGCGTGTTGTACCCCCTTCTTCTTAATTCATTTTTTATGTTGAGTAAATTCTCGGCTTCTTTTTTTGAAGGAGCTGTTATGCGAACCAACTCAGCACCGGCCTCAATACATCGGATGGATTGTTCAACTGTACCCAAAGTATCCATCGTATCGGTCGTGGTCATCGTTTGCACGCGAATAGGATGAAAGTTACCGAGTAAGAGTTCCCCAATTTTTACTTCTTTGGTGGAAAGGCGTTTGTATTCTGTAAGGCTTTCACAATAGAATTGCATAATCAAGGTACAATATGAAAATATGGCAATATGCCAATTGAGGTTCAAAGGTAATTTATCGGAGCAGCAATTCTGTTAGTTCCTTGTCAAAATGAGCATTGCCATATCGACACATTTCCCCATTGATTTACCAATCCTGTGCCTGTCCGCTGCCTTGTTGCTCTTTATCCTTACGCTGGTGTAATTGCTTTTCCTTTTGATTAAGCATATCCAGCTTTTGCTGGGCTTCTTTCTGGCTCATGCTGGACTGAGATTTCTTTTGTTGACTGCTGCTCTTTTGATTTTTCTTTTGAAGCAGCGCTTTTTCCAGATTCTCTCTTGCTTCCTGGTCGTTTGGATTCAACCGTAACGCCTTTTTATAAGATTCGATGCTGGCGTCCAAATTCTTCATTTTTGTATAGGCAACTCCCTGGTTATAATAAGCGGCAGACTTTATTGAATTCTCTCTTGAACTACCGGTAAGGTCTTCCAGCAATTTTGCGGCTTCATCGTACTTGGTTTGCCTTTGCAAGGCATTGGCAAGATTGTATTTTGCTTTTTCATTTTCCGGCTCATACTCCAAAGCCTTCCTGTATTGGGTTTCTGCCAGATCAAATTGGGATTGCTGATAAAACTGGTTTCCTTTTATAATGCTTTGAGCGGCATTTTGAGTGATGCCGCATAGAGACAAACTCATTACCAGGACTACAAACAACAATTTCATGATTTCACTTTTTTACGATCGGGTAAAAATGTTTCTGCTATCAACAATAAAAGCATGGGAAGTGCTAACCACATATAATAGCTTTCATACGTGTACAGCGATGTGTCTCCCAAGGCTTTTTTATCTATCTGAGTATATTGGTTCATAACCTGCTTAACAGCAACATCAGAGCTTTGCAGATGAACATAAATCCCATTAGTTGCCTGCGCAATCTGCTGAAGAATTTGTTCATTCAATTTGGAAACAACCGGTTGACCGGTTGCATCTGTTTTTATATTCCCTGATGAATCTTTAATAGTGGAACCTTCGGGTGAACCAATACCAACGGTATTTACCATCACACCTTTTTCAACCAGTTCCTTTAGTTTCTCCATTGCATTCTCATCATGCGTTTCGCCATCGGTTATGAGAATGATGGATTTAAACCGTTCGCTTTCTTTTCCAAATAAAATATTGGCTTTGTCAAAAGCATCGGCAATACTGGTTCCTTGTGCGGAAATGTTAGCAGGATCGGCAGAGGCAACATACAATCTTGCTGCATCGTAATCAAAAGTCAAGGGCATTTGAGCATAACCATATCCTGCAAATACTACGAGGCCTACCCTGTCATCTTTTAAATTATCAATGATCCTTGAAACAAACTGCTTTGCTCTTGATAAACGGTCAGGTGCAATATCTGTTGCCTTCATACTATTGCTTACATCAAGCGCAATCACCACATCAATTCCTTTCCTTACTTCACCTGAATTTTTATCTGGAATTCGAGGATTGGCCAACGTAATGCAACCACAGGCAAAAGCAATGGTGATCAGAAAAAATTTGACAACTGTTTTGTTGCGGGAATGATTCTTTGATAATTCCTTTACAAGCTGAACATCACCAATTTTTCTTCTTGTCTTTCTTTTCCAGGATTGATAAATAAGGAAGAGTAACAGGAAAAAAGGAATGAGTGTCAGCAACCAGAAAGCCTGTGGGTATTGAAACTGAAC
>Ga0157373_10004017_pt1 | contig 11094 bp, 8 predicted proteins | sample C65metaG_FD_113460 | JGI IMG/M metagenome (GOLD analysis project Ga0157373, IMG submission 113460) | Corn rhizosphere microbial communities from Kellogg Biological Station, Michigan, USA - C6-5 metaG | ecosystem: Host-associated > Plants > Roots > Rhizosphere > Soil | place: USA: Michigan...
CCCCCTGAAGCCGAGGAGCTCATGCGCGGGACGCGCCGCTTCGCCGACGCCGGAAACGCGGTTGTGCTCATCACGCACAAGCTGAACGAAGCCCTGGCCGTCGCCGATCACGTCACGGTGCTCCGGCAGGGGCGCGTCGTGAACACCGGCGCCGCTGCGGACACGTCGGCGCGCGAGCTCACCATCGCAATGATCGGCGAAGAGCCAGGCGCGACTCGTGCCGGGGCGTCCGTGTCGCATCACGTCAACGCGGGACGCGACAGCAATGCCAGAAGCACGGCAGCCGTCGTCCTCGCCGCTCGCGGTGTCACCGTGCGTGACAGACGGGGCCGAGCTCGTCTCATCGGCGCATCGCTCGAGGTGCGCGCCGGCGAGATCGTCGGCGTGGCCGGCGTCGAGGGCGCGGGGCAGTGGGAGCTGCTTCGCGCACTGGCGGGACGAATCCCCACAGACGCGGGCGTGATCGAGCACGTTGCGCAGGTCGGGTTCGTGCCCGAGGACCGCCATCGCGACGCCGCGCTGCTGGACCGGTCCCTCACCGACAACGTCGCATTGCGCGCGGCTGGCCAACGTCGCGGGCGCATGCCCTGGCGCGCACTGCGCGCACGCACGCGAAGCCTCATGCACGACTTCGACGTGCGCGCACCATCGTCGGACGCAGTGATGCGAACGCTCTCCGGCGGCAATCAGCAGAAGCTCGTGGTCGCTCGCGAGCTGTCGACGGACGCGCTTCACGAAGCCGCATCGGCTTCCGGAGTATCAGCGCCGCGCGCGATCGTCGTGGAGAATCCGACGCGTGGCCTCGACGTCCGCGCGACCGCCGCCGTGCACGCACGCCTCCGCGCGGCGCGCGATGGCGGTGCAGGCGTTCTTCTCTACTCGAGCGATCTGGACGAGGTGCTCACCCTGGCCGATCGCGTCGTCGTTCTTCACGCCGGGACGTTGCGCGAGGTGCCAGCACGCCGCGACCTGGTCGGCCGCGCCATGCTGGGAACCACCTGAAATGCGCGTATCGAGCGGCGCTGTCTCGTCCGCGCTCGTTGCGCTTGGTGGCGTGCTGGCCATCATCGGCGTGATCGCGCTGCTGCTCTTCGCCGGTGGCTACGACGTTGCCCGTGCGCTCGATGCCTTGTGGACGGGATCGGTGGGCTCGTGGTACTCGCTGACGTCGGCCACGCTCGTGCGCGCGGTTCCTCTCATGCTCACCGGATGCGCCATCGCCGTCGCCTTCCGCGCCGGGGTATGGAACATCGGCGCTGAGGGACAGTTGCTGGCCGGAGGTGCCGGGGCGACCGCCATTGCGCTCACGATGCCGACGGCCGGCATCCCTGCGCTGGTGCTGGCACTCGCCGCCGGGGCTGCTGCCGGCGCTGCCTGGGCGGGGATCGCCGCCGTATTACGCGAGCGTTTCGGCGTGCTGGAAGTAATCAGCACCATCATGCTCAACTTCGTGGCACTGTATGCCGTGTCATTCCTCGTGCGTGGTCCGCTCCAGGAACCGACGCACGCGTATCCGCAATCGGCAAGCATCGCCGACGCCGTCCACCTTGCGCGCATCCCGGGCGCAGGTCGCCTGCACGCAGGCATCATCGTCGCGATCGTCATCGTGCTCGCCGCCGGATGGGTCATGCGGCATACGGCGTCCGGCTTCCGTTTGATGGCCGTTGGCGAGAACCCGGCCGCAGCGGCCAGCGCGGGGATGATCGACGTACGGCGCGTGACGTCGCTCGCGTTCATGACGAGTGGGGCCCTCGCCGGCCTGGCCGGCGCGATCGAAGTGCTCGGCGTGACGTTCGCGCTCTACGAGGATCTCTCGCCAGGCTACGGGTACACCGCGATCGCGGTCGCGCTGCTCGCGGGCCTCGATCCATGGCGTGTCGTGCTGACCTCGCTCCTGTTCGCCGCGCTGGAAGCCGGTGCCGGCGCCATGCAGCGCGACGCCGGCGTTCCTTCCACACTCGTCGCCGTCATCGAGGCGCTCCTCATCCTTGGCGTCGTCGCGGCCCAGGCGATTCGGGTGCGGCGCGTTTCGGTGTTGACTGACGGCGATGCGCCTCAGGAAGGGCTCGCGTGATCGACGCGATCGCGCCCTTCCTCGCGGCGACCATCCGCACCGCCACGCCGCTGGCGCTGGCCGCGCTGGGAGAAGTGCTCGTGGAGCGCACGGGACTCATCAATATCGGCCTCGAAGGTGCCGTGCTGGCGGGCGCCTTCGGCGCGCTCGCCGGGGCGACGGCGGGCGGGGTGGCCGGCGGCTACGCGGGCGCCGTGTTCGGTGGGCTCCTGATCGGAGCGCTCTTCGCATTCTGCGTGCTGGTCCTGCGCGCCGACCAGATCATCACCGGTATGGCGCTGACGCTGCTCACGGTCGGCGCGACGGGCACGTTGTATCGAGCACTCTACGGAGCGAGCGGGGCGGCCCTGCATGCACCGACGAGCGGCCCGTGGGCAGTGCCCGGTCTCGTCTCGATTCCAGTCATCGGACAAGCGCTGTTCGATCAACCGGTCATCACGTACGTCACCTACCTGCTGGCGCCGGCGCTCGCGTGGTGGATGGCGCGCACGCACGCCGGGCTCGCCCTGCGCGCGATCGGCGAGCGGCCCGACGCTGCCGCCGCCGCCGGGATCTCCGTGGCGGGCGTGCGCGCCATCGCCGTGCTCGTCGGCGGTGCGCTCGGTGGCCTGGCCGGCGGCACCCTGGTGCTCGCGCAGGCGGGCACCTTCGTCGAGAACATGTCAGCCGGTCGCGGCTTCATCGCGCTCGCCATCGTGGTGCTCGGACGCTGGCGACCGCTCGGCGTGGCACTGGGTGCGCTGGTCTTCGGCGCTGCGAGTGCGCTGCAGTTCGCCTTCCAGGCGATGGGGTGGGGCGCACCGTATCAGATCTTTCTTGCTGCACCGTACCTGCTCACGCTCGCCGCACTCGCTGGCGCGATGGGACGCGCGCGTGCGCCAGCTTCGCTCGGCAAGCCGCCCTGACCACCGGCACAGTCGACGAAGGCCTGCGAGGCGTCAGCCGCAGCTCGTCACGCCGCTCGACCAGCGCACGCGCCAGCGATGCGGGCCCACGCGCTCGAGCATAGCGTAGGCGATGCCGTCGCTGCCGTCGCGCGCGACGACGAGTGACGGCTGCGGACCGGTCCCGATGCGCACACCGGCGAGCACTTCCGGCGTCACGACATCTTCTTCGCGGCCGGAAGTACGCTCGGCATACGCGAGCCGGTACGGGCCGTTGGTCATGCCGCTGTCACGTTCCGCGATGAGCAGCGTCTGCTCCTCCTTCGGGCTCGCCTCCTGGTTCACGCGGCGCACCAGGTGTGCGACGAGCGCCTGCACGCCCGGCACCGCCTCGAAGCGGTGGACGTCTTCTGTCGTGAAGCGCAGGCCCTGGAACGCCGGTTCCGTCGGGGCCGTGACCGACGAGGCGAGACGCGACGTCTCCGCAACGAGCACCATGCTGTCGCGCGGCGAGAGCATCGCCACCGAGTCGAGCGCGATCGGGCGGACCTGATCGCTCGCGAAGCCGACCGACCATGACGCATCGCCGGCCGGCTGGAAGGCATTCAATGGCCAGCGCTCGCAATCATCGGTGCCTTCACCGGTCGGTGCGCCGAGCTGCGCTGAATACCGCGCGCCACCGCGGCCGAACAGGGTGACCGGCACCTCGCTCAGACTCACGGAATCGAGCCGTGCAACCGCGACGCTGTCGCCGGTCGCCGGGAAGAGCGCGATGGCCTCATCGCGCGATGCGCCCTGGACGAGGAGCGCGGGGCCGGCGGCAGGAACCCATCCGTTGTCTGCTGGCGTGGTTGCACTCGGCGCCGAGGGTGTGACGGTCGCTGCCGCGGGCGCGTCGTTTCGCGTCACCGGTTCGCCACGCTCGCAGCCCCCGACGCCGAGGGACAACAGGGCCATCATGCCGACAATGCGGTCGCGACGGCGGGGGCAAGAGCGGCGAGGTGACATGTCCCCTAATTTGGTGGCCTGCAGCAGGCCGTCAATCAGACCGTGGATGATCTCATGATGGCTCCCGCACCAACAGGCGTCGAGAGCTTGGCTGGTTCCGTTCGCGCTCCCTGGCGCGAGCGGGCGAGCTGGGCGCTGTACGATTTCGCGAACACCATCTTCTCGATGAACGTCGCGACGTTGTACTTCGCCGTCTGGTTGATCTCCGATCTCGGCGCCTCCAATACGGCGTATGCCATTGGCAATGGAGTGTCGTCACTGCTCGTTGTGGTCTCGGTGCCCATACTTGGCGCACTCTCCGACGCGCGCGGCCGACGGAAGCCGTGGGTGGTGGGCTTCACGCTCGTCTCGTGCGCGGCCTGCGCGGCGATCGGCATCATCGGCCAGCGCTCGCTTCCCGTCGCCGGCGAAGCGGTCATCGGGGGTGCCGCGCTTCCCGCGTCGTGGCAACCGGGCGTCGGCACCTTCACGTGGGTGCTCGTCGCGTTCGTCGTCGCGAACTACGCGTACCAGGCTGCGCAGCCGTTCTACAACGCGATGCTTCCTGATCTCGTGCCGCCAGAAGAGCAGGGGCGCCTATCAGGCATCGGTACCGCGATCGGTTACGTGGGCACGATTGTCGGGCTCCTGCTCGTCGTGCCGTTCTTCAACGGCGCCATCCCCTTCGTTGGCGCGCTGCCTGCCGCGTTCCTCGACGCGCTTCATCGGCTGGTGCCGTTCACGGAACACGGTGGCCGGGTGTCCACCTTCGTGCCGACGGCCCTGCTGTTCGCGCTCTTCTCGCTGCCGCTGTTCATCTTCTGTCGCGATCGCCCCACGGGGCGCGAGCGCACCCCGCTCGATTGGAAGCGCGCCTTCCGCGACGTGGGACATACGTTGCGCGACGCGCGCGACCATCGTGGGGCCCTGCCGTTCATTCTCGCATCGTTTCTCTATCAGGACGCCGTCGGCACCATCGTCTCGTTCATGGCCATCTATGCCGTGAAGGCGATGGGCTTTGCGAAGGGCGCGGAAACGACGCTGTTCGTCGTGCTCACCGTGCCAGCCATCTTCGGCAGTTACGTCGCCGGCCGGATGGTGGACCGCATCGGCGCACGCCGCACCCTCCTCTTCACCATCTGGGGCTGGATCGTGCTGCTCGTCGCCATGGTCGTCGCGCCATCGCAGCACGCGTTCTGGTTCGTCGGATTGCTCATCGGTCTCATCTTCGGCGGCGTGCCGACCGCCGAACGGCCGTTGCTGCTTTCCCTGGTGCCGGAGGCGGAAGCGGGGCGGTTCTTCAGCCTCCTGCTGCTGTCATCGCGCGCGGCGGCGGTACTGGGGCCCCTCGTGTGGAGCGTGACGGTCGATGTGCTCGAGCCGACTCGCGGCACCGGTGTGGCGTATCGCGCCGCCGTGCTCACCGTGGCGGTGATGTTCGGCGCGTCGCTCCTGCTTCTGCGTCTCGTGCCGGACAAGGGGCCGAAACGGGCGCGCGCCTGATGCTCTACCGTGCACTGCGCCGTCTCGCGCACACTGCGCTGAGCTGGTACTACGCCGACGTCGTGGTGGAAGGGCGCGAGCAGCTGCCGCGAACCGGACCACTGCTCCTCGTCGCGAACCACCCGAACGCGCTCGTCGATGCGATGCTGGTGGGTGTTGCCGTACCGCGGCGGGTACTCCTCACCGCCAAGGCAACGCTGTTCGAGCAGCCTCTCCTGGCGGGACTGCTGCGCGCGGTGGGGGTGGTGCCGCTCCGGCGTGCGAGGGATGAGCCCGGCGCCACCCCAGGCGCCACCCCAGGCGCCACCCCAGGCGCCTCGCCATCGTCGGCCCGCAATACCGACGCGTTCCAGATGGTCACGCGGGCGCTCGCCGGTGGCGGCGCTGTGCTCATCTTCCCGGAAGGGATCAGTCACGATGCGCCGACGATCGCCCCACTTCGAACGGGTGCCGCGCGCATGGCCCTCATGGCTCACGACGCCGGGGTTGGCGCGTTGCATGTCGTCGCCGTCGGGCTGATCTACGAAGAGAAGGAGCAGCCGCGCAGCCGCGTGCTGGTGCGCGTCGGTGAGCCGCTCGGCGTCGAGCGCTGGCTGGCCATGCACGGCGGTGATGTCGCGGCATTCACCGCCGAGATCGACGAGCGACTGCGGCGCGTCACGTTGAACTTCGCCACCTCCGATCGAGCGCGACGCGCGGTGGGGCTGGCACGAACGCTCGACGCCGTGGCGAGCGACGTGCCACCACTTCATCATCCGCGACCGCTCGGTCCGGAGGCCGACCTCGCGCGTCGCATAGAGGTCGCCACCAATGCGATGGCCGTGGCGCCGGCACCCGTGGTGCAGCGAGCCGACGCGTTCATCGCCCGGAGCGAGGCCTTCGAACGGCGACTTGCCGCACGCGGTATCGCGCTCACCGAGCTCCGCGTGTCGCCGCGCGTGCGGCATGGTGCGTGGTTCGTGCTCCGCGAGTCGGCGTTGCTGGCGCTCGCGTTGCCGGTGGCACTCATCGACCGCCTCGCGCACGACATTCCCGTGCGACTCGCGCGCGCGATCGCCCTCCGCTCCCTGGCCACCGATCCCTCACGCGACCAGCCCGCGATGCGCACCATCCTTCTCGCCACGGGCTTGCTGCTCCTCTGGTATGCCGCGATCGGCGTCACGATCGGTCATTGGCTGGGCGCGGGGGTCGCACTGATCGTCCTGGCGGTGCTGGTGCTGAGCGCGAGCGCCGAGCTCGCGTTGCGCGACCATGTGAATCGAGCGTGGCGCCGTGCTCGGAGCTTTCTCGCGCTGCGTGCGGATCCGGCATTCCGCTCAGCGGCGCTCACCGAGGCGAGCCTGCTGCTCGAGGAAGCGCAGGTGCTCGAGCAGGTCCTGGTGGCGACGACGAACGGGACCGGCAGCGCGCGCTAGCCTTGTCGCCGCGGTGGTGGCAGGTGCGGACCGCCGAGGTCCCAGTGCCACGCATCGCGACGCTCGCCGGTGCGCGGGTCGCGCAGCGGCTTGAACTGGAGTCTCGCCTCGGGCAATCCGGCGTCCTGGCCATAGGCCAGCAATCGCGCGCGATCGGTGGACACGAGATGGGCCATCGGGCGACCCTTCCATACGTGACGGTGCAGCCAGAGCCCGCCATCCATGGCATGGATCATCCCCTCACGACGCGACAGGAACTCGCGATACGTGGTGCGGCCTTCGGTGCGTGCCGCGTCGTGACCTGCAGACGGCGCCGTGCTCACGCCCGAGCGATCAACGGCAGGTGGGAATGCCCTCGGACGCTCCCGGCAGTGGCGGGGTAATCGGTCCGAAGAAGAGGGTGCACCGCAGCGGATACGACGCCGGATGGGTGGCCGTTGCGACCCACGCGCCAGGCACGGGCGTGGCGAGCGTGATGATGACGCCGGGTGAGGTGTGCGCGTTGAGCAGCGTGATGTCGTCGGCGTACGCGACGTGATCGTAGAAGTAGGCCTCCTGCGCGACAGCAAGATTGCGCAGGTCGCTCTTCAATGCCGCGGCATTCGCGCGACCCTTGGTATTCTGGAACTTGGGGATCGCGATCGCCGCCAGGATGCCGATGATCACGACCACGATCAGAAGCTCGATGAGCGTGAAGCCGGAACGCGGGCGGGGGGTCACGGAAGGTCCTGGCTGGGGTGGAAGGCGATCCGAGAGGGCTGGCGATGTCGATATTCTGGGCACTGCCGAGCGGCCCCATGAAAGGCAAGGGGAGTGCCCGGCGCCAGTATTATGCTAACAGTTTGGGAAATCAAGTCTTAGCTATCGAACCGGACCCACGTCACACAGGGCTGGCCGCTCGTATTGCCCGAAGCAGCGCAGTCTGCAAGGCGCTTCTCGCCAGCATCGCGCCAGTCATCCCATCTTGGTTTCGAGCCAATTCCTCCCGCTCCCGACATCGACCACCAGCGGCACGGAGAGGTCGGCGGCGTGCTCCATCTCGTCGCGCACCAGAGTGGTCACCGTGTCCAGTTCCGGGCCCGGCACTTCGAACACGAGTTCGTCGTGCACCTGAAGCAGCATGCGTGCGCTCAAGCGTTCGGCGAGCAGTCGCTCATGGATGCGGATCATCGCGATCTTGATCAGGTCTGCCGCTGATCCCTGGATGGGCGAGTTGGCGGCGGTGCGCTCGCCGAATGCACGGATATTGAAGTTGCGATCGCGCAGCTCGGGGATGTAGCGGCGGCGGCGGAAGATGGTCTCCACGTACCCGTGCTCGCGCGCGAACTCCACCATCGAGTCGAGATACGCGCGCACTTGCTGAAAGCGTTCGAAGTAGCGCTCGATGAATTCCTTCGCTTCGGCGTGCGCGATCTTGAGCTGGCGCGAGAGGGCGTGCGGCCCCTGCCCGTAGATGGTAGCGAAGTTGATCGTCTTTGCGCGGCTCCGCATCTCCGACGTCACCGCCGTAATGGGCACGTCGAAGATGAGCGCCGCCGTCTGGCGATGGATGTCGCCGCCGGAGCGGAAGGCGTGCACGAACGCCGGATCACCCGACAGATGCGCGAGAAGACGCAGCTCGATCTGCGAATAATCCGCCGCGAGCAGGAGCCAGCCCTTCCGCGGTACGAAGCCACGGCGGATGTCGCGCCCCAGCTCGCGGCGGATCGGAATGTTCTGGAGATTGGGCTCGCTCGATGAGAGCCGGCCCGTGGCCGCTACCGTCTGGTTGAACGAGGTGTGCAGGCGGCCGGTGTGCGGATTGACGAGCGCCGGCAGCGCGTCGATGTACGTGCTCTCGAGCTTGGAAAGCTCGCGATACTCCATCAGCAGAACCGGCAGCTCGTGGCCCGCCTCAGCGAGCTCCTGCAACACGCTGGCGTCGGTGGAGGGACCGGTCGCGGTGCGCTTGATGATCGGCAGCTGCAGCCGCTCGAACAGCACTTCACGCAGCTGTGGATTGGAATTGATGTTGAACTCGCCGCCGGCGCTGCGATAGATCTCGCGCTCCACGCGCTGGCGCTCGCGCGCGAATCGCTCCTTGAGCGACGCGAACCAGGCGCGATCGATTTCCACGCCCGCCCATTCCATGTCGGCCAGCACGCCAAGGAGCGGGATCTCGACGTCGCGATACAACTCGTCGATCTGCTGTGCCTCGAGCTGCGGACGAAAACGCTGCTCGAGCTGCCACGTCACGTCGGCGTCCTCACACGAGTAGTCGCGCGCACAGCTGATCGGTACCACGTCATACGGGAGCTGCTGCTTCCCCTTGCCGCAGAGATCCTCGTAGCTCGTCATCGTATGGTCGAGGAACTCGAGCGCGAGCAGGTCGAGGCCGTGGGATCGCCGCCCCGGGTCGAGCACGTAGCTGGCGAGCATCGTATCCGACACGAGTCCGCCGAGCGTGATGCCGGCGCGACGCAGCACGAGCATGTCGTACTTCGCGTTCTGCGCCACCTTCGGCACCGTCGGGTCCTCGAGCACGGCGCGCAGCGGCGCCATCGTCGGGTCGTCGAGCGGTGGCAGGTTCTTCACGGACACGGGCCCCGCAGCGAGGGCGCGCGCGGCGATGCTGCCCGGCTCGCTCGCCTTTGCTGTCTTCGCCTTGCCCAGGCGACGCTTCTTCGGCTGCGCCTCGTTCGCCTCGTCGGCATCGCTCCCCGGTTCCGTGTCGCCGAGCATCAAGTCGCCCTGCGCCGGCGTGTGCTCGCGATGGCGCAGCGGGAGGTAGTACGCCTCGCCAGGCCCCGTGGCGATGGAGATCGCAACGAGAGTGCAGCGCAGCGGATCGACTTTCTGCGGACTGTCGGCGTCGATGACCGTCTCCGTATCCACGGCGATGTACGGCGCATGCCGCACCCGAGCGACCATGCGCTCAAGCGCAGGGAGCGTGTCCACGGTGACGTAGTTCGTTTCGGGGCGCGTGGCTTCCGCCGTCTGCTCCGGCGCACCGGGTTGCGGTGCCGCCGCGGCCGCAGCGACATCACCAAGCGAACGCGCGAGCGTGTGGAACTCGAGCTCGACGAACAGCGGCCGCAGTCGCGACACGTCCGGCTCGCGCACGCGAATCTCGTCGAGGGCGAGCGTGACCGGCAGGTCGTCGCGGATCGTGACCAGCTCCTTGGACAGGCGCGCCATGTCGCCCTGCTCGAGGAGCGCTTCGCGCGGGCGTTTCTTCGTGAGCGTCGGCGCTGCGGCGAGAATGGCATCGAGGTCACCGTACTCGGTCACGAGGTCGCGCGCCGTCTTGTCACCGATCCCCTTTACGCCGGGCACATTGTCGGACGAGTCGCCGACGAGCGCGAGATAGTCAGTCACGTGCGCAGGCGGCACACCCAGACGCTCGGCGCCGTTCTCGACGGAGACCCACTGCTCCTCCACACTGGCCGGCCCGCCACGCCCGGGGTTGAGGAGCCAGACGCCAGGCTGCACGAGCTGCTGAAAATCCTTGTCGCCCGAGACGATCACGACGTTCACATGCTGCTCGACGCCCTGCTTCGCGAGCGTGCCGATGACGTCGTCGGCCTCATAGCCCTTGAGCGACAGGATAGGGATGCGATACGCCTCGAGCAGCTGGCAGATGCGTTCCATCCCGGTGTCGAAGTCGGACTGGAGCTCCTCGGTGAGCTTCTCGCGCGTTGCCTTGTATTCGGGATAGCGCTCGTGACGGAAGCTCAAGCCCGAGTCGTGCACCCATCCCAGGTACTCGGGGCCGTGGTTCGCGAGCAGGCGCTGCAGGAAGTTGACGACTCCCCATGCAGCCGAGGTGTTCTCACCGCGCGCGGTGGTGAGCGGACGCGAGATCAGCGCGAAGAACGCGCGATAGATGAGCGCGTACCCGTCGATGAGGAAGAGGCGCGGCGCGTCGGGACGCGTCGCTTCCGGCGCAGCGGCGAAGGTCGGGTCAGTCACGGACGCGAGCGGCGAAGGAACGACCGCGCAATGAGCAGGTCATGCGCGAAGCATAGGCCGTGCACGCCGCGACCGGTACCGCGCGACGAATGGGCTGGAAACAGCACCGCCTGCCACGAAGGGCAGGCGGTAGCAGGATCGGGTTCAGCTCGCGGACCGACTCAGACGCGCTGCACGTTCGCGGCGTGGAGTCCCTTGGCGCCCGCCTGGATCTCGAACTCGACTTCCTGTCCTTCGGCGAGCGTCTTGAAGCCGTCCATCGCGATCGCCGAAAAGTGGA
>Ga0157373_10004018_pt1 | contig 11091 bp, 6 predicted proteins | sample C65metaG_FD_113460 | JGI IMG/M metagenome (GOLD analysis project Ga0157373, IMG submission 113460) | Corn rhizosphere microbial communities from Kellogg Biological Station, Michigan, USA - C6-5 metaG | ecosystem: Host-associated > Plants > Roots > Rhizosphere > Soil | place: USA: Michigan...
AACCTGCTCTGCACACAATACTGTATGGTAGTGCCGCGCGAGGTGGTAGAACATTATGGAAAAGATTTCAGAAGCCACCCTGTAGGCACCGGTCCCTTCAAATTCAAATACTGGAAAGAGGATGAGATCCTTGTACTGCTGAAGAACGAACACTTTTGGGAAAAGGAAAATGGTGTCAGGCTCCCCTACCTCGATGCTGTAAAAGTTACTTTCATCAGTGATAAACAAAGTGCCTTTATGAATTTTATCAAAAAGGACCTCGATTATTTCAACAGCGTTGATGGCAGCTATCGCGATGATATCCTGACCAAGAGCGGCCACATGACCAGCAAGTACAAAGACAAGTTTCAGCTGATCAAGGCACCCTATCTCAGCACCGAATATGTAGGTATCCTGGTAGACACCTCCAAATCCATGGTCAAAAACTCGCCTCTGAGATTCAAAAAAGTGCGTCAGGCAATTAACTACGGTATCGACAAACCCAAGCTGGTGAAATACCTGCGCAACAGCATTGGCACTCCGGCAACCTCGGGTTTTGTACCTAAGGGGATGCCCGGTTTTGACAGCACCATCGTAAAAGGCTATCATTATGAACCCGCTAAAGCAGCACGACTACTGGCAGAAGCCGGATATCCGAACGGCAAGGGAATGCCCGAAGTTACACTGGTCACTTCTACCTCTTACAAGGACCTGATCGAGTTTATACAGGGAGAGCTCACCACACTTGGTATACGGGTAAAGGTTGATGTAAGACCCAGCGCCAGCCTGCGGGAGCTGATGGCGAAAAACGAAGTCAACTTTTTCAGGGGTTCATGGATTGCAGATTATCCTGATGCAGAGAATTATCTATCTGTGTTTTACTCCAAAAACAAGGTCCCCTTTGGGCCGAATTATACAGGATATTTCAATAAAGAATTTGACAAGCTGTTTGTGCAGAGTTACTACGAGCGGGATGCAAAAAAGCGGTACATCCTGAACCAGCGTATGGATAATATGGTAATGGAGCATGCATCAGTCGTGCCAATACTATATGATCAGTCGGTCACTATGCTGCAAAACAACATCAGCGGGTATTCGATTAACCCGCTGAGCTGGATGATATTGAAACGTGTGAAGAAAAATTAGTTTCGGTTATTATTTAGGCTGAACTCCTCCACCCATTCCGCCGTTACCTTCGTCCTGTTTCAGGTCGTCATTGTTTACACCTTTTTTCTTTTTAGGCTGTGTGAAGGTAACCTTACCAAATTTATAGCTGAAGTTTACGCCGAAAGAACGGAGCGGATAGTAGATATTGGTACTTTGCAGGAAGGTTGGCCCACTGTTTTCTGTACGGATATGCAGGTCTCGTTTAAATGGATTCAATACATTTATACCCACAGTAGCTTGCTTTTTCATGATCTCCTTTTTGAAGGCGCCACCATAAAAAGCCATTGCTCCTGCTGTTCCCTGGAATGTTCTCCTTTTCCCGTTATACACCCCAAAGATTTCAGTATTCCATCCACCTTTGAAAGATATTGCCGAACGGCCAAAGACCGTGTAATTGACAAATGTACCGGTAGAAAAGTTAGTTTGCGTATTTCTAACGTTATAGGTATTTACACTCACATTACTCATCAGCGTCCATTTAGGAAGAGGATTGTAGGAACCAAAAACGTTGGCACCATAGGACCTGTTGTTTCCCACGTTTGAATAAGTAGTCAGCTTTTGATCCGGCACATAAATACCTTCGATCACATCCATGGTAGTACGGTAGAATACAGAAGCATTGATCACAGATCCTTTAATAAATGTGGAGTAACCCAGTTCAACCAGGTCGGTCAGTTCCGGATCCAGACTTGGATTTCCCTGCGACTGATTCTGCGGATCCGTTCTGTTCAGGAAAGGGTTCAGATAATTCAGGCTGGGACGCTGCATACGCCTGTTGTAGCTCAACTTTAAGGTCGAGTTGCCTTTCATCTTTTTCGAGATAATTGCGCTGGGGAACAAGTTAAAATAATCGTTATTAAAGTTCAGCGATGAGCCCGATACACCACTGATGTCCGTATATTCTGCTCTCAGTCCACCTTTTACGTCAATAGTTTTGGCCAGTTTGAAACTGATTACACCATAGGCAGCACCTACATCCTGGTTATAGTCAAAATCCTGTTCACTGTCAGCATATTTACTCTGGATCTTCCTGAAGATTCCCTTTAAACCAGTTTCAAGGATAACATTCTTACTGAAGGGATAAGTGTAATCCGTTTGTACGGTATATTCATTATTCTTACCCGTGTTATCACCAATGATCGCACCACCGCTCTGTCCGTTAGGAAAAACATTATAAGTATCGAAGTCGGTTGTGTTTCTGCCAAAACTAGCCTGACCGGAAAGCGTAAACTCTTCCCCTTCTTTTTTTGTGGTCCTTCTGTAGTCTGCACTCCAGTCCAGGTTTTTGAAACTCATGTTGTTCTCAGAGATACGGCGGTAGTTGGAAAGACTATCCACAATCCTGTTGCTTACATTGAGACTACCATCAGACCCTGTAGAAAAATCATTGTATTTGATATTAGTGGAGAGGCTATTGTATCCGTTGATATCATAATCCAGGCCTACACTCCCGTTGTAGCCATATCTTTTGGCTTTGGTGAAACCATCCTGAAGTAATGAAGTATTTGCCGCATAGTTATCATTTACCAGCAACACCCTTGTATCCTGCGGAATCGCATATTGTGCCCCGAAATTACTCGTGATACCTAAACGGCCTTTTTTCCCGTTTAAACTAAAGTTTCCGTTATTCTGGCGTGTGCCCGCAGATACACTTGCATTTCCGTTGATGCCCTGAGCCGTTTTCTTTTTAGTGATAATGTTGATGATCCCACCGGCACCCTCAGCATCGTACTTTGCCGAAGGGCTGGTAATCACCTCCACGCTCTTGATTTCCTCTGCGGGGATCATCTTTAAGGCGTCGGAGACACTGCTGGACATCGTTCCTGAGGGCTTTCCATTGATCAGGACCCTTACAGCACTTCCACGCAGCGAGGGGTTACCATCAATATCCACAGATACCATCGGAACTTTTCGCATCACATCACTGGCATTGGCACCAGCTGTAGTGACATCCTGTTCTGCGTTGTACACCACTTTATCGATTTTATTTTCGATCATAGGTGTTTTACCCACAATAGCTACCTCTTTCAGATCACTTTGTGAACCAGAGATATAAATGGTACCAGCATTCAGATCCGGCTTGCCGGGGGTTGTTTTTAACAAAACCGTTTTACTCTTGTAGCCCATAAAGCCAATGGACAGCTTATACTCATCAGGAGCAACATTCTGCAGGTTGACTTTACCTTTGGCATCCGTTACCGCACCATTTACTGATTTATTGTCCTTTACGCGGATCAGTGATACTGTGGCATAGTCGATAGGCGTTTTAGTAGCAGAATCGGCAATAACAGCCGTGATCCTCCCGGTGATGGTCACCTTTTGCGCGCCGCCAAAGCCAAATTGCGCGTGTGCATTCTGCATCAGTCCCAGGACCGCCAGTATAAGTAGTATTCGTTTCATTATTAGGTATAGTAAATAGTTTTCTTGTTTGATTAGTCTCTGCAAATTTAAATTTGTTACGCATATCAAAAAAGAAAATATCTTAAACTACCACTCTACCCATAAAAGGATCGCTGAAACTGCTTTTTCCAGTTTCGACACGTCCTGCATATCTTTTTGTAAAGTTAGGGTTTCCATTAATTCTGACGCTGAAATCGTACCAACCATGGCTGCCAGACAGGTTTAAAACCTGAGTTGTCACCTGTGATGCCTTCGCGATTTTATGGTGGTTATTTATCTTATAGCTATGATCCGTAATTTCTACTGTCTGCGCTTCTGATGCAGTATTGTTGATTTTCAGTTCAAGGTTTCCCGTAAGGCCGCCCTTGTTACCCTGCTCCTGCTGATAAACCACGGAGACCTGCACTGCCGGATCATTTTTATCTCCCGTAAACTCACGGTAAAAACCATTTGGTCCATAGACGCGCAAGTGATACAGGCCACCGTCAAAGTCGGCAAGGGGCCATGAGTCGCTGAGCTGATCACCTGCTTTTAGTCCGTAAGCCCAGGTTCTCAGGTCATCCATCACATCCGGATGATCCAAACTCCTGTATTTTCCGGGGGCATATACATTAAAGGGAGCTCCCGCAGTGCCTGCCCCAAAAACAACATTTTGATTGTCGAAAGTAATATCGAAGGATTTTTTATCTGCGCTTAGCATACCATCTGCATACAGTTGATAAGGCAGCGCACAGGAAGGGCGGATACCTTTTTCCTGTTTTGGCATAACAGCTGAGTCTTCCGGGTTGAGGTTTATCTGTGCGATTTCCTCCGTTGTAAGCAGTTTAAAGCCTTCGGGCAACTGCTTGAATTTTGCCTTATGGATACTTTCCAGAAACTCTTCCTTCACCACCGGTTTAGGGTAAGTAATTTTGTCGTTGTTGTCGGCTCTGAAAACGGAAGTCAGGTCGCCGCAAACTGTGCGACGCCATTCGCTGATATTAGGTTCCTCTATTTTCTTCCCGGTTTTCTTAGAAAGCCATTTCTCCAGAAACTGCAGCGTGGAGGTATGATCGAAAACTTCAGAATTCACATATCCACCACGGCTCCAGGGCGAAGCAATAATCATTGGCACACGGAATCCGAGCCCTATCGCACACTCACGATCAAACTTCTGAGGGAAATCATGGCGGTCCTGTTCCTGCTCCAGCGTAACGTACTCTACGCGAGTATCTATTCCTGCAGAAACTTTACCAGTGCCCTCCTTATGAGAATGTGGGGCTACAAATGGTGGGATATGGTCAAAGTAGCCGTCATTTTCATCATAAGTGAGAATGAAGATCGTTTTCTTCCATACCTCAGGATTCTTAGTCAGGATATCCATCACTTCGGATAAGTACCATGCACCATACCAGGGTGCTCCCGGGTGGTCGGAGAAATTTTCGGGAGCGGTAATCCAGGAAACAGCAGGTAGCTTGCCTTTTTGCACATCCTCCCTGAACTGATAAAGTACATCTCCCTTTGGCACCTTCATTGTACGCTGTTCACCATTGTCGTCATAAGTCAGGTCTGTTACTGAATGGTAGTCAGGATCATTCTTATTGGTATCAAAACCTTTCAGGTGAATATTTTGCTCCTGTTTTGGCAATTGCTCAAACTGTCCCGGCTGGAGCAGCTTTTCATTATTCTGGTAAGCCAGCGTCTTCTCGTTGAGTTGTTTTGTTAGTTTTTCCTTCAACGCATCTCCCGCAGCGAGGCCCGCAATCTGCGTTTTCAGCGCTGTAATCTCTTCCTGTAAAAGAGGCAGACGTTTTTTCAGCTGTTCCAGATGTTTGGGATGCAGCTGTACATGGTATTGGGCGAAAAATTCCAGAGGATTATCGGTATAGTTGGATAACCAGGATTCCTCTTCACCTTTAAAGCCTACGTTGATGCTCAGCTCATTCTGGTAACACTTCCAGCTGACACCATTCTCCTCCAGTCTTTCCGGGAAGGTTTTCCAGTGAAGCGTGCCAAAATCGGCATCTTCATTCCATACATGGGCTCTGGAATTTTCATTTTGCTGCTCACGAATGGTGCCCGACCAGAGGTAAAGGCGGTTGGGCGTAGTACCTGTCAGTGCCGAACAGAAATTCTGGTCGCACACCGTAAAGGCATCAGCCATGGCATAATAAAAGGGAATATCTTCTCTTGTGTGGTAACCCAGCGTCAGTGGCATTTTGGCGTATGCCGGGTTGCCCGACTGCTTGACATTCAGCCACTGGTCATATTTTCCGTCATTGCGTGCATTCACCTGATTAGACCAGCTGTGTGGAAGAGAGTTCATCCAGGTAGATTTAGAATCTTTGAGGTTCAGGCGGAATGGCGCATATGTTTCTCCTGCAGCATTACTCTGCATCCAGACTTTATTTTTATTGGGGAGGTCGATCGCCCGGGGGTCATTAAATCCACGTACCCCTTTGAGGCTACCAAAACAATGGTCGAACGAACGGTTTTCCTGCATCAGGATTACCACATGTTCTGCATCCATGTAGGTACTTCCGGCTTTTGGGTCAATTGACATGGCCTTTAGTATAGATGAAGGCAATACACTGTACAGACCTGCAGCACCCGACAACAGGGCTGCTTTTTTTATAAATTCTCTGCGGTTATCCATGTGGGAAAAATAAGTATCCGGTGTGACCGGGATATGAATTTATAGTAAAATGTTTGTTTTTGCTGCAATTATCTGTTCACATAAACCGAAGGAAAGCGTCATACCGTTTCCCCCGAGACCATTGATGATGGTCACACCTCGTTCAACTTCCAGCACCAGTTCCGTTTTTCCGTTTGGCATCTTCGGGTAGATCCCGTTCCAGGTCTGGATCAGCTTGCTACTTTTCAGGCTCGTAAAAGTCTTGAGATAATCCAGAATCATGTCGTTGATAAAACCTTTATCAAAGGGGTCATGTACCAGCCCGTATTCATGAGAATCACCTACGGTAAGCTCTCCGCTATGGTTTTGAGATACCATTACATGTACCCCCCATTTCAGCTCTTCGGCATATTCTTCCTCGTAGCGTGTGCGCAAAGCCGGCAGGGAAGGTGCGGCCTGAAAGCCTGGATAATGGATCATAGACAGACCTCCGCAGAGCGATGGCCCGATGCGCCAGCCATCAGGCTGAGCCTCCATACGCATCATCTGCAGCTTGCATTTGCTGATCGACGCTGCCCTGAACAGTTCCGGGTAAAGCGTTTCAAATTCAGCCCCGCTGCAAACATAGATTTCATCGGCCTCCCAATGTTGCTGACCAGACATTACCGCCGGATGCCAGACCTGGCTGATGGCAGTATTCCAGTGAAAAGTGACGTCATACTTATCTGTCAGGTGCTCTGCCACCTGATGTATTGCTGCACGGGCTTCCACAATCATTTCTGTACCACTCCATAAGGCACCTTTCAGGCCTTCAGGATTTACCGCGGGCGACTTCTTCAGCGTTTCTTCAATACTGAGCAAACTACAGTCGCGCAGCGACTGGTTAATTTCTACGTATTCTTTCATCACCTGCAGTTCATCATCGTGATAGGCAAGGTGCAGAGAACCCACTTCATCATACCAGATACCCGCTTCATCGCAGATTTCTTTCCAGATACTTCTGGACAGCATTGCCCGCTCAAATAATGGCCCTGCAGGTTGCCCGATAGGCCAGATCATTCCGAAATTACGGATCGAAGCACCTACAGCGCGTTCATTACGCTCAAAAACGGTTACCTCGTAATCCCTTATCGCCAGTGCCCTGGCCGTAGCCAGTCCGACTATCCCTGCGCCAATCACTATGGCAGATCGCTTACTCATGCAGTATAAAATTTAAGTTTACGCTTATCTTTTTGTTCTTTAGCCGCCGTTTGTAAAAAATACAGGAGCGACAGCATCCCGCCAAGCCCGCCTATCAGGGACAAAATCAGCAGACCAGCTTTAAAAAACTCGTCCCAGCTGATTCCAGGCTTCAGCAATTCTTTAATCAGCAAAATACTAATACTCCCCAAATATCCCATAGCATCAGCTACGTACATCACAAAACCTACGTTGCTCCGGTAGTTAAATGAGGCAATCATGCGCTCAAAAAAGATCGCATTATAGGGCACATATCCCAGGTATAGCCCCAGTCCGGCCAAAGTCATCCAGCTTACCGCGTCAATCAGGTGCAGGTTAAACATCACCGTAGAAAGACCTGCGAGCAGACAGCCACCGATAATCATCATGTGGATCAGACTGAAAGCCAGCAGATTCTTCCGGATCAGGATCAGCAGGCTCATGCCTGTCAGCACAATCACAGAGATCAGCGTATCTATATGCGTATAAATTGTATTGCTTCTGATACCCAGTCCTGTCCAAATCTCTACCTCAAAGTTATCCCTGACATCCCGCATCATGGTGAGCATCACATAAATAATGACCGTGAGGACAATTCCAGGCAGGAAACGTAAAAAGAAAGCTTTTCGCTGGCTCGCAGACATCGGTACCCGCTCCGCCCTCAGCTCTTTGTCTTTTGGCGTTGGTGGCGGTATCAGCTCCATGCAGCCTACAAAAAAGAGCAGAGGAATCACAAACAATGCACCGGTGCAGAAAGGCATAAAATACTCATTGATAGAAAAGTTATCCATTAATGTTCTGCCGCTGGTTTTCACAAAACCCGAAGCAAAGATCAGGCTGATAGACATCACTGATGCCATAAACTCCGTGGATCTCCGGCCTTCAAGATAGCCGAAGACCAGTCCCCAGATCATTCCCAGCGGAAAACCATTCAGAAACAACATGGAAATATTCCAGGGCGCCGGGATGATAGCGAAGCCCAGCAGTGCCAGCCAGGAAATACCTATCAGAATCAGGATGCTCTTCGCTCTGTTTTCCGGTTTCAGCTCCGCGATAAAGCGAATGCCGTAAAACTTGCTGAGGGTATAACCTAGGACCTGTGCGATCACTAGCCATACCTTATAGTCGATCTGAAAATACTGCTGCCCGCTATACGTTCCTGCAGCGAATGCCTTGCGGAAGGCATACATACAGGTGTATGTTCCGAAAGCTGCGAGTGCAGCCATTACAGAGAGCAATCCATAGGGCCATTTGGCAACCTTCGCCCTGAGATGACTGATCAGTTGCATCTGCTTAATTTTTAATAATTTCCAGCAGCTCTGCTATATCATCGATAATGTGTGTAGGATGGTAAGGCTCCAAGGCGGCCCTGCTGAATGCTCCGGTAGTGACAGCGATTACAAATCCGCAGCCTGTATTTTGTCCTTCGCGAATATCCACTTCTGTATCGCCAACTTTCACCACCTCTGTGGCTTCATCAATGTCCCCTTCTTTCATCATTCTCTCAATCATATAGGGATAGGGACGGCCCTGCGGAACTTCATCAGATCCCACAAGATGATCAATCAGGTCCTTTTCGCGCCATTGTAATCGTTTAACAATAGCCTCGGCAATATCACGGGAGAAACCGGTGTTGATCCCTACCTGTATACCCATATCCCGCAAAGCGGAAAAGGTCTCTTCTACATGGGGTAATGTCTCAATTGAGTCGCTGAAGCTGTAATGATCAATCATTTCCGCCACAAATTTGCGGTGGATATCGAGGATCAGATGCGATGTGATCTTTGAGGCGTCTGGCTCGTGCATATGCAACATCCTGGTGATCGCCTCTGTCTTTTCATAACCCATGATGGGATTGATCTCTTCCAGAGGGATAGCATAACCGTATTGGCTTAAGGCCGACTGAAAGGCTTTGCTGACATCATTATTGTCTTTAACCGTAGTACCGGCAAGATCAAAAACCACGAGTTTGACAGGCATATATTGCTTATTTAATGTGAAGCAATACTAACCGTAGTTTATTAACACTGAAACAAGTAAACATTAAGATATCATTTATATCAGTTTGATAACAATAACCTAACATCGGGAGATTTCCTTTGTCAAAAACAAATTCATATGTCAGCACCCTCAAGACAGGCACAGATCATCGTCAATGAAATCTTTGCCTTGTATGAAAAACATGGAGATGAAGATTATATCGGAGAGCCGGTTTCACAGCTGGAGCATATGTCGCAGGCAGCTGCCCTTGCTGCTGCAGGCGGACATGATGATGAGGTTATCCTGGCCGCCTTTTTCCATGATATCGGGCACCTTTGTGCTACTGATGATGCAGCCAGCATGGATGGCATGGGCGCTGTAGATCATGAAAAACTGGGTGCAGAGTATCTGTCAGAGAAAGGTTTTTCAGATCGCCTTACCGAGTTGGTGCAAAGCCATGTGATTGCGAAACGATACCTGACCTATAAGTTTCCGGAATATTATGAGAAGCTGTCTGATGCCAGCAAAGTAACCCTCAGTTTCCAGGGCGGAAGAATGACTGCCGAAGAAGCCGCCGCATTTGAATCCCATCCGGATGCAGAGCTGATGATCCAGCTGCGCTATTTTGATGATAAAGCCAAAGAATTGCACCAGGAGGTGACCAACATTGCTTTTTTAAAGCAGTTATCTCTAAAACATTTAACAAGAGCCACATTATAGTGGCTCTTGAAATTCTATTTTTTTAAACTACCAGATTAATAATCCGGCCCTTCACCACAATCACCTTTTTCGGTGTTTTGCCGTCAAGGTATTTCTGCACCTGCTCATCTGCAAGCACGATCTCTTCGATCGCCGCAGCTTCCAGCGTAAGGCTCAGGTTCAGGTTCAATCTTGTTTTACCATTTACTGAAACCGGGTAACTAAATTCATCTTCTACCATATAGGACGGGTTAAATACCGGGTAATCTGCAAAGGATAAACTTTCCTTGTTACCCAATAATGACCACAGCTCTTCTGTGATGTGCGGTGCGTATGGCGAAAGCACGATCACCAGATCCTGCAGGATCGCACGTTTATTACATTTCAGCTCTGTCAGTTCATTTACCGCAATCATAAAGCTGGAAACGGAAGTATTGAAAGAAAAACGCTCAATATCTTCCTGCACCTTTTTAATGATCTTGTGTAATGCTTTCAGTTCAGCTTTTGTTGGTTCAGCGTCACTAACGTTAAATTCCCAGGCATCATTATGGAACAATCTCCAGAACTTACGTAAAAACTTGAACACCCCTTCAATTCCATTTGTGTTCCATGGTTTACTTTGCTCCAGCGGACCTAAGAACATCTCGTACATCCTCAGCGTATCCGCTCCATAGCTGTTGATCAGCACATCAGGGTTTACTACGTTGAATTTAGATTTCGACATCTTCTCCACCTCTACCCCACAGATATACTTACCGTTCTCCAGGATAAACTCGGCTTCAGTAAACTCAGGTCTGAACAGTTTGAATTTCTCGATATTCAGCACCTCATTGTCCACAATATTAACATCTACATGCAATGCAGAAGTTTTGTACTGGTCTTTCAGTCCGTAAGAAACCAATGTATTGGTTGCCCTTCCGTCAGCTTCGATCACACGGTACACAAAATTACTGCGGCCCTGGATCATTCCCTGGTTGATCAGTTTTTTGAAAGGCTCCTCTTCGTTTACATATCCAAGGTCTTTCAGGAATTTA
>Ga0157373_10004020_pt1 | contig 11088 bp, 11 predicted proteins | sample C65metaG_FD_113460 | JGI IMG/M metagenome (GOLD analysis project Ga0157373, IMG submission 113460) | Corn rhizosphere microbial communities from Kellogg Biological Station, Michigan, USA - C6-5 metaG | ecosystem: Host-associated > Plants > Roots > Rhizosphere > Soil | place: USA: Michigan...
ATCTGGAACGTGATGCCAATGTTCAGGTTAAAGTAATTGTGGCAGACCTTTCGTTTTCTGAAGATGTGGAACGTCTTATCTCCGGGTGTTTAAATTGTCAGGAGCTTTATGCTGCAGTACTGAATGCCGGAATTACACATTTCGGCCCTCATGCCGAGCTATCCCAACATGCTTTTGAACTGCTTGTTCAAACCAATGTGATCAGTGTGGTTCGTCTTACCGGAGAACTGGTTAAACACTTTGAGCAGACAAGATCGGAGGGGGGCATCATGATAGTTTCCAGTATGGCCGGTATATTTCCCGTGCCTTATCAGGCGGCATATTCGGGTACAAAATCATTCTTAATCGGCTTTGCCAATGCTCTTGCACATGAGATCCAGAGCCGGGTGCTATCTCTTACCATCTTCGCTCCGGGAGGAATTGTAACCGAAATGACGGCAACTGAGCAGTTCAACGATTTACAAGGTTGGCTTATGCCGGTACGCCAGGCAGCAAAAGAGGGGATATATGCACTTAAAACCAGGAAATTCAACTACGTACCCGGCGCCATAAACAGAGTAGGCAATGTATTCATGAAGCTTCTGCCAAAAAAGATGATCATCAGCATCCTGGCAAAAACCTACCAGCGATCACTTTCAAAGGTAAATACGAAGGGGAAAATTCAGTAATATCCCCATATTTGGGCGTTGTACCTCCTGTTCATAAACCTCACCTTTGATTCAAAGACAAAGATTTATGGCTACGTGGAAACTCGATACTGATCACAGTTCAGTGATGTTCAGTACAAAATATTTAATGCTCACAACGATTACAGGATACTTCACAGCATATCAGGCAGAAGTACATACAAAGGGCGATGATATTACAGCAGATCCATTGGTAGATTTCAGTGCTGAAATCAATTCTATACATACCAATCAGCCCGAGCGTGATCAACACCTGCTTTCTGCAGATTTTTTTGATGCCGCAAACTTTCCTCAGATCAGTTTCAAAGCAAGGTCTATGGAACAAATCAATATCATAAAAAATCCCTTTCCAATCGGTCCTTATCAAAAAAGTTATGACCTGGAGGGCGATCTGACAGTCAGAGGTATTACAAAACCGGTTAGTTTTAGAGTAGAACATCAGGGTAAGATAAGCGATCAGCACAACCGTACTGTTGCCGGATTTACCCTCAGTGGGAAAATCTCCAGAACGGAGTTTGGCATGACATGGGGAGAGAAGACCGCTGCTGGAAAGGCAATAATAGGTGATGAAGTACGCATTCATTGCAGTCTGCAGTTTATCCTGTATATTTGACCCATTATGGGTTACGCAAAAGAAAGAGGAAAGCTTGAGAATATATTAACCAGGCTTGTAGGTGTCAATATTTACAATGAAAAAAGTCTGGGCATTCTTCATGATTGCCATGAGAAATATTCACATACGGTGAGAATATTGAAGAATAAGCAGCCTGAGATCTTTATTGAGCTATACAATAATGAACTGCAGGAAGTAAAAGAAGGGAAGAAAGCTGTCAGGGAAGATGACGCTATCGAAGTACGTCAGAATAACTTTCTTGCTTATAAAGATGCGATTATTCGTGCCACAGAAAAAACGATTCAAGCAACCCTTGAGGTTTAGTCAATAACAGGAAATCCTGGGTTTCCTGTTTATATTTTCTTCACTCTGAATTTCCTATTAGGGCCGCAGTAGTTCAGACAGGATTCTTCCAGTTTAAGTACTCCACGTTTTACGAGCGTAAAATCTGTTACCCAGCTGTTGATCAATGCTGTGCGTACCGCCGAGCCTATGCTGGTGGTGGCGGATGTAGTTAGTGACCCGGGATGTGACCTTCTGATATACAGGAACTCGTCGATGTTTTGTATAGTATCCAGTTTGAAGTAGCAGTAATACAGGAATTTTGTGTCATTTGCAAAAATCCGATCCTCTGAGAGTTTCTGGCAGGCATAGAAAATTCCCCGTGCAATTGCCGATGAAGGATGTAACAAGGCATGTGCAGGTCCGTTCTTCAAAGCGCTGACCACATCTTTTGGATAACGCACAGCCTGTACAGTTCTTTTAAAATAATCCATTTTGATTTCATGAGAGCCGCAAAGCGGGATACTATGATTATTCATGTAGGTGGAAAGTCGTTCAAACCTGTCTGCACATGGGATATCATCAGAATCCTGGAAAAACAGGAAATCAGCATCTCCCTGATCTGCCAGCCAGTTTCGGATAATATATGGGCCCACTGGATTTGGACTAAAGGCATAATAGGAAATATAAGGATACTGATTTTTAATCGTCATTAGCTCTTTGAACATGGGCTGATCAGCACCCAAGTATACATTGATATTTTCTGTGTCAGCCAAAAACTTCAGTAAATCTTTGAGATATGCCAGGTTTCCCCGGTGCGGAATCACCACATCGCAGTGGTTGGAGGATGAAACCTCGGTGATCCCTGTTGGCAGCTGCCGTACCAGCACCCTGTTTATTGCTGTATTACCCAGAGTATCCAATAGTTCAAAGAGCAGATTGCCCTTACGAATTATACCAGAGTTCTGTCTTCTGATCAGCTCACGGAAATGGACAAAGGTACAACTGAATGAATAGATATATTCATCCATGCTTACCTGATACTGTGGTGCCGCCTTTCTTTGAGTCAGCAGAATAAATGTATGTAGTTGTTGTTCATAAATAACCTCCAGCGATTTCCTCAGTTCATCCATATCGGGCTGAAAAATATCAAGAGGCGGATCAAATTTCAGGCATATGATATAATCAAAATCCTGGTCGAGAAATTCAAAACTCAAAAACATCATTTCATAATGCATCACCAGTCCTTTCTTTTTCCAGGCTATAAAATGATAATGTGTATAATCATTGATAAGTCTCATAGTTGCTTGGTTTAGGGGTTGATAAACGTCTATGAGTCAGAGCATCAGACAGGGCTCTTCTCTGATGAGCTCAGATGCTTTCTGAAGGCAAGCCTGCTTCCTCCCATTTTCCTCCAGCTTTAGCACATGAGCGTATTCGTCTGCTGGAAATAACATATGTTCTGTCAGGTGTCTGATCTGATTTCCCCTGAACATCTTTTCCGCATCGGGCTGTAGTTCTTTTGGAGAAATGATATAATATAGGTGTGCAAATTGTGCAACCTGCATATAACTGATCAGTTTAATTATTAAAAAATCTGTTTTTTCACCCAGGTAGATATATAAAGCTGCTACAGTTCCTTTTCCCTGCTGAAGTGCCAGGATGTGATTTTCTTTGAATATAGAAAGGTAGTAGGAGAGCTCTTCCATATATGGAGCCTTTGTGACCAGATTATGGTCAACAGTGGTGATAGCCAGGTCATATCTATTTTTAAAGTATGCATTCAGCAATGCACAGAGGATGGGGCCACAAAAACTCTCCTCAAAGTATCCGCTGGTCTGAAAGCCTGCATGGTACTGTGGATGGTATCCGGTAAAATTGGCTTCTATGACGTAGTATTTTCCTCTGTGAGTAAGCGCAATGTCCCATCCGATCAAAGTACCTTCTAAAAGCGATGCGGGCAATTTTTCCAGCATCAGCTCAACAAACTCTTGTGTGCCATCAAAATCCCCCTTTTCTGCCTGTCCGCTAATCATCAGCGTCATGCCATACAACACATCCTGACCAAAGCTATGTACCCTGAACTCCTTTTTCAGCTTTAGTTTTTTCTGTATGATCCATTTCTCATTGCCTGGTGATTGCTCTTCATGCTCATTCAGAATATGCTCAATTTCTGAGGTCCTGTCAAAGCTTTTAGTCCTGCCTGAGCCAAAACCGAGGGTTGCTTTGATAAAAAAACCTGAGCCTATGAGTTTCCTGATCCTAGGCACCCATTGGTCTTGTTTCAGCATTCGGCTCAGCCCCAGGGTTAGTGGCATGCAGCCCGGAACATAATGACTGAACAAGAGATATTGCACAAATTTATTTTCAGGCCGCCATTTGAAGATATGGTGTTCATCAATCTTTAATTGTCGCAACATTGCTCTCACAGTAAATGCGCCCAGCCATCCCGATAAGTTTGATAACAGCACCGGGTCGCTATTAAGTTTGAAGCTTTTTATCACTCTTCTCCTTGGCGCCCTCACAACCGCCTTGTCTATATCACGTAACAATTCTTTCAAATCATCATCTTTCTGCGTCATTTTCCTATGGATTTATACTTGCCCGATCTTCAATTTACTTACAATAGCTGGCTGATCAGAACTCATAAGCAACAAAAGTCCGGAGCCTGTTTTTATTGGGTAATCTGTCACTTTAAGCAGCTTCTATATTTTGTAAATTCAATAGAATTCCCTTTCCATAGCCCCCGTGAAAAGGGAGATGGCAATTCTAAAATCTTTAAAAATGAACCTTCTCAACAAAAAGAAAAGCAATATCCTATCTGTAACCTACCAGTTACTACGCGAGATAAATGTGAATGTGAATCCGGAGACCCTGTTAAAAAAAATGGAATCGCACCCGGAATATCCTGGTTTACTGACTATTTGCGACTGCCTTAAAATTTTTAAAGTGGACAATCATGTTTACCGTATAGAAAGGGAGAATTACAATCACCTGGATCTGCCCTTTCCATTTATCTCACATACCTCAAAGGAAGGCGGCTCCTTTTTTCTGGTCCACGGACTAAAGAATGGCTCTTTCAGGATTTCTGATGAAAAAATAAGAAATGCAAGCGTCAGAAAGGAAGACTTTTTTGCTTCATGGGAGGGCTTGGTCCTGTATGCTAAATCCAATGGAGAAAGTGGAGAACCGGGTTACCTGCAGCATTATATCCAATTCTCGCTTCATAGAATTGCTGCTCCGGCTTTTCTCACCCTGCTCGTAACCATGTTTATCGTCATATTCCGGCTTCATCCTTTTAGTCTGGCTATCCTGGCTTTATGTATAATTAAACTTTCCGGTGCTGTAATCAGCATGCTGCTCATCGCGCAGGGATTCAGCAGTAGTCCTTCATGGGTAAAAAATGTCTGTGGTAAACACGGAAAAAACGATTGCAATGCGCTTCTTCAAACGCGCGCTGCACATATTACGCCCTGGTTCAGCTGGGCAGAGGCAGGATTGTTCTATTTTTCAGGAACCTTTCTCAACATACTTCTTCTTCCATCCCTGGCCCCGTTGCTGTTCTGGATAAATGTTTTTGCCCTGCCATACATGGTGTACTCACTGGTGTATCAATACAGGATAAAAAAATGGTGTATCCTCTGTTGTAGTGTACAGGCATTGCTACTACTGGAGTATGTTTCATTTAATTTCATCCCCGGCCGCTTTGAGATGGGTGCCCTCAGTTCGTTTAACCTGTTAGTCCCTTCTATTTTATGTTTCCTCTTCCCGGTAGTTACCTGGGGAATGATCAAACCACTGCTTCAGGAAAATTCCATGCTAAAAACTACGGGCTGGCAACTCAAACAATTCAAGTACAACAGCGAGTTGTTTACCCTGGGACTGATGAACCAGCAGCACTATGAGGCGGGCGATGAGCTTAAACCCATTGTACTCGGAAATCCGAATGCTGAAATTGTCATCACTCTTGTCAGTAACCCCTATTGCAGCCCCTGTACTGAAGTCCATCACTTCTTTGACCAGTGGCTGCGGGAGCGTGACGACCTACAGTTGAAAATTCTGATGCTCGCCAGTGGCGATACAATGCAAATCAGGACTGCCGAACATATGATCGCACTGGGTTTATTAAAAGATAAAAAGCTGATTGCCCAGTCTTTGAATCATTGGTATAATCAGCGTGATAAGGTATATGATCAATGGCAGAAAAAGTATCCTGTGCTGATCACAGAAAATATAAGAACTACCTTCCGGAAGCAGCAGCAATGGTGCGAGAACGCGGGAATCAACTTTACTCCGGCCATTTTAATAAACGGTCATCTCCTTCCAGAGCCTTATGAGGTCGAAGACCTGAAATATCTGATCAGTTAAAGCTGTTGCCATTGAAATATTTTCCCTTCTATTACCAGTCTTACCCCATGGATTGCGGACCAACATGCCTCAGGATGATTGCTGCCTGTTTCGGTAAAAGTTTTGATCCTGCAATGCTGAAGCACATGTCCAGGATCAGCGTTGAAGGTTCCTCTATGCTGGACCTTATGAACGCTGCCGGCAAACTGCAGCTCTCCTGTAGAGGCTTTGAGGTTACTACTGCACAGCTATCTGAGACAGTTTTACCAGCCATTCTCCATTGGGACCAGCAACATTTTGTGGTGTTGTTCAAAATCAAAAAACAAACGTATTATATTGCAGACCCTGCTATCGGTGTCATCAAATTTTGTCGTTCCGCTTTTTTAAAGCACTGGCAGAATCCTGGAAGTATTCACCCTGCGACAGGCTTTATCCTTACTTTCTCTCTGAAGGTCTGAGGCAAATTTATGGGTAATATGACATCTGATACACTCTGAATAATTCATAGTTTTATGGATAGAATTTAACTACTTATGCATAAGCTATCGTGCACAATTTTGATAGAGTATTGATTTAAATATGATATTATGGAAGCGTATGAAATTACTTTAGGGACTATTCTAAGCAGGAAAGAACTCAGGGCAATTAGAGGTGGCGGTTCCGTTACTCCTCCAGGTACTCCAACCGGAGGAAATATTGGTCCTTTTAAATGTTGTATTACAGGGACGAATACCTGTAGCCAGTGTGTAACCTGTACTCCAAGTTGTACCTGTGGTCCGGGAGCAACACTTGTAGCCTGTTAAGGTGATCTTCCGATGTAAAGTTATCCTACAAAGGCAGGCATTAATTGAAGATATGCCTGCTTTTTTTATGCCGGATTAGCATCCAGGCATTGGATACCTGAGCAGGAAATCTTATCTTACAGCACAGGAGCTTGAAGATAAGATTTATCCCACCCAATCAGAATCATAATGTTGAAGAAATTTGCCGCTACTATCATTTTAGGACTATCTTTTATTGGCAGCCATGCACAGACCACCAGACTGATCGTCAGGGCCCAGGCCAAAGACGCAAAGTTCATTGGTACAGGAATCGGAGGAGCCTTTGTGACCGTCCGGGATCACCTTACCGGCGAAATCCTTGCTAAAGGTCTCACTACCGGCACCTCGGGAAATACGGATCTCATGATGAAAGGAAAAGTAAGGAGAGGACTTCCCGTTATTGATACGACTACCGCTAAGTTCGAAGCTAACATTCCGCTTTCTGAGCCAACATTTGTCGATGTTGAGGCTGTGGCACCGCTTACCAGAAGAAATGCCGCTGTTAAATCCACTACGCAGATATGGCTGATACCGGGTAAAGATATCCTCGGTGAAGGGATCCTGTTGGAATTTCCAGGTTTTATCCTCGATGTATTATCGCCTACCACTCATGAGTTCATTAAACTGGAGGAGCTAAAGGGGAATCTGAAATTTAAGGCCAGCCTGACAATGATGTGCGGCTGCACGATCACCAAAGGCGGCATCTGGGATGCGGATGGAATTGAAGTTAAGGCAATTGTGAAGAAAGAAGGTCTGCGGATTACAGAGGTTCCAATGCATATCACGGCTGCTGCAAATATTTTTGAAGGTAATCTGAAAATGGAAACAAAAGGAAATTATGAACTGACGATCTATGCTTATGATGCCAGGACCGGCAATACGGGTCTTGATAAAATCAACTTTGTGATCCAGTAATCTGCTGGCTGGAACACAAAGTTTATTTATTTAATGGTACTTCTTAAACCTGGTAGTTAATATACCTTTCCTCAAAGCTGCCGTCAGCATAAAGATCTAACAGTCCGTAACCAGGTGCAGTTTCCCGGCGGTTGCCCTTCCACCATGCTCCACTTACCGCACCGTCGCAGATGTAGGTGACATTGTTATACACTACTTTATCACGCATATGTATATGCCCGCTCAGGCACAGCTTTACATTGGGATGCTGATAAAACAGTTTGATAATTTTCGAGGTATCTGTATGCATATCGCCACCCAGCATCGTCCAATTGTTGACGATATCATCTTCAATCATCAGCGTAGCCGTTAATATAGGAATATGAGATAGAATCAGTACAGGAGTGTTTGGATCAGTAGCTTCGAGTTCCTTTTTCAGCCATTCAAACTGCTCATCACCCAGCTTACCGATATACCAGGTTTGATCGATATCCAGGTGCACACTGTCCAGCACGATAAATTTCCATCCACCCTGCTGAAAAGTATAATAAGGTTTCTGCAGCTGAAGCTGGTTCAGCGAATATTCTTTGCCATAGAAAGTATGCCCTTTGCTGTTCTCATTCCACCAAATGTCATGGTTTCCCAGGCAATATTTTACAGGAATGCTGCATTCTGATTTGATAATATCATGTGTAAGTTTCCACTGATCATTGATGGTGCTCAGGTTCTCCTTGTTCATATCAAAAACCACATCACCACCGTTCAGGATCAGGTCAACTTTGGGAGATTGCTGCTGAACATGGTGCAGGCATTTTACGTAATGCCCCGGAGCACCAAGGTCATTTTTCAGGTGGACATCTGTCAGGTGGGCAATGCGTAGTACAGGTTTTGTTGCTGCAAATAAACTTCCGGTTGGCAGGGCTGTGCTCAGCGCTAATCCGCCAATGCTTTTGAGTACGGTTCTTCTATTCATCAGAATATAATTACATCTTGTGCAAGCAAAATTATAGAGATTAATCATGAGAATGCAGGCAAGTATGTTAACAAAATATTAATTAGTTAAACAGGAAAGCCCGGGCGGAATATGAATAAAAATTCATTAAGCCATTTAGTTATAATGATCTTTTTAAAAGATAAGATCAGGCATCAGACGAGGCATTGAACGTTACAACAAAGGTAATATGACCTTTACAACAAAGTGCTACATTACTAGTCTGTATACCTTTGAATCATACTAAAAGGTAATAAATATGAAAAAGGTATGGTTTATCACAGGAAGTTCCAGCGGACTTGGAAGAACCCTGACAGAGGCAGCTTTAGCAGCAGGCAATATAGTAGCTGCTACAGCGCGTAACCCCAAAAATAATGATGATCTTGCTCAGCGCTATCCTGAACAGCTTTACGCTATTCAGCTTGATGTAACTTCAGCAGCGCAGATCCAAAAAGCAGTTAAAGATGTAATTGCACGTTTCGGCAGGATCGATGTGCTTGTCAACAATGCCGGCTTCGCTGTTGCAGGTGCGGCAGAAGCATTTACAGAGGCCGAGGTACGTGAACAGTTCGAAGTCAACCTATTGGCACCGGTGGAAATCTGCAGAGCGATATTGCCCTACATGAGAATGGCAGGGTCTGGCAGAATCCTCAACATCAGCTCCGTGGGAGGGAGGGCGGCCAGTGCAGGCATCTCCATCTATCAAAGTGCTAAGTTTGGTCTCGGCGGCTTCAGTGAAGCCCTTGCCAATGAAACTGCAGAGCTTGGCATCAGGGTTACCTCTGTTGAGCCGGGTGGCATGCCTACCAATTGGGCAGGATCTTCGATGTCCTTTGCTACTTCAGTTGAAGGTTATGAAAACACAGTAGACACCCGTATAGCGGCCTTAAAAAACAATGAGTTTAAAGCAGGAAGTGAGCTGAGCAAAGTGGCATCTGTAATCCTGCACCTTGCAGACCACCCGGAACCGCCCCTGCATCTGGTTTTGGGCAGCGATGCACTCGCACATCTGGAAAATGTAGATAGGATCAGACAGGAGCAGCAGCAAATATGGCTGAATGTTTCTACCTCCACGGATGCGTTAAATTCCTGAAGAATAACCGCCCGGTGCCATAATCCGGGCGTAATTTGATATCTTTACTTTAACCAATGCCGCAGCCGATTCATGGATAGCCCAATACATCATCATTACAATCAGATCACGTATTCTTGTTATTCTGATCGCCCCAGAGCCGGGGAAACGTTTGTTGCCGATCATGTTTTCAGCTTCCAGATCAGTGGAAGCATTGAACTGAAAAATGATGCCTCCACCGATGTTTTTACGGCGGGCAGTTTCAGGCTGACAACCAGAAACCATCTTATCAAGTTCTATAAACAGCCCGGCGATGATGGTGAATATAAAAACATATCTGTGGTTTTTGATCAGAAAACGCTTAGAGAGGTAAGTAAGGAGTTTGGTTATGCCGCTCAAAAACTCAGTGATGCTCAAGTCGTAGTCCCCCTGCCCGGCCACAAACTGCTGATCAGTTATGTTCAATCGCTGCAACCCTATGATGAATTGTTAAGGGAAGAAAATTTTAGTTTACGCGCACTTAAAATCAAAGAGCTGATCCTTCTGCTGCTCAGGATAAAGCCGGATCTGGCACACATATTATTCGACTTTTCTGAGCCAGGTAAAATCGATCTGGAAAAGTTCATGAACCTGAATTTTCATTTCAATGTTCCTCTGGAACGGTTCGCATACCTGACCGGACGCAGCCTGTCCACTTTTAAAAGGGATTTTGAAAAAGTATTTCTTGTCCGCCCCGGTAAGTGGCTAAAAGAAAAACGTTTGAAAGAAGCGTATTACCTGATCAGGGAAAAAGGCGCCTTACCCTCCAAAATTTATGCAGAGGTAGGTTTTGAAGACCTATCGCATTTTTCGTTTGCCTTCAAAAAAATGTTTGGTGTTGGCCCCTCACGTGCCGCAGAAATACAGAATATAAGCTCAGATTTTAAACAGCATCAATAGGTCTGTAATTGCAGAGTCTACTTTCATCGGCAGGACTCAAATTCGCGAATGCTTGTGAATTACACTCATGGGTGTTACCAAATTGAACGTCAACCCAAATTATTTCCTACTTTGGTAAAAAATTGACATTTGAAATATCTCTGCCTGATTTTACTGATTGCCATCACATTCTTTTCCTGCAGAAAAGGTACTGAGAAACAAAATAAAGAAGATAATACCTTTTACAATATGGCCTTTGAGTACCGGGAAAAGGGTATGTCCGATAGTGCCTATCTGTATTTTACAAAGGCCAAAGATCTGTTTCTCGAAGAAAAAGACAGCCTCGGTGCAGGAAAATGTCTGGTAAATATGAGTATGATCGGCATTGACAAAGGTGATTATTTTGGTGCACAGGAGATGTCGCTGAGTGCCATCCAATACTTTGACGAGCAAAAAAAGGAGCA
>Ga0157373_10004027_pt1 | contig 11080 bp, 7 predicted proteins | sample C65metaG_FD_113460 | JGI IMG/M metagenome (GOLD analysis project Ga0157373, IMG submission 113460) | Corn rhizosphere microbial communities from Kellogg Biological Station, Michigan, USA - C6-5 metaG | ecosystem: Host-associated > Plants > Roots > Rhizosphere > Soil | place: USA: Michigan...
GGTCAGGCCGACGCTGGCCAGTTCCGGCGGGGGGTAGAGGACGTGGGGAATCGGCGCGTAATTGACCTGGCCGGCCTTGCCGGGGATCGGTTCGACGCAGCCCATGGCTTCGTCTTCGGCCTTGTGCGCGAGCATCGGCCCGGACGTGACGTCGCCAATCACCCAGATCCCGGCGGCTTCGGTGCGATGTTGCTTGTTGGCGAGCATGCCGCGTTTGTCGGTGCTCAGGCCGACGTTCTCCAGTCCCAGGCCTTGGGTGTACGGCCGGCGCCCGATGGCCACCAGCACATAATCGGCTTCAATCAGCTCGGCAGCGCCGCCTGCGGCAGGTTCGACACTCAGCTGCACGCCTGAAGCGGAGCTGGTGGCGCTGGTAACCTTCGAGCTCAATTTGAAGGCAATGCCTTGTTTGCTCAGCGCGCGTTGCAAGGTTTTGCCGGCCTCGCCATCGACGCCGGGGCAGATACGATCAAGGTATTCGACCACGGTGACCTGCGCGCCGAGTCGCCGCCATACCGAACCCAGCTCCAGGCCGATCACTCCGGCGCCAATCACCACCAGATGCCTGGGCACTTCACTGAGCGACAGCGCGCCGGTGGAATCGAGGATACGCTGGTTGTCGATCTCGACCCCGGGCAGGGGAGTGGGCTCGGAGCCGGTGGCAATGATGATGTCCTTGGCGCTGAGCTCGGTCTTATTGCCCTGAGCGTCGGTCACCGTGACCTTGCCCGGGCCGTCGATATGGCCCCAGCCCTTGATCCAGTCGACCTTGTTCTTGCGGAACAGAAACTCGATGCCCTTGGTCAGGCCGGCGACGCTTTCGTCTTTCTGTTTCATCATCTGCGCCAGGTTCAGCGTCGGTTTGACCTCGATGCCGAGGTTGGCGAATTCCGTACCCGCCGCAGCGGCGTACAGCTCCGAAGCGTGCAGCAAGGCTTTGGACGGCATGCAACCGACATTCAGACAGGTGCCGCCCAGCGTCGATCGCCCTTCGACGCAAGCGGCTTTAAGGCCGAGCTGACCGGCGCGGATGGCCGCGTTATATCCACCGGGGCCACCGCCCAGAATCACCACGTCATAGTTGCTCATGCGCTTGCTCCAGATTGCTCGATGGGGATAGCCAAGATTAGTTGCGATAAAAATTATGTGCGTAATATGAGCGTTGACGAACATTTCGGTCAAGGCTTCAGGCAAGCGACAGCTGCGGCGTCTTTGAATAAGTGTAATTGTGTACGAATATTTCACAGCCTTCGTTATATCGTAACGTCAAGAACAATGTAGCCGGGGTGATATGCAAGTCGATCTTGAGTTGGACGCCACGCCAGTGACCGGGCTGCCGCGCTTTCAGCAAGCAGCCGCGCAGGGACGCCAGTTGCGTCGGCTGGCTTATGGCCTCGGTGGATTAGCAGCGGTGGGCTGGGTGTTGGCGTTTTTCGTCGGCCTGTTTGCGCCACGATCACTGTGGTTGCCATTGTTGATCAATCAAAGCGCAGCGTTGCTGGTGCTCGTCGCCGGGTTGCAATCGGCCTGGTGGGTGACGCAATGGCGCGCGCGAGTACTGCATCCGTTGAGTTCGCAACCGGCAGTTGTGGAGGAGGGCGCCACAGCCGATGGCTGGTACGAAAGGCTTCTGGAGCGCCTGAATCAGCGCAGCCGGCATCTGCTCGGACAAATCGGCGCGCCGACGCTGTGGCTCGGCGGCTGGGCGTTGCTGGTCCTGCTCAGTATCGAGCAAGTATGGAATCTGGCGTTACCCCCAGCGGCGTTGGGTATTTCGGCGAGCATCGGTGCGGCATTGGCGTTGTTGCTGGCGTTCGCCTTGCTGGTGCTGGAGCGGCACCTGGCACAGGAGCCGCCGGCGCAATGGCCGGAAGCGGCGGCGCTCGCGCAACTCGCCCGGGTGGTGATCTTCTCGCTTCTGATCGGTGCACTGTGTCTGCTGTTCGCCAGTGAACACGCGGTCTGGCCAGTTCGCATCGCGGTGCTCAGCGCGATTCTGCCGATGCTGGTTGCCATCGAACTGTTGTTGCGCGCGGTGCTGTCAGTCTTCAGCCCGCGCCGCGAACAACTCGAACCGACCCTGCTGGCGCGCAGTTTTATCGCCGATATGCTGCGCTGGCCGCCGCAACCGTGGCTGGCGCTGCAGCATGAAATGCACAACCGTTTCGGCATCGATCTGCGCCAGATCTGGGCGTTCAGTTACATGCGCCGGGCCCTGTTGCCAGTGATGTCAGTGGTCGCACTGGTCGGTTGGATGCTGACCGGCTTACATGAAATCCCTCTGCAAGGTCGCGGCATCTATGAGCGCTTCGGTAAACCGGAGCAGGTGTTCGGCCCAGGTTTGCACGCCGGATTGCCTTGGCCGTTGGGGCGCGTGCTGAGCGTTGAAAACGGCGTCGTCCACGAACTGGCAACCAGTGTCGGCGACAAGCCGTTGGCCGTGCAGTCCGATTCCGCTGAAGGCCCGGCACCGCTGACCTCCAACCGTTTGTGGGACGCCAGCCACGTCAATGACAAATCCCAGGTCATTGCCAGCAGCCGGGACGCGCAACAGGGATTGCAGATCGTCAACATGGACGTGCGCTTTGTCTATCGCATCGGTTTGAACGACGAGGCGGCGCTTGCTGCGACCTATAACAGCGCCGATGTACCGACGCTGATCCGCAGCACTGCCAGTCGCATTCTGGTTCACGATTTCGCCTCGCGTACCCTCGACGGATTGCTCGGCGACGATAGGGCAGGGCTTGCCGAGGAAATCGGTCGCGCGGTGCAAAGCGATCTGAACCAACTGAACAGCGGTGTGGAGATCCTCGCCACCGTTGTCGAAGCAATCCATCCACCGGCCGGCGCGGCGAATGCCTACCACAGTGTGCAAGCGGCGCAGATCGGCGCCCAGGCGTTGATCGCTCGCGAACGCGGGGCGGCTGCGCAGGCCAGCAACGAAGCGCAGTTGCAGGCGAGCACGGTTCGCGACCAGGCGACGGCAAACGCTCGGGAGATCAATGCCGCCGCGCAAACCGCGGACCTGAAATTCAGTGCCGAACAGAAAGCCTTCGCCAGTGCCGGCCAGGCTTTCGTGCTGGAGCAGTACTTCGATCAGCTCAGTCAGGGCTTGAGTAAGGCCAGGTTGCTGGTACTCGATCATCGACTCGGCGGCAGCGCCAATGCGCCAACCATCGATCTGCGCACTTTCACGCTGCCGGCTGATCCGTCGCCCGCACGTATCAACGCTCAACCAGGAGCCACCCATTGAGCCAGTCGCCTGTGCATGACGTTCACGACCACCGCGGCCACGACCATGGCCACGGCGGGCATCACCATCACCATGGTCACCACCATCATGGCGATGCCCAGGACGCCGGGCCATTTCCCTGGCGGCGCATGGGTTGGGCGGCGTTGCTGGTGGCGTTTGCCATCGCTGCCGCGAGTCTGGTGCAAGTGCGCTCCGGCGAAGCCACGGTCATCACCCGTTTCGGTAATCCCTCGCGGGTCTTGCTTGATCCCGGATTGAGCTGGCGCTGGCCTGCGCCGTTCGAGGCGGCAATTCCGGTGGACTTGCGTCTGCGGACAACCTCCAGCGGTTTGCAGGATGTCGGTACTCGGGACGGTTTGCGCATCATCGTTCAAGCGTATGTGGCGTGGCAGGTGCAGGGTGATCCTGAACACGTGCAGCGCTTCATGCGGGCAGTGCAGAATCAGCCGGACGAAGCGGCCCGGCAGATTCGTACCTTTGTCGGCTCGGCCCTGGAAACCACGGCCAGCAGTTTCGACCTGGCCGATCTGGTCAACACCGATGCCAGCCAAGTGCACATCAGCGATTTTGAAGCGCAGTTGCGTCAGCAGATCGATCAACAATTGCTCGCCACTTATGGCGTGCGCGTGGTGCAAGTCGGCATTGAGCGGCTGACGTTACCTTCGGTCACGCTCAGTGCAACGGTCGATCGTATGCGCGCCGAGCGTGAAACCATCGCCACCGAACGCACAGCGATCGGCAAACGCGAGGCGGCGCAGATCCGCTCCGCTGCCGAACGCGATGCGCGAATTGTCCAAGCCGATGCCACGGTAAAAGCCGCCGACATCGAAGCGCAGTCACGGGTAGAGGCTGCGCAGATTTATGGTCGCGCCTACGCCAGCTCGCCGCAGCTGTACAACCTGCTGCGCTCGCTCGATACCCTCGGCACCATTGTCACGCCGGAAACCAAACTGATTCTGCGCACTGATGCCGCGCCGTTCCGCGTGCTGGTCGATGGCCCCCCGAGTCTCGACAGCAAATCCGGATCGCAACCATGAATGAACAAGTTCCACGTGGAACACATGCGTTGAACAGTCCGTGGATTCAGGCGGGGCGTCTGGCGTTTATCGCCCTTTACGCGGTAACCGTGTTGGCCGCCTTGGCGTGGGCGTGCTCGAATGTGCGGCAGATCGATCCGCAGAACCGCGCCGTGGTGCTGCACTTTGGGGCGCTGGATCGCGTGCAGAATGCAGGTCTGTTATGGGCATGGCCGCAACCCTTTGAACAGGTAATTCTGTTGCCAGCGGCGGATCGGGTAATCGAGCGTCGGGTGGAAAATCTGTTGCGCAGTGACGAGGCGCTGAAGGCTGATCGTGTGGCTTCTTTCGCCACGCCATTGAGCGACGCTCTCGCCGGGTCTGGTTATTTATTAACCGGGGATGCCGGCGTGGTGCAACTGGACTTGCGAGTGTTTTACCAGGTCTCCGATCCCTATGCGTTCGTGTTGCAGGGCGAGCATGTGCTGCCAGCGCTCGACCGGGTGGTGACACGCAGTGCGCTGGCGCTGTCCGCCGCGCGGGATCTCGACACTATTCTGGTCGCTCGTCCGGAGCTGGTGGGCGCCGACAATCAGGCGGCCGAGCGTCGCGAGCGATTGCGCGGTGATCTGGTGCAAGGCATCAACGCGCGTCTCGCTGAGCTGAAAGCGAGCGGGCAGGGCATCGGCATCCAGGTGTCGCGGGTGGATGTGCAATCGAGCCTGCCGGAACCGGCGGTCAGTGCCTTCAACGCGGTTCTGACCGCCAGTCAGCAGGCCGATAAAGCGGTAGCCAACGCGCGTACCGAGGCAGAAAAACTCACTCAATCGGCCAACGAACAGGCCGACCGTGCGCTGCAAGTGGCCCACGCGCAGGCGGGTGAGCGCATCGCCAAAGCCTCGGCCGATACCGCAACCGTCTCGAGTCTCGCCACGTCTGCCGACCCGCAAATGCTCCTGCGTCTGTATCGCGAACGCGTGCCAAAGATTCTCGGCCAGGCCGGGTCGGTCACCACTGTTAACCCGAAAGACGATTCCCGGTTGATCATTCAAGGAGCCAGTCAATGACGGCGACCACCGCAGCTCCGAGTCTGTTGTCCTCGGCCGAACAACGCCGCGCCGCGCGCCAATTGACCCTGGCGATGCTCGCGCTCGGGCTGTTGGGTCTGGGGCTGGTCTGGCGCTGGATGCTGCCGGAGCAGGTAGGTGTCAGTCAGTTATTGCTCGGTTCTGCTTCTTTATTGGTAGCGGTTCCGGTGATGCGTTCGGCGTGGTACAGCCTGCGTTACCCCAGCCTGCACGGCATCACCGATCAGTTGATCGCGCTGGCCATGCTCGGCGCCTGGGCGACCGGCGATCTGCTCACCGCGGCGTTGTTGCCGATCATCATGATCTTCGGCCATGTGCTGGAAGAGCGCAGCGTCATCGGTTCCCAGGAAGCGATTGACGCACTCGGCCAGTTGACCCGCAGCCATGCGCGCAAGCTGCAAGCAGACGGCTCGATCATCGAAGTGGACAACGGCACGCTCAGCACTGGCGATATCGTCGAAGTGCGGGCCGGCGATCGGGTACCGGCGGACGGTCGTGTGTTATCCGGACAGGCGAGCCTCGACACCGCGTCGATTACCGGTGAGTCGGTGCCGGTGGAAGCTGGCCTCGGCATGCCGGTCTTCGGCGGTGCGATCAACCTCGATGGATTGCTGCGCATCGAAGTCACCCGCACTGGCGGCGAATCGACCTTGGGCAAAGTCATCGCCCTGATGCAAAACGCCGAACGCTCGAAACCGCCGATCACCCGTTTGCTCGAACGCTACGCTGGTAGTTACATGGTGCTGGTGTTGCTGCTGGCGGCGGTGACCTGGTTCGTCACCAATGATGCCCAGGCGATGCTCGCGGTGCTGGTGGCGGCGTGTCCCTGTGCGCTGGTGCTGTCTGCCCCGGCCACGGCGATTGCCGGTGTCGCCGTCGCCGCGCGCCATGGGATTCTGATTCGCAGCTCGGCGTTCCTTGAAGAACTCGCCGATCTGACCTCGCTGGTGGTCGACAAGACCGGCACGCTGACTTACGGCACTTTGCGTTTGCAGTCGATCGCCAGCCTGAACGCGGACGCCGGCGAAGTGCCGGAGCTGGCCGCCAGTCTTGGCGCGGCGAGCAGTCATCCGGTGAGCCGGGCGCTCTCTGGATTGGTCGATCAGCAAGCCTATTGGCCTCTCACCAATATCCATGAGCGCCAAGGCTTGGGTGTAGTGGCGATGACAGAGAAGGGCGAAGCTGCGCTCGGTCGGCCTGAATTATTCGCGCAGCTGGGCATCACAACCACCCTTGTTCCTGAACACGACGGCCCGATCGCGGGTCTGGCTTTGCACGGCGAATTCCTCGCATGGCTGTTGCTCGCTGACAGCATCAAACCTGAAGCACGCTTTGCCTTGGGCGAACTGCGCGAACTGGGGCTGGGTCGACAACTGCTGCTGACCGGTGATCGTCAGAGTGTGGCCCGATCCCTGGCGCAAGAAGTCGGACTCAACGAGGTCCAGGCGCAAGCGCTTCCCGAGGACAAGCTCAATCGAGTGCTCAAGGAAATCGATCACGGCTTCCGCCCGATGGTGGTTGGCGACGGTATCAACGATTCCCTCGCGCTCAAGGCCGGTGTGGTCGGCGTGGCGATGGGCGCTGGTGGCGCCGACATTGCTCTTGCGTCGGCAGACATCGTTTTGATCGGCAGCGATTTGCGTCGCGTCGGTACTTGCATCCGCTTGAGCCGTCAGTGCCGGCGTACCTTGCAGGTCAATGTGGTGATCGGCCTGGGCTGGACGCTGGCAATTGTGGTTTTTGCAGCTTTCGGTTGGCTCGGCGCGGCTGGGGCGATGATTGCGGCCCTGCTGCACAATCTGAGCACCCTGTTGGTGTTGGGCAACGCCGGACGTTTGCTGCGCTTTCAAGAGCCTTTGCTCAAAGTAGATGCTCAGGAGAGATGAAAGAAAATTCATCGAACCGCAGGCTGCAAATACAGTCATCTGTCGTAAGGCGCGTGTTGTCGGGCGTGCAGCCGCGGCGCCGGTAATGATAGACAAGGCTAATCGAATCGATAGCCTGCTATTTTTCCAGGTTGGTCTACCCTCAGATCAGACGTCTGAAACAAGGGGGGATTTTCCATGCTCGCGCAACTTCCACCGGCCTTACAGAACCTGCAGCTCCCACTGCGCCTGCGACTCTGGGATGGCCACGAGTTCAATCTGGGCCCGGCGCCCAGCGTGACCATCGTGGTCAAGGACCCGCAGATGGTCACCCAGTTTACCCACCCGAGCCTGGATGCGCTGGGTGCGGCGTTCGTCGAGGGCAAGCTGGAACTGGAGGGCTCGATCAGCGAAGTCATCCGCGTCTGTGACGAGTTGAGCAGTGCGCTGCTCGACGAAGACGAAGGCAGTCAGCCGGTGCGTGCGCATCACGACAAGGACACCGACGCCAAAGCCATTTCCTACCATTACGACCTGTCGAATGCGTTCTACCAGCTCTGGCTGGACAGCGACATGGCCTATTCCTGTGCCTATTTCGAAACCGGCAGCGAAACTCTCGAACAGGCCCAGCAAGCCAAATTCCGCCATTTGTGCCGCAAGCTGCGCCTGCAGCCGGGTGAGTATCTGCTGGATGTCGGCTGTGGTTGGGGCGGTCTGGCGCGGTACGCGGCGCGAGAGTTCGGCGTGAAGGTGTTCGGTATTACCTTGAGCAAGGAACAATTAGCGCTCGCGCAGGAGCGGGTCAAAGCCGAAGGCCTGGAAGATCAGGTCGAACTGCAGTTGCTCGATTATCGCGATCTGCCGCAGGACGGTCGTTTTGACAAAGTCGTAAGCGTTGGCATGTTCGAACACGTCGGCCACGCCAATCTCGCCGAGTACTGCAAAACATTGTTCGGTGCGGTGAAGGAGGGTGGTCTGGTGATGAACCACGGGATCACCGCCAAGCACACCGATGGCCGCCCGGTTGGGCGCGGTGCCGGAGATTTCATCGAGAAATACGTGTTCCCCAACGGCGAGTTGCCGCATCTGGCGATGATCTCCGCCCAGATCAGTGAAGCAGGGCTGGAGATCGTTGATGTCGAGAGTCTGCGTCTGCATTACGCACGTACGCTTGATCACTGGAGCGAGCGGCTGGAGGACAACCTCGAAGCTGCGGCGAAACTGGTACCGGAGCAGGCGCTGCGGATCTGGCGCCTGTACCTGGCCGGCTGCGCTTATGCTTTCGCCCGAGGCTGGATCAATCTGCATCAGATCCTCGCCGTGAAAGCGCACCCGGATGGCAGCCACGAACTGCCGTGGACCCGCGACGACATCTACAACCCCTGAGCCCGGGACGTTCAGAGTATCGGCGAAATCAGCCGGGCGATCCGCATGCCGACCTGTTGCAGGCGGTGGATCTCCCGGCTTTCTTCTTTGGCTACTTCATCGGCCTGAGCGAAATCATCATTGAGCATGTGTTCCACAGCGGCGGCGAACGCGCTGTCGACGGTGAGCAGCATCACTTCGAAGTTCAGGCGGAACGAGCGGTTATCCAGATTGGCGCTGCCGATAGCGCTGATCTCGCTGTCGATCAACACCACTTTCTGATGGAGGAAGCCCGGTCGATAGCGGAACACCCGAACGCCGGCCCGCACCGCTTCAAACGCATACAGGCTGGATGCTGCATAGACGATTCTGTGATCCGGCCGCGACGGCAACAGCAGGCGCACATCGACCCCACGCAAAACCGCCAGCCTCAGGGCAGCGAAGACGGCTTCGTCCGGGACGAAATATGGGCTGGTGATCCATACCCGCTGCGTCGCCGCGTGAATGGCTTCGACGAAAAACAGCGAGCAGGTTTCGTAGGCATCGGCCGGGCCGCTGGCGAGCAATTGACAGAGCACGCCGTCCGCCGGGTACTCATCCGGCAGAATCAACGGCGGCAAAGTGCGTGCGGCCCAGAACCAGTCTTCGGCGAACGATTCCTGCATACACGCCACCACCGGCCCGCGTACTTTGACGTGGGTATCGCGCCAGGGCGCCAGCGGCGGTTTCTCGCCCATGTATTCGTCGCCGACGTTATGCCCGCCGACAAAGCCGACCACGCCATCGACCACGACGATTTTGCGGTGGTTACGGAAATTCACCTGAAAGCGGTTGAGCCAGCCACTGCGCGTAGCAAAGGCTTTGACCTCGACACCACCATCGCGCAGCGCCTGCACGTAGTGATGGGGCAGGGCATGACTGCCAATGCGGTCGTAGAGCAAGTGAATGGACACCCCTTCGGCGACTTTCTTCAACAGCACATCACGCAAGCGCTGGCCGAGGCGATCATCGTGGATGATGAAGAACTGGATGAGCACTGCTTCCTTCGCTTGTTCGATCGCCTGAAAAATCGCCTCGAAGGTCGCCGTGCCGTTCACCAGCAGTTGCACTTCGTTATTCGCCAGGCACGGCATGCGCCCCAGTTTCGGCATCGCACGTAATGAGGCGTAGGCGCTTGAGGCCCGGGCGGCCAAGGCTTCTTCCACCCACGGGCGCCAGTTCAGTTCGGATATCGCCAGGCGCATCTGCTCGTTGGCCTGGCGCCGCGCCTTGATGTAACCATCGAAGGTGCTGCGACCGAACACCAGGTACGGAATAAGCGTGAGGTAGGGAATGAAGATCAGCGACAATGCCCAGGCGATCGAGCCTTGTGCGGTGCGCACGGTAAGCACTGCATGGATCGCAGCGATCGAACCGAGTGTGTGCAACAGGGCGATCAGGTAACCGAAAATATGCGGTCCGAAAAAATCCATGGGGCAGCCTTGCTCCGCGAGATGCAATGCTTAACAGACCATGTTCTGCTGCGAATGTCTCTATTTAATCGGTGCATGAACCGACGCAACCGGCCGGCGTCTAACGGCCACAACTGATCAGGAGTTTCTCGATGAACGTTCGTCTGCTGGGTTTGGCGCTGGGCCTGGGTTTGGCATTACCGGTGGTTGCGCAGGCGCAAATGCTGCAGCCGGGGTTGTGGGAGATGACTTCAAGCAATCTGAAGGTCGATGACCAGGCCATGGACGTGCAATCGATCCTTGGCCAGATTCAGGGCCAGATCACCCCACAGCAGCGGGCGGCGCTGGAAAAGAACGGCATCAATATCGGCGGTAAAGGCATCCGCGCCTGCCTGACGCCACAGCAAGTGGCGACCAACGATATCCCGTTGGCCGATCCGCAATCGGGCTGCAAGCAGCAGATCACCGAGCGGACCGGCAACCAATGGAAATTCCGCTTCAGCTGCCCGAAGGCCCAGGGCACCGGCGTAGCGACATTCCTCAGTGACCGCGAATTTACCACCGTCGCCAATGGCACCTTCAACGCCATCGGCATCAACCAGAAGGGCAGCCTGGAAACCCGTGCGGTGTGGCTGGGTCAGGATTGCGGCACCGTTAAACCCCGCGCTTAAAACCTCTGCGACTCCCACAGCTGGAACCCATTCCAACTGTGGGAGCGAGCCTGCTCGCGAATAGATCGGAAGTTCGCCTCAGGTCATGGCTGACTCAACGCCTTGTACAGCGTATTGAGGTTGTATTCGAACAGCCCGGTAAAGGTGCTCGCCGGGCCACTCGCCGCCAGCGCATCCGAATACAGCGTGCCACCGATGTGCGCGCCGCTTTCATCCGCGATCTGCTTGAGCAGACGCGCGTCCTTGATGTTCTCCATAAACACCGCTTTGACTCTGGTCCGGCGAATCTGCGTGATCAACGCTGCGACTTCAGCAGCCGACGGTTCGCGTTCGGTGGACAACCCCTGCGGCGCCAGAAAGTCGATGCCATA
>Ga0157373_10004028_pt1 | contig 11079 bp, 10 predicted proteins | sample C65metaG_FD_113460 | JGI IMG/M metagenome (GOLD analysis project Ga0157373, IMG submission 113460) | Corn rhizosphere microbial communities from Kellogg Biological Station, Michigan, USA - C6-5 metaG | ecosystem: Host-associated > Plants > Roots > Rhizosphere > Soil | place: USA: Michigan...
CTGGCCTTACCCATCAACAGACCCAGCATCCACAGTAGAAAACGAAATTTCATGCGCACAGCCTCAAAAGGAAAATGAACGGCTGGGGGAGTGTAAGGGATTCGGACGGTTTCGCCACTATCTTGGACTGATAGAAGACGATGCAGCGCTTTTCCTGCCAGATGACTACCAAGTCACGATTTCCAGACCTCGAACCTGATCGTTCCCACGCTCTGCGTGGGAATGCATCCCGTGACGCTCCGCGTCACACCATCCCCCCGTCCTACACCTGAAGAAACACATTCCTGTAGGAGCCGCCGAAGGCTGTGGTTTCTTGTTCCTCTACCTCGCAAATCCTTGGGAAATGTCCTTCAAACTGCGGTGCTGTCCATGAACTAGGCAGGCTGGACCATCGTCGATAGCCTCTGTGTGTCACCGCAAAATCGGTGACCGGATGTGCAAGTCCGAAAACCGGAGCAAATCTTTCCAACTCAAAAGGATTTACACCGATGATCGACCCAACCTTCACTGACGAAGAAGTTTCCCCTTACGAATTCCCAGACTCGAAGAACTCCACGAAGCCGCCGAACGCGCCCTCGACCACCATTTCAAACCCAGCGCCCCACGCCCAAAACGCCTGGGTGGCCTGTTCGCCCTCTGCCCCAACGCCGACGCCGAAGCCCTCATGGCCAACGCCTCCGAAGACCTGCTCTCCATCAGCGCCTTCGCCGCCAACCTGGCCGACGACCTCGACGGCCCCCGCCGCTCGATGGCACTGGGCCTGAGCAGAATGGCGGACGGCGTGCGGTTGATGGTGGAAGGCACGCTCGATCACATTGAGTTTCGGGAGTATCAGGCCAAGCCGTAGCTGAATCGCGGGCGGAAAAAAGGGGACGATGAGTCCCCTTTTCCAACTGACCAATTCCTCACCACTGACAGCCCGTCTCCGATGAGAAATCCATACTGAAATCGTGTTCGAAGGAGTACTTCTTCCCGGTTTTGTAGTTCGTATAAGTCATGCCATAGACCCGGGCACCCTGACTCACCATTTCATACTCACCCGTCAGCGCGCCCTCCGATACCTCAACCCAAGTCGTAGTGAACTGATACGGACGATCCTCTGCCAGAATTTCTTGCTCGGTATTCCGATACACCAGAGAAATGGCCTTCTTTGACTTGCTGTACCTGACAGCCGCTCCGCTCCATTTGGAGAAGGAGTCGTAATAAGTTCTGAGTTCGAAATTGATGCTTTTGGCGCTTTCTTGCGAACGGAAGCAATAAATCTCCGTCGAGACCTCACTGTGCGCCGCCATAGGAAAGAGAACAAACAGTGCAGCAGATAAAACTCGCAGTGACTTCAATCTGATCATTCCTTCAACGATTCAGAGGCAACTGAAAACGCATTCGCACTGCGCAGTTAGCGATGTCCTCCCGGAACACGCGCTCACTCATTTCACAGTGCCCATCGACGTATTGCCGCCACAACGGATCATCGAAGTTGTCACCCCCCAATCGCTCCATCGAAGCCACCAGACCTTTTTCTCGATCCTGCCCCGCCATGGCCGATGCAGCTTTATAAAAACCGTCCAGGGGTAACCCAGTCTGCAGAGCAACCAATTCCCCCAACCGGGCATTGGTTGTTTGCACCAGGCACCCAAGCTTTTCGATGGGCGCCTCTGCACCGGGCAAGGCCGACTGATAAATATCCTCGCAATACGCCTCTTTGAAGCTCACCCACTTCTTTTGCACGTCAGTCAGTTGCTTCTTGTCGGCGGGCGCCAGACTGACCAGCGCTTTCTTGTATTGCTCATTCAACACTGCGTCGACTTTCTTGAAAGTCTGCTGACCGCAAATGACCAAATCGGGATTGGAAAAGCTGTCGGGATTGCAGGTTTCCTGGGCATGCGCAGGAACCAGCAAAGCAGTCAAAGAAACACCTGCGATCAGCCCAAAGAACGCCTTGAGTTTGATCATGATCCGGATACTCCGGCACTGCGCTCAGCAACCCGAGCGGGAATCTTCGAAGCCTTTCCCGCGTCCGACATACGCGATGCATATTGTTTGTACGCCGGCACCGCCCGCTCTTTATTGTTCATGGCCCAATAGCTATCTGCGAGATTCAGGTAAGCCACCGTCCGTTCCGGGTTGTGGGCAATCACCGCATTCAGCAACTGGACAGACTCCGTGTAGTAACCTGCCTCGCCCAGCAGAAAACCGACGTCGTTGGACCAACCAGGCTGCTGCGAGAAGAAGTACTTTCCGACGATATAACTTTCCGGAGAGCACGCGCCATGCGCATCATTTCCCATCAACATATTACCCATCACCTCCTTGAACGAGCTGCTGTCGCCCTTTCGATAGGCTGCCAGCGCTTTATCCAGCAGGTCAGCCGAACCAACTGTCATCAGTTTTTTATAACCGCCCTGAGGGCTGCCAACGTTTGCAGCCCGCAACTTTTTAAGCGCTTCGAGGCCGTTGAATGAAGCCAAAGTGGTTGGGCCAAGCGTCTCAATCGGCAGCTCCGCGATGCTCACAAGCGAGCGATCGCAGGAGTCGTTATTGACCACTTTCAGCAAACTTTTCAGCTCGAACTGCTTTGAGCCTTTATTGAAGGTGAACAAAAGATTGAAGTTATAAACAGCGTTGTCTTCTTCGTTGGTCACCAGCGCAATGTAGTCCCCCGCCTCAACGAACCGCTGCTTGACCAGAACCTCTTCCTCTTGTGGATCCACAACCGTCATGGCTCCAGGCCGGCCGTTGAAAACCCGCACGCTAAAACTATCCAGAAGATCAGACGAGTACTGACTCTTCGTAAGAGGCAAAGCCTTGGACGTATCGAGCAATATATCCTCATTGCGCCCTTGAACCGGCGCGATCAACAACCGGTTGGATGCCTCGTCCGCGCCTCCCGCCAGAACGAACACGTTTTGCCGTGATCCATCACCCAGCAGGCTTGCCGGGATTTCCTTGAGGACTTGGGGTGCAGCGAGCGCGTGTGGTGTGAAAGCCACGGACGTGGCAATGGCCAAGAGGCCACCGAGTAGAATTGAACATCCTTTCACGCTGTAACTCCGTTCGGTCTTCGCAGGCTTACTCAAAAGCCATGCTGCGCACCGCTGTTTTGATTTGTTCAAAGCCTTCGGCGCTGATCGCCAATGAGGTGGATGAACCCGACTCCGCCGAACCGATCAGCACCTGTTCGTTATGCATCAAGCAGAAGGTGATACGACTGAACTGACGTGGATTCTTGCCGTGGTAACCAATGACGAATCCTGATGAACTCGCGCTCTGCAGGGATTCGAAAGTGAAGGATTGCGGATCACCGGCCAACAACGTCGGTTCCCAACCATGATCGGTCAGGGTCGCCGGGCATTTAAGGTCGTTACTTTCTCGCACTAGTTGCAACTCAATCGCGTCATCAAGCGGCGGCTTCTGAGTGGTGAGCGCGGAAAGGTTGTTGGCACTTTCACACATGACACCGAACCAGGGCTGGCTCAGCTTTGCGGGCTTTTCGAAATTCCACTCATAACCAGTCGAGGTCTGAGCCTGCGATAAACGCGGGGCGTTAGTGGTTTCAGGCAGTTGTTTGGCCGCAATGAATACCAGATCAGGCGTATTGAACTGCAACCATTGATCTTTCGAGAGCGTCATTGAGAACCGGCAAGGTGTCATGTCGACCGCAGCTTCGGCTGGGCCTTGCGCGATCTGCGACTGACCCGACGCATTGCCCACCGAGACAACACTTGCGGCGGCATGACTGGCCTGCGCGAACGCAGCAACGCTGATCAGCAATACCCGCAGAAATCGAGGCCTCACGAAACCCGGTATCGACAAGTCAGGCACAGTTCCACCCACTTGGAATTTAACGGCAAAGAATCGCGACACATCCGCGCTCCGAGTTTCAAATGCAATGGCTCGCCTTGATCGGCTCTGGAACTTGCGACTTCAATCGCGCCACACTGTCGACGCCCGACCGATAACCTTTGTCAGCCGCCATTTGATAACAGGCTAACGCCCGGGACATATCTTTCGTTCCCAACTCGCCCCCCTCAAGGGTAGATGCCAGATAAAACATCGCTTCCTTTGAGCCCATGGTAATCGCCCGAATGACCTGCTCTTCTGCCTGCTTGGGATGAAGGCAAGGACCGTTATAGTCGGTGGAGTTTCCTGAACAAAGAAACGTGGCGTAGCCCAACGCACCACTCGGTATTTTCGAAGCCGCTTTGAACAACGCTTCAACCTTGCTGGTTTCCAACTGCGACGCCATCTGCGAAAGACTCAAGCTCGCCGCTGACAGGCTCGCCTCTGGATCACCCGACTCAGCCGCACAGACATAATTTTCCAGGGACGCTTCTAACAATTCCGCAGTCAGACGGTATTGCTCGAGCGAACCCAGCCCTCCCAAAGCCTCGGCACGTTGATCACAGAAGTTCTCGGCACGGCTCATTGCAGGGTTACGTGTTGCGACAAGATCCTTCTCGCTGATCGACCAGTCTTCAACGCCTTCAAGCACCCAGCACGCCTGACGAGAGAAGTTGAAGATTTTTACATTGCTGTTGCCCGCCCGTTTATCGACCACATCGACGTGACTGTCATCGACCTCTTCAATCTCGACTCCAGGTGTCTTGCCGGGTGTGATGGCGGCCATCAGCGGGTAGGTGAAGGAAGCTCCGCTGACGCCCGAGGTCGAAGGCTCAAAGGTACTACGGTCCTTGCCTGCAACCGGCTTCAACAAAAGCAACTTGACCGTCGTCGCAGTGAGACGACGCTGTGATTCACTGCTGGCGGAAAACGCTGTCAGGAAAGCAGGGAATTCCTCCGAAGGACAAGCGCCGTTGGCCGGCGTCGTCGAAGTGCTCTTGTCGGATGCAAGAACAGGGACGATCTTGTCCAGGTACGCCGAGCGCTCGCGACTCATTCTTGTGATGCACGAGTTGACCGCGAACACATGCGCCGGCATCCCCGTCTCGATCTCGAATGCCTCCAATGGACAATTCGCATCGCGCAATTTCAGCCACGCGCGTTGCGACTCTTTAACCTTCGCCGCGTACTCTGCGCCCAATGCCGGATCTGCTCGATAGTCAGACTCAAGCCGCGCCATCAATTGCTTATAGCTGACGTTCAGCTGCGTATCGGCAGCCTTCATTGCCGATTCGGAACAGGGCACCATTTCCAGCCTCGAAGTAACCTGAGTGCAGCCATCCTGCGCATACACCGCCGAAGCCGGCAGCAAAAACCCGCCGATAAACGCAAAAAAAAAACGCTTCACTGTGTTTAATCCTTGATTCATTCAGGTCATCACGCTTCGCGCTTTGCAAAACGGATTGCTTGGCGGCGGTCATTTCCCTCGCCATTCAAACCCTAATTTTTTGCCCTGTTCATAGTCCCGTGATATCAGCATCCATCCGCATCACCACATAAGATCCATCCGCGAATTTCTTTACCTTTTGGTGTTTTGAACATAACCGAGAGCCAGCCAGCCTCAACAGCTTCCTGCTGGACCTTGTCCCCAGCGATCAGATACATACGAGTGACATCGTCAAAAACCGGAGAACTATAAATTTTGGCTTTTTTGTTTATCGTCAGCTGAACAGGAATACCGTCATTCCATTTAGAAAAAGCCGTGGTAGCAAGTTTATTACTGACAGATAATTGATCCTTGTAAGGAAACACGTACAAAAACCCCTTATAGTCATCCGTCAATATATCCCCACCCTCACCAAAATACTTGGAAATCCGCTCATCCCTTGAGTAACCATCATCGCTCTTTTTGTAAACATGCACACTGTAGTACTCGCCAGAGTACTTAACTCCGGTATCAGAATGTATTCCCACACTGTGAATTACAAATAGTTCACTTTCAGAGCCGCCTTTTACATCAGCAAAAAAAGCCGCACGGAATTGTCCTGTATCTGCCAAATACGGTAACTGCCCGACCAATGTCTTAGCCCTACTCGCACAATCAATATAGTTAACATCTATACCCATTTGACTGTTTGATCCGTCACTACTCGCCTCACCCTCTATGGGAACCAGATCAAAAACAATCGCACCGTCTTTTGTTGAGATCGAATGGTAAGCTTGACTCTCAGGGACATCGCAAGCAAATGAAGCTACCGAATACAGACAAAATGAAATTAGAAATCCCGACTTAAACAAAGCTCTCATAACGAACAGCCTCCAAATCCAGCCTTAAATTTTTCAGCAATCTCTTTCGTGTACTTCTCTCGTTTATCAAGCTCTTTCAGCCCAGAGTTGATAACCCTAGTTACAGACTTAATCTTGGCATCTATATCAGATGAGCTAGCATCCGCAAGCGCACCGATACCTTTCGACTTCCAAAACCACAGACCAGACTCTATTGCGACTTTCATATTGTCTTGTGCCAGGTTTGGATTAGCATCGATATTCACACCTATCGCCACAGCGCATTCACGATAGTTAGCATAGTGAGTCAAATGAAGAAGACCTCTACCCCTGTAGTCGTTATGAGGGTACTGATTGCTACCAAAGCTATGTTTACCGTACGCTGGATCGTTTTCAATCAAATGCTGATCTATATACTCAAGTTTTTCCTCTCTGGTTAGTGACATTCCCAGCCTTGCAAAACCATCATTAATAGCGGTCGGTGCCATTCTATAGAGTTTTTCGGCAGTATAACTACGGCGAGTATAATTTAGACTCTCTCTGAAAGCAGAAAATTGAAAAGTTTCGTGCTTACCCTGCCCCATTATATGGAAAACCTGAGAACAGGTATTCACACCATACTTGGGGAAAAGCTCGTTCGCCACCGTAACAAATTCACTGATAAATGTATCCGCTACAGAGGATGGACAAATGCTTCGCATCAATGCATTAGTTAACGCGATATTACTGCCACACTTCTTGCACATATTGGTGCCCGACGAAGGCATCATATTTCCGATCATAGCAATTGGATGAAAATGCCATACATTTCCATCGCCCACGCCTTTAGACTGCGTAACCGGATCATCCCAAAATATTAAGCTATCTATCCGTTCTTTCTCGTGCTTTAAAACAGACGGATTCCCCTCGAGCAACGTATCTAGCCGTGCCCACTTGGCAGAATCAGACTTAGACCTCCACTCTGTTGGGTGATATGCAATAAGCTTTGACCAGTGGTTTCTAAACTCTACATTCTTAAGCGCAATTGGAAAATCTTCGGGAGTGACTTTTTGATCCTTATTACCAAACTTATCCAAATCCTTATATAAGGCTTGAAAAAAATCCGGCATATCTCCGGGATCCAGAAAACCATCGGAATTTGAATTCGACTCCTTAACAACACGAAAACCTAGTTTTTCCCAATCGTGTTGACTGAGGAGCTTTGCGCCTTCTTTTTTGAGCAAGCCGGTTTTGCTTTCTGCGTTATCAATTATAGTTATTTCATACCATTCTTCAGTGTCCTTATATAGAACGGCCTTTCCAAGCTCTACAAAGCTTTCATTAGAAATCGTCACCACTCCGGTTTGCGGTGGCTTGCTTCTTAAGTTCGTATTCGCTGGCAAATGTAGGTATTGTTTCCCCTGTTTCACATTTGCTTTATTTTTTAGAAAATCCTCAATTTTAGGATCAGCCGAGAAAATCTCCACGTGAACTTGATAACTTCTCGAAACTCCACCATCTGGACCTGCCAATGTTTCATTTAAACCAAGAAAACCAATTGTGTCGCCTGCCTTAATTGCCGTATCCATCGGCACAATCTTATCAAACTCAGTCGGAACCAAGCCTTGCAATTGAACATAAGGTTTTTCAACACAAGCCCAAAAAGTGGCGGGCACAGGAGTGGAGTGGCTTTTCAAACCGGTTGCAGCTCCGGAAGCACTCGGTACAAAGGAGCATTCCGCCATTTTGAAAAACTTAGAGCCAATCTTCAGGCTAAAAACTTTCCCGCTATCAAATTCTATTATGCTATTTGTACAAAGAACTAGGTCTGCGTTCTGTCCTAGACTATTTACCTGTCTAATTGCAGCCCCAGCTAAAGCACCGTGACTTTGCGTTGAGGGAGCCGCTCGCAAAGTAAGCCCCGTTCCGGAAACTACAGCTCTGACTTTGCCCTTCCAATAGTCTGGTTTCTTTCGCTCTGGTGCAGTTATTGCGCTCCAGCTCGGGCTTCCATCACCTCTTGGATAGGCGATGCCGTTTTGCTTATAGGCGAACCAAAAATCTTGCCCTGGAGTGCGCCCTCCAACAGTACCTTTAATCAGCTTACCCTTGGCGTGGACGTGATCAGAATGTTCTTCTAGTATTTCAATTTCAGTTCCAGCAGAAATTGAACCATATTCGACGCAGCCGCTTGCACCAAGAATATCGCTTCGCGCTTTAAACCCACTTGCGATCATTTTTATTTTTGGAGCACCTGGTTGCTCTGGGTCATCCGCATACCTGTCATATGGTAGCAGATGCATATACAGGCTATAAAATACGAGCTCATTCTCAGTGTTAGGCGTCACTTCCTTATTCGGAGGTGACTTATAGTCATGCCTAACAAGACAAAATGAATTTGAGTATTTCAATACTTCTGTAGAATTTGATGCCTCAAATGCAGTCGCTAGATAATCTTCATTCAAACGGTAGGCTACGACGACACCGTCTCCAATACAACGAATAGGCTCGTCTCGCATACATTGCGGGGCAATCCTATGTGATATATGAATTCCGCCATGCCAAAAACCATGATTACCTAATAAAAAATTTCCCGAAGTCTCACCCTTAAGGGCCTTAAAAACCTCTTCAGAATCTTTGAACTGTGTTCCATCAGCCTTTCTAAATGGAAATTGAAAATTCATTATAGGAGCAGCGGCTGGCGCAGTCGGCGCTGTGGGAGTCGGCGCAGGGGTAGACGCAGGTTGGGAACCTGTCTTAAAAATCTCCTTAACTCGTAAGAACTTTATCGGCATTCGCCAATAATTTGAACCGTTCCCAAATTTAGCGGAAGCAGGACCAGTAGAATTTTGTGAACCGAAAAAGTTTCCACTTCTGTTTTCGACATCGATATCTTCGACAAATCCCGTATGGGTTGGCCAAAGCGCGATGTCCCCTGGCAACACATCTTTCCACTCAATAACATCGTAATTGTCGACGTTCGTTTTGAGCAAAGCAGTATTATTGTACGGAACGTTATAGCCAGCCGCCTTTAGCATTTCCCACACTAAAGTTGAGCAATCAATCTCTTTTTTGCCGTCGCCATCAGTATCTTTTCCCTTGCCGCCACCATAAACATAATCGCCTTTGGTATAGAGCGGTCGCTGCTCAAGAACTCCAGTAGTCATCAGTTAGCTTCCTGCTTCAAGCAATTTGAGGATTCAGTTTTTACATTCTTGGCAATCAATCTCGCTGCATTTTCCTTGGATAACTCAAAACCTTGAGCAGCCGCAGCTTGGAAACACGCCAGTGCACGATTGATGTTTTTAGTACCGAGGGTCCCCCTTTCATATGAGAGTCCCAATTGATTCAACGCTTCCATAGAGCCCAGTTTTGAACCTGCCTCAAGGGCGTTCAAAGACTTTTGGGGATCTGCGCAGGGACGGACTTGGTCATAACGGCCTTCGTCGCAATAGAAGTTCGCTAGTGCCAGATTTGCTGCTCCAGAAGTGCTGGCCGCGCTGAGCAAAAGCTCAAGAATCCTTGCGTCATCCAAGCGCGGCGCTTGACCTGATAGGCTCAGCAAGACTGCCTGATACCCCGCTTCTATGGAGCCCTTATCTGCGCCGTTCATATAGCTATCAAGTGCAGAAATATAAAGCTGACTTGATGCTGGAAACTCTGCTTCCATCGCCAAATCAGCATAGTTTTTCCCTCTCATCAAGCTGCGCTCCCCAGGAGGGAGACTTGATGCATCAACCTGAGAGTCCAACACGGTTTCTAGCGACCAGTTTTCAAGGCTACTCAAAGACCAGCAATCGGCTTTTTGGAATGTAAGGATTTTCAGCAACTCTCCTGCCCGATCACGTACGAAGATCTTATTCGGAGGTTGAACCTTTACCTCCAAACTCGACATTTCGACTACTTCGGGAGAGACCGCGCTCAGCTCGCCCCCCCCTAGTACCTCAATTTCTCGCTCAACCACTTTAGGTTGACTACCCTCGGCAACAACCTCCAAAAAGTGGATATGAGAAGCGGTAAACGCGCGTTGCACCTCTGGCTTCGCCAAAAACTCTTTCACAAAACCATGAAAATTATCAGAAGGGCACTGAATGGCGAATACGTCTGAACTCAGGCCCAATACCAGCAACACGATCCAGCTCAAGCCGAATTTCCCGGCGTTCTTTTTAATTTTCATAACTAACTCATCACTCAGAAAACACAAAAAAAGCCTTCGGCTTAACCTTCTCAGGCGGCGCATTCAACAACGCCTGATCCATCAAACTCCCCGCCTTATCCTTATCCGCCGCCCCCGGCAGCACCGGCGGTTTGATCCCGATCCCGGTGCCACTCCCCGCCGACCCGCCAGCATTAATCTTCACCACCGGCCCAACCACCGTCACACCACCGCCATCGAGCTTGATGAAACTGCCGCCGCCGAGAATCGTCAGCTCAGTCCCCGCCTCAATGACAATCTTGTCCCCAGCCTTGATGTGAATCTCTTTCCCGACACTGGTCAGTTGCGCCGTCCCGAGCTTCACATGCTGGCTCTCACCAATAGTGAGGTGGTCATACATCCGCGCTTCAATCTTGCGGTCGCTGATGGTGGTGCGGTGCTCTTCAGCCTTGAGTTCGGTGTAGGTGTTCTTCACCACCGTGTCGTGACGTTCATTGCCGACCCGAATCTTCTGGTCGTGTTCGACGTTTTCATCCCAGTCGCGCTGGGCGTGGATGAAGATTTGTTCGGCGCCTTTTTTGTCTTCGATGCGCAGTTCGTTATAACCACCGCCGCCCGGGGAGCTGAGGGTTTTGAAGACGCTGCGGGTTTTGTTCGCCGGCAAGGCGTACGGCACCGGGTTTTCCTTGTGGTACAGGCAGCCGGTGACGAGGGGCTGGTCGGGGTCGCCTTCGAGGAAGGTGACGAGGACTTCCATGCCGATGCGCGGGATGCTGATGGCGCCGTAGCGGTCGCCGGCCCAGGAGCTGGAGACGCGC
>Ga0157373_10004030_pt1 | contig 11071 bp, 5 predicted proteins | sample C65metaG_FD_113460 | JGI IMG/M metagenome (GOLD analysis project Ga0157373, IMG submission 113460) | Corn rhizosphere microbial communities from Kellogg Biological Station, Michigan, USA - C6-5 metaG | ecosystem: Host-associated > Plants > Roots > Rhizosphere > Soil | place: USA: Michigan...
ATGGTCAAGAAGAACTGGTTCAACGGCCTGAAAATGCCGTCCATCGTAGTGAAACAACTCGACGGTACAGTCGAGGTGGTTCGTGAGTTCGGTTACAACGACTACATGTCCAGCCTTTCGTAAGCTGGCAGAGAAGGAGAGAGAGAAAAATTGAAGAAGAACGTGCTTATCATTGGTGCAGGAGGTGTCGCCAAGGTGGTGGCCCACAAGTGCGCGCAGCACAACGATGAACTCGGTCGTATTGCTATCGCGTCGCGCAACATCTCCAAGTGCCAGGCCATCATCGACAGCGTCAAGGCCAAGGGCAGCCTCAAAGTGCCCGCCGACATCCAGGCCTTCTCGCTGAACGCCCTGGATGTCGAAGCGACCAAGGCGCTGATCCGCGAAACCGGATCGCAGATCGTCATCAACGTCGGTTCCGCGTTCCTCAACATGTCGGTGCTGCGCGCCTGCATCGATACCGGCGTGGCCTATCTGGACACCGCCATTCACGAAGAACCGGGCAAAGTCTGCGAGACGCCGCCCTGGTATGGCAACTACGAGTGGAACCACCTCGAAGAGTGCAAAGAGAAGAACATTACCGCCATTCTCGGCGTGGGCTTCGACCCGGGTGTGGTCAACGCCTATGCAGCACTGGCGCAACAACAGTATTTCGACCGCATTGACTCGATCGACATTCTCGACGTCAACGCCGGTTCCCATGGCAAGTATTTCGCCACCAATTTCGACCCGGAAATCAACTTCCGCGAATTCACCGGACAAGTGTGGAGCTGGCAGAACAGTCAGTGGACCAGCAACACGATGTTCGAAGTCAAACGCACCGACGACCTGCCGGTCGTCGGCGCGCAGAACCTGTACCTGACCGGCCACGATGAAGTGCACTCGCTGTCGAAGAACCTCGACGTGCCCAACGTGCGTTTCTGGATGAGCTTCGGCGAACACTACATCAATGTGTTCACCGTACTCAGGAACCTTGGCCTGCTCTCCGAGCAACCGGTCAAGACCGCCGAAGGCCTGGAAGTCGTGCCGCTGAAAGTGGTCAAGGCCGTGCTGCCTGATCCGAGCTCGCTGGCGCCTGGCTACACCGGCAAGACCTGCATCGGCGATCTGGTCAAGGGCACCAAGGATGGCCAGCCGCGCGAAGTGTTCATCTACAACGTGGCTGATCATGAAGACGCTTACGCGGAAACTGACAGCCAGGGCATTTCCTATACCGCAGGCGTGCCGCCCGTGGCCGCAGCCTTGCTGGTCGCCCGTGGCGAGTGGGACGTGCAGCGCATGGCCAACGTCGAGGAGCTTGCGGCTGAGCCGTTCCTCAAGGCGCTGGATGTGATGGGTCTGCCGACCCGCATCAAGGACGAGAATGGAGACCGTCCGTGGAGCTGAAACGCTTGAGGCTCGCAACGTACAGTTGAACCGAGTTTCCCGCTCCATACGCAAAAACGCCGCTCATTGAGCGGCGTTTTTGTTTGTGCGTAAGGGCTTATCACTTTGGACGGCAGTGGGAATGCAACATCCCCGCCCGTCACCCACATGCAAACCCAGCCCGTCGAACCGGCACTAACCCGTGGTTGCGCGGTCAGTAAATGGCGCCTGGAGCGACGAGGATCGTCTCTGATAGCGGCACATCAGGCTGCGTTTAGTGTTTTCTCCAAAGCCTTAGGGCAAAAAAAACCAGCGATGGATTGCGTCTTGGACCGACTATTTCTTTTGCGGGCGACACTCTATGGGTTTGCTTCTCGATCCGCGTCAAGACATTGATGCCGCTTTATTAAGCTATCGCCGGGTGTTCTGGTCGCTGGCGCTGTTCAGTGGGGTGATCAACCTGCTGGTGCTGGTACCGTCGCTCTACATGATGCAGGTGTACGACCGGGTCCTCACCAGCCGCAACGAAACCACCTTGTTCATGCTCACCTTGATCGCCCTGGGACTGTTCATGTTCAGCGCCCTGATCGAGTGGGTACGCGGTGAGGTGATGATTCGCATGAGCGCGGGGCTGGACGATGCCTTGGGCGAGCGGATTTTCGACGCCGCCTTCGCCCGCAGCCTGCGCGAGCACAACGCCAACCCGGCGCAGGTGCTCACCGATCTGGCGACGCTGCGGCAGTTGATCACTGGCCAGGGCCTGATCGCCTTGCTCGATGCGCCGTGGTTGCCCATCTTCCTGCTGGTGGCGTTCATCTTTCATCCCTGGTTCGGCGTGCTGACGCTGGTTCTGGCCCTGGTGCTGATCGGTCTGGCGCTGTGGGGCGAGTTGGCGACTCGCACGCGTTTGGGCGAAGCCAATCGCCTGGGCGTGCAGTCGTCGATCTATGTAAACAGCACGTTGCACAATGCCGAAGTCATCCAGGCCCTGGGCATGCTCGGGCCGTTGCGCCAGCGTTGGAGCCTGCTGCAGCAACGCATCATTGCTGCCCAGGCCCATGCCAGCGACCGCGGCGCGCGTATCACTTCGATGACCCGTTTCGTGCGCATCTCCGGACAGTCTCTGGCCCTGGGCCTGGGGGCGTTGCTGGTGCTTGAAGGCCAATTGTCGGCGGGCATGATGATTGCGATGTCACTGCTGCTGGGGCGTGCCCTGGCGCCCGTGGAAATCGCCATTGGCTCGTGGAAGCAATTCAACGCCGGCCGCCAGAGCTACCAGCGCCTGAGCCAACTGCTGGCCGAGCATCCGCGCGAGCGTCTGCGCATGCCTTTGCCACCGCCCACCGGTGCAGTGCGTTTGGAGCAGTTGTATGTCGGCCCGCCCGGCGCCTCGCAACCGATCCTGCGCGGCATCCATTTCAGCTTGGCCAAAGGTGACGTGCTCGCTGTCGTCGGCCCCAGCGCCAGTGGTAAATCAACATTGGCCAGGGCGATGGTCGGGGTATGGCCAGCCTTGGGCGGGTCGGTGCGCCTGGACGACGCCGAGATCAGTCAATGGTCCCACGACGCCCTGGGCCCGCACCTTGGATACCTGCCGCAGGACATCGAACTGTTCGACGGCAGTGTGGCCGACAACATTGCCCGCTTCGGCGAGCAGGACGCCGACAAGATCATCGCCGCCGGGCGTCACGCCGGCATTCACGAGATGATCCTGAGGTTCCCCAAGGGTTACGACACACCTCTGGGCCCCGGCGGGCTTGGCTTGTCCGGTGGACAAAAGCAACGCCTCGGCCTGGCTCGTGCACTCTATGGGCGCCCGTCGCTGATTGTGCTCGATGAGCCCAACTCAAACCTCGATGAAGCCGGAGAGCAGGCGCTGGTGCAGGCCATCAGTGCGATCAAGGCTGCTGGCAGCACTGTGGTGCTGATTACCCACCGGCCTAATGTGCTGGCAGTGGTCGATTACATCCTGGTGCTCAAGGACGGCACTCAACAAGCATTCGGTTCACGAGACCAGGTGCTCAAGGCATTGATGACGGGGCCAAGACCGGCCGCGGTCAAGGAGACTGGCGAAGATGCATGATCTGACCCCTGAGCAGGGGCTGAGCGTGCGCGGCGCCACAACATTGCCCTGCGCCAGTACCGACGCCGGGGGAGCGGCACGCTATGGTGTCGGTTTCCTGGTCCTGACGCTGGGCGGTTTCCTGCTCTGGGCCTGCCTGGCGCCGCTCGACCAGGGTGTCGTGGGCAGCGGCACCGTGGTGGTGGCGGGCGAACGCAAGGCTGTGCAGTCGTTGGTCGGTGGGGTGGTGGAAAAACTGCTGGTCAGCGATGGCGACCGCGTCAGCCAGGGGCAGTTGCTGGTGCAGCTCAATACGGTGCAGGCGCAGTCGCAGCGGGACGTGACCCTGGGCAAGTTGCTCAACGATCGCAGCGTCGAAGCGCGGTTGATTGCCGAGCGCCTGGGCTCAGCCGAGATCCAATGGCCCGCTGAACTGCTGGAACATGCCGATGAGCCGCGGGTCAAGGCCGCCATGGCCTTGCAGAGCCAGTTGTTTCTGACTCGCCGCGCAGAGCTGGGCAGCCGCTTGCAGATCATCGAACACGAAGCCGCGGCGTTGCAGCAGCAATTGCGCGGCTACGAAGGCGTCAAGCGCAACTACGACGCGCAGATGCGCTTCCAGCAGCAGGAGCTGGAAGGCCTGCGTGATTTGGCCCGTGAAGGCTACGTTCCGCGCAATAAACTTTTCGAGGCCGAGCGCAACGCAGCCCAATTGGCCGGGCAGATTGCCTCCGGGGTGGGCGATGTCGGCAGGACCCGCCAGGCGATCAACGAAAGCCGCCTCAAGGCCTTGCAGGCGCAGCAGGAATTTCGCCGCGATGCCGAAACCCAGCTCAGCGAGGTCTCTGCCGAGGCGGCGGGTTATGCCGATCAGATTCGTGCCTTGCAGTTTGAAGTCGACAACGGCGCGATCCGTGCGCCGGTTTCCGGGCAGGTCATGGACGTGAGCCTTCATACGGTCGGGGGCGTTGCGCAGGCCGGCCAAACCCTGATGCAGGTGGTGCCGCTGGATGCGCCGATGGCGATTACCGCGCGTTTCGAGCCGCTGATGGCCAATAAGTTACGTCCGGGTCTGCCGGTGCATGTGCATTTCACCGCGTTGCAACGGGTGGATACGCCGACGGTCACCGGCACGGTGACTACGGTGTCGGCGGACCAGTTGATCAATGAACAGACGCACCAGCCGTACTTTTCCGCCAAGGTCGAAATTCCCGCCGACACCGTCGCCTCGCTCCAGGCCGCCGGCCTGCTGGTGCGCCCCGGCATGCTCGCCGATGTCACGGTGGTGACGGGGGAACGCACCTTGATGAATTACCTGATGAAACCTTTGCGTGAACGCTTGCTTGCAGCCTTCAAAGAGGAATGAGCATGACCGACCGTTGTCGCTATCGCTCCCGTGCATTGCTGGGTTTGTATATCAGTTGGGCCGCGATCAATCCCGTATGGGCCGCCGAAAAAGGCCTGAGCCTGACCGCAGCGTACGACGCCTCGCGCGCCAATGACCCGACCGTGCAATCGGCGACCCATGCCTTTGATGCTTCGAAGCAGGAAGAGGCGATTGGCCGCGGCGGCCTCTATCCGCAAGTGTCGTTGACGTCACGCTACGGCTACGGCGGGCGTATCGATGGCGGCGACGACCGCAGCTACGTCAACAGTAACGATTACCAGGCAAACAACGTCACCCTGGCAGCGCAACAACCGCTCTATGACAAGGGGCGCTGGGCGGCGTATCAGGAGGGCAAGGCGCGAGGGCAGTTGGGTAACCAGCTATTCGACGTTGCCGGCCAGACCCTGTACGACCGGGTCGCCAAAGGCTACTTCGACGTCGCCCGGGCTGAAAACGAGATCAAGTTGATTGCCCAGCAAAAGGCTGCCATCAGTGGATTGGTGACGCAGAGCAAAAAGCTTTATCAGGGCGGCCAGGGGGCGATCACCGATATTGATGAGGCCCAGGCGCGGCTCGATCTCGTCGAAGCCCAGGAGACTGAAGCCCAGGCCCGCCGCGTGGCTGCGTTGCGGGCATTGTCCGGTCGCGCCAGCGTGCCCATCGATGACATCCAGCCGATGCGCGAAGAACTCGCCGCCGGTAGCCCGATCCCGCCGGAGCAGGATTTGCCGTACTGGACGGCGGTTGCCCGTGAAGCCAGCCCCGAGCTGGCAGCCCGGCTGGCAGCGGTGAAAGTCGCCGAGGCGCAAGCCGACAGTCAACGCGCCGGGCATTATCCGACCTTGTCGCTGACCACCCAGCTAACCCGCCGGGAAACCCGTCAGTACCAGGAACTCGATCCGCGCCAGGACAGTTATTACGTGGGGGTGCAACTGGATATTCCGTTGTATCGCGGCGGGGCGGTACGCGCCTCGGTGGCGAAGGCCGAAGCGCAATTGGCCGGAGCCCAGTCCGACTACGATGTGCAGCGTCAACAGTTAGCCGAGGACATCGAAGCCGATTATCTGGGCGTGGTGGCCGGGTTCACCAAGAGCAAGGCGATGCAGCGGGCGGTGGAGTCCAATCAGCGGGCCCTGACCTCGACGGAAAAAGGCTTTCAGGGTGGAGTGCGTTCCACGGTGGATATTCTTGATGCACAGCAACGGGTGTTCCAGGCCCGTCGAGACCTGCTCAACACCAAACTCGACATGCTGCAAAGCTATGTAAGCCTGCACACCCACACCGGCCAGATGAGCCGCGGCGTGCTGGAGCAGGTGCAAAGCCTGTTCTGAGCCGCAGGGTTGCGACCAGGTTCAAGATTGACGCCTATCGCCACGAAATCAACCATGGTCAGTCAGGTCGAATGCATATCCTGTGGGAGCGGGCTTGCTCGCGAAAGCGGCGGGTCAGCTTGTATCAGTGCTGAATGTGTCGCCGCCTTCGCGAGCAGGCTCACTCCCACATTTGATCGGCGGCTGTCCTCGATTTTTGTGGCACTGCAAATCCCTTGTGGGAGTGAGCCTGCTCGCGATAGCGGCGGTTCAGCTTGCAGCAATGCCGAATGTGCCGACGCCTTCGCGAGCAAGCCCGCTCCCACATTTGATCTGCGGCTGTCCTCGATTTTTGTGGCACTGCAAGTCCCCTGTGGGAGCGGGCTTGCTCGCGAAAGCGGTGGGTCAGCTTGCCGCAGTGCTGAATGTGCCGCCGTCATCGCGAGCAGGCTCGCTCCCACATTTGATCTGCGGCTGTCCTCGATTTTTGTGGCACTGCAAATCCCTTGTGGGAGCGGGCTTGCTCGCGATAGCGGTGGTTCAGCTTGCAGCAATGCTGAATGTGACGCCGTCATCTCGAGCAGGCTCGCTCCCGCACGTCAGGCTGTGAAATCACTGGCATGCAGCTCCTTGACGCCCACCAGTTCAAACTCGAACTCGGGGGTGGCGTCGGCGTTGACACTGCCGTAGAGAATGCCATCGGCAAAGCGCAGTTGGCCGGTGGCGTTGGCAGGGTCGAAGGCGTTGCTGCCGATGAAGGTGAAGGCGTCGATATTGGCGGTCAGCGGGTTGGCGTCCAGGCCGGTAAAGTCCAGATGATCGCCCTCGGTGGTCTTGAAACCGCTGATCACATCGCGCAAAGCCCCGACGCCCATGTCCGACAGCGCACCAAACGCGTAGGTGTCCGCGCCAGTGCCGCCGGTGAGGTTGTCGGTGCCTGCACCGCCGATCAGCCGGTCATCGCCCGAACCACCCACCAGCGTATCGTTGCCCGCACCACCGTTCAGAACGTTCGCGGCGCTGTTGCCCGACAGACTGTCGGCGTAGGCGCTTCCCGTCAGGTTTTCGATAAATTTCAGAGTGTCGAGCCCGGAACCCACGGTATTTTGTTGCGCTGACGTCGAGAGGTTTACGGTAACCCCGGAGAGGGCGCGTTCAAAGGACACCGTGTCGTTGCCATCGCGCCCGTCCAGCACGTTGTTGCCGGCTCCGGCGAACAGCGTGTTGTCCAGCGCGTTGCCCGTGCCATTGGCGGCGCCAGTGCTATCGATATACAGACGCTCGACGTTGTTGGCGAGAGTATGGGCCGCCAGGCTGCTGTGCACGCTGTCGATCCCTCCAGACACTGCATTGCTGTTGGTCTCGATCACAATGTCGTCGGCGTTGTCGACATAGTAGGTGTCGTTGCCATCGCCACCACTCATGCTGTCGTCCCCTGCAGCACCATTGAGCACGTTATTGGCGGCATTGCCGGTGATGAAGTTGTGCCGCTCATTGCCGGTGCCGTTGATGTTCGACGCGCCGGTGAGCACCAGGTTCTCGAGATTGGCGCCCAGGGTCCAGCTGACCGAGGCCTGCACCGTATCGATCTGCGAGGTCGAGGTGTTGGTTTCCACCACGCGGTCGGACGCGTTATCGACCACATAGATGTCATTGCCATCGCCACCGGTCATGGTGTCGGCGCCCAGTTTGCCATCCAGTGTGTCGTTGCCCGAAGTGCCCACCAGGGTATCCGCTTGGTCGGTACCGGAAATCATGTTCTGAGCGTTGTCGAAAATATCCTGCACGCTGTTGTTGTCGTTAGGGTTGCCCTGGAAGCCAAGGTCACCGGCAATGTAGTCGGCCAGGCGCTGGCCGACGATCTCCGCGGATTCCTCGTGCAGGTGCCAGACGTCGTCGGGATACGCCTGCGGATCGACTTCGTGGCGCAAGGGCAGGTCGGTGTAGTCCACCGCCAGCTTGACATCGGCACGCTCGGCAGCGATGGCTTCCTGGGCGGCGCGGACATAGCCAACCCCCTCGACGATGGACGCAATCTTCTCCTCCGAATAACCACGGGTACGCGCCGCGTCCTGCTCGTAGTGACCGGTTTCCATCATGTACACGCTGAAGTTGCCGAACTGGGCATGCAGGTAATCAAACACCTTCAGGGTCGCGGCCTTGTAGGCCGCTGCTGCCGCTGCTTTGTCCGTGGCGCGGCCGATCTCCTGGGCGGCTTCCTCGCCCTGGCCCCAAATGATGCCCATGGTGACGTTATCGATGGATTGCAGTTCGGTGTGCTGGTCCCGCAGCAGCGTCACGGCGCGCAACAGCGCAGGCCCGGGTTGGTTGGTGTCGGTCAGCCACCAGCACAACTTGAGTTCCTCGGCGCTGAGAGTCGACAGGCCGGTGACCGTGCTGCCGCCCACCGCGATGTCGATGCCGTTGCCATCGGCATCGGTGAACTGGCTGCGCACATCATAGGTGGTGTAGCGGTCCAGGTCGTTGACCAGCATCGAGGTGCCGGACTGATTGTCGTCCTCTGTCATGCGTAGCAGGCGTGCATTGGATTGGCCGAGGACGGGCAGGTAGAGGATGTCCTGCTGGGCGCGCTCGCCGAACACGAAATCACTGGCGGTCAGGGTGTTGAGGTAGTTGCCGTTGAGGGCGATTTCGAAGCGATTGCCATCGGCATCGGTCTCGGCGGATTTGATGTAAGTCTTGTCGCCGGCCGCGTTGAGGGTGATGTACAACGTGCCGTTGCTGCCATCGCCGAGGCCGACAAAGCCAAGGCCCGAAACATCGATCTTGTCGACGCCCGCGGTGAAATCATAAATCGTGTCGGTGGCCGTGACACCGCCGGTGTCGTAGTCGCGGTAGCTGTCGAGTACGTTGGTGTAGCGGAAGGTGTCGGCACCGTCGCCGCCGTACAGCGAATCGCGTCCTGCTCCGCCATCGACGATGTCCGCGCCGGTGCCGGCCTTGATGGTGTCGTTGCCACCGAGGCCGAGGATCAGGTCTGCGCCCGCCGTGCCGTTGAGGCTTTCTGCGTTGTTGGTGCCGGTGATGGTGTTGGCGGGCGTATCGGCTACCGCCAGGGCGAAACTATCGCTGACCGAAGCACCGGCCGGGTCCGTGGCTTTGACCAGCACGTTGTAATTGCCGGACGCAGTGCTGGTCGGCGTGCCGGTGAAGGTCAGGTTGGTGGCATTGAAGCTCAGCCACGCGGGCAGGGCGCTGCCATCGGCCAGGGTCGCGGTGTAGCTGAGGCTGTCGTTATCCGGATCGGTAAAACTGGTGGCCGGCACCGCGTAGTTGAACGGGGTGTTTTCGGTCGCGTTCTGATCCAGCAACGCCGTTGCAACCACCGGCGCATGGTTGACCGTTGGCGACGTGGCAAAGACAAAGTTGGCGCTGGTCAGCGTGTTGACGTAGTTGCCGTTCAGTGTCACTTCGAAGCGGTTGCCATTGGCGTCGGGGGTCAGGGACTTGATGTAAGTCTTGGTGCCGGCACTGTTGAGCACCGCGTACACGGTGTTGTTCTTGCCATCCCCCAGGCCGGTGAATCCCATGGCCGAAAGGTCAATCTTGTCGGCGGTGATATCGAAATCGGTGATCACGTCGCTAAGATTGGCACCGCCGGTGTTGTAGTTGCGGTAACTGTCCAGGCGATTGGAGAACACAAACATATCCGCGCCAGTGCCGCCGGTGAGGGTGTCCATGCCGGCGCCGCCGTCGAGCTTGTCATCGCCCGCGCCGCCACTGAGGCTGTCGTTACCCGCCAGGCCGAGGAGGGTGTCTGGAGAATCGCTACCCAGCAGCGAGTCGCTGCCGCTGGTGCCGGTGATCACACGATTGAAGATGAAATTGCTGGCGGTCAGGGTGCTGGCCAGGTTGCCCGAGAGAATCAACTCGAAGCGATTGCCGCTGGCGTCGGCATCGTAGTCCTTGATGTAGGTGCGGTCGTTGCTGGCGCTGTAGCTGACCTGCAAGGTGCCGCCACGGCCATTGCCCAGGCCGGTGAAACCGAGGCCGGCGAGGTCGATCTTGTCCTGGGTGACGTCGAAGTCGGTGATGGTGTCATCGAAGCTTGCGGTTGCGTTGCGGTAACTGTCGGACTGAGCGACGAACCGGAACGTATCGGCACCGGTACCGCCGGTGAGTTTGTCGATGCCCGCGCCGCCCACCAGAATGTCGCCACCGGCACCGCCATTGATAGTGTCGTTGCCGGCAACGCCGTAGAAAATCTCGCTGGCGGCACTGCCCAGCAAGGTGTCGTTGCCAGCCGTACCTTGCACGGTGGTCATCGGCACCGTGGCGCTGACGTAGCTGCCGTCGCCATAGACCAGCGTGGCACCGTTGCTGGTGTGGCTGATGGTGTTGCCGATGATGGCGTTGCGATCAGTGCCGTCTTCATTGCGCTCCGCAACGCCGTAGGTCGACAGGTTGCTGCCAGTGATGATGTTGCCCTGGATCGTGTTATCGCTGCCGTTGAAGTACTTGCCGGACACGCCCAGGGTGTCGTTGTAGGACTGGATGATGATTTCCGGTACGGGGTTGCCCAGGGAGTTGTTGCTGAGCGTGTTGTCGATGATCTCGACGTGGTTGCTGCCGTAAATGCGGATCCCGGCGCTGGCGTTGTCGTGAATCTCGACGCCGCTGACGGTCACCTCACTGGACATTTTGATCAGCACCCCTTCGGCGCCGTTGCCGTACACCTCGCCACCGGTGATGGTGATGTTGCTGGGGGAGGGGATGTTCTCGCTGCCGCGCTGCACCACGATGCCATTGCCGCCATTGTTGTAGGCAACGTTGTTGGTGAGGGTGAAGTCGTGGGTACTGGTGACGACGTTGAAACCGTGGCGGTCGTTGTCGTAGGCGACGTTGTTTTCGAAGGTGCTATCGCTGAGGAAGTCAGCAACGAAGCCATCCAGGCCATTGCCGTGGGACACGCTGTTCTTGATGACC
>Ga0157373_10004031_pt1 | contig 11070 bp, 11 predicted proteins | sample C65metaG_FD_113460 | JGI IMG/M metagenome (GOLD analysis project Ga0157373, IMG submission 113460) | Corn rhizosphere microbial communities from Kellogg Biological Station, Michigan, USA - C6-5 metaG | ecosystem: Host-associated > Plants > Roots > Rhizosphere > Soil | place: USA: Michigan...
TCTGCTGCTGTTGGCCAATAGCTTTGCATCATTTCAAAAGTTCTTCTTCCGTACAATGCCGTGTCTGCATTATCGGTTTGCTGACCTGCGTACTCAAACATATCCTCATCAACATGAATCCAATCCATCTCACCGTTTGGTCCGCCAACAAAACCATCAACCGAAACATGCATGAATAAAACTAATCTTCTCATGGTTGTTGTATTTAGTGGTTAATAATTCTTATCGTTTATTGCTGCGAAATGTTATGTCGTACAAGAGTGCGACGCAAGGAACGATGCATAAGATACAAAAGCCGGGCTCCTAAAAGAATTTAATTATAACACACTAATGCTTATGCTGCCGCAAGCTTGTCTCACGACGAATTATTGTTGTTGATTCTTGTCGTAATTCAGCATCCACCTGATACCAAACTTGTCATCAAACACGCCGAATATTGCGCCCCAGAATTGTTGTTTCAGTGAATCAATAATTTTCCCACCTTCAGAAAGTTTTGAATAGAAGGTGTTGATCTCTTCTTCACTGCTGCAGTTAAGAGAGAGTGCAACATTGTTTCCATGTTGAAAACCGCCGGGCGCCACGCAATCGGTGGCCATTAATAATAATGTTCCGTTTTTCATGAGTGATGAGTGAAGGATCTGATTGCGCATTGTTTCAGGAAATTGATCAGCTATCGGAGAATCAGCAATTTTTTGCAGCATTAATTCTCCACCCAAACATTCTTTGTAAAAGTTCATTGCTTCAGTGCAGTTGCCGTTGAAGCCTACGTAAGCATTAATTTGTGTTGTCATATTTTTTGTTTTTAATTATTTGTTGTTATTATTTTTTGTTTATAATAAAATCCTACAACTCCCGAATTAAATTTTTTTGTTTTTAAAAGTTTAAGATCAATCATATGATCAATATTTTTAAAAAGAGGAACGCCTTTGCCTAATACAACCGGATTCACATTTATTCTGTATTCATCAATTAAATTCATCTGCATAAAACTATGTGTCAGTGACGGACTTCCGAATATCATCATGCTCTTTCCATCCTGTTGTTTTAACAGTGGAACTTTTTCGACAATATTTTCTTTTATTAACCTTGTGTTGTTCCATTCCGCTTTTTTCAATGTTTTTGAAAAAACTATTTTGTGAACATTTTCCACCCAACGCGCATGATGTAATTCAAGTTCATTGCTCAGCGGATTTGAAAGAACTGTCGGCCAGTAGGCTTCCATCATTTGATAGGTTGTTCTGCCGTATAAAGCTGTATCAATAGTTGACGCCAGGTCGATTGCATCTTTGAAAATTTCATCATCCATAATAATCCAATCCATTTCGCCATTTGGTCCTGCTACAAATCCATCCAGTGACACATGCATGAAAGAAATTACTTTTCGCATTTTATCTGTTCGCTACTGTTTGGAAAATATTTTTCAGTTGATGAATATGTCTTTGTGTATGATATACTACAAAGTGAACGATCTCCAGTTTTGTTATATCACCAAATACAACGTGATTAATGGTCTCAGAAAGATCAACAGTATTACTTAGTGTTTTCAACTGCCAAAAGGAATTATTCAATTTCTCAATTAATTCTTCCCTGTTGTATAAATCCTTGCCTGGTAAAATAAATTTTGGCGATTGAAGTTTTGTATCAAAATTTAAGAAGACATCCTTCAATCCCTGTATGCCTTCATCGATACTTCTCAAAGTTATTTTTCCCTTTGTGTTTAATGAGTTGACCATTGAATCAGTTGATTGCATAACATGATCCGCTACCTGTGCGGCACTCCAACCTTTTTCACACGGAATTATGTTAATTTCTTCTTCATTAAATGATGAGATAACATTAAGAAACGCTGATGTTGTTTCATCTAATTGATCTAATATTTCTTTCGCCTCGATTTTTTCTGTTGTCATAATTTTTTCTTTTGACAACACAAACCTACTGTTACAAAATAAAATTTACAGGGTGTAAATACGGCAATGTGAGGTGTTGATTGCGACAACTCTATTTTTTATCTTTACTCTCCTAAAAATTAAAACGATCGTATGAAACATGTTTCTATTCTTGTTCCGCGCGGACACACAAGCCTTGTTAATATCGCAGGAACACACCAGATACTTTCTGAAGTAAATACATTGCGTGTGGCAAGAGGAAACACACCTTTGTTCGCGATTTATTTTGTCGGTCTTTCAAAAGAAGCAACGCAACAAAACGGGTTATTTACGGTGAAGCCACACCAGTTAATGCAGGATGTAAAGAAGACTGATCTTATAATTATCCCTGCAATGCACGGCGATCAAAAGAAAGCGCTTGAAGTTAATAGTGCATTTCTTCCCTGGATAACTGATCAATATAAAAAAGGTGCAGAAGTTGTAAGCTTTTGCATCGGTGCTTTTTTTCTTGCAGCAACGGGATTGTTAAACGGAAAACAATGTGCAACGCATTGGAGTTTAGCAAATGAATTCAGAAGCATGTATCCTGATGTAAATCTTGTTGATGATAAAATAATGACTGCCGAAGATGGCTTGTACACAAGCGGCGGGGCATATTCTTATTTGAATCTTCTTTTGTATTTGATTGAAAAATATGCCGGGCGTGAAATTGCGATACTTATTTCGAAAGCATTTATGATTGATATAGATCGCAGCAGTCAATCGCCATTTATTATTTTCAAAGGACAAAAGGAACATGACGATGAACCGATAAAACAAGCGCAGGAATTTATTGAAAAAAATTTCCAGGAAAAGATGACAGTGGATCAACTTGCAACCATGCATGCATTAAGCAGAAGAAATCTTGAACGCAGATTTAAAAAAGCAACCGCTAATACGGTTGTGGAATACATACAACGCGTGAAAGTTGAAGTGGCGAAAAAAGATCTTGAGAGCAGCAGAAAAAATATCAATGAAGTAATGTATGATGTTGGTTATTCAGATGTGAAAGCATTCAGAACAATATTTAAAAAGATAACGGGTCTTGCACCTGTTGAATACAGGAATAAATATAATAAGGAAGCGGTGATGGCGTGAGGGATTTTAAAAAATTGTAGTCCCGACAAGAATCGAACTTGTATCTAAAGTTTAGGAAACTTCTATTCTATCCATTGAACTACGGGACCAATATCATTCTTATGCTTCCTCGCAAAAATAATATATCTCTTATTATTTTCTTAGCTAAGTTTTTGTATGCTTAATCGTTAATTTCGATGCTCTAAAATTGTTATATGAAAAAATTACTCGTTGCAACCTTTGCTCTTTTCTTTGCATTACAACATGTTTATGCGCAGGATCGTCCTCATTTTAATCATACAACTATTTATGTTGTTGATATGAATAAAAGCGCCGAGTTTTATGAGAAAGTAATGATGTTTGAAAGAATACCTGAACCTTTTCATGACAACAGGCACATCTGGGAAAAAATCGGCGAGCATAATGAATTGCATATTGTGCAGGGAGCGAAAGAAGTTTCTCCTCATGACATCAATATCCATCTCGCATTCACCGTTCCTTCAGTGGAAGAATTTGCAAAACATCTTGATGCAATGAATGTGAAATACGGAAACTGGAATCAAACTTCGAAAGAACCACAGCTTCGTCCTGATAGTATTAAACAAATTTATTTTCAGGATCCTGATGGTTATTGGATTGAAGTGAATGATGATAAATTTTAGTAAGTGAATGTTGATGATAAAAGTTCCGAACGTACAAGTGAGTGACACAACAGGCGATCCCATAAGCACTAAAGCCGGCCTCATAAAAATTTTCAAAGCAAAAAAACCACGCCATTGTTACCGACGTGGTTTTTTTGTTGTATGCGTTTAATCAATTAAGGTTTCTTATTTGTTGCCGGATTTGTTTTTTGAGGAGTGGTCGTGCCGGTTTTTGAAGCGTCGGGATCGGGACCGAGCATTACCAATTCACGCGGAAGCGATTGAAGCTTTAGCTCTTTTGCAACAGAAATAAACAGGTTATCTACAACAGTTGAACCTTGCTCGAATGCGCCGGGTTTAATAATGAGCCCATATTTTTTTGTGTCAAGAATTTTTTTGTATGCATTGACTACTTGTTGATAAAGCGGTTGCGCTAACTGACCTCTTTTTTGTTCCGTATTATACTGAGAAATTTGTTGCCAGTTCATAAGATATATTGCAACCTGCTGCCGTTGCTTTGCGGTGGAATCCCACATTGCTTTTGGTTTTTTTCCTGTTGCAGCATCGAGTGAATCTGCTTTATAAGTGCTGTCCAACGTTTTATATTGAGTAACAAATTTGTCGTACTGCGGACCGATGCTGTCCCTTTCATATATCTGCAACAAACTATCTACTTTGGAATATTCCGGCATGGCTCTTACCATTACATCAATATCAAATACGCCAACTTTTACTTGCTGTGCATGTGTCTTTTCAACTGTAAACAAAACAGCAGGGACAATAAATAACGAAAGAAGTTTTTTCATTTTTGTTTTGTTGAAATTATTGTGTCAATAAATTTTAAAAAGAACATTTTGCAAAAAAACCACGCCAATTACGGCGTGGTTCGTGAATTTAATATTTCTTTTACTAAGGTTTTTTAGGAGTGATCCCCCCGGAATTCGTTTTAGGAGTATTACCTGTACTCCCTTGCGGCGCATCGGGATCATTACCAAACTGCAACAGTTCCTGGGGAAGTGATGTAAGTTTTAGTTCCTTCGCAACGGGAATAAACAAATTATCTACAGCGCTACCACCCAATTCAATTGTTTGGGGCTTAAGAATCAAATTGTATTTTTTTGCGTCAAGTACCTTTTTGTATGCATTAACAACTTGTTCATACAATGGTTGTGCTAACTGAGAACGTTTATTCTCTTCTTTTTGCTGCGCTATCTGTTGCCAGTATGTAATGTTCATTGCCATTTTCTGGCGCTCATTTGTTGTATAATCTAAAAGCGCTTTAGATTTTTTTCCCTGTGCAACCAAAGCCGAGTCTGTTTTATAAGTGCTATCCAAACGCTGATATTCTGACATGTAAACATCATACTCTGCACTGAGTGAATCGCGATCGTATAATTGAACAAGACTATCAACCGCACGATAGCCGGGTAATACCTGCACCATCACATCAATATCAAACACACCGATCTTTAACTGTTGTGCATGCACCTTTTCACCACCAAACAATACAGCAGTTAAAACCAGCAGGGAAAAGAAAACTTTTTTCATTTTGTTTTGTTGAAAATTATTAATTGATTTTTTAATGAACATTTTATTTAATACCTAATTCGCGAAGCACGTCATCGCTCTTATCCAATTTTGGGTCGGCAAAGATAACGGTAATTCCTTCACTTTTATCAAGGATAAAATCATAGCCTCGAGCCACAGCGATTTTTTGTACAGCATTGTAAACTCTGTCCTGCAAAGGCTTTACAAGCTTCTCCCTTTCTTTAAAAAGATCTCCCTGGTAACCGAAACGTTTTTTCTGCAGATCGCGCAATTCTTTTTCTTTGTTATACAATTCATCTTCGCGTTTCTTTTTAAGATCATCGCTCAGCATATATTGTTCGGCATCATAATCTTTATACATTTTATCAAGTTCCGCTTGTTTATCATCAATTTCTTTTTGCCATTGATCACTCACTGTCTGTAATTTCTTGTCGGCATCAACATATTCAGGCATCTTGCCTAAAATATATTTTGTGTCAATGATGGCATAACGTTGTGCAAATGCTCCAAGAGAAAAAAGAATAGATGATACAGCAACGAGCAAAAACTTTTTCATATTAATCTTGTTTTTTAATGAAATTAAGGTAGTGCTTTTTAAGATTCATTAATCAGGCTCAAATCCTAACATAAATGTAAATCTTGAAACATCTTTGAGTGTTGAGTTTGGTCCGTACCTGTCTAACCCTATTCCATAATCAAATCCAAGCAATCCGAACATCGGAAGGAAGAAACGCATACCAACCCCCACTGATCTTCTTAACTGGAATGGATTATAATCTTTAAAAGAATACCAGCCGTTTGCAGCCTCAAAGAAAGTTAAACCATAAATGGTGCTGCTTGCTGCAGTACTGAACGGATAACGCAATTCGAGTGTATATTTATTGAAGATGGTAAAGTATTGCGATGCACCCTGCTGATCAGGATTTACTCTTGGATCAGATGTTTGATAAACAGGATAACCTCTGTGTGCAATGATATCATACCCTAATAATGCATAACTGTTGCTTATACCTGCATCACCCACCTGAAAACGTTCAAAAGGAGATATCTGAAGATCTGAATTATAACGACCGAGGAATCCATATTTAGCAGCAAGCTTTAATACGAATTGTTTGTTTTTATCTTCTCCTTTCGGACGACCAATAGGAACATACCATTCACCCGTGAAACGCCATTTGTGATATTCTATCCATTCATACGGATTTTCTGCATGAACAAGACTCGGATCAATTGATGAATATGGCGGAGTTAAAGCAAGGCTTAACTGGAAATTAGAACCTCTCGATGGAAATGTTGGCTGATCAAGCGAATAACGACTTAATGTAACTTTTAAATTAAGATTGTTTGAATGACCATTGTTATAACCCGGAAGATTTACCTGGTCGATGTAATAGTTACGCAAAGTATATAATGCATAATTCAAACTTAAACCCAAAGAAAAATAATCATCCGGCCACTTTAATTGCTTTTGTAATCCAACAGAAAAACCTGTTGTTTTAAAATATGAAGTATCAGCGGCTGTTTTTACATAAGTGCCGGTATAAGGATCATAAGCGTTTGCAAACTTTGTATCAAACACACTTAATGATAATGCGTTTTGTTTTTTCCCTCCCAACCAAGGCTCCGTGAAAGATATATTGTAAGAACGGTAAGCGCGTCCATTACTTTGAAAACGTATGCTCAGTTTTTGTCCGTCACCTACAGGGAGCGGATCCCAGGCTTCCTTGTGAAAAATATTTTTTACAGAAAAATTATTGAATGTAACACCAAGCGTTCCCGTTAAGCCTATACCACCGCCAAAGCCCGCACTTAACTCAAGTTGGTCACTGGATTTTTCAACAACCTCCCATGTTATATCAACAGTTCCGTCATCAGGATTTGGTACGATGTTAGGATTGATTTTTTCCTGGTCAAAAAATCCAAGATTCGCTATCTGCCGCTGAGACCGGATAACATCGGTCCTGCTGAATTTCTCGCCGGGCATTGTTCGCAATTCACGACGGATAACATATTCTTTTGTTCTTTCATTACCGCTGATGCGAACATTTTTCCATGTGGCTTGCGGTCCTTCTGATATTCTTATTTCAAAATCGATTGTATCATTATACACTGCAGTTTCTACAGGATCAACTTTGAAAAAAAGATAACCATCATCCATGTATAAACCACTAATATCACCTCCTTCGGGAGTAAGTGTTTTTCCAAGCTTCCTGTTAAGAAGATCTATATTATAAATATCGCCTTTGTTGATTCCAAGAAAAGCGGTAAGCAAAGAATCGGGATATTTTGTGTTGCCCTTCCATGTGATATTCCCGAAATAATATTTTTTGCCTTCACTAATTTTTAAATCAATATTAATATTGCCTTTAGAGTTATTATATAAAGTATCTTTTACGATTTCCGCATCACGATAGCCAAGAGAGTTATAATAGTTGAGTACTTTCTCTTTATCTTCTTCATATTTTTTATCATTGAATTTTGCTGAAGAAAATAATTTTAAACGGATATAAGGATCTAAAACGTGCTTTGTTTTTGTAAAAGAAAGAAATCCTTTATCTCTTAAATATTCACTGAAAGTATAACGCGAAGGATTTGCAAAACCACCCGTATCATTTGTAGGGAACAACGTTATTCGGGTCATTTCTTTGGTTCCCTTCATTTGTTTCTTCAGCTTCAATTCATCAATTGTGTTGTCAACAAAATTTATTTGATTGATCTTAACCTTGCCTCCTTTATCGATATAAAAAACAAGCGTAACAGAATTTTCCAAACCCGTATCACTTTTTGAATCAATATGCGTTTTTACATTTCTGAAACCTTTGTCGAAATAATATTTATCAATCGCTTCAAGAGCTGTTCGTTTCATGTTTTCTGTTACAACTCTTCCTTTAATCAAGCCGCTTTTTGGAGTAAGATCATCTGCTTCACTTTTACCAATGCCTTTAAATGTGAAGTTTGAAAGTCTTGGTCTTTCCGTAACGTTTATTTCAAGATAGATGTTTGTGCCTTCAAGTTTCGTAATGTAAATAGTAACATCACTAAAATAATTTTGTGCCCAGAGTTTGTTGATGGCTTTTGAAAAATTATCAGCGCCGGGAAGCGTTATTTCATCACCAATGCTAAGACCTGAAACAGAAATAAGGAGTGATTGATCAAAATATTTATTCCCGGTAACATTAATGCCCGCAAGCTTATATTTCTGCGGAGTCTTTTGATTAAAGATGTTGAGCAATGTAGGATTAAGGGAAGTAACCGAAGTATCAATTGGATTTATTGTTGTATCAGAGTTAGTAGGATTATTTGGAACCTGTGCATTTGCAATAATTCCCCGTAAGCCGAAAATAAAAAGCAAAAATAGAATTTTGTAAAAGCGCTGCATTCGGTTTATTATTTAGGAGCATCTGTAGTTTTTTTGGTTATGTTTCTACAGCCACTTCAATTAAGTTGGGCAAATTAAAGGGATTAATCAGAATTGCGTAAAATCTGTTTCAAAACTGTTTGTTAAAACAAACGGAGGTTTATTAATGTGTAACGGGTTCATGTTTTAGTTGGTCGCTTGTTTTACCAAATCTTCTTTCGCGATGCTGATAATCAATAATCGCTTCATAAAAATTTTCTTTTCTGAAGTCTGGCCAGCGTACATTGGTAAAATATAATTCTGCATAAGCAAGCTGATACAATAAAAAATTGCTGATGCGGTATTCACCACTTGTTCTAATCATCAATTCAGGATCAGGAAATTCGCTTGTTGTAAGATAAGCCTGCAGCGTATCCTGTGTAATTAAAGCTGGATCAATTTTCCCTGCTTTCACATCAAAAGCAATATTTTTCACGGCATTCATCAACTCCCAGCGACTGCTGTAACTAAGCGCCATAATAAGATTTAAGCCAGTGTTATCCTTTGTTTCTGCAAGCACTTCAAGCAATTGGTTTCTCGCATTTTCAGGTAACATTTTTATGTCACCGATAACATGAAGCCTGATGTTATTTTTTTTAAGATCGGGAGTTTCTTTCTTAATTGTATCCACCAAAAGTTCCATCAAACCAATCACTTCATATTCCGGCCTGTCCCAATTTTCGGTACTGAATGCATAAAGAGTTAAATATTCAATGCCCAGTTCTGCCGCACCTTCCACAATATTTCGCACGCTCTCTACTCCATGAAAATGACCGTACAATCTGTCGTATCCTTTTTCTTTAGCCCAACGGCCATTACCATCCATAATAATGGCAACATGTTTGGGCAGTCGGGTCTTGTCTATTTGTTCCGGCAAATCAGGCATATAAAAAAATTAGTCTGCAAATTTAATAAATAGAGCGGCTTTAATTTTCGTTACTTCAATTTTAAGATTCAAGTGGCAAAGTTAAGTGTATAAAATGAGGTATGAGGCGTAAGGTGTAAGGCGTAGGGTATAAGAATAACCTTACGCCTTATACCCTCCACCTTCAACCTTTTAACGGGATAAAACAAGTCCCGCCTTTTTGGCGGGACTTGTTAATTAATTCGGATAGTTATGATGGTTAGCTTATCTCCTTTTGCTTTCATCAGCATGGTGATGTTGTATGATTTGGAATCGCCTATAAGTTTACCGGCAATATACATGGTGCCATTGCTTTCGCGTTGTGAAATATTTTCAAACCCTTTGATGTTATTTTCTTCAAAAAAATTTCTTACAGTAATCCCGGCCTGTGTTTTACCAACATTCTTTATTTCATCTTTTGCAGGAAGCTTAAGGTCGATGAAGTTGTCGAAGTAGTTGCTGAATTGCTGAGCATTGCCCGCCTTAAGCGCACTTACAATGCTGTCCGCATCACTCGCAACTGAATAAGCAGTCAATCCAACCATCACACAAACCATTAGTAACAACTTTTTCATAATAAAATTATTTTCGCGCATCTAATGGCTAAAAGTATGCCAATCTCTTAGTTTTGAATGCAAAGTAAAGTTATTGTGTTCTCTTGAAAACGCAAATTAATGTAGCTTTATCGCATGAAAAATAAAAAAGCAATTTTAATTATAATGGATGGCTGGGGATTGGGCAAAGTGAAACATGCCGATGCTATTCAAAACGCCAATGTTCCTTTTGTAACTTCTTTATATAAAAAATATCCGAACACCACACTTACAACTTGCGGCGAAGCTGTTGGTTTGCCAGAAGGGCAGATGGGTAACAGTGAAGTCGGTCATTTGAATCTCGGTGCGGGACGTATCGTGTACCAGGAATTGCAACGCATTAATGTTGCGGTAAAAGATGGTTCATTTCAAAAAAATGAGTATCTGCTTCAATCAATAAGATATGCAAAAGAAAATAAAAAAGATCTGCATCTGTTGGGTTTGGTAAGTGATGGCGGCGTGCACAGTCACATCAATCATTTGAAAGCGATCATTGATGTTTGCTATAAAGAAAATTTAAGCAATGTATATGTGCATGCATTTACTGATGGTCGCGATACGGATCCTAAAAGCGGGCTTGGGTTTATCACAGAACTTCAGCAACACTTAAATCAAAGGGTTGGAAAGATCGCGACAATAAGTGGCCGTTACTATGCTATGGACAGAGATAAAAGATGGGAAAGAGTAAAACTTGCTTACGATGCATTGGTAAACGGTGAAGGCAATAAATCAACAGATGCAATTGCAGCCGTTGAAGAATCTTATGTAAAAGACGTAACGGATGAATTCATAAAACCCGCAGTGATTATTGCAGAAGATCAAAAACCTTTGGCAACAATTAAAGACGGCGATACAGTTATTTGTTTTAATTTCCGCACAGACCGTTGCCGCGAGATAACTACTGTACTTACTCAAACAGATATGCCTGATCATGGGATGCATAAACTCAATTTGTATTATACCACGATGACTGAATATGATAAAA
>Ga0157373_10004032_pt1 | contig 11070 bp, 10 predicted proteins | sample C65metaG_FD_113460 | JGI IMG/M metagenome (GOLD analysis project Ga0157373, IMG submission 113460) | Corn rhizosphere microbial communities from Kellogg Biological Station, Michigan, USA - C6-5 metaG | ecosystem: Host-associated > Plants > Roots > Rhizosphere > Soil | place: USA: Michigan...
TGATCGAAGAGATCCTTCCTCAGGCGGTTCAGCGCAGATTCCCCGGAACGGATAAAACCCTGCACCCGGAAAAATCCTACCGTGGCCTGGAGCAGCAGGACCGCCAGCAACTTCAGCACCACCTCATTGGATCGCGCGAGGATGATTTGGGGATCTACTTGGTTCTTAAACGCATCCAGAGGATTTCCCACCAGTTGCTTCAGGAAATAAGGAAAGGCCAGGGAGAGGACGGCAGTCAGGAAAAGAGCTACCAGAGAGGGCAGAAAGATCGCCTTTTCTTTCATCAGGTACCCCAGGATCCATCGATTTGAGGAAAGGGGCTTCTTCCGGCGTGGCACTGACATGCGCGGATGGGAGACGATGGCGGGGGCCTCGTCAATGTCTGGAATTGACGCATTCACAGTGGGCTTCATGGTTCCTCAAAAGATGATAGCAAGACTCCGGGGAAAAGTGATCGAGGCCTATCCCAACCGTCTGGTGGTAGATGTGCACGGAGTGGGCTACGAAGTCTTCGTCCCCCTCTCCACCTTTGATCGGCTGCATGCCCATGAGGGCGTGGAGGTGGATCTCCGCACCCACCTCCATATCCGCGAGCAGGCACACACGCTTTATGGCTTTTCCACCGAGGAGGAGCGGGATGTTTTCCTCATGCTGATCGAGCGGGTCAGCGGCATCGGCCCCTCCATCGCCATGGCGGTGCTCAGCGGCATGCCCGTCCCGCGATTCAAAACCGCAGTGGTGGCGGGAGACAGTAACTCCCTCTCAAAGATCAAGGGCCTGGGGAAAAAAACCGCAGAGCGCATCATTCTGGAACTCAAGGACAAGGTGGGTGTGACCGATACCTGGCAGGATGCCGCTGCCGGACAGGTGAGCGCCCCTGCCGCCGATGCGGAGCTGGCCCTCCTGGCACTCGGTTACAAACAGGTGGATGCCCGCAAGGCTGTCCGCAAAGTGCTGGATGCTGATTCCGCTGCCACGGTGGAAGCCCTCGTCCGGGGTGCTCTCCGCGCCCTGCAGGGATAGGGAGGCGGCATCAGTGTGTTGCTGGCCTTGCCGCCCGGTAATGTTTCTCCAAAGAAAACACCAAGGCATCCGCATACTCATGAAAAATCGATGGCACTTCCTTGCCATTGATGAAGCGGAGTCCTTCATAGTCTCCTGCCTGGATACGGTTGTAGTCCTGCACGGAGTTCATCACATAGGGTTCCATGAAGATCACCGGGCAATCGTATAGCCGATTGGCAAGAAGGTTCCGTGCCCATAGATAAGGGTGGCCGTTTACCGGGCGGGCATTCAGGGAATCTGCCGGATAGGTGTAAGGCGGCAGCCCGCTGATCTGGGCAAAGGTTTCCGCCACGGTGGTGCCCACCTTTACCTCCTCCTCGTGCGTGCGCTGGAGGAGCTTTTTCAGTAAGGCAAACCGTTGGTCCGCCAGCGCCACCTCTTCATCATTGTAGGCCCCATTCACCAACAGGTGGAGATGGGTGCGGTCGATGAGGGTGGGCTCGTTTGGATTTCCCCACGCCTCGGCATTAAAGTGGAGGCACAGTACCAGATCCGGCTTGAGCGTATCATTCACCAGTTGGGCCCGGGCACGGATCTCAGCCGTGCGATAAAACAGTCGTTCCGCGAGTTTTTTCAGGGATTCGGGAGATTCGCCGGATCCCGGTGATTCCCCGAGGGTGGACATCAAGGAGGCTGGCCGTAGCGGCGTGATGGGCTCGGCCTTGTCGCGGACCATGGAAACGATCGCACCCAGAGCCTCCAGCTTTGGCTTTACCAGTTGCGCCACATGGAGCGTCATGTCGCCCTCCGTCACCGGGGTGCCGTTTCCCAGGACGAACCAGCGTTCCTCCATTTTTGCCCACTCGCCGCCGATGTGCCCGGCATCAATGGCGATGCGGAGACCTTCCAGCGGCTTGTCCGGCGGGGCTGGAGGTAGCTCAGCACCATTGTGCCAATGGCGGGGTGCAGTGGCCGGTGCCGCCTGGGCGAAGCGGAGGTGAAAGTATCCTTCAGGTTGCGTGCCCATGCGGATGCTCGCTTCCTGATCATTAATCTCAATGAATGCCCGCCACGCCTGGCCGGTAGTGAATACCTGGGTGAGCAGATTTTCAAAATCGGGGCGGGTAATGGTGTTTTGATAGATCTCCAGCGAGTTCCAATCCGGAGCACTGGCCAGAATTGAGAGGGAAGGTTCCGGCTCGCGCGGGGTGGGGGTGTGCGGTAGTGGTGGCGGCTGCCGGATGAGAAACCAAGCGAGCAGCGCCAGACAAGCACTGCCCAGCAGAATGAGCGGGAGTTGGCGTTGGAAAGTGGTGGCCATTCGGGAATAGGATTGTCTGAAGCTGGCGGAATGTAGAGTCTAGCGACGGATTTTTGAATTTCTGCTGAACTATTTCGTCATGTCTTCCATTCGCATTTTATTTCTCGGTGACGTCGTTGGAGAGCCCGGTCGCAAGGCGGTGATCGAGCAGCTTCCATTGCTAAAACAACGCCACACTCTCGATTTTATCATCGTGAATGGAGAAAACTCTGCCGGAGGGAAGGGAATCACTCCGAAAATCGCCATCGATCTGCTCCGTGCGGGCGCTGCGGTGATCACCACCGGAGATCACGTTTGGGATCAGCAGGAGATTGTGGATTACTTCCCCACGGAGCCGCGATTGTTGCGTCCCTTGAATTATCCGGAAGGCACACCCGGAAATGGCAGCGTGGTGCTGGAGACAGCAAAAGGGAAAGTGGCGGTGATGCAGGTCCAGGGCCGTTCCTTCATCCAGCCGCCGTTGGAAAATCCCTTCATCGCCGCAGAGGCAGAGGCGGAAAGGCTACGCGAGCAGGGTGTGGGGCCTATTATTGTGGACATGCATGCGGAGACCACGAGTGAGAAGATCGCCATGGGCCGTTGCCTGGATGGAAAAGTATCCCTCGTGGTGGGGACGCATACTCACGTGCAGACAGCGGATGAGCGGATTTTCCCCGGCGGCACCGGCTTTTTGTGCGATGCGGGCATGTGCGGCCCCGAGGATTCCGTGTTGGGGCGCACGATTGAGTCCGTCGTGTGGAGATTCCGCACCGGCATGCCCACCCGGTTCCCGATTGCGAAGGGATCGGTGCGCCTTTGCGGGGTGATTGTGGAAGTGGATGTGGCAAGTGGCCGTTGCCTCAGCATCGATCGCTTGTCCCATATGCCCCCGGATGAGGCTTCCGCTGCATCCCATGGCGCGCTGTAACTGTTGATGTGGCAAGGCTCCGCGGTTAATTTTCTTTTCAACGAAATTTTTTTTGACAGGGTGGTCGGCTTTGTTACTGTCCGCCCGCTCTTCCCCACAGCACTTCAGGGGTGCCGCGCCTAATCCCGCAAGACGAGATTGGACGCGGTGTTTTTGTCGGGTCGAAGGTTGAGCGGAAAGTCATATTGCTCGTGTAGCTCAGGGGTAGAGCGCATCCTTGGTAAGGATGAGGTCGGGGGTTCAATTCCCCCCACGAGCTCCATCGACTACAAACATTCTCAGTCTCACGCAGAACCACAACCACCATGGCAAAAGAAGCATTCAAGCGCAACAAGCCGCACGTTAACATCGGTACCATCGGTCACGTTGACCACGGCAAAACCACCCTCACCGCAGCGATCACGAACTCGCTTGCAGACAAAGGCTTTGCTGAGAAGAAGAGCTATGCGGACATCGACGCTGCCCCGGAAGAGCGTGAGCGCGGTATCACCATCAACACCGCACACGTGGAGTATGAGACCGAAAAGCGTCACTACGCCCACGTGGATTGTCCAGGACACGCCGACTATGTGAAGAACATGATCACCGGCGCTGCACAGATGGACGGTGGTATCCTTGTGGTTTCCGCTGCTGACGGCCCGATGCCACAAACCCGTGAGCACATCCTCCTTGCTCGCCAAGTGGGCGTTCCTGCTCTCGTGGTTTTCATGAACAAGGTTGACCTTGTTGATGATGCAGAACTTCTTGAACTCGTTGAAATGGAAGTCCGCGACCTCCTTTCCACTTACGAATTCCCAGGCGATGAAATCCCGATCGTCATGGGTTCCGCCAAGGCTGCCCTTGACGGTGACGCCGCCATGAAGGAGCAAATCTACAAGCTCATGGACGCAGTGGATTCCTACATCCCTGAGCCAGAGCGTCCGATCGACAAGACCTTCCTCATGCCGATCGAAGACGTGTTCTCCATCGAAGGTCGCGGAACTGTCTGCACCGGTCGTGTGGAGCGCGGTATCATCAAGAAGATGGAAGAAGTTGAAATCGTTGGTATCCGCGACACGCAGAAGACCACCGTTACCGACATCGAAATGTTCCGCAAGCTGCTCGACGAAGGTCGTGCAGGTGACAACGTCGGTCTCCTCATCCGTGGCCTCAAGAAGGACCAAGTTGAGCGTGGCCAAGTGATTGCCAAGCCAGGCACCGTTAAGGGTCACACGATCTTCAAGTCCGAGATCTACGTCCTTTCCAAGGAAGAAGGCGGCCGTCACACCCCGTTCTTCTCCAACTATCGCCCTCAGTTCTACTTCCGCACAACGGACGTGACCGGCAGCATCAAGCTTCCAGAAGGCGTTGAAATGGTGATGCCAGGCGACAACATCAACCTTGAAGTTGAGCTCATCACTCCTATCGCCATGGAGCCAACCATGCGCTTCGCAATCCGCGAAGGTGGCCGCACCGTCGGTGCAGGTCGCGTGGGTGAAATCATCAAGTAAGTATTTAGCAATGAGGCATCCGGCGGGTCATCCCGCCGGATTGCTGGATTCCGGGGCACCTCGTCCTAAAAACGGGTGCCCCGAAATCGCCTCTACTTAAAACGGAAGTAGCTCAATTGGTAGAGTAGCGGTCTCCAAAACCGTTGGTTGTGGGTTCGAGTCCCACCTTCCGTGCCATTTTTCATATCAGTCCCAGAGTCAAACGACCCATGTTTTCGAAAATCTCAGGCTTCTTCGGAGAAGTGAAAGGCGAGTTGCGCAAAGCCAGCTGGCCTTGGGAATCCGATCCGAAGATCAAAGGCTTCCGGAAATACAAGGAGCTTGTCGATTCCACGGTTGTGGTGCTTATCGCCATGATCCTCCTCGCGGGTTTCGTTCAGTTCTGGGACTTTTTCCACGTCATGATCGTCACTTTCATCACGAGCCTGTTCCGCTGAGCTCCAGTCTGAGGACTTTCTTTTATTTTCTTCTCCGAACGCTTCATCATGCCTGAAACCACACCATTCCGCGATCAGTGGTACGTCGTCCAAGTTCTCTCCGGCCAGGAGGCGAAGGTCCGTGACCGGATCAATCGCCAGGCGGAAGCCGAGGACATGACGGATTACATTCGCGAAGTTCTTGTGCCCACGGAGATGGTTTCGGAAATCCGTCGTGGCAAGAAGACGGAAACGAAGCGCAAGTTCTTCCCGGGATACATCATCGTAAACATGTATCTGAATACGGAGGACAACCAGCTCGTCGAGAAGACCTGGTTTTTCATCAAGGAAATGGAAGGCGTGATCGGCTTTGCCGGCACCAAGGATCGTCCAGCCCCGATGCGTCAGCGCGAGGTGGATGCCATGCTTTCCCAGATCAAGGAGCGTGAGGAAAACGTCCGCCCCGCCATCAGCTTCGAAGTCGGCGATACTGTGAAGGTTGCCGACGGTCCGTTCCAGAGTCAGAACGGCATTGTCGAGGAAATCGACCCGGAACGAGGCAAGCTTCGTGTTTCCGTGACCATTTTCGGTCGCAGCACCCCTGTCGAACTCGAATATTGGCAAGTTGAACGCGCCTGATATTCGCCCATTACCCCACTGTTACTAACATCGCATCACCATGGCTAAGGAAGTCGTCAAAATCATCAAGCTCCAGATCAATGCCGGAGCAGCAAATCCATCCCCACCAGTGGGTCCAGCACTCGGTCAGGCCGGTGTGAACATCATGGCCTTCTGTAAGGAGTTCAATGCCGCCACACAAAGCCAGTCCGGCGATGTGCTTCCGGTTGTGATCTCCGTCTACAAGGACAAGTCCTTCTCGTTCGTCACCAAGCGTCCACCTGCCGGTAACCTTCTGAAAAAGGCCGCGGGTCTTGCTTCCGGTTCCAAGGAGCCGCACAAGATCAAAGTGGGCAAGATCTCCAAGGAGAAGCTCATGGAAGTGGTGAAGATCAAGCTCCCGGACCTCAACACCAACGATCCAGAAGCTGCTGCCCGCATCCTCGCAGGCACCGCCCGTCAAATGGGCCTGGAAATCGAAGGATATTGATTGCTTTCCGGCGGGTCTCACTTCACGTGATGCCCGCCACCCGCAGGAGGGAAGTGCATCCCGTACTTTCCGAAAGAACTGCCAACAAATACACAAATGGCCAAACAACGCAGCAAACGCTACCAAAAGGCAGCAGCCCTTGTCCAAGCAGGCAAGAGCTACTCCCTGTCTGATGCAATCAGCACCGTGAAGGAATTCCCGGCGCCAAAGTTCACCCCTACCGTCACGCTTTCCTTCCGCCTCGGTGTGGACCCGCGGAAGAGCGATCAGATGGTTCGTGGTTCCGTCTCCCTCCCACACGGCACAGGTAAGAATGTGCGTGTGGCTGTCTTCGCCCAAGGTGCCGCTGCAGAAGCCGCTATCGCTGCTGGTGCGGAACACGTGGGTTATGAGGACCTTATCAAGAAGGTTCAGGATGGTTTCACGGATTTCGATTCCGCTATCGCCACTCCGGAAGCCATGACTGAAGTGCGTAAGATCGCACGGGTTCTCGGACCTCGCGGTCTGATGCCAAACCCGAAGACCGGCACTGTGACCGACGACGTCGCCAAGGCGGTTCGTGAAGTCAAGGCCGGCCGCGTGGACTTCAAGCTGGATAAAAACGGCAACGTTTCCGGTGCCATCGGCAAGGCTTCCTTCACTCCTGAGCAATTGGTTGAAAACGCCCAGTCCTTCGTGGATGGTGTCGTTCGTGCCAAGCCAGCCACTGCCAAGGGTAACTACATCCAGGCTGTGACTCTCGCCGCTTCCATGCTCCCAGGTCTTCCTCTGGAAGCCAGCACCTACTCCAAAGCTTCTGCTTAACCCCTGGCCCGTCCAAGAACATGAGCAATCCTGATAAAAAAATCATCATCGACGGCCTGCTGGAGCGCGTGAACGCGTCCCCATTCCTGATCGTCATCGATTACACCGGCCTCACCGTTACCCAGTTCACCGAACTGCGCAACCGCCTGGGTACTTCCGGTGCCAAGGCCACTGTGGCCAAGAACAGCTACGTCAAAAAGGCACTTGCCGAGGCAGGTCTTCCAGACATCGCGGAAAGCCTCGTCGGCCAGACCGCTTTCGTCACCGGTGAAAGCGAAGTCTTCGCTGCTGCCAAGGCCATCAAGAACTTCAGCAAGGAGTTCAAGAAGCCTGAGTTCAAGGCTGGTATCCTCGACGGTGCCGTCTTGACCGCAGACAAGCTCCAGTCCATCGCCGACATCCCGTCCCGCGAAGCTGTGCTTGCCCAACTTCTGGGTACCATCAACGAGCCTGCCGCTCGTATCGCCCGCGTCATCCAAGCCAAGTTCAATCCGGACGCTGGCAAGGAAGAGTCCGCAGAAGCATCCGAAGAGGCTGCACCTGCCGAAGCTGCCGCTGAGTAAACAATCTGAATCGAAGGCAGCAGCGTCTCCCGCTGCTGCCTGAACCCACAATGGTTCCTCGTCGGCGCGGCGGCTGCCGCTCTGAAATCTCCAGAGGCTCTGGAGGCGACGATACCGCAAAGGAGAAATAAAAATGGCTAATATCGAACAACTCGTAGAAGAACTCGGCAAGCTCACCGTTCTGGAAGCTGCTGACCTCGTTAAGAAACTGGAAGAAACCTGGGGCGTTTCCGCCGCTGCAGCTGTTGCTGCCGCCGGTCCTGCCGCTGGCCCTGCTGAAGCAGTCGAAGAGAAGACCGAATTTGACGTCGTAATCGTTGAAGCCGGTGGCAACAAGATCGCAGTCATCAAGGCTGTGCGCGAAGTTGCTCCTGGTCTCGGCCTTGCTGATGCCAAGAAGCTCGTCGAAGCTGCTCCTGCCAAGGTCCTCGAAGGCGCTCCTAAGGATGCTGCCGAGGCTGCCAAGAAGAAGCTCGAAGAGGCTGGTGCCAAGATCGAGCTCAAGTAATTCTTTCTGCTACTTGATTTTTCCCGGGGTGGGGTTTTCTCTGCCCCGGGAACTTTTGCCGTTATGGGCGCGAGATTCAAAACCCTCACTTTGGCTTTCGCGCCGATTACGACAATTCCTTTCCACGCTTGAGAACCACACTGCCTGAGACCGTTCGCGGCTCGGGCTCAATTTGTAAGAAGAATACCACTAAACGCCATGGCTGAACGTCTCTATTTCGGGAAATTCGAAGAAGTCATCGAGCCGCCGAACCTCATTGAGGTTCAGAGCCGCTCCTACGATGAATTCCTTCAAAAGGATGTGCCACCAAGTGAGCGCACCGATACTGGCCTGCAAGCGGTATTCCGCGAGGTCTTCCCGATCAAAAGCTACGATGAAGCGATCGAACTCGATTTCGTCGCCTATGACATCGAAGATCCCAAGATCACTTCCCTTGATTCCCTGCGCAATAGCGAGAGCTTCAGCGCCGCCCTCTACGTGACCTTCAAGCTGAAGGACGAAACGGGTAACAAAAAAGAGCGCGTTTACATGGGCGAACTGCCGATGATGACCCGCCGCGGAACCTTCATCATCAATGGTGCCGAGCGTGTTATCGTTTCCCAGTTGCACCGTTCCCCAGGTATCTGCTTCGAGACTTCCCAGCACCTTAATGGCAAGATGCTGCACTCGTTCCGCATCATCCCGGACCGTGGTTCCTGGTTGGAAGTCCAGTTCGACACGAACGATCTTCTTTACGTTTACCTCGACCGCCGCCGCCGCCGCCGCAAGTTCCTTGCGACGACGTTCCTCCGCGTTCTCGGCTACCCTACGGACCGCGACATCGTGGCCCACTTCTATTCTCCTGAGGCTCTTGCCCTCAGCGAGTCCATGGATGAAGGCGAACTCGGCCACAAGGTTCCTTTCGAGGACATCCTTGATGGTGAACTGACGGTTGCAAAGGCTTACGAGCCACTCACCATCGGCATCGTCCGCCAGCTTCTCGCACTCGGCCACAAGAACGTGGAAGTCATCGACGCCCGCGAAGACGAAATCCTTCTCAAGTCCCTCCGCAAGGATCCCGCAAAGGATGAGGAATCCGCGCTGAAGGACATCTACCGCAAGCTGCGCCCTGGTGATCCGCCAACGGCTGCCAACGCCCGCGCTCTCCTCAAGCGTCTTTTCTTCGATGCGAAGAAGTATGACCTTACCCGCGTGGGTCGCTACAAGATCAACCAGAAACTCGGCATCACCGTGGATTCCGACCAACGCATCATGGTTCCCGAGGATTTCCTCGCCGCCGTGCGTTACATCCTCAAGCTGAAGAAGGGCGACGGCGTTATCGATGACATCGACCACCTTGGCTCCCGCCGTGTGCGTGCCGTGGGTGAACTTCTTGCCAACCAGTGCCGTGTGGGTCTGGCCCGCACCGAGCGTCTGGTCAAGGAGCGCATGACCTTGTTTGATGTAAACATCGAAGGCATGACGCCACAGAAGTTGATCAACCCGAAGGCGCTCTCCGCCGTCGTGCGTGATTTCTTCGGCCGCAGCCAGTTGTCCCAGTTCATGGACCAAACGAATCCGCTCGCCGAGCTCACTCACAAGCGCCGCCTTTCGGCCCTTGGACCAGGTGGTCTCAACCGCGACCGTGCCGGCTTCGAAGTCCGCGACGTTCATCCATCCCACTACGGCCGTATCTGCCCGATCGAGACCCCTGAAGGTCCGAACATCGGTCTGATCAACTCGATGTGTACCTATGCGCGTATCAACGAGTTCGGTTTCATCGAGACTCCATACCGCCGCGTGGTGAACTCCAAGGTGACCAATGAGATCGAGTATCTCACGGCAGACCAGGAGGAAAACTACCTCATCGCCCAGGCGAACAATCCGATTACCAAGGACGGCTCATTCACGACCGAGCGCATCACCGCCCGTGAAAAAGGCGGTGAGTTCATCGAGTCCCTGCCGGCTGACGTTCATTATATGGACGTTTCCCCGAAGCAGCTTGTCTCCGTGGCTGCCGGTCTGATCCCGTTCCTTGAGCACGACGACGCCAACCGCGCACTCATGGGTTCGAACATGCAGCGCCAAGGTGTGCCGCTTCTCGTTTCCGAGGCTCCACTTGTGGGCACCGGTCTGGAAGGCAAGGCTGCCCGCGATTCGCGTGCCGTGGTTGTTTCCGAGGCAGACGGCATCGTTGCCGCTGCGACTGCGGAAATCATTGTCACCACTCCGGATGGCAAGCTCCCCGTCTCCGAGGAGAAATTCCTCAGCGATCCGGAATCCGTGAAGACCAATGTGGACAAGGGCATCTTCGCCTACCCACTGCGGAAGTTCATGCGCTCCAATGCCGGCACCTGCATCAACCAGAAGCCGATCATCCGCAACGGACAGAAAATTAAAAAGGGCCAGGTTCTGGCCGACGGCCCGAACACCGAAGACGGCGAACTCGCCATCGGTCGTAACGTGCTCGTCGCGTTCATGCCTTGGAACGGCTACAACTTCGAGGATGCCATCACCATCTCCGAGCGCGTGGTGAAGGATGACGTTTATACCTCCATCCACATTTCCGAATTCGATGTCGCTGCCCGTGACACGAAACTCGGACCGGAAGAAATCACCCGCGACATTCCAAACGTGGGTGAAGACGCCCTCCGCAACCTCGACCACGATGGCATCATCCGTATCGGTGCGGAAGTGAAGCCTGGCGACATCCTTGTCGGCAAGATCACTCCGAAGTCCGAGACCGAGCTTGCTCCTGAAGAGCGCCTTCTGCGCGCCATCTTCGGTGAAAAGGCAGCCGACGTGAAGGACACCTCCCTGCGCGTGCCATCCGGCTGCGTCGGTATCGTCCAGGACGTCCGCGTTTCCTCCCACGGCTTTGCCAAGAAGCGTGCGGAAAAGGTCGATCCAGTCGAACTCAAGAAGCAGCTCAAGAAGATCAACGACGAGCACAAGAAGAAGGCTGACAA
>Ga0157373_10004034_pt1 | contig 11067 bp, 10 predicted proteins | sample C65metaG_FD_113460 | JGI IMG/M metagenome (GOLD analysis project Ga0157373, IMG submission 113460) | Corn rhizosphere microbial communities from Kellogg Biological Station, Michigan, USA - C6-5 metaG | ecosystem: Host-associated > Plants > Roots > Rhizosphere > Soil | place: USA: Michigan...
CGCCACCGCTGAAACCACCGCCGCCGAGCCCACCGCCGCCCCAGCCGCCGGTGGGAATCCACACGCCGCCGCGCCGGCCGATTCCGCCTCCTGCGCTGAACAGCAGCATCACGAAGAACGCGATCAGTCCCGCGCCGATCGCGATGGCGATCGAGCTCGCGACGATCCACGCGCCAACGCCGACGACGCCGGCGCCAACGGTCGATCCCAGCGTGCGGCCGAAGATGCGCGACAGAATGCCGCCGAGGATCGGCACGCCGACGAACAGCAGCACGAGGAGTGTGCCGAAATCGAACCCCGGTGCCGGCCGGGACGGCGTGCGCTGCGCCGGCAGCGGCTGCCCGGTGCCGACCACTTCGATGATGCGATCGACGCCGGCATTGACGCCGTCGGCGAACCGGTTCTGCTGGAACAGCGGTGCGACATTCTCGGCGATGATCCTGCGCGACGTCGCGTCGGTCAGCACGCCCTCGAGGCCGTAGCCGACCTCGATGCGCATCTTGCGGTCGTTCTTCGCGACGATGAACAGCGCGCCGTTGTCCTGGCCCTTGCGGCCGATCTTCCACGCGTCGGCGACGCGAATCGAATACGCCTCGATCGGCTCGGGCTTCGTCGACGGCACGAGCAGCACGACGAGCTGGTTGCCCGTGCGCGCCTCCCAGCTTGCAAGCTTTGTTTCGAGCGCCTGCCGCTCCGGCGCCGACAGCGTCTGCGTGTAATCGGTGACGCGCGCGGTGAGCTGCGGAATCGGCGCGAGGCCCTCGGACGTCGTCTCCCAGGGCTGCTGCGCGAGCGCGACCGCGGCCGCGAGTAGCGCGGCCAGCGCGAGGAGATGACGCAACGCAACGAAACGCATCAGGCGATCGGCGGACGGGCCGCGAACGCGAAGCGTCGCCAAGCCGGGCGCATCCGCGGCGCGCGGCCTGCGACCCTTCTTCGCGCAGGCGTCAGGATTTCGGCGTAGCCGGCGGCGCGGGCGGCGCCACACCGGGCGCAGGAGGCGCAGCACCCGGCGCCGGGGCGGGTGCCATTCCGGGCGACTTGCCGAAATCGACCTTGGGCGGCGCGCTGACCGCGCCCTCGTCCGCGACTGTGAAGTTCGGCTTGACGCCCATCTTGAAGATCATCGCGGTCAGGTTGGTCGGAAACTGCCGGACCGTCGTGTTGAACTCCTGCACCGACTTGATGTAGCGATTGCGCGCGACTGCGATACGGTTCTCCGTGCCTTCGAGCTGCGATTGCAGGTCCCGGAACAGCGCGTCGGACTTGAGCTGCGGGTAGTTCTCGGCGACGGCGATCAGCCGCGACAGCGCCCCCTGGAGCTGGTTCTGCGCCTGGATGTATTTCTGGAACGCGGCCGGATCGTTGATGAGCTCGGGCGTCACCTTGATCGAGCCGACGTTGGCCCGTGCATTGGTGACCTCGGTAAGGACCGTCTGCTCCTGCTGGGCGTAGCCCTTGACGGTGTTGACGAGATTCGGCACGAGGTCCGCACGCCGCTGGTACTGGTTGACGACCTCCGACCATGCCGCCTTGATGCCTTCGTCCTGCCGCTGCAACTCGTTGTACCCGCACCCTCCGAGCGCCAGCGATAAGACCGCGGCCAGCACGATGCCCAGCTTGCGCAACATGTCGCTCCTCCGTTCCTTTGAGTGGAATGCCAGCTACCGCCGCCCGCGAATATGCGGCCTTGCCGCGCTTCGCGCAAGCACCCTGCCGAAGGGGTACGGTCCACAAGCGCGGTGGCCCGTCACGACGCGCGCGCGTTCGCGGACTCCAGCGCGTCACGCAGCACGCCGCGCGCGAACAGCAGGTCTTCCCACACCTTCGCCTTGTCGCCGGGCGTGCGCAGCAGGTATGCCGGGTGATACGTGACCACGAGCGGCGTGCCGCGGTAGCGATGCACGCGATTGCGCAGGCCGCCGACGGGCGCGTCGACTCCGAGCAGACGACACGCGGCGCTTCTGCCGAGGGCTACGATCAGCCGTGGTGCGATCAGCTCGATCTGGCGGTCGAGGTAGGCGCCGCACGCTTCCGCTTCCAGCGGCTCGGGATCGCGATTGTTCGGCGGGCGGCACTTCAGCACGTTGGCGATGTAGACGTTCTCCGCGCGATCGAGCCCGAGTGCCGCGAGCATGTTGTCGAGCAGCTGGCCTGCCATGCCGACGAACGGCTCGCCCTGGGCGTCTTCGTCCGCCCCGGGCGCCTCGCCGACGAACATCCATTGCGCGCGAACGTCGCCTGTGCCGGGCACCGTATTGCGTCGCGTCCTGCACAGCGCGCACGCCGTGCATTGCGCGATGTCGGCGACCAGCGCAGGCATGTCGAGCGTCGCGATCCGCGACCGCCGCGGATCGGCAGCTGTCGCGGCCGGCTCATCGGGTGTTGCGTCGGCAGCGACGGCCGAAGGCCTTCCCGGCCGGAATGCCGGTCGCATCCGCCACGTCGGCGAAAGCCCGAGCTCGCGCAGCATGTCCTCGCGCCGCATCACGTCAGCGGGGGCAGCGTGCCGAGCTCGCGCCGCATCACGAGCGCGTCCTCGCGAGCGGCGCCTGGTACGGCAGGCGGGTAGTAAGCGATGCGTCGTGCAATGGCCGTGAATCCCGCCTGCTCGTAGAGCGCGATAGCCGGACGGTTGCCGACGCGGACTTCGAGAAAGAGCTGATCGGCGTGCAGCCTGCGCGCGTCGTCGACGAACTGGTACAGCAGCGCGCGGCCAAGCCCCATGCGCCGCGCGTCGGGCACGACGGAGAGATTCAGCAACTGCGCTTCGCCGGGACCCAGCATCAGCACGCCATAGGCGAGGATCCGTTCGCCGCGTGCTCCGACGCGCGCCGAGTAGCCGGCGGCGAGCGCGTCGCGGAAATTGCGCTCGCTCCACGGCGCGGCGTGGATGCGCGCTTCGAGACCGGCCACCACCGGGAGATCGTGCGCGGCGAGCGGTCGCCAACGCAACGGCGCCGGCTCGACCGGCTTCGGGAGCGATGCCATGGGTTGACTATAGCCGCAAACCCGCCGCCCGCTCGATGGTGGTGAGCGCGACGCGATGACGAACGTACAGCGGCTGTGCTTCGGCCGCCGGCACGCCCTCGCCTGCCACGAAATGCGGCCACGCCCATTCCGCGATCGACTCCGCGTCGGGGACGATCGTGGAATCGACGCTCGCAAGCGCGAGCCTGCCGGCAAGCTCGGGGTACGTCGCGAAGCCGTCGCCGGCGCCGTGCCACACGCCGCCATCGGCGAGCGTCAGGTCGCCGGGCTTTTGCACGGCGTAGTCGCCCATGCGCGTCCATCCCTTGTCGTTGCGCACGTACGACGCCACGTAGACTTCGTGCATGCGCGCGTCCATGCATGCGAGCACGCGTGCCACCCCGTGTGTGCGCCATGCGGACTGCGCGATCGCGCCGAGCGTCGGCACGCCGAACACCGGCAGGCCGGCGCCGAATGCAAGGCCTTGCACGACGCCGCAAGCGATGCGCACGCCGGTGAACGAGCCGGGACCTGCGCCGAACGCGATGCCGGCGAGGGCCGGAAGCGGCGTTCCGGCGTCCGCGAGGACCTGCGTGACGAGCGGCAGGATGCGTTCCGACGACGCATTGCCGGCGTGCTCGCGGATCGCGACCGCCGACTGTCCATCGAAGACGGCCACGGACACCCACGCCGTCGACGTATCGAGCGCGAGAATCTGCATGCGTCGCATTTTACCGAGGCCGCACGGCGCGAATGCCGATCCGCGACGAGCGGCGCGTACAATCCGCCCCTCTCATGACGACCGAACTCGCGATCGAATCACTCGACCAGGAAGGCCGCGGCATCGCTCATGCGGATGGCAAGGTGGTGTTCGTCGAAGGCGCACTTCCGGGCGAGCGCGTCGCCGCCGAGATCGTGAAGCGGAAGCCGAGCTACGACGTGGCGCGCGCGGTGCGGGTCGTCACGCCGAGCCCCGATCGCGTCGTGCCGCGCTGCCCGCACTTCGGCGTGTGCGGCGGATGCACGCTGCAGCACGCATCCGAGGCGCTGCAGGTGGCGGCGAAGCAGCGGGCGCTGGAAGAGGCGCTCGCGCGCATCGGACGGGTAAAGCCGGACGTGCTCCTTCCGCCCATCGCGGGCTCCGCGTGGGGCTATCGCGACCGCGCGCGGCTTTCCGTTCGCGACGTCGCGAAAAAAGGTGGCGTCCTCGTCGGCTTTCACGAGCGCAAGTCGAGCTACGTCGCCGACATGCGCGAATGCCACGTGCTGCCGCAGCGGATCTCGGCACTGCTCCTGAAACTGCGCGTGCTCGTCGAATCGCTGTCGATCCGTGCGCGACTGCCGCAAATCGAGGTGGCTGTCGGCGAGCGCTTGACGCCGGCGAGCGTGCAGCAGGTCGATGCGGATTTGCGCGACGGTACGGAAACGGAGCAGCCGGAGCGTGGCAGCGATCGAGCGCGACGGGTTTACGCGCTGGTGCTGCGCATTCTCGAGCCGCTCACCCCATCGGACGAGGCAAAGCTCGTCGCGTTCGCCGATCTTCACGGCGTCGAGATCTGGCTGCAGCCGGGCGGGCCGGAAACGGTGGCGCCGTTTCATCCGCGGAGCGCGACGCTCGCATACACGCTCCCCGAGTTCGACGTTGCGCTGCCGTTCGCGCCCACCGACTTCACGCAGGTCAACTCGGAAATCAATCGCGTACTCGTGCGCCGCGCGATCGAGTTGCTCGATCCGAAGCCCGGCGAGCGAATTGCCGATTTCTTCTGCGGGCTCGGCAATTTCACGCTACCGATCGCGCGGCGCGGCGCCCGGGTCGTCGGCGTAGACGGCAGCAAGCCGCTGATCGCGAGAGCCCTCGCGAACGCCCGCCAGAACGGCCTCGGTCTCATCGCAACGTTCGCCTGCGCGAACCTGTTTGCCGCGACCACCGAATCGCTCGTGCCGCTCGGCCATCTCACCCGCGCGCTGATCGACCCGCCGCGGGAGGGCGCGATCGCCCTCGTGAAGGCGCTTCCGGCGCATGACGGGGATGGGCCGCTCGACCGGGTCGTGTACGTGTCGTGCAACCCGGCTACGCTCGCCCGCGACGCGGCCGTGCTCGTGCACGAGCGGGGTTACCGGCTCGCGGCGGCAGGCGTCGTCAACATGTTCCCGCACACCGCGCACGTCGAGTCGATTGCGGTGTTCGAGTAGACGCGGCGGCTCGGTGACGACGCGACGCTATCCCGGATAACGCGCGGCGTCGAACGCCGGCACGTCGCGCAGTTCCTCCCGCGTTCCCCTGTACACGAGCGCTTCGTCGTCCGCGTAGGACGTCGTCGTCTTGAGCCGCTCCGGCGGCAGGGCCTGTACCGCCGCACCGGGCTTCGGGTCGATGGCCGCAGGCCGCGTTTCGAGACTTCCCGGCGGATTGACCGCGCTCGCGGTCCCCTTCGTAGGCTCGCCCGGGTTTAGCAACGCCAGAACGGGCGGCGCGTTGCGCGGGGCGCCTGCGCCTTCGGCTTCCGGCGACTGCCAGGCCGCCGTCGACGCGCCGTCGGTGAACGCGCTGGGCGGAAGGGCGACGAGCTTATCGTGCGGATTCCATGCGCGGTTGAAATCGACGACCACGTATTGGACGCGGCTCGTGCCGAGGTCGACCACCAGGTCGCTCACCTTGCCCACGTCCCCGCCGTGGCTGTCCCTGACTTTCGTCCGGATGATGTCACTCGCGCGGCGAAAGTGCCCGTTCGCCTCTCCGGGGTCGGCAGCGCGCTGCCGCCCCGCCTCGACACTTCGGTCGTTCCAGTTCGGTTCCCGGCCGGCGTCGAAGGCAGGCGCGGATTGCAACCGATCGCGATCGGCATCGACCGTCAACCCGCCTCGGGCGTCGACACGCAGTGCCGCGAGAGGGACGGCGAACTGCTTGTCTCCCAGGCCGAGGAAGCCGCCTGCCGACAGCACCGCGTAATGCACGCGTCCGGTGTTGGTATCCACAATCAGGTCACTGATCGCACCGAGCGCAGAGCCCTCGCTGCCCCGTACCGTCGTGCCCAGCAGCTTCGACGCTCGGACCGCCTGTGCCGAGGCGGCTGCGGCGGAAGAACGAGCGGACGTCGCTGCGTGGGTGTCTGTTTTGGCAGATGCGCTACCGGCGCCGGCTGCCGCGCCGGATTGGGCGTCGGCGCCGGCTGCCGCGCATTGCAACGCGAGGCAGGCGCCCATGATTGCGAGGACGACGGGCTTGATACGGTTCATGGCCCCTCCTGTGGTCTGCAGACGCACGCGGCGCATATGACCAAGGGACTCCGTGCACAAAAGCGCGTTTGTAGTCCCGGCACCGAAACGCGGGTAGGACGAAAACGGCTGCGAGGACGCCCGCCTCGTCCGGATTCCAGGCGAAAAAAAGGGCGAGCCAGCGCTCGCCCGTTTTTCCAGAGGAAAAGTTCAGTCGCGCTGACCGCTGAAGGCGAGCAGCAGGTTCAGCAGGCTGATGAAGATGTTGAAGAGGTCGAGGAACAGGTTCAGCGTCGCGGTGATGTAGTTCGTCTCGCCGCCGCGCACGATGCGGCTGACGTCGTGCAGCAGATACATCGAGAACAGCAGCACGGCGACCGCCGAGACCGCGAGCGACACCGCCGGCACCTGGAAGAACAGGTTGGCGAGCGACGCGACGATCAGCAGGATCAGCCCGACGAACAGGAACTTGCCGAGGAACGAAAAGTCGCGCTTCGACACGGTGGCGATCGCTGCCATCGCGAAGAAGATCGCCGCCGTCATGCCGCCGGCAATCGCGACCAGCTGGCCGCCGTTGCGGAATCCCGCGGCGACCGACAGGATCGGCGCGAGCATCAGCCCGGCAATGAACGTGAAGCCGAAGAGCGCCGGGACCCCCCACGCGCTGTTACGCAGCGCGGTGACGCCGAACAGCGCCCCGATCATCACGCCGAACATCAGCAGCGGCGCCATGATCGGCGCCGAGGCGAACAGCGCGGCGAAGTTCATCTGCATGCCGGCCCACGCGCCGGCGATCGTCGGCAGCATGGACAACGCCAGCAGCCAATAGGTGTTGCGCAGGACGCGATTCTGGCTTTCCGCAACGACGGTGCCGGTTTGCGCCGACGGTTCGCGGGTAAAGACCGGTTGCAGCCTGGGTTCCATGAAGCCTCCGAAAGAGGGCCGATTCGGGCCCGGAACGTGCACGACGGGCGCTAGCCTAGCAGAAACGGGGGAATGCCCCATCGGGGATTCCCTTACCCTGCTATTGGGGCCGCCGCGAGTGCTAACATGCGCCCGCCGCCCGGCGGGTTCAAGTGGACGGCCGCGCGATGGATGGGTGGCAGAGCGGTTGAATGCACCGGACTTGAAATCCGGCGATCGTGCAAGCGATCCGTGGGTTCGAATCCCACCCCATCCGCCAACCTCAGACCGTCCGGTTCGAGGCCGGCCGCCGCTAGCGCGCCGCCAGTTCCCGCACCGTCGGGTCGTTGGCGAGCGCCCGCGTCACGCGCGCGGCCATGGCCGCCGAGCCGGCATCCGTGAAGTGCACGGTGTCCGCGAAGTGCGCGGGATCGCCGGGGATGTCGTCCTCGCGTTCGATCAGCAGCGCGCCGGTCGCGGCCGCGACTTCGCGCACGATCTCGTTGTAGCGGCGGTACGCGTCGATGATGCCCTGCGGCGTCATGAACGGCTCGTAGTAGAGGCGCGAAGCGGCGGCGCGCAGTTGCGTCTCGGCCGATTGGCTGGGACGAAGCTGAATCGAGTACGTCGCGACGGCGACGCGTTTCGCGCGTTGCTGCGCCGCCTGCACGAGGCCCGTCAGATCGCGGCGCAAGCCGTCCCCCAGAGCGTTCGCATCGAAGACCAGCCGGCCTTTCATCGTCGAGGCCGTCCCGTAGCGCAGCGTCTGCCGCACCCTGATCGCGGCGGAACGCATCCTCCGGGCTGCAGACGATCGGCTCGCCGCGGACGTTTAAGCTCGTGTTGACGACAACCGGGCATCCCGTGAGCCGCTCGAATGCGGACAAAAGAGCGTGATAGCGCCCTGTGGACAGTCTGTATCCGCGCCGAATGGTCGATGTGCGTCACCGCGGGGATGTCCGACCGTGGGACGTTGAGCTTCTCGATGCCGATCAGCGCCTGCTGCTCGGCGGTCATCCCGACGCGGCGTCCGGGAACGACGTCGGCCACCAGCAACATGTATGGGCTATCGCAGTCGAGGTCGGCACAGCGGCGAGATCGAGTAAAGACGTCGCCCGCCGGGCGGTACGGCCCGACCAGGCCCAAATGGTACGGCAATTGCACGCACGTCACGTTAGAATTTAGAATTGACAAAGACGTGCTGGCCAAGAGGTTGCCATGGATCTTTACTGGGTACCCGTGGGGTTCGGCGTCGTCCTGGTGCTCCTCGTCCTGCTGCTCGCAAGGATGGTGGGCAACAGCAAACGCCGCGAAATCCGCAAGAAACTCGGCCTCCCCGAAGGCAGCCGACTGACGCCCGAGCAGGCAGCGGCGTTCCAGGCGTTCGAGAACACGGACATGAAGCTCAAGAAGTCGTTTCCGACGATGTCGGACACGCAGCGGGAGGCGATGGCGCGCGAGGTTCTGCGCGACAAGGGCGTGCTGCCGAAGAAAAAGAAAAGGTCGGCCTAGTGTGCCGAGTCTGAAATTCGCTTGACGGGTCGCCGATTGGCCGCCTCGCAAGCGAATGGCCCGGCGCTCAGCGCGCCCGTATGCAGCGCCGATCGATCTCGGTAAGCACGCCCTTCCCGTTTTCCACCCGCGTTCGCAAGCACGCCGGCGCGCTCAGCAACGCGGCGCGAGGAACGTCGACGGCAAATCCGCTCCTGCCGGCGCCCGGATAAGTCGGGTAGTAGCGATCGACCGATTCTCCGTGCTGACCCTGCACGGGAAGCCCAACGGCCGCACTCCACTCCGAGCGCGGAGTGCTTGCATCCCAACCGTCGTAAACGCCGACGCGGACCTGCCGCACACCAAACGGATCGATCGCCCATCCCCGAACGGAGTACGCGCCGGCACCGAGCTCGCGCGTCTTCGGCTCGTCGACGACCCCATGCGCGATCGGCGATCGGGCCGCCAGGTGGTAAAGCCACACGCCGATGATGATCGCCGTCGCAGCCGCGATGGCGACGTCGACCACCACGACCCGCAAGCGAGCCGGGGAGCGGCAATGTGCGAGGACGTACCCTCCTCCGATCAGCACCGTTGCCCAGAGCGCGGAATGCATCAACACGGCATGCCTCGCCACTTCCAGGTAACCGTCCCCGAATAGCGAGCTCGCGATCGCATAAAGGCCGAGGCAGCCGCAGACGAGCAGCGCCGGCGCCACGCCGGCGCCCGAGTCGCCCCGATAGACGCGCCGTATCCAGGCCACGCCACCCGCGAGACACGCCGCAGGCAGCAATGCAACGACGCACAACCAGTCTCGCAACGGCAACTTCTCCGTGTGGCTGGCGAGCGAGGCCGTGCGCCACGAATGGAGGCTGCTCGCATCGCCGAACGATTGGCCCGCGATCATTCCCAGATAGTGCATCCACCAGGCTTGCGTCTGCGGCAGTCCTCGAATGAGCAGGCGCGCCGGAAGCGCAGGATCGGCGGCGGCGAGGCGGACAAACTCCAACCGTCCGAAAGTTGCAACCGCGTCGCATTGCACCGGCGCCGGTCCGCCCATGCCGACGAACCAGTTCGAGCCGATTGCATCACGGCAGCCGGAGGGCAAACCGAGCCTGAGCAGCGCGAGGCGCTCGTCCTGCACCGCCGGCAGCACGGCGCCCAGGTAGAAGTCGTAATTGGAGGCCGCGCGAAAGCTTGGCCATCGCGCGATCCAATGGCTCTGGAGCGCAACGGCCGCTGCGAAGCCGATCGACGCGGCGATCAGCACGCCGCGGTTCTCGCGCCAGTAAGCGGGCGCCATCACGAGCAGCGGCACCAGCCCGAACGCGATGTACTGCGGACGGGAAAGACCCAGCGCAACCAGCGCGCAAATCCAGGCAAGCGCCAGCGGAACGCTCGCGCGCCGCGAGGGTGGCAGCGCCACGAGGCCGACCGTCGCATAGGCCGCGAGCAGCGCCGCCCATTCGGTGTAAAGCGTGTTGAGCCACATGCCGTTCGCGGGGTCCGACAGAACCAGCGCGAACACGCCGCAGTGGGCGAGCCGAGCCCATGGGCGTGACCTCTCCGCGTAACAGAACCCGACGACGACGGCCAGAATGGCCAGAGCCTGAACAACGCCGACGGCCTGCAGCGGATAGCGTTCGAGCGACAGCAGGCCCAGCGCGCCGCCGGCCTGCACCACGCCTTTCGCAACCGCCGCGAGCGCTACGGTCGTACTGGGAAAGCATCGCGCGGCCGTGTCATCGAAGTCGATATAGTCGGGCAACGGTGCTTGCTGATGCGCGAGGGACCGTTCCGCCGGCGGAAGTTGGGGCCACAGGTCGAGGCACGCCGACGTGCGGGCCATGTCGTACTGGTTCGCATAGCCGAGCATCGGCTGGCTCAGCACGACGCCAGCCAGCCGAAGCGTGCCGACCGCAATCAGCAGCACGCACGCGACGCCCGCAAGGCGATCAGGCCAGCGGCGCAACCTTGAACACTTCGTCGACCGTGGTCAGTCCGGCGGCAACCTTCATCGCACCGGATACCCGCAGCGGCTTCATGCCGTCGCGGTAGGCCTGCTCGCGGATCACGCGATCGTCGGCGTCGCGCGTAAGCAGGCGGCGGAGCACCGGCGTCATCAGCATGATTTCGTACAGGCCGATGCGCCCGAGATAGCCGGTCATCCTGCATTCCAGGCAGCCGTGCGCCGCCATCACCCTCGCCGGCTTGTCACCGCGCCACGGCTGCGTCATCGTCGACCACGCTTCGTCGTCAGGCGGATCGGCCGGCTCCTTGCAATGCGGGCACAGTGTGCGCACGAGCCGCTGCGCCATGACGCCGAGCAGCGTCGAATTCAGCAAGTAAGCCGGCACGCCGAGATCGAGCAGCCGCGTGACCGCCGTGGGCGCGTCGTTGGTGTGCAGCGTCGACAGCACGAGATGTCCGGTCAGCGCGGCCTGCACGGCCATGTCGCCGGTGTCGCGGTCGCGGATCTCGCCCACC
>Ga0157373_10004037_pt1 | contig 11065 bp, 6 predicted proteins | sample C65metaG_FD_113460 | JGI IMG/M metagenome (GOLD analysis project Ga0157373, IMG submission 113460) | Corn rhizosphere microbial communities from Kellogg Biological Station, Michigan, USA - C6-5 metaG | ecosystem: Host-associated > Plants > Roots > Rhizosphere > Soil | place: USA: Michigan...
CGAGATCGCGCGAGCCAAGCGGGCGGAGCTGGCGCAACGGTTCGACGGCGTCGCGCTCGATGCCCTGCGCGCCCGGGCGGAGCCGACCCGGCGCGGCCTCGCGGCGGCGCTCGCCGGGCCCGGCGCTCGCTTCATCCTCGAGATCAAGAAGGCGTCGCCGTCGGCGGGCGCGATTCGGCCCTGCGGCGACGCCGCGGTCCTGGCGCGCGGCTATGCCGGCGTGGCCGATGCGCTGAGTGTGCTTACCGAGCGCACCCGCTTCGGCGGTTCGCTCGCGGACCTCGCCGCGGCCCGGGCGGAATTCGACGGCCCCATCCTCGCCAAGGACTTCTTCCTCGACCTGCGGCAGATCGCCGAGGCGCGCATCGCCGGGGCCGACGCCATCCTGGTCATGCTGTCGCTGCTCGACGATGCCGAGGCCCGGGCGATGATCGCCGAGGCCCGGCGGCTCGAGATGGACGCGCTGGTCGAAGTCCGTGACGAGGCCGAGCTCGGTCGCGCGCTCGCGCTCGGCGCGCCGCTGATCGGGATCAACAACCGTGACCTGCGCGACCTGTCGATCGACCTCGCCACGACCGAGCGGCTCGCCCGCCTCGCCCCCGGCCGCACCATCGTGTCCGAATCCGGAATCGCGACGCGCGGCGATGTCGACCGGCTCGCCCCGCTGGTCGACGCCTTCCTGATCGGGTCTGCGCCGATGCGCGCGCCCGACCCCGCGCAGGCCGCGCGCGAGCTGATGTTCGGCCGGGTCAAGCTATGCGGGCTGAACCGGCCCGAGGATTTCGCCCATGCCCGCGCGGCGACTCATGTCGGCCTGATCTTCGTGCCCGCCAGTCCGCGCGCCGTCTCGCTGGCTGATGCGCTGCGCCTCGCGCGCCTTCATCCGAGCGCCGTGGGCGTGTTTCGCGACGCGGATATCGGGGAAGTCGGCACAGTCGCGACCATCCTCGGCCTGGCGGCGGTCCAGCTGCACGGCACGGAGGATGCGGCCTACGCTCGAGCGCTGGCGCGCCGGGTCCCGCGCGGCTGCGAAATCTGGAAGGCGGTCGGCGTCAGCAGTCGCACGCCCGGCCGGTTTGACGCCGGCGACCGCATCGTCTTCGACCACGGCCGGGGCGGCAGCGGACGGACGTTCGACTGGTCGCTGGTCAAGGATCATCCCGACCTTAGCCGGGCGGTCGTCGCCGGAGGGATCGGCGCGCACAACGCCGGCGACGCGCAGCGGCTCGGTGGCTATGCGATCGATGTCGGCTCGTCGCTCGACGACGCGCCGGGGCGCAAGTCTCCGCAAAAAATCGCCGCGCTGTTCGATGCACTCCGGCCGCAGTGCCGGCAAAGGCTGCGCGCGTGCGCCTGAGCGGACGGTTCGGTCGCTTCGGGGGTTGCTTCGTGCCGGAAATCCTCGTTCCGGCGCTCGAGCAGCTCGAATCCGCCTTCCTCGACGCCCAGGGCGACCCCGCCTTCGCGGCCGAGCTCGAGAACCTGCTGGCGAATTATGCCGGGCGCCCGACCCCCCTGACCCGCTGCCGAAACCTGCCCGGCACCATCTATCTCAAGCGCGAGGACCTGCTCCACGGCGGCGCCCACAAGACCAACCAGGTGCTCGGCCAGGCCCTGCTCGCGAGGCGCATGGGCAAGCGCCGCCTGATCGCCGAGACCGGCGCCGGGCAGCACGGCGTCGCGACCGCCATCGCCGGCGCGCTGCTCGGCTTCGAGACCGTCGTCTACATGGGCGCCGAGGACGTCGAGCGGCAGCAGCTCAACGTCTTCCGGATGGAGCTGATGGGCGCGACAGTGGTGCGCGTCGAAGGCGGCGGGCGGACCCTGAAGGACGCGATCAACGAGGCGCTGCGCGACTGGTCGGCGAGTTTCGAGACCACTCACTATTTGCTCGGCACGGCCGCCGGGCCGCACCCGTTCCCGACCATGGTCCGCGAATTCCAGCGGATCATCGGCCGCGAGGCGCGGGCGCAGATCCTCGCCCAGCTCGGGCGGCTGCCCGACGCGGTGATCGCCTGCGTCGGCGGCGGGTCGAACGCTATCGGCCTGTTCGCCGACTTCCTCGACGACGACGTCCGGCTGGTCGGAGTCGAGGCCGCGGGCAAGGGACTGGACGGCGGCCGGCACGGGGCGACCCTGCTGCTCGGCACGCCGGGCATTCTCCACGGCGCCAAGACCTATGTGCTGCAGGATGCGGACGGGCAGGTCGCCGACAGCTGGTCGGTCTCGGCCGGGCTCGATTATCCCGCGGTCGGGCCCGAGCACGCGCATCTGAAGGACAGCGGCCGCGCGGAATATGTCGGGGCCACCGATGCCGAGGCGCTCGCCGCTTTCCAGGCGCTGGCCCAAAGCGAAGGCATCCTCTGCGCATTCGAATCCGCCCACGCGCTCGCGCACGCGCTGAAGTTCGCCGAGGCCGAGCCGGACAGCACGATCGTGGTCGGCCTGTCGGGCCGCGGCGACAAGGATGTCGCCCAGGCGCAGGCCTTGCTGGCATGAGCCGCTACGTCGCCATGTTCGAGCGGCTGCGGGGCCGCCGCGAGGGTGCGTTCGGCGCGTTCGCGATGCTCGGCGACCCCGACCTCGACGCCAGCGCGGCGCTGCTCGACGCGCTGGTGGCAGGCGGTGCCGACATGATCGAGGTCGGCATCCCCTTCTCGGACCCGGTCGCCGACGGCCCGGTGATCCAGGCCGCGGCGCAGCGCGCGCTCGCCGCCGGAGTCCGAGTCGCACACTGTTTCGACCTCATCGCCGCGTTGCGCGCACGCCACAGCGCCGTGCCGATCGGAATCTTGACCTACGCCAATATCGTCGTCGCGCGCGGCAGCTTCATGCGCGACGCCGCCGAGGCGGGGGCCGACAGCCTGCTGATCGCCGACGTCCCCGCGATCGAGGCCGAGCCGCTCACGCGCGATATGGAGGAGGCGGGCATCGAGCCGGTGCTCATCGCCGCTCCAAACACCCCCGACGCGGCCTTGGCGCGGATCGCAAGCCTTTCGAAAGCTTATACTTATTGCGTCAGCCGGCCGGGCATCACCGGCACTCACGCCGGTGGGACGTTCGATCGGTCACTGATCGAGCGCCTTGCCGCGGCCGGCGCGCCGCCGCCGATCTTCGGCTTCGGAATCTCCCGTGCCGAGCACGTCCGGGCCGCGCTCGAATCGGGCGCGGCGGGGGTCATCTGCGGGTCCGCGATCGTCGACCTCGCGTCCCGGGGCGGGAGCGTCGTTAACCTCGTCCACTTGCTAAAAATGGCAACTATCAGAGACAAAGGGAGGAACGACTCGGGGGCGCAATGAATTGACTCGTCCCGTGAAGGAGATTGCGTGATGGCTTCGCGGCCCATCTGGCGGGGACAGATCCGACTGGCTCTGGTGTCGATTCCCGTCGAGCTTTTCCCGGCGACCCGAAGCGGCGCCCAGATCCAGTTCCACCAGGTGCACGAGCCCACCGGCAAGCGCATCAAATATGAGAAGGTCGTGCCGGGCATCGGCCCGGTCGACCGCGACGAGATCGTCAAGGGCTATGAGGTCGAGAAGGGCCGTTACGTCCTGCTCGACCCGGAAGAGATCGAAAGCGTCAAGCTCGAGAGCCGCAAGACGCTCGACCTCGTCCAGTTCGTCGACGACGACGGCATCGACGCCATGTATTTCGAGAAGCCTTACTATGTCGTCCCGGCGGACGACCTCGCCGAGGAAGCCTATGTCGTCCTCCGCGACGCTTTGCGCGACGCCAAGAAGATCGGCGTCGGCCAGCTCGCGATGCGCGGCCAGGAATATGTCGTGGCGCTGAAGCCGTGCGGGCGCGGCCTGCTGCTCGAGACGCTGCGCTACGCCGACGAGGTCCACAAATCCTCCGGCTTCTTTCGCGAGATCGGCGACCACAAGCCCGATCCGGACCTGCTCGACATGGCCTCGATGCTGATCGAGCGCAAAGCCGGCGAGTTCGACCCGAAGGACTTCCACAACCGCTACGTCGACGCGCTGCACGAGTTGATCGAGAAGAAGCAGAAGGCCAAGGGCGAGAAGATCATCGAGCAGCCCGACGAGGCGCCGCCCAAGGGCTCGAACGTGATCGACCTGATGGCCGCGCTCAAGAAGAGCCTCGGCGACGAGAAAGCGGCCAAGGCCAAGAAGGCTCCGGCGAAGAAGGCCGCCGCGAAAAAGGAACCGGCACGCAAGCGCGCTTAGGGAGTTTCGTCAGGCGTGCCTGACCGCAAGCTCGATATCGAAACCTACAACCGCAAGCGCGATTTCTCGAAGACCAAGGAGCCGCGCGGGCGCAAGCTCAAGGGCAAGGGCGACAGCTTCGTCGTCCAGAAGCATGCGGCGTCGCGGCTGCACTGGGACTTCCGGCTCGAGCTGGACGGCGTGCTCAAGAGCTGGGCGGTGCCCAAGGGGCCGAGCCTCGATCCCGGCGAGAAGCGGCTCGCCATGCGGACCGAAGACCATCCGCTCGACTATGGGGGGTTCGAGGGCGCCATTCCCAAGGGCGAATATGGCGGCGGGACCGTGATGCTGTGGGACCGCGGCCGGTGGGTCCCGGACCCGCGCAAGGATCCCAGCAAGACGATCGAGGAGGGCCATTTGCACTTCACGCTCGAGGGCGAGCGGATGAAGGGCGAATGGGTGCTGTTTCGCTTGAACCCGCGGCCCGGCGAGAAGGGCCAGCCGTGGATGCTCAAGAAGGTCACCGACGATTTCGCCGATGCCGCCGACGGCGACGCCTTGGTCGACAATTGCGTGACCAGCGTGACGACCGGCCGGACCATGGCCGAGATCGCCTCGGGCGAGGACGTCTGGCATTCGGACAAAGCGGCCGGGCAAAAGGCGGGCCGGAGCAAGAAAGCCGCGGGCAAAGCACCGCCGCCCTTCATGGCCCCGCAGCTCGCGACCCTGGTCGATGACGTTCCGCCCGGCGCCGCCTGGATCCACGAACTCAAATATGACGGCTACCGGCTGCTGATCGGCGTCGGCGACGGGGTCGCTACCGCCTGGACCCGCAAGGGCCTCGACTGGAGCGACAAGTTCGCGGCCCTGGTCAAGGCTGCGTCTCGCCTGCCGGCCGGCTGCCTCCTCGACGGCGAGGCCGTTGCCCTCGACGACGACGGCAAGCCGAGCTTCCAGCTGCTCCAGTCGACGCTCAAGGAGCAACGCGGCGCGAACCTCGCTTATTATGCGTTCGACCTGCTGGTCGACCGCGGCAGGGACATTCGCAAGCTGCCCAACATCGAGCGCAAGGGACGGCTCGCTGCCTTGCTCGAGGGCGGCCATCCGCCGATCCTCTACGGCGACCACGTCGTCGGTCGCGGCGACGCGCTGTTCCGCGAAATCTGCAAGGCCGGCGGCGAGGGGATCGTTTCGAAGAAGGCCAGCGCGGCCTATAGCGGAACGCGCAGCCGCAACTGGCTCAAGGTCAAGTGCATCCAGCGGCAGGAATTCGTGATCATCGGCTGGTCGACGAGCGACAAACGCCGCGGCTTCAAGTCGCTGCTGCTCGCCGCCCGGGATCGGCGCAAACTGGCTTACGTCGGCAAGGTCGGGACCGGCTTCAACGCCGATCTGATCGAGGATCTGATGGAGCGGATGGAACCGCTCGCGGTTGACAAGGCGCCGGTCGAGGTCCCGCGCCTCGAGCGCAAGGGGGCGCACTGGATCGAGCCGAAGCTGGTCGCCGAGATCGCCTTCGCGCAATTCACCGACGACGGGATCCTTCGCCACCCGAGCTTCATCGGGCTGCGCGAGGACAAGCCGGCGAAGGACGTGGTGCGGGAAGTGCCCAAACATATGGAGGACGTCACGAAACAGGAGGCCCGGGGACAATCCCCCGCGGGGACTGTCCCCAAGCGAAGGAAGAAGGCAAAGCGCGCGACCGCCGCGGATTTCGGGATCGAGATCAGCAGCCCCGACCGCGTCATCTTCCCCGAGCTCGGCCTGACCAAGAAGGACCTCGCCGATTATTATGCGACGATCGAACCGCTGATCATGGTTGATGCCGCCGACCGGCCGATGACCCTGATCCGCTTCCCCTCCGGACGCACCGGCGACAGCTTTTTCCAGAAGCACGACAAGGGCACCTTCGGCCCCGACGTGAAACAGATCCCGATCGAAGAGAAAGACGGGCACTTCGAGGACTATTTGTATTTCGACGACATCCGCGGACTGCTCGCCTGCGTGCAAATGGGGACGATCGAGTTCCACGTCTGGGGCAGCAAGGTCGACAAGGTCGAATGTCCGGACCGCCTGGTGTTCGACCTCGACCCCGACGTCGGGCTCGATTTCGGCAACGTGAAGGAAGCGGCGCAGCTGCTGCGCGAATTGCTCAAGGGCCTCGGGCTCGAAAGCTGGCCGCTACTGTCGGGCGGCAAGGGCATGCACGTCGTCGTCCCGCTCGACGCCTCGGCGGACTGGCCGACGGTCAAGAGCTTCGCCGAGCGCTTCAGCCGCGCCATCTCGGAAGCCGAGCCGAAGATGTTCACCGCCAACATCCGCAAGGAGCAGCGCAAAGGCCGGATTTTCCTCGACTGGCTGCGCAACCAGCGCGGGGCGACCGCGGTCCTGCCTTACTCGGCCCGCGGCCGCGAAGGCGCTCCGGTGTCCGCGCCGATCGCGTGGAGCGAGCTCGACCAGTATGACAGCGGCCACCACTTCAGCATCCGTGACGCCGACGAGCTGCTGAAACGGGCGAAGTCGAAGCTGCTTGCAGGGTGGGGGAAAGCCAAGCAAGCATTGCCGGATGCATAAGTACCCGGCAACCGCGTTCCTTCCGTTCCTTTTCCTGCTCCCCGCGGCCGCTCCGCCTGACCTCGCGCGATGGAAGGCCGAAGCGGCGCGCGTGACCATCACCCGCGACGACTGGGGCATCGCCCACGTCCACGGGCCGACCGACGCCGACGCGGTGTTCGGGATGATCTACGCCCAGGCCGAGGACGATTTCCCGCGGATCGAGGCCAATTATCTGACCGCGCTCGGCCGCACCGCCGAGGCCGACGGCGAGCAAGCGATCTGGCAGGACCTGCGCGCCCGGCTTTACGTCAGCGAGGCCGAGCTCAGGGAGGATTATGCGCGCAGCCCGGTCCGGATGCAGCGGCTGATGGACGCCTGGGCCGACGGCCTCAACTATTTCCTCGCCACTCACCCGGGGGTGAAGCCGCGCGTCTTGAAACGCTTCGAGCCGTGGATGGCGCTGTCCTTCACCGAGGGCAGCATCGGCGGCGACATCGAGCGGATCGACCTCGACGCGCTCAAGGATTTTTATTCGTCCAACCGTCACCCTGAACGTGTTTCAGGGGCCATTTCGTCACCCGCTCACAGGGCTCCCGAATGGATGCTGAAACACGTTCAGCATGACGGGGGCTCGAACGGCATCGCCATCGCGCCGTCGCTGACCACCGCCGGCAAGGCGCTGCTGCTGATCAACCCGCACACCAGCTTCTTCTTCCGCTCCGAGGCCCAGGTCAGCAGCGACGAAGGCCTCAACGTCTATGGAGCGACGACCTGGGGCCAGTTCTTCGTCTACCAGGGCGTCAATCCCCGCGCCGGCTGGATGCACACCTCGAGCGGGGTCGATAATGTCGACGAATTCGCGGAGACCGTCGAGCGGCGCGGCAAGGGCTTCTGCTACCGCTACGGCAGTGAGTGCCGGCCTCTCGCGCCGCGCCCGGTGACGATCCGCTACCGCGCCGCCGACGGCAAGCTCGCGACGCGCGGCTTCACCACCTGGCGCAGCCATCACGGCCCGATCGTCCGCTCGTCGAACGGCCGCTGGATCGCCTTCTCGATGATGGACCGGCCGGTCGAGGCGCTGCAGCAGAGTTACTTGCGGACCAAGGCGACCGATCTCGCCTCCTACATGCAGGTCGCGCAACTGAAGGCGAACAGCTCGAACAACACGATCTTCGCCGACGACAAGGGCGAGATCGCCTATCTCCATCCGCAGTTCGTGCCGCGGCGCTCGGGCAGCTTCGACTACACGCGGCCGGTCGACGGCAGCAACCCGGTCACCGACTGGGGCTCGCTTCACTCGCTGCCCGAATTGCCAAACGTCATGAACCCGCCGACCGGCTGGGTCCAGAACACCAACACCTGGCCCTACAAGGCGGCCGGCGAGTTCAGCGCCGATCCCAAACGCTTCCCCAGTTATATGGACATGTTCGGCGAGAATTGGCGCGGCGTGCACGCGCTCCGGCTGCTGATGCGCAGCCGCGACTGGACGCTCGAGAAGCTCAACGCGGCGGCGTTCGACAGCTATCAGCCGGGCTTCGCCGACCTCGTCCCGCCGCTCATCAAGGCCTATGACGACCTCCCGAAGGCCGACCCGCTGCGCACACAATTGGCGGCGCCGATCGCCCTGCTGCGCGACTGGGATTATCGCTGGGCCGCGGATTCAACCGCCCAGTCGCTCGCCATGTTCTGGGGCGATGCGCTGCACAGCGCGCTCGCCGCCCCCGCCGACGAGCCCGGCAACAAGGTCTACATGCGGCTCGCCGCCGCCACCACGCCGGCGCAAAAGCTGCAGGCGCTGGACGCGGCCGTCGCCCGGCTGCAGCACGACTTCGGCCGCTGGAAGGTGCCGTGGGGCGAGATCAACCGCTTCCAGCGCATCTCGCCGGCGATCGACCATCCGTTCAGCGACGCCGCGCCGAGCCTGGCCGTGCCCTTCGCCTGGGGCGTCTACGGCTCGCTCGCGTCGTTCACCGCCAGCCCCAAGCCGGGGACGAAGCGGTGGTACGGGACGGCCGGCAACAGCTTCGTCGCGGTCGTCGAGTTCGGTCCGCGGGTCCGGGCCAGGGCGGTCACCGCCGGCGGCGAGAGCGGCGACCCCGCGTCGAAGCATTTCAACGATGAAGCGGGACGCTATGCGTCAGGAGCCCTGCGCGACGTCTATTTCTATCCCGACCAGCTCAACGGCCACACCGAGCGCGAATATCACCCGGGCGAATGAGGCTCCGACTGGCGCGGCTCGAGCGCCCGGGTCAGCGGCCGGGTCACGGCGAAAATGACCAGCGCGCCGGCCAGCGCGATTCCGGCGTCGAGCGTCCAGAAGGCGGCATTGCCCATCTGGTCGTAGAAGCTGCCGACCCAGCCCATGATGATCGAGCCGGCGAACAGCGACAGGAAGGCGCCCCCCATCAAGGTCGAGTTGACCTTCTCCGGCGCCGCGCGCGAGATCAGCGCGAGGGTGATCGGCCAGTACCACATGAACGCCGCGCCCATCCCGAACCAGCCGAGCAGCGGCCACAGAACCGATACCTTGCCGGCGGCATCCGTCGTCAGGCTTCCGGCGGCCAGCAGGAGGGCTGAGGCGCCGGTGATCACGGCGCCGATCCCGATCTTGGTCAGGCTCACCGGCTCGGTCTTGCGGCCCGCCTGCCAGGCCCACAGCCCGACCAGGACGGGGGCAATCACGATGCTGGCGAAGCTGTCGACCGAGTTGAACCAGCTCGCCGGGACCGTGCCTAACGGCGAGGCGAGCGACACGTGGTCGGCGACCCACACCAACCCGACGTTCCAGATCATCGTGTAACTGGTGTGCAGCGGCACGAGCAGCGCGATCAGCGCGACCAACCCCCAGGTGCGCATCCGCTCCTCGCGCGTCAGCGGCGGCAGGGCGGCCGTAGTTTCGCGCCTGCGGCTCGGCTTCGGCAGGTAGCGCGTTCCGCCAAGATAGACCGCAAGCGCGATCAGCATCAGGCCGGCGGCCACGGCGAAGCCGGCGTGGAAGCCATATAGAGCCTGCGTTCCGCCGGCGCCGATCGGCCCCAGCGTCGCGCCGATGTTGATCGCGGTCGAGTAAATGGTGAAGCCGCGCTCGCGCAGGGATTCGTCGCTCGCCGGATAGAGCGTTCCGACCTGCGCCGAGATGTTGCCCTTGAGCAGGCCGGACCCGACGATCAGCAGCACCAGCGCAGCGAGGAACGTCTGGTCGAGCGACATGGCGAGGTGGCCCGCGCTCATCAGCAGCGCGCCGAGCGTTACCGTCCGCCGGGTGCCGAGGAAGCGGTCGGCGATCCACCCGCCGACGATCGGCGTGAAATAGACGAGCCCACCGTACCAGCCGAAAATCAGCGAGGCGAAGGCCTGGTCGGACATCGGTCCGCGAAACTCGAACAGGCCGCGCAGCGCGGCGAGGCCCCAGACGTTCGCGGCATGCTCGGGGCGCAGCAGCTGCTTGACCATGTACAGCGAGAGCAGCGCGGTCATGCCGTAATAAGAGAAGCGCTCGGCGAGCTCGGTGGCGGACAGGACCAGGAGGCCGATCGGGTGCTTGCCGAGGCGTCGCGCGGCTACGGCCATATCCACTCCCCCGGCGATACGCCGCCTGCCTATTCGGCGAACTTGTCCGTCGCGCGAATTAGCCCGTCAAGCACGCCGGGCTCGTTGAACAGATGGCCGCCGTCAGGGATCAGGTTGAGCTCGACCTCGGGCCACGCCTGCTTGAGCCGCCACGCCGCGATCGGCGGAGTGCAGGTGTCGTGCCGGCCCTGGACGATCACGCCCGGGATCCCGCGCAGCTTCGCGGCGTCGCGCAACAGCTGGCCTTCCTCGAGCCAGCCGTGGTTACCCATGTAGTGATTCTCGATCCGGGCGACCGCCACCGCCACCTCGGGCGAGGTGAAATGCTCGACCGTGGACGGGCTCGGGAGCAGGGTGACGATGTCGCCTTCCCACTTGCTCCACGCCTTGGCGGCGGTCAGCTGAACGTCGGGATCGGTACTGGTCAGCCGCTTGCGATAGGCCTCGACCAGGTCGCCGCGCTCGGCCTGCGGGATCGGCGCGAGGAACTCCTCGAACTTGTCGGGATAGACCTGGGAGGCGCCGCCCTCCTTGTACATCCAGTCGATCTCATATTGGTCGAACAGGAAGATCCCGCGCAGCACCAGCTCGGTGACCCGCTCGGGGTGGGTCTGGCCGTAGGCGAGCGACAGGGTCGAGCCCCAGCTGCCGCCGAACACCTGCCATTTGTCGACCTTGGCGACCTCGATGCGGAGCTTCTCGATATCCTCGACCAGGTGCCAGGTCGTGTTGTTGTCGAGGCTCGCATAGGGCGCCGACTTGCCGCAGCC
>Ga0157373_10004038_pt1 | contig 11063 bp, 11 predicted proteins | sample C65metaG_FD_113460 | JGI IMG/M metagenome (GOLD analysis project Ga0157373, IMG submission 113460) | Corn rhizosphere microbial communities from Kellogg Biological Station, Michigan, USA - C6-5 metaG | ecosystem: Host-associated > Plants > Roots > Rhizosphere > Soil | place: USA: Michigan...
AGCGCACCAAGGAATGCAACTTCGCGATCTCGCCGACCGGCATCGGCCGCTTCCGCGTGAACGCCTTCGTGCAGCAGGGCAAGGTCGGCATGGTGCTGCGGACCATCCCGGCCAAGCTGCCGACCATCGACGGCCTGGGCATGCCGCAGATTCTGAAAGACGTGTCGATGACCAAGCGCGGCCTCACCATCATGGTGGGCGCCACGGGCTCGGGCAAGTCGACCACGCTGGCGGCCATGATCGACTGGCGCAACGAAAATTCCTACGGCCACATCGTGACGGTGGAGGACCCGGTCGAATTCGTGCATCCGCACAAGAACTGCGTGGTCACGCAGCGCGAAGTGGGCATCGACACCGACAGCTGGGAAGCCGCGCTCAAGAACACGCTGCGCCAGGCGCCCGACGTGATCCTGATGGGCGAAATCCGCGACCGCGAGACCATGGAGCACGCGGTGGCCTTTGCCGAGACCGGCCACCTGTGCATGGCCACGCTGCACGCCAACAGCGCCAACCAGGCGCTGGACCGGATCATCAACTTCTTCCCCGAAGAGCGCCGCGCGCAACTGTTGATGGACCTGTCGCTGAACCTGCGCTCGCTGATCTCCCAGCGCCTGGTGCCCACCGAGGACGGCCAGGGCCGCGTGGCGGCAGTGGAAGTGCTGCTGAACACGCCGCTCATTTCCGACCTGATCTTCAAGGGCGAGGTGGGCGAGATCAAGGAGATCATGCGCAAAAGCCGCAACCTCGGCATGCAGACCTTCGACCAGGCGCTGTTCGACCTGTTCGAAAGCCACTCGATCACCTTCGAGGACGCCATCCGCAACGCCGATTCGGCCAACGACCTGCGGCTGCAGATCAAGCTCAACAGCCAGCGCGCGCGCAGCACCGACCTCTCGGCCGGCACCGAGCACTTCGCGATCGTTTAGACGCAGGTGACGGGGGCTTCGCGTTGGCTTTAAGCTCTCGCCCATGAGCAGCATCAATCCCCGAACCTACGAATCCACTCCCTCCCAGACGGTGGCCTTCCTGGGCCTTGGCGTCATGGGCGGCCCGATGGCCGGGCACCTGGCCAAGGCCGGCCACAAGGTCACGGTCTACAACCGCACGCCGGCCAAGGCCGAGGCCTGGGTCGCCGAATTCGGCGCGCCCGGCCGCCATGCCGCCACCCCGCGCGAAGCGGCCGCAGGCGCCGACATCGTCTTCAGCTGCGTGGGCAACGACGACGACCTGCGCGCCGTGGTGCTGGGCCCGAACGGCGCCTTTGCCGGCATGAAGAAAGGCAGCGTGCTGGTCGACCACACCACCGCCTCGGCCGACGTGGCGCGCGAGCTCGCGAACGCGGCGGCGGCAGCCGGCCTGCAGTTCATCGACGCGCCGGTGTCCGGCGGCCAGGCCGGCGCGCAGAACGGCGCGCTCACCGTGATGTGCGGCGGCGACAAGGCGAGCTTCGAGCGCGTCAAGCCGGTGACGGAGGCCTTTGCGCGCGCCGTCACGCTGCTGGGCGCGAGCGGCGCCGGCCAGCTCGCCAAGATGGTGAACCAGATCGCCATCGCGGGCCTGGTGCAGGGCCTGTCCGAAGCCATTGCCTTCGGCCAGCGCGCGGGCTTGGACATGAAGCTGGTGCTCGAGGTGATCGGCAAGGGCGCCGCCCAGAGCTGGCAGATGGACAACCGCGGCAAGACCATGATCGACGGCAAGTTCGACTACGGCTTTGCGGTCGACTGGATGCGCAAGGACCTGGGCCTGGTGCTCGACGAGGCCAAGCGCAACGGCGCGCGCGTGCCCGTGACGGCGCTGGTCGACCAGTTCTACGCCGACGTGCAGCAGGCCGGCGGGCGGCGCTGGGACACGTCGAGCCTGATCATCCGGCTCAAGTAAAAACAAAAAACAAAGCCCGCGCGAAGCGGGCTTTGTTTTTTGCGGGGTCAGCGCACCGGCGTGGCCGTGGCGCCGCCGGGCTGGGCCGGCGGCAGCGGCTCCATCGGCGGCAGCGGCACGCGCGACGACGACGAAGAAGACCCGGGCGCCGACGACGGCGCGGGTGCCGGTGCAGGCGATCCGGTGCCGCCGCGCTGCGCCTGCTGCGCCTGGCTGGCCAGCTCGGCTTCGCTCACCACCTCGACCACGCGCACCACCTTCTGCACGCCCGAGATGCCGCGTGCGATTTCGGTCGCGCGGTCGGTCTCGCGGCGCGTCGCAATGCCCATCAGGTAGACCACGCCGCGCTCGGTCACCACCTTGAACGAGTTGGCGAAGATGTCCTTGGCATCGAGCAGCGAGGCCTTGACCTTGCCGCTGATGAACAGGTCGTTCGAGCGGTCCTGGAAGGTGCTGGGCGGGCCGACGGTGAGCTCGTTGACCACCGAGCGCACGTTGTCCACGCGCTGCACCAGGTCCTCGACGCGGCGGCGGTCGGCGTCGCTGCCCACGGCGCCGGTCAGCAGCACCTGGCGGTTGAAGCTGGTGACGCTCACGTACATGTTGTCGTTGGCGATCTCGCGCACGCGGGCCGCTGCGCGCAGCTCGATGCCCTGGTCGTCGAGCTGCGCGCCGGAGCTGCGGCGGTCGGTGGCCACCATGCCCACGCCCACCGCCGCGGCCCCTCCGACCACGAGCGGCACGCAGGCCGAAAGCCCGGCAACCAGGACGGTTCCCGAGGCAAGTGCAATGGCGAAGCGCTGGAACGGTGTCGTTGTCGTCATGTGGAAGCTTCCTGTTCTCCGAGTAGCTGGGCATCCACGCCGTCGCACAGGCAATGCAGCGCGAGCAGGTGGATTTCGTGGATACGCGCCGCACGTTCGTGCGACACGCCGATCTGGACGTCCGTTTCGCGCAGCGCGCGGCCGATGGCGCCACCGGTTCCGCTGCTGCCCGCGCCGGGCGAGGCCGGCTGGCCCGCGCTGGCGTTGCCCAGCAGCGCCACCACCGTCATGTCGCGCTCGTGCGCAGCCAGCACCGCGGCCAGCACGGCCGCCGACTGGCCGCTCGCGCTCAGCGCCAGCAGCACGTCGCCGGCCTGGCCGAGCGCGCGCACCTGGCGGGCAAAACGGTCGGCGTCGGTGGCAGCGGCGCTGTCGGCCGACGGGTCGGTGGGATCGCCGGGCAGCGCGATGGCGCCGAGCTCGGGGCGCTCGCGCTCGAAGCGGCCGACGAACTGCGCCGCGAACTGCGCCGCCAGCAGGCCCGAGACGCCCGCGCCGCAGGCCAGCACCTTGCCGCCGCTGGTCACGCAGGCCAGGATCGCCTGCATGGCCTGCGAAATGGGTTTGCTGAGGATGGGGCCGGCCTGGTACTTGAGGTCGGCGCTGTCGATGAAGTGTTGCTGAATCCGTTGCTCGAGCATGGGGCGCGATGATACCGGGGGGCGTTGAAACAAGACGTTTGCGATGGATGGGAGGATGAATGTGTGGGTGGAGCCCGCGGCGCGCTTTCAGTTCCCGCCCGCGTCGAACGCGCCCTGCAGCCAGGTGATGCGCTCCTCGACCAGCACCACGTCGAAACGGCAGGGCGGCAGCGTGCGCAGCCCGTTCAGGTAGTGCCGCGCCGCAAACACGATGCGCCGCTGCTTGAGCCCCGTGATGCTGCCGCCGGCGCCGCCGTGGGTGCCGCTGCTGCGCTGGCGCACCTCCACGAACACCAGCGTGGCGTCGCGCGGATCGCGCATGATCAGGTCGATCTCGCCGCCGCCGCGCCCGGGCGTTCGATAATTGCGCGCTACCAGCGCCAGGCCGGCGCATTGGAGGTGGTCGAGCGCGGCGTCTTCCGCCGCATCGCCGCGATGCTTGGTCGTGATGGTCTTCATGCTGGCTCCCTGCCCGCTTCTTTTTTGTTCCTACGGAGAAACTTCTTGGCTTCACTAGCACCCGCTTCCTTCGGCGCCGCCCTTTCGGCCGCGCGCGATGCCTCGGGTGCACAGCATTATCCGCAGGGCACGCTCTACGTGGTGGCCACGCCCATCGGCAACCTGGCCGACATCACGCTGCGCGCGCTGCACGTGCTGCAGCTGGTCGATGCGGTCGCCTGCGAGGACACGCGCCACACGCAGAGCCTGCTGCGCGCCTACGGCATCGACCGGCCGAATGCCCAGCTCCTGGCCGTGCACCAGCACAACGAGGCCGAGGCCGCGCAGGCCGTGGTCGCGCGGCTCGCGCAGGGCGAGCGCATCGCTTACGTGAGCGATGCCGGCACGCCCGGCGTGAGCGACCCGGGCGCGCGGCTGGTCGCAGCCGTGCGCGGTGCCGGCCAGCGCGTGCTGCCGCTGCCGGGCGCGAGCAGCGTCACCACGCTGGTCGGCGCCGCCGGCCTCGTGGCGGCGGGCGGCGAAAGCAGCGCCTTCGTGTTCGCGGGCTTCCTGCCGACCAAGGCCGGCGAGCGCGACGCGGCCGTGCAGGCGCTCGCACAGGAGCGGCGCGCCGTGGTACTGCTGGAAGCGCCGCACCGCATCGAAGCCGTGGCCCGCGCGCTTGCGACGCTGGGCGAGCGCCGCATCACCGTCGGCCGCGAGCTCACCAAGCAGTTCGAGGAGATCGCGACCGTCGCCGCCGCCGAGCTGCCGGGCTGGTTCGCAGCCGGCCGCGACCGCACGCGCGGCGAATTCGCGCTGGTGCTGCACCCCGTGGCCGCGGCCGCCGACGACGGCGCCGAAGGCGAACGCGTGCTGCGCCTGCTGCTGGCCGAGCTGCCCGTGAAGACTGCTGTGCGGCTTGCGGCCGAGATCAGCGGGGCGCCGCGCAATGCGCTGTATGAAGCGGCGCTGCGCATTCGCAACGACGACGGCAACGAAGACGACGAGAGCGGCGCGTAGCCGCCAGCCTCAAAGCCCGCCCGGCAGCAGCGCGGCCAGTGCCTCGCGCATCCAGCGCGCGATCAGCTGCTGGCGCTCGCGCGGCATGCGGTCCAGGGTCGACGCCACGCTGATCGCGGCCACAGGCTCGCCTTCGCTGTTGCGCACCGCCATGCCCACGGCCAGCACGCCATCGGTGGCATGGTTGCCGATGACCGACCAGCCGCGCTCACGCGTGGCGCGCACCAGCAGCGCCATGCGCTCGGGCGTCATGCCGCCGTAGCGGCCCAGCACACGCGCATTGGCGGCGACGGCGGCATGGACCTCGTCGTCGGGCAGCGCCGACAGCAGCGCCAGGCCCGCCGCGCCCACACCCAGCGGCTGGCGCGTGCCCACCTGGATCACGAGGATCTGCACCGGATGCGTGCCCACATGGCGCGCGATGCAATGCGACGCCGGGCCTTCGCGCACGATCGCGAAAGCCGCATCGCCGCAGGCCGCACTCACGCGCTCCAGCACCGGACGCAGGCGCACCGCCATGTTGGGCATGCCGGCCGGTTGCGCCATGGCCGCGAGCCGCGGCCCCGCCACATAGCGAAAGCGCCCGCGCTGCGCGGCATAGCCGCTCTCCACCAGCGTGGCCAGCAGGCGGTGCACCGTGGCGCGCTCCAGCCCCGCTGCGCGGCACAGGTCGACCACGCGCAGGCCTTCGCGGCCGCTGGCCAGCACCGCGTCCAGCAACTGCAGGCCGCGCCGCAGCGTGCGGCTGCCGGGGTCGTCGCCGGGCTCTGCGCTGGAGATGCGCGCGGCCGCGGCGCGGGCCGAAACGTCCGCCTGGCGGACGTTCTTATTCACGGTTCGCGAAGGCATGCGAAAGAATTTCTCGGTCGACGGAGCCATCGCGCAGTGTGCCGCAGCACGGCAGGACGCAGCCCGCGACAGGCATTGCATACCCAACTGGAGACAAGAAGTGAGCTCGTATTCCGCACCCCGCCGGCATTGGCTGGCATTCGCCGCCGCCCTCGCCTGCAGCGCCGCGCTGCCCCTGCAGGCGCAGCCCGCCACCCCCTGGCCGTCCAAGCCCGTGAAGCTCGTGGTCGGCTATGCCGCCGGCGGCGCCACCGACGTGATCGCGCGCCTCGTCGCCATCAAGCTGGGCGAGCAGCTCGGCCAGCCCCTGCTGGTGGACAACCGAACGGGCGCCAACAGCAACGTGGGCGCCGAGTACGTGGCCCGCGCGCCCGCCGACGGCTACACGCTCTACGTCTACACCATCGCGAACACCATCAATGCCTCACTCTACGGCAAGCTCGGCTACGACCCGGTCAAGGACTTCGAGCCCGTCGGCCTGATCGCCAAGATTCCCAACATCCTCGTGGTGAACCCGTCGTTGCCCGTGAAGAACGTGGCCGAATACGTGCGCTTTGCCAAGGAGTCGAAAGAGGGCATCACCTTCGCGTCGTCCGGCAGCGGCTCGTCCATCCACCTGTCGGGCGAGATGTTCAAGATGCAGGCCGGGCTCAACATGCTGCACGTGCCCTACCGCGGCAGCGCGCCCGCCATCACCGACCTGCTGGGCGGCCAGGTGCAGTCGATGTTCGACAACACGCCGTCGGCCCTGCCGCACGTGCAGGGCGGGCGCCTGCGCGCCATTGCCATCACCAGCGCCCGGCGTTCGCCGCTGCTGCCCGACGTGCCCACGCTGGCCGAGTCGGGCTATCCGGGCTTCGACGTGCAGTCGTGGTTCGGCTTGGCGGCCCCCGCGGGCACACCGCGCGCCGTGATCGACCGCCTGAATACTGCGCTCGGCAAGGTGCTGGCCGCGCCCGATGTGCGCCAGCGCCTGCAGGAGCTGGCCGCCACCCCCGAACCCGGCACGCCCGAGCAGATGCGCAGCTTTGCCGCGGCCGAGATCAAGCGCTGGCGCGACGTCGTGAAGGCATCCGGCGCCAAGGCCGACTGACAGCGACCACCAGAGCCTGCAAGGAGCACACCCACCCATGTTTCCGATCGACTTCTTCTGGCGCGCCGCGGTGCGCTGGCCCGACAACATTGCCATCGACGCCCCCGAGGGCGCCATCCGCTACCAGGAACTTGCTGCCCAGGTGGCGGCGCTGGCGGCCGCGCTGGTCGCGCTCGACCCCGCGCCGCAAAGCCGCGTCGCCATCTGCGCGAAGAACAGCGCGGAGCACATTGCCGCGCTGCTCGCGGTGCTGGCCTGCGGCAAGGTTTGGGTGCCGCTGAATCCGCAGAGCACGCGGCCCGAGATCCGCCGCATCGTCGATGCCACCGAACCTTCGATCCTCGTGCTCGACGCGGCCTGCGCCGCGCTGCTCGACGGTGCGCCCGGCGCGCGCATCCACACCGGCACGGCGCCGCAGCACGAAGCCACCATCGCGGCGCTGGTGACCCGGCATGCAGGCGCGCCGCGCCCTTCCTTCGCGCTGCCGCTGGACGCCACGCAGGCGATCAAATTCACCGGCGGCACCACCGGCGCGCCCAAGGGCGTGATGCAGCCCTACCGCGCATGGCTCGCCAACATCGCCAACCAGATCCACGCCTGGGGCTTCGACGAGCACGAGCGCTATGTGGTGGCGGCGCCAATCACGCACGGTACCTCGACCTACGTGCTGCCCATCCTGGCGCAGGGCGGCTGCCACGTGGTGCTGCCCGCGGCCGGCGCCGAGGCCGTGCGCACGGCCTTCCGCGAACGCGGCGGCACGACATGCTTCATGCCGCCCACGCTGGTGTACATGCTGATGGCGCTGCCGGGCGTGTCGCGCGCCGACTTTCCGCACCTGCGCCGGCTGATCTACGGCGGCGCGCCGATGCCTTCGGAAAAGATCCGCGAGGTGCGGGAATTCTTCGGCCCGGTGCTGGGCACCACCTACGGCCAGACCGAGGCGCCCCAGATCCTCACGGTGATGCACCCCGAAGACTTCGAGGACGAACGCAACTGGGCCGCCGTGGGCCGCACCGCGTGGTTCAGCGATGTGGCCATCATGGCGCCGGACGGCCGGCTGCTGCCCGCGGGCGAGGTCGGCGAAGTGGTGGCGCGCGGCGACCTGCTGATGGCCGGCTACTGGCGCCTGCCCGACAAGACCGCCGAGACGCTGGTGGACGGCTGGCTGCACACCGGCGACCGCGGCCTCGTCGACGAGCGCGGCTACCTCTACCTGAAGGACCGGCTGAAGGACATGGTCATCACGGGCGGCTTCAACGTGTACCCGGTGGACGTGGAGAACGCGCTGGGCCAGCACCCCGCCGTGCACGAATGCGCCGTGTTCGGCATTCCCGACGACAAGTGGGGCGAGGCGGTGCAGGCCGCCGTGCAGCTGCGCCCCGGCCGCCACGCCACCGAAGCCGAGCTGATTGCCTTCGTGCGCGAACGCCTGGGCCCGGTGCAGACGCCCAAGCACATCCATTTCCACGAGGCCCTGCCGCGCTCGCCCGTGGGCAAGGTGCTCAAGAGCGCCGTGCGCGAACTCGCCATGGCGGCCGCCGCCACATCCTGAACGAAAGAAACCACGCGATGACTTCCTCCTCCGCCACTCCCGTCACCCGCCTGTGCACCCACACGCTCACGAGCCTGCACTACCGCGACGCCGACCTGGTCGAAGACCTGCTCGGCAAGAAGACCTTCACCGAGGTGATGCTGATGCAGATCCTCAACCGCACGCCGCGCGGCGTGGACCTGCGCATCACCGATGCGGTGCTGGTGGTGCTGATGGAGCACGGCCTCACGCCCAGCGCCATTGCCACGCGCCTGATCTACATGAGCGCGCCCGAGAACCTGCAGGGTGCCGTCTCGGCCGGGCTGCTGGCCGTGGGCAGTTCGTTCGTGGGCACCATGGAGAACTGCTCCGGCCTGCTCGACCGCATCGGCGCCGCCGCCGACCCCGATGCCGAGGCCATGGCCATCGCGCGCCACTACAAGGAGATCAAGAGCCCGGTGCCCGGCTTCGGCCACCACCTGCACAAGCCCGTGGATCCGCGCGCCTACAAGCTGCTCGACCTGGCGCGCGCCGAGCCCGAGCTGGCCGGCCACAAGGTGCGGGCGCTGGAGCGCCTGTCCGCCGCGGTGGACGCCGTGGCCGGGCGCCCCATCACCATCAACGCGACCGGCGCGGTGGCCGCGCTGCTGGGCGAGATCGGCGTGCCCACCGGCGTGATGCGCGGCTTTGCCGTGATCTCGCGCGCCGCCGGGCTGGTGGCGCACATCGTGGAGGAGCAGCAGAGTCCGTCGGGCCGCTTCATCTGGGACACCGTCGAGCACGCGATTCCGTTCGTCGGCGCGAGCGGGAAGGATGACGCATGAGCTTCACTCCTCCTGCGCTGCCACTGGACCTGTCGGGTCGGGTCGTCTTCGTGCTGGGCGCGGGCTCGGCGGGACCGGGCTGGAGCATCGGTCGGGCGTCGAGCGTCACCTACGCCCGGCTCGGCGCGCACGTGTGCGTGGCGGACCGCGACGCCGCCTCCGCCGAGGAAACCACCGCGCTGATCCGAGCCGAAGGCGGCACGGCCGAGACCTTCGTCGGCGATGCGGCGGACGAAGCCGACGTGGTTCGGCTCTTTGGCGAAGCACGCGAGCGCTTCGGCACGGTCGACGTGCTGCACCACAACGTGGGCATCGGCAAGACCGGCGGGCCCATGGAAACCAGCGCCGAGGACTTCGACCGCATCCACGCAGTGAACGTGCGCAGCCTGCTCCTGGCCACCCGGCAGGTGCTGCCCGGCATGGTCGAGCGCGGGCGCGGCGCCATCGTCGCCATCTCGTCGATCGCGGGCATGCGCTACCTGGGCTATCCGCACCTGGCCTACGGCGTGACCAAGGCCGCGGTCACGCAGTTCACGCGCATGGTGGCGCAGCAATATGCAGCCCAGGGCGTGCGTGCCAACACCGTCGTGCCAGGGCTGATCGACACGCCGCGCATCGCCACCACGGTGGCGAAGATGTTCTCGGACACCAGCCTGGAAGAGGCCAAGGCAGCCCGCGCGCGGCAGGTGCCCGTGGGCCGCATGGGCACGGCCTGGGACGTGGCCCATGCCTGCGCGTTCCTGGCGTCGGATGCGGCCGCCTATGTGACCGGCACCGAGCTGCTGGTGGATGGCGGCATCACCGGCAAGTTCGTGTAGCCCCATGGCATGCCTGCCGATGCGCAGGCCTCAGCCATCCAGCTCCGCATACCGCCTGAAGATCCCGTCCTCGTTGAACGCGATGCGGCGCGGGCTTTGCAGGTAGTCGTGCACGCGCTGGCGGCGCCGGACGTTGTCGTGCAGCTTCTCGACCGCCGGCGTGGCGGCCAGCGCCCGGGCCGCGGCTTTCGGGAAGGCGTAGCGCAGGCCGTCCACCAGCTGGAACAGCGACAGGTCGGCATAGGTCAGCACATCGCCCACGAGGTGCGACGGCCCCGCGGGGTTGCGCTGCAGCACGCGCTCGAACCAGTTCAGGTACTTGGGTATCCGCTCTTCGCGGAAGGCCCGCGCGCGCTGCACCGCCGCATCGCGCTGGTCTTCGTAGTAGGCGCCGGTGGAGATCGGGTGGTGCGTGTCGTGCGCCTCGGCCACCACGTCGGCGATGGTGAGCTGCAGCTGGTGCGTCCAGAGGCCGTCGGATTCGCCGACGCCCGAAAGGCCCAGCCGCGGCCCCAGGTACAGCAGGATGGCCGCGGTCTGCCCCACGACGATGTCGCCGTCGATCAGGAACGGCGGCGCGAACGAAGGGCGGACGATGTCGGGGTCGTCGAGCCGGTCGCCCAGTGCGGACCCGCCGCCGCCCTTCGATTCGGGCAGCCGCGCCACGTCGACATAGTCCGCACCGGCCGCCTCGAGCGCGAGCCGCACGAATTCCCCGCGGCCCTGGATGGTGGGCCAGTAGTGGAGTTGATAGGTGGTCATGGAGCCATGGTGTCAGGCTCCGCATGCCCCTGCAACCGCCGCGCCCTTGCCCTCAGAGCCCCTCGGCAAGCTCCACCGCGCGGCGCCTGGCCTCGGCCCTGGCGCCGGCATCGACCTCCGGCCCCATCAGCGTTTTCTCGACCACCACGGAGCGCACCTCGCGCACGCCGATGAAGCGCAGCCAGGTCTCGATGTAGGGCAGCTGGAAGTCGAGCGCGTGCGCGGAGCCGTCCTTGCCCAGGGGGTAGTCCAGGCCCCTTGCGCACACCACCGTCGCGCGCCGGGTCTGCAGCATGCCCGACAGGCCCGAGGCGTCGAAGCGGAACAGCACGTCCTTGTGCGACACCACGTCGATCAGGTGCTTCAGCTTGTAGGGAATGCC
>Ga0157373_10004039_pt1 | contig 11063 bp, 10 predicted proteins | sample C65metaG_FD_113460 | JGI IMG/M metagenome (GOLD analysis project Ga0157373, IMG submission 113460) | Corn rhizosphere microbial communities from Kellogg Biological Station, Michigan, USA - C6-5 metaG | ecosystem: Host-associated > Plants > Roots > Rhizosphere > Soil | place: USA: Michigan...
CAAACGTGACCAAGCCGGTTGTTTCCTACATCGCAGGTGTGACTGCTCCTCCCGGCAAGCGCAAAAAAAAAGATGGCACAATCATCTCTGGCGGCAAAGGCACTGCAGACGAGAAATTCGCTGCGCTGCAAGACGCAGGCGTGAAAACCGTGCGTTCGCTGGCAGACATCGGCAAGGCCCTGGCCGAGCTGACTGGCTGGGAAATGAAGAAGTAAGCTTCGGCTGACTGATTCGTTCCAGCAACAAAGGCCACCTTCTGGTGGCCTTTGTCGTTTCTGGCATTTGTGTGGAAGCAAGTGTGGGAGCAAGGCTTGCCCGCGATGCAGGCGCCTCGTTTTCGCAGGCACCGAGCCGTCTTCGTCGCGGGCAAGCCTTGCTCCCACAAATAAATCACCTCGCCACAGGTCATCCGCTGTCCACAGGGAATCGGCATTGGAAAAATAGATATGTAAACGCGACACTGAAACGTCGTGTATCGTATAGTTTGCCCCGTAACAGTGCGTTTGTGCTCCGAATTGGTTAGGCTAGCAGCCATTTTTGCGACCGCTGCCCACAAGGACGCGACGCGCTAAACGGGTCGATCCCATACGGGTCGGCAGCATTTCCCTCACCCATGGGGAAATCCCTCTCTAAATTCCGATTCAGCAGTGTGGTTTCCTTAATGAAAGTGTTGAAAGGCCAGGACATCCTGGCGCTTGGTTTCATGACATTTGCCCTGTTCGTCGGGGCCGGCAACATCATCTTCCCACCTATCGTCGGTTTGCAGTCCGGGCCCCATGTCTGGATGGCGGCGCTGGGCTTTCTGATCACGGCGGTCGGATTGCCGGTGATCACCGTGGTCGCCCTGGCGAAGGTCGGCGGGGCGATGGATGCCTTGAGCAGCCCCATCGGCAAGATTGCCGGCGGTCTGCTGGCAGCGGTCTGCTACCTGGCCGTCGGCCCGCTGTTCGCCACGCCGCGTACCGCCACCGTCTCATTCGAAGTCGGCCTGGCGCCGCTGACCGGCGAAAGCCCGCTGGCATTGTTCCTCTACAGCGCCGTGTATTTCCTGCTGGTGTTCTTCATCTCGCTCTACCCGGGTCGATTGCTGGACACCGTTGGACGTTTCCTCGCGCCGCTGAAGATCATCGCCCTGGCCGTGCTGGGGATCGCCGCGTTTGCCTTGCCCGCCGGCGGCATTGGCGTGGCCACGCCGGAGTATGTCGCGGCACCGTTCTCCCAAGGGTTCATCAATGGCTACCTGACCATGGATACCCTCGGTGCCCTGGTGTTCGGCATCGTCATCGTCAACGCGATCCGCTCCCGGGGCGTCGAATCGCCGGCCTTGATCACCCGCTACGCAATCATTGCCGGGTTGATCGCCGGGCTCGGCCTCGCGCTGGTCTATATCAGCCTGTTCCGCCTGGGTTCGGGCAGCCACGAAGTGGCACTGGGCGCCACCAACGGCGCTGCCGTGCTGCATGCCTACGTGCAACCCACCTTCGGCGGCCTGGGCAGCGGTTTCCTCGCCGTGCTGATCTCCCTGGCCTGCCTGGTGACCGCGGTGGGCCTGACCTGCGCCTGTGCCGAATACTTCAGCCGCGTGCTGCCACTGTCCTACAAGACACTGGTGGTGATCCTGGCGGCGTTCTCGTTGCTGGTGTCCAACCTCGGCCTGACCAAGTTGATTGCTTTCTCGATCCCGGTGCTGACCGCCATCTATCCACCGTGCATCGCCCTGGTGGCCCTGAGCTTCTGCAAGGACTTCTGGCTCGAACAGGGGCGCATCGTCGGCCCGGTGATGCTGGTGTCGTTCCTGTTTGGTCTGGTCGACGCGCTCAAGGGCGCGGGGCTGGCGGACTGGATGCCGGCGCAACTGGCTCATCTGCCGCTGAGCGATCAGGGGCTGGCCTGGCTGGTGCCATCGGTCATGACCCTGGTCGTGGCCGTGGTGTGTGATCGCCTGCTGGGCAAGCGCAGCGAAGCATTGGCTTAAACGGCTACAAACCGTTCCCGCTAAACCGAAATGCCCCGTATCAATCGATACGGGGCATTTTTTTATGCAGCGGTGTCTTTTTCATTGGGCTAACGTCGAAGCAGTGTCCTGCGCAAATGAAGTTCTCCTGTGGGAGCGAGCCTGCTCGCGATAGCGGTAAGTCAACCAATGAATGGATAGCTGATCCACCGCAATCGCGAGCAGGCTCGCTCCCACAGGAGGCGCAGCAACTGCTCCATGTTCTTTTTACACAAGGAATTGCATGTCATTCATCCAAGCCAATCTGATCCATCTACTGGCCGCTGTCTGGTTCATCGTCTGCTGGGGCGGCTATACCCGTTATGCCACGTGGAAGGCCCGTGATACGGCCTGCCTGGCCAGCGTGATGCACTTGTATCGTGAAGACTGGATGCGCCGGATGCTGCTGCGCGAGAACCGTATCGCCGACGCCAGCGTGATCGGAAACCTGGAGCGTAACGCGTCATTCTTTGCCTCCAGCACGTTGATCATCCTGGCCGGTATCCTGACGGTACTTGGTGCATCCGACCGCGCGGTGTCTTTGCTGGCGGACCTGCCGCTGGTACAGCAGGCTTCTCAAGGCATGGCCGAGGTCAAGCTGCTGTGCCTGGCGTTGGTGTTCGTGTACGCGTTCTTCACGTTCAGCTGGTGCATGCGCCAATACAACTTCGCGGCGGTCCTGGTGGGCTCGGCGCCGATGATCGGTGAGCGCCATGTCTCGGAGCAGGAACGCAAGGCCTTTGCATTGCGGGCCGCGCGGGTTATCTCGATGGCCGCCAACCCGTTCAACTTCGGCCTGCGTTCTTATTACTTCGGCATGACCATGTTGGCGTGGTTCGTCAGCCCTTGGTTATTCATGTTGATGAGTGCCGGCGTGGTGTTTGTGCTCTATCAACGCGAGTTCCATTCCGATGTGCTGGACGTCATGGTCTATACCCCGACGGAAGTACCGGCATCCGATGTCGTCAAGGACACGGCATGACAACGGTCGGCTGAATCGCAGGCAAAAGAAAACCCGCACTTGGCGGGTTTTCTTTTGCCGCTAAAACCGATCAGTTGGTTTTAGGCGCTGTGGCAGGCGCTTGTTCCTGAGCAGCGGCTTTGTTCGCTTCAGCCTGATCTTTGGCGGCTTCAGCGTTTTCTTTCGCCGCGTCGTTCACTTTATCCTGTGCTTTGTTCATGTCCTGCTGAGCTTGCTCAGCATGTTGGTTGGCATCTTGAGCTTTGTCCTCGGATTTCTTATCGCAGGCAGCGAGACCGAGGGAGGCGGCCAACATCAAGGCAATAGCTAAAGTCTTACGCATGGGGTGTTTCTCCTTATGGATATAACTACTGGCCGTTTGAGCAATCCGCCTCGGGTTAAGTTCCTCTTTTGCGACAGATATATAACTTTGCTATGCAATGGAACTTTATGAATAGCGCCTGTTATCAGGTCCCGTTACAGACAAGAGCATTGAACCCATGGCCGAAGACCCCGTTTTTGAGCGCGCGACGCGTTTTCTCTCCGCGCTGAGACATTGCCAGGTGCTGGGCCTGAAGTTGCACAGTGCCAGTCACGAAGGATTGACCCTGATACTGCCTTTCAGCCCCCGGATCGTGGGCAACCCGCTCACCGGCGTCCTCCATGGCGGGGCGCTGACCTCATTGATGGACACCGCCTGCGGCATGTCGACCCTATGCGTGCTGCCGGAGTTCGAGGTCTGTCCGACCCTGGACCTGCGCATCGACTACATGCACGCCGCCGAGCCGAACAAGGATGTCTATGGTTTCGCGCAATGCTATCGGGTGACGCCAGACGTGATTTTCACCCGTGGTTTCGCCTATCAGGACGACCCCGATCAACCCATCGCCCACGTGGTGGGTACTTTCATGCGCCTGGGCCAGCACGCCAGGGGGATCACGAAGGCTGGTCCGATGGCTGCCAGGGACACACCATGACCAATATCACCCGGGAACAACTGCGCCAGGCCTGCGAGCAGGGCGATCATGCGCGACTGCTGGCCGCGATCCCCTATGCACAGCTCATCGGCGTCGAATGCGTGCGCCAGGGCGATGACCTGCTCTTTCGCCTGCCGGCCAACAAAGACAACATTGGTAACCCTTTACTGCCGGCGATCCATGGCGGCGTCATTGCCGGCTTCATGGAGCTGGCGGCAGCCGTTCATCTGTTGATCGTCACTCGCGCGCCGGGCGTGCCGAAGATCATTGATTTCTCCCTGGATTCCCTGCGCGCCGGGCAATTTCGCGACACCTATGCCAAGTGCCAGGTCTGGCGCCAGGGCCGACGGGTGGCCAACGTTGCCATCACTGCCTGGCAAGACGTGGAAGCCGAGCCGATCGCAACCGCGCGGGCACATTTCAAGATCCAGGAGCCGGCAAAGCCGGACCACCCTTGAAATCCCCATCGTTGCCCCCACCTTGAGGACATCCCGCCGCCATCTCAGCGCGGCGGACACCACCATCCACTTGGAGTTTGATGACCATGAGCGTGGAAACTCAAAAGGAAACCCTGGGCTTCCAGACCGAGGTGAAGCAACTGCTGCACCTGATGATTCACTCGCTGTATTCGAATAAGGAAATTTTCCTTCGCGAGCTGATTTCAAACGCCTCCGATGCTGTCGACAAATTGCGTTTCGAAGCCCTGTCCAAGCCAGAACTGCTGGAAGGCGGCGCTGAACTGAAAATCCGTGTGAGCTTCGACAAGGACGCCAAGACCGTCACCCTCGAAGACAACGGTATCGGCATGAGCCGCGAAGAGGTGATCACGCACCTGGGCACCATCGCCAAGTCCGGCACTGCCGACTTCATGAAAAACCTGTCGGGGGATCAGAAGAAGGATTCCCACCTGATCGGTCAGTTCGGCGTCGGCTTCTATTCCGCGTTCATCGTCGCCGAGCAGGTCGAAGTATTCAGCCGCCGTGCCGGCCTCGCTGCAAGCGAAGGCGTGCACTGGTCGTCCAAGGGCGAAGGCGAGTTCGAAGTCGCCACCATCGACAAGGCTGATCGCGGTACCCGCATCGTGCTGCACCTCAAGTCCGGTGAAGACGAATTCGCCGATGGCTGGCGCCTGCGCAACATCATCAAGAAGTACTCCGACCATATCGCGTTGCCGATCGAGCTGCCGAAGGAAGTCACCGCCGCCGAAGGCGAAGAAAAGCCTGAAGTGGAATGGGAAACCGTCAACCGCGCCAGCGCCCTGTGGACTCGCCCACGCACCGAGGTGAAGGACGAGGAATACCAGGAGTTCTACAAGCACATCGCCCACGATTACGAGAACCCGCTGAGCTGGAGCCATAACAAGGTCGAAGGCAAGCTGGAATACAACTCGTTGTTGTACGTACCGGCCCGCGCTCCGTTCGACCTGTACCAGCGTGAAGCACCACGTGGCCTGAAGCTGTACGTGCAGCGGGTGTTCGTGATGGACCAGGCCGAATCGTTCCTGCCGCTGTACCTGCGTTTCATCAAGGGTGTGGTGGATTCCAACGATCTGTCCCTGAACGTTTCGCGGGAAATCCTGCAGAAAGACCCGATCATCGACTCCATGAAGTCGGCGCTGACCAAGCGTGTCCTGGACATGCTGGAAAAACTGGCGAAGAACGAGCCCGAGCAATACAAGAGCTTCTGGAAGAACTTCGGCCAGGTGATGAAAGAAGGTCCGGCCGAGGACTTCGCCAACAAAGAGAAGATCGCCGGCCTGCTGCGCTTTGCCTCGACCCAGGGTGACGATGGCGAGCAGATCGTCGGTCTGGCCGATTACCTGGCCCGCGGCAAGGAAGGTCAGGACAAGATCTACTACCTGACCGGTGAAACTTATGCACAGGTCAAGAACAGCCCGCACCTGGAAGTCTTCCGCAAGAAAGGCATCGAAGTGCTGCTGCTGACCCACCGTATCGATGGGTGGCTGATGAGCTACCTCAACGAGTTCGACGGCAAGAGCTTCGTCGACGTGGCGCGTGGCGACCTGGACCTCGGCAACCTGGATTCGGAAGAAGACAAGAAAGCCGCCGAAGAAGTCGCCAAGAGCAAGGAAGGCCTGGTGGAGCGGATCAAGACAGCCCTGGGCGATGCCGTCAGTGAAGTGCGTGTCTCGCACCGCCTGACCGACTCCCCGGCGATCCTGGCCATCGGTGAACAGGACCTTGGCCTGCAAATGCGCCAGATCCTTGAAGCCAGCGGTCAGAAAGTCCCGGATTCCAAGCCGATTTTCGAGTTCAACCCGGCTCACCCGCTGGTGGAAAAACTCGACAACGAGCAGAGCGAAGAGCGCTTCGGCGACCTGTCGCACATCCTGTTCGACCAGGCGGCCCTGGCGGCGGGCGACAGCCTGAAGGACCCGGCGGCCTATGTGCGTCGCCTGAACAAGCTGCTGGTTGAACTGTCAGCTTGATGAGGTAAGGAAAACCCCGCTTCGGCGGGGTTTTCATTTCTGGTATCCATTAAAAAGGAGACAGTCATGAGTCAGATTACGGTTCGTTCAGTGGTCTATCAGATCGACGGCCAGACCTACGAAAGCCGCCTGGCCTTCGATGCCGCCCAGCAGGGCCCGCGTCCGGGCTTGCTGATGGCGCCGAACTGGAGGGGGGTTGGGGCGGGGGCCGAGGACATCGCCAAGTCGGTGGCGGCCAAAGGGTATGTGGTGTTGATCGCCGACCTGTACGGCCAGACCGTGCGCCCGACCAATGCCGATGAGGCGGGGGCGGCGATGATGCCGCTCAAGCAGGACCGGGCCCTGTTGCGCAAGCGCATGCAGGTGGCATTCGAGCAACTGCAAGGACAGGGTGAGGCGCCGGTCGACGCTGCGAAACTCGCCACGTTCGGTTTCTGCTTCGGCGGTTGCTGTGCCCTGGAGCTGGCCCGCGCGGGCGCGCCGCTGCAGGCCGCCATCTCGTTCCATGGCACCCTGGATACGCCGAACCCGGCGGCTGCGCAAAACATCAAGGGTTCCGTGCTGGTGATGCACGGCGCTTCAGACCCACTAGTACCGAAAGAACAACTGCCGGCCTTCGAAGACGAAATGAACGCCGCCGGGGTCGATTGGCAACTGCTGAGCTACGGTGGCGCGGTGCATTCGTTCACCGACCCCCACGCCAATGTGCCAGGCAAGATGATGTACAACCCCAAGGTGGCCCAGCGGGCGTTCCGGTCGATGCATAATTTGCTGGATGAAGTGTTTGCGAACTGAGATGGGCTTGATCTGATTTTGTTGTTGTCTGGCCTGCCGTCATCGCGAGCAGGCTCGCTCCCACAGGAGGGCGTCGTTCCCCAATCCAATGTGGGAGCGAGCCTGCTCGCGATGGCGGACGGTCAGACACCACTGAGCTCATCCCACGGAACTCAGGGCAACTCGATCCGCTCACTTTCCCCCGGCACGGTCGGCCAGTCTCCGGCCGCCCAGCGTCGACGGGCTTCGTCGATCCGGGCCGGATCGCTGGAGACGAAATTCCAGTCCATCCGGCGCGGTCCGTCCAGCGGTGCGCCGCCGAACAGCACGGCATGGCAGTCGCTGCTGGCAAACAGGGTCATCTCTTCGCCGACCGGCAGTATTACCAGCGAGTGCGGCTCCAGCGGCTCACCGTCCAACAGCGCCTCGCCGCTCAATACGTACAGTGCCCGTTCTGCATGCTCGGTGGGAATCAGCAGCGTCGTCGCGGTTTGCAGGTTGAGTTCGGCATAGAGCGTAGGAGACAGCACCGGTACTGGCGATTCCAGGCAAAAGCCCGAACCGGCGATCATGCGGATAACGACGCCCAGGTTGTCGCTGACCGGCAGGGTACGTGCCGGATGATGGCTGTAGTGCCCCGGCCCCTGTTCGTGGGATTGGGGAGAGGCCAGCCAGACTTGCAAGCCGTGCATGACGAAGTCGCTGCCCAGTTGCGCTGCCGGTGTGCGCTCGACATGGGCAATGGCGCTGCCGGCAGTCATCCAACTGACATCCCCGGCCTCGACCACCTGGTCCGAGCCCAGGCTGTCCTTGTGCTGGATTTTTCCCTCGAACAGGTAGGTGAGGGTGGAGAGCCCGATGTGGGGATGCTGGCGGATATTCATCCCTTTGCCGGCCGGGTAGGTGGTCTGCAGCATGTGGTCGAAAAACACGAAAGGTCCGACGCTGCGGCATTTGGCCGACGGCAACGGGCGAAGAATCGGCTGGCCTTCGACATCTTCTGCGCGAGGGCGAACGGTCAGGGGCGCGGTCATGGTGTCTCCCGGATTGAACAACGGATGCGGCGAGCATAACCCGCCGTCGCGGTTAGCGGCACGGGCGACTTGAACCCGGGCGGGAGGGGAGGGGTCTATCCTGCTCATGGCCTTTGGAGATGACCCGTTGACCCGTCTGATCTTCGCCTGGTTGCTGATCGCTTCGAGCAGTGCCGCCATGGCCCGCGAATATGCCTACAGCGATGCGCACCTGCATTACGTCGACTTCTTTCAGGAAACCGCCGGCATGCCCAAGCTGCTCCAGGCGATGGCCGACAATCATATCGAGCATGTGATGATCTCAGGCATCCCGGTTGCCAAGAAATGGCACGAGGATGAGCCCAAGCGTCCACGTTATTACGCCGGTGACGATGCGGACGCCTATTGGTACAGCGCCACCGATGTGATTGTCGCGACGGCGGTGGGCAAGCTGACCGCCGAACAACGCCGGCATTTTCATCCTTTTCTCTCGGGTTTCAACCCCAATGACAAGAACTCCGCTGCCCATGTCCAGCGCATGCTCGACCTTTATCCGGGGGTGTGGCAGGGCATCGGTGAAATATTCACCCGCCACGATGACCTCACGGCGCTGACCTCGGGCGATACCCCGCGGGCCAACAACGAAGCCATGACGATGATCTATCACCTGGCGGCCGAGCACGACCTGCCGGTGATGCTGCATTCCAACATCACCTCCAAGCGTGAGAAGAATCCGCTTTACCTGGCAGAAATCGAAGAGCCGTTGCGTAGGCATCCGCATACCCGCTTCATCTGGGCCCACGCTGGCACCAGCATGGAGATTCATCGGCATCAGACCCGCTTGCATTTCCTGTTGCCAACCCTGACCCGGCTGCTCGAGTCCTATCCGACTCTGTACATAGACCTGTCCTGGAGCCTGCTCACGCCCTATTTGCTCGACGAAGCGGGCACGCCTCGGCCGGAGTGGGTAAAGCTGGTGGAGCGCTTTCCAGAGCGTTTCATGGTGGGGTCGGATGTGGTCGGACGCTTCGGCAAGCTCGGGAAGGAGCTGCACGGCTTCGATCCGTTTCTGGATGCCTTGCCTGAGGACGTGGCGAGGAAGGTGGCGCGGGATAATTTCCTCGCGGTGTTGTGTGGGAGCAAGGCTTGCCCGCGGTGAGGTCAACGCGGTCTTGAGCGCTGAGGTGTCTGGATCGCGAGCAAGCTATGCTCGCACAGGCTAGCAGCAGGCAAAAAAACGCCCCGAACCAGTCGGGGCGTTTTCGTGTGCGGCGTAGCGGCGGGGCTTACTTGCCCTGCCAGCGCTTCAGTACCAGCGTGGCGTTGGTGCCGCCGAAACCGAAGCTGTTGCTCATCACGGTGTTGATGGTGGCGTTTTCGCGGGTCTTGGTCAGAATCGGCAGGTCGGCCACTTCCGGGTCCAGCTCGTCGATGTTGGCCGAGCCGGCGATGAAGTTGCCTTCCATCATCAGCATGCAGTAGATCGCTTCGTGAACGCCGGCGGCGCCCAGGGAGTGACCGGACAGGCTCTTGGTGGAGCTGATGGCCGGCGCTTTGTCGCCGAACACTTCACGCACACCCTTCATTTCCGCGACGTCGCCGACCGGAGTCGCAGTGCCGTGGGTGTTCAGGTAATCGATCGGGGTGTCGACGGTGGACATGGCCATCTGCATGCAGCGGATAGCACCTTCGCCGCTTGGGGCAACCATATCGTAGCCGTCGGACGTGGCGCCGTAGCCAACGACTTCCGCGTAGATTTTTGCACCGCGGGCCAGGGCATGTTCCAGCTCCTCGACCACCACCATGCCACCACCACCGGCAATGACGAAACCGTCACGGTCGGCATCGTAGGCGCGGGAGGCTTTTTCCGGCGTGTCGTTGCGCTTGCTGGACAGGGCGCCCATGGCGTCGAACAGGAACGACTGGCTCCAGTGTTCTTCTTCACCGCCGCCAGCGAACACGACGGCCTGCTTGCCCATCTGGATCTGTTCCATGGCGGTACCGATGCAGTGGGCACTGGTGGCGCAGGCAGAAGCGATGGAGTAGTTCAGGCCCTTGATCTTGAAAGGCGTAGCCAGGCAGGCGGAAACGGTGCTGCTCATGGTCCGGGTGACGCGATATGGACCGACGCGCTTGACGCCTTTCTCGCGCAGGATGTCCAGCGCTTCCATCTGGTTCAAGGTCGAGGCGCCGCCGGAGCCGGCGATCAGGCCGGTGCGCGGGTTGGACACCTGCTCTTCGGTCAGGCCGGAGTCGGCGATGGCGTCCTTCATGGCCAGGTAGGCGTAAGCCGCCGCATGGCCGACAAAACGGTAGATCTTGCGATCGATCAGTTCTTCGAGGTTGAGGTCAATGGAGCCGGAAACCTGGCTACGCAGACCCATTTCGGCGTATTCCGGGTTGAACCGGATGCCAGGGCGACTTGCACGCAGGTTAGCGGAGACGGTCTCTTTGTCATTGCCCAGGCAAGAAACGATGCCAAGACCAGTGATAACGACGCGGCGCATGCGGATAACCCTTAGAAGTTGTCAGTGGAGGTGAAAACGCCGACCCGAAGGCCCTCGGCGGTATAGATCTCGCGACCGTCGACAGTCACCGAACCATCGGCAATGGCCATGTTCAGCTTGCCCTTGAGGACGCGTTTGATATGAATGTTATAGGTGATTTTCTTCGCGGTCGGGAGGACCTGACCGAAGAACTTCACTTCGCCCGAACCCAGGGCGCGACCGCGGCCCGGCAGACCCTGCCAGCCGAGGAAAAAGCCGACCAGTTGCCACATGGCATCAAGGCCCAGGCAGCCCGGCATGACCGGATCGCCTTCGAAATGGCAGGCGAAGAACCACAGGTCCGGATTGATATCCAGCTCGGCGACCAATTCACCTTTGCCGTACTTGCC
>Ga0157373_10004040_pt1 | contig 11063 bp, 10 predicted proteins | sample C65metaG_FD_113460 | JGI IMG/M metagenome (GOLD analysis project Ga0157373, IMG submission 113460) | Corn rhizosphere microbial communities from Kellogg Biological Station, Michigan, USA - C6-5 metaG | ecosystem: Host-associated > Plants > Roots > Rhizosphere > Soil | place: USA: Michigan...
GTTGAAATTAATGGTGGCCAGGGACGGAATCGAACCGCCGACGCCGGCCTTTTCAGGGCCGCGCTCTACCAACTGAGCTACCTGGCCAGATGGTTGGAGAAGAGGGCGTAGTATAAAAATCGCTTAAATCACTGTCAACTTACCGGCTCCAGTAGCTCTTGATGCGCTCCGCCAGCAACGGAAAAGGCACGTAATCTGCCGTGCGGCCGGCGCGTCTCAACTCGCCAACCATTCGCATCGCACCATCGGCGTTTCGCGTGTGAACGAGAATTGTCGACGCGCGTTGCAGTTCAGGATTTGAGCAAAGCCACGCCGCCACCGCGTATCCCGTTCGTTCATCGTCAGTGCCCTCGGCACCATAATGTTCCGGATGCAGGTCGTGATCGAGAAAGATCGCGTCGTACGAAGCTGCGCTCAACAACTGCAACGCCTCACTCACGTTCTCCGCGATATCGATGACGTCGCCCTTGAAGCGACTGCTAAACCAGCGGTGGCGACGCTTGTCGTCATCCAGTAGAAACACACGTATCGGATGACGATCCGCGCGCAAAGATTTCACACCAAGTTTTGTAAGTAACGAGTGCCACAGCGTCATATGAATATCGTAAACTGGGTCGTTCATACTGCGAAGGCATTATAAGGTATTATCAGGTACACTCTACCGTACTTGGCGACCAGGTGAAATTACTGTCGGCTGATCTTGAGTGAAAGTGTGATTGACGAGACCCAACTCCGCAAAACGGAGGAGACAGAGGTTTGCAAGGACTGCTTCGGCACCGGAACGAAAGTCGATCCGGTAAAAGGGGCGGTTGCTTGTCCGTGTCTCAGAGTCAATCGCGCGCGCAAGTTGATTGCAGCGGCGCGCATTCCGCGTCGTTATGAGAAGTGCTCGTTCGCGAATTTCGTCAGCGCACCCGGAACGTCGCAGGACGACGCACTGCTTCAGGCACACAGACTCGCGCGCGAGTATCCGGCGGTCGATCGCGGTCTGATATTCATGGGACCTGCGGGAGTTGGAAAAACTCACCTCGCAGTTTCGATAATCAGGGATCTCACGGACAAAGGATTTGCGAGCATCTTTCGCGAATTCGGTTCGCTGCTCAAAGAGATTCAGGATTCATATAATCCGGTGTCGAAATCTTCAGAGCTGAAAGTGCTTGCACCCGTTTTTCAAGCGGATGTGCTGGTGCTCGACGAACTCGGCGCGACCATTCCGACTGACTGGGTCCGCGACACGATGTACCAAATCATCAACAGGCGATATAACGACAACAAACTGACGATATTTACGACGAACTATCTCGACAAACCGCGTTCCGAGAAAGAGCAGGTGCTGGAAGATCGAATTGGCACGCGACTGAGAAGCCGTTTGTACGAGATGTGCAAGATGGTTGTGATTGACGGCGAAGATTATCGAAAGCAATCAGCTTATGATCTGCGTCGCAGATAACTCATTGAATGCCTAAACGCACGGACTTACACAAAATATTAATCATCGGCTCCGGTCCAATCGTGATCGGGCAGGCGTGTGAATTCGATTACTCCGGAACGCAAGCTTGCAAAGCACTGCGCCAGGAGGGTTACGAGATCGTGCTGGTCAACTCGAATCCAGCGACGATCATGACTGACCCCGAAACCGCGGACATCACTTACATCGAGCCACTCACAGTCGCATCAGTTACAGAAATCATCCGTCGCGAACGTCCCGATGCGCTGCTCCCGACAGTCGGCGGACAAACGGCGCTCAACCTCGCCATTGCGCTCGAGGATGCAGGCGTGCTCCGTGAGTACGACGTTGAAATGATCGGCGCGAACCGCGATGCGATCAAAGTCGCCGAGAATCGTCTGTTGTTCAAGCAGGCGATGGACGAGGCCGGACTGGAGATGCCGCGCGGCGGTTTTGCAAAGTCGTGGGATGAAGCACAGGAGATCGTCAAGCAAACGGGTTATCCAGCGATCGTCCGGCCGTCGTTCACGCTCGGCGGAACCGGCGGAGGCACTGCCTACAACCCCGAAGAGTTTGAAGAGATCATTCGCGGCGGACTTGCAGCGTCGCCGATACACGAAGTGTTGATCGAAGAGTCGATCCTCGGTTGGAAAGAGTTTGAGCTCGAAGTGATGCGCGACCTGGCTGACAACGTCGTGATCATCTGTTCGATCGAAAACTTCGATCCGATGGGCGTGCACACTGGCGACTCGATTACGGTCGCGCCTGCTCAGACGCTAACCGATCGCGAGTATCAGCGCATGCGCGACATGGCGATTCGCGTGATTCGAAAAGTCGGTGTTGAAACGGGCGGTTCGAATATTCAGTTTGGAGTCGACCCGGAGAACGGCGACATCCGCATCATCGAAATGAATCCACGCGTGTCCCGCTCGTCGGCACTCGCTTCTAAAGCCACCGGCTTTCCGATTGCGAAGATTGCTGCAAAGGTCGCCGTCGGTTACACACTCGACGAGATTCCGAACGACATCACGCTCAAGACGCCGGCATCGTTTGAGCCGACGATCGATTACGTCGTCGCAAAGATTCCAAAGTGGGACTTCGAGAAGTTTCGCGAAGCGGAAGACGTTTTGGGCACGCAGATGAAGTCAGTCGGCGAAGTGATGGCCATCGGCCGCACCTTCAAAGAAGCGCTTTTCAAAGGTCTGCGCTCACTCGAAGCTGTAAAACCCCTACGACTCGAAGACGTCTCCAACGACGAACTCCAACGCAAACTCGCGCGCCCGAACGCGCAACGGTTTTCCTACATCACTTACGCGCTTCAGCACGATTGGCCCATCTCCGAAATCTATCGTCTTTCGCGGATCGATCCGTGGTTTCTGGATCAACTCAAGCAAGTGATGGAGATTCAGCGCGGCGTCGAAGGTTCGAAGCTTGAAGATATCTCTGCAGACGAGTTGTGCGCGTTCAAGGAAGTGGCCTTGTCCGATCGACGGCTGGCTTACCTGACCGAACGCTCGGAAGATGAAGTGCGTGAGTATCGCAAGCGATTGGGAATCGTTCCGGTTTACAAACGAGTCGATACGTGCGGCGCCGAGTTCGAATCACACACACCTTATCTCTATTCGACTTACGAAACTGAAGACGAAGCAGCGCCAACCGATCGACGCAAGATTATGATCCTGGGCTCGGGACCGAACCGCATCGGGCAGGGAATCGAATTTGACTATTGTTGTTGTCACGCGTCCTTCGCGCTTCACGAAGCAGGATTCGAGACCATCATGGTCAACTGCAATCCTGAAACCGTCTCGACTGATTACGACACTTCAGATCGTCTCTACTTCGAGCCACTCACGTTCGAAGACGTCATGAACATCGTCGATGTCGAAAACCCCGAAGGCGTGATCGTTCAGTTTGGCGGTCAAACTCCTCTGAATCTCGCGATGCGATTGCAGCAGGCAGGCGTCCGTGTAATTGGAACTTCTCCTGACTCGATCGATCTCGCCGAAGATCGCAAGCGATTCGGTGCGCTGCTCAAAGAGCTCGGAGTTCCGCAGCCGGACAATGGCATGGCCGCGTCCGTTGACGAAGCGCGTGAAGTAGCCGGCCGCATCGGTTATCCGGTTTTAGTGAGGCCGAGCTACGTTTTAGGCGGGCGCGCGATGGCTATCGTCTACGATCAGGAAGCGCTCGAAACGTACGTTCGGAACGCAGTCGGCTTCACTCCCGATCGGCCTGTGCTGATCGATAAGTTTCTCGAGCAGGCTGCGGAATTTGACGTCGACGCACTCGCCGACGAAACGGCCGTCGTGATCGCCGGCATTCAGGAGCACATCGAAGAAGCCGGCATCCACTCTGGCGATTCATCGTGTGTGTTGCCGCCCGTGCGCATCGATCCGGAGCACCTGGAAACCATGCGACACTACACGCGCAAACTCGCGAAGGCACTCTCAGTCAACGGTCTGATGAACATTCAGTTCGCGATCAAGGACCATCGCGTGTATGTGCTCGAAGTGAACCCGCGTGCTTCGCGAACCGTGCCGTTTGTTTCAAAAGCGACGGGCGTCCCGATCGCGCGCATTGCCGCGCTCGTGATGGCCGGACGAAAGCTTTCGGATTTCGGACTGCCTGAAGAATTGAGCGTGAAGCGCTTCTTCATCAAGTCGCCGGTGTTTCCGTTTGCGAAGTTTCCGGGGGTGGATCCTATTCTGAGTCCGGAGATGCATTCGACCGGCGAAGTGATGGGAATCGGCAACACGTTCGGCGAGGCTTACGCGAAAGCGATGATTGGGGCTGGTCTGACTTTACCGTCGGCAGGCAAAGCATTCATGAGTGTTAACGATGCCGACAAGGGAGCAGCGGTTTTGCTCGCACGCAAGTTTAGTCGTTTGGGATTCGGCATTGTCGCTACGCTTGGAACCGCAGCGCGGCTGCTCGAAGTTGGAATGAATGTCGAAACTGTTTTCAAGGTCAACGAAGGTAGACCAAACATCGTGGACCACATCAAACGCGGTGACATATCCCTCGTTATCAATACGCCCCTTGGTCGTGCTTCGCACTACGACGAGCAGGCAATTCGTCGCGCCGCGCTGCAATACAGCGTGCCGTGCGTGACGACGATGACGGGCGCGCAGGCGCTTGTCGAAGCCATCGCTGCGTGCGAAGCACAGAGCACTCCCGACGTGCATTCACTTCAGGATCTTCATGCAGTGCACGTGACAGCGGAGCGGTAATGGCCATCAATTCTAAGGAAACAATTCGTCGCATACTCGAAGAATGCCGCACGATCGCAGTCGTGGGGCTTTCGTCTGATTCATGGCGTCCGTCGAACAGTGTCTCGGCTTACATGAAACGCGTTGGGTACCGAGTGATTCCAGTGAATCCAAACGAAACGGAAATTTTCGGCGAGAAGGCTTATCCGGATCTCTTTGCGGTGCCGGGAAAGATCGATCTCGTCGATGTGTTCAGGCGTCCGTCTGAGGCGGGTAAGGCTGTTGATGAAGCGATCGCAGTTGGCGCAAAAGCGGTGTGGCTGCAGGAAGGCGTTATCGACCGCGAGGCCGCTCAACGTGCGCTCGATGCTGGTTTGTTAGTAGTGATGGATCGATGCTGGCTCAAGGAGCATTTACGCGCCAGTCGATAGGGTGAAAACTCTGTGTCTCTATGCCTCTGTGGTCGTTTTTACTCGAGAAATCTTTAACCACAGAGACACAGAGACGCAAAGCTTTCAGAGGTTTCTCATGAGTGATATTCGAGCCGTGGTGCTTACCATAAGTGACGCGTGTTCGCGAGGTGAGCGGGAAGACACGTCCGGCGCCGCGCTTGCACAACTGCTCACCGACCTCGGCGCGACGATTGTCGAACGCAAAATCCTTTCAGACGATCTCGAACCACTGGCCCAAACACTGCTTGAGCTTGCAGACCGCAGTGATGTGAACCTGATCATCACGACTGGCGGCACGGGTCTCGGGCCCCGCGACAACACACCCGAAGCAACTCAAAGCGTCATCGAACGCGAAGCTCCCGGCGTCGCGGAGGCGATTCGTGCAGAGTCACTCAAAGTTACGCCGATGGCCATGATTTCGAGAGGTGTTTGTGGCGTCCGATCGGAGACGTTGATCATCAACCTTCCCGGCTCCCCAAAAGCAGTGAAGGAAAGCTTTGCAGTTATCGCCCCGGTGCTCTCGCACGCGCTCGATTTGCTTGCGGGGAAGACAACTCATCGCGCCTGACTTCGCAGCTCAACCGCAGTTTGCACTTGAACGCTCTTTCGAAGAGCTTGAGCCTGCGTGCAGCCTCGTTCAATTCGTTATCGCACTCGAAAGTGCCCGTCGCTCGAATGTGGACTACATTGCGAGTGCGTTGACACAGCAGATCTTGCACGCGATTGTCGTGCCTGCGATCCATCGCGTCCGCAACACGTAAGATCGCTGCCAGACGCGAAACCGTTATCTGATCGGCCTGACTCAATGCAGCGTAATGAGGATGCCTGTCCTTCGGCAGCGAGCCCTTGTGATAACGCGCCACGTTCGCGATCACTGCGCGCTCCCGCTCGGAAAAACCAGTCAACTCTGAATTCTCAATCAAGTAAAACGAATGCTTGTGATGCGACTCGTGTGCGATGTGATAACCAACGTCATGCAGCAGCGCGGCGGCAGAGAGCAGCAATCTTTGATGACGCGTGAGATTTTCAGTCGTCGCGAGCGCGTCGAAAATAGTTTCAGCAAGCCGGGCGACCTGGTGCGAGTGTGCCTCTTCATATCCGAAGCGTCTGCCAACTGCATGCACGCCGCGCAACTTTTGATCGGCAATGTCCGGCATCGGCGGACGCGACTGCGCCTCCCAGTCGCGCAAGCGATCGATAATCACTCCCTCGCGCAAACTCCACTCACAAGTCGACAACGATTTGATCCCGAGTGCACGCATCGTTTCTTCGAGTATCAATCCACCGGCGACGATGATCTCAGCGCGTTGAGGCGTGAGCCGAGCAGCGTTTTTGCGTTCCTGAATCGTCATTGCTGCGACTGACGAATTGAATTCCGCAAGCTCGCGCAACTTGATCCTGATCTCCGCAGGTTGGACCGTCTGTTCACCGCCCTGCCGGAGCGCATATCCAATCGCGAGGATCGTTCCCGAAGTTCCGGTCACGTGCTCCCATCGATAATCACGCAGCTCACGCCCAGGACGCTCGAGCGCTGCGAGCACTTCGGTTCGCAGAACCTCCAGGGCTTTTGCACGCGGCGGATCGGAAGTCAAAAAACGTTCCGTCATTCCGACTGCGCCGAGCTTCATCGACAACAGCTTGATTGGCAATCCATCGCGAAAGATCGAGATCTCCGTCGAGCCGCCGCCGATATCGATGTTCAGCGTCGGCGCTCCCTTGGCGCCGCATCCGTGCGAAGCCGCGACGCCAATCAGGCGCGCTTCTTCGATACCGGAAAGTATTTCGACTCTGATTCCGGTCTTCTCTTCGATCGCCTTGATGAAGTTGGCGGAGTTGTTTGCTTCACGAACCGCGGCAGTGGCCGTCGCAACGATTCTTTGCGCGCCCCGCGCTTCGGCGATCGACCGCAAACGCGCGATGCATTCAGTGGCTCGCAATATCGCGGCGCGACTGAGATGGCCCTTCAGAAGTGTTTCATGGCCCAGCCTGACAACTTCTCGTTCGCGCGAGAGCACGGCGAACGAATCGCTCGCGGCAGCCTCCACCACAACGAGTTTTATTGAATTTGAGCCGATGTCGATGGCTGCAAACTTCAAGAGAGGGCCTCTTTGTTGAGGTCTACAACGTTTACCGCAGTTTTAGCAGGCGCCGGCTTTTCGCGTAACGGCTGTAGTTGACTGACTTTTTCTTCCGAAGACTTTGGTGGCTCGTCGATGATTTTTGTAACGGCGCGACGCAGGTCCGACGCCACGCTCCGAACAGAACGTGAAGCGTTCATAACGTGAAATCCGTATTCACCGGTCATTCGATCGAACACCTTCAACATCCTTCTTTGATACTCGATGAAGCTGTCGTAAAAGTCTTCGCCGAGGTGAAGGTCCATCCCTGATTCCCAGTAATCGAATCCACGTCCTGAACTGACGACGCGTTCGACAAGCTGTTGCGGCGACGAGATGCGCAAATAGAAGACTGCATCGGGCACGAACGCCATGCTGTAGATCGATCGAATCCAGTTCGGATCGATCCCGCGCACCTCGGCACGCGCGATCGCAGAGTAAATGTAACGATCCGTCAGCACCACGAAGCCTGCACGCAATGCAGGTAGCATTTCGTTTTCGAGTCGATCGATGAAATCCGTGGCGTAGAACAGTTGCATCGTCAGGCGGCCCAACGTGTGGCCCATCTTTGCTTCTTTGATTCCACGACCGGCGAGCACGGATCGCGTCATGCCCGTGTCGAGCACAGCGTGACCGCGGGCTTCGAGCCAGGTACGCAGCAAAGCGATGTGCGTGGATCGGCCCACGCCGTCCGTGCCTTCAATCACGATCAGCTTGCCGCTGTATTCTTCCTGTTCGACGCCCGGCAGAGGCGTGCCGTATGAGTGCTTCTGATTAATAAGCTTGTCCTCGCCTTTTCTTCTTATTGAGATGTTGGCCGATCAGCAAACGCATCTCGCGTTGTTGCCGCTCGATCGAGCGGCTCGCGTCGATCACCGTCAAACCAAACTCACCCACCATCCGATCATACTCTTCGAGAATTCTCCCCTGGAACATCGTGAAACTCTCTTCGGCATCGTCGGACCAGCCGACGTCCATGCCTGCTTCGTAGTATTTCAAGTGTGGTCTACCAGAGACTATGCGATCTATCGCGATGTCGAGTGGCGCTCTGAAAAAGAAGGCGACAGTCGGTTTTACGGCAAACGAGTAAACATCTCTGACCCACGCGCGATCGCAGCCACGCGCGACGTCACGTGCGAATGCAGTATAAATATATCGATCGGCGAGCACGATGGCGCCGGACTTCAGAGGCGGGATAATGTCGCGCTCCGTTCGATCGGCGAAGTCGGTAGCGTGTAGCAACGAGAAGGTTGCGGGCGTGAACAGATGACGCTTCTTGGCCCGTTTTGTCGTATCCTTGACCAGCGGCGACGAGTTCCACTCGGAAAAAAAGACTGGATAGCCCTCGGCTTTCAACCACTGATGAAGCAGCGCGAGCTGTGTTGACTTACCACTGCCGTCGGTGCCTTCGACGACGAAAAGCTTGCCGGGAAATCGGTGTTGTCCGTAAGAGATCATCGACGCAAGAGCCTAGATTATTTCTGTTACAGTAATGTGAAAACTAGCTGTTTTTATAAGCCTTTATGAGAACCTTGTACCTCTTACGACATGCCAAATCAAGTTGGAAAGACGTGACTGTACCTGACTTTGAGCGCCCGCTGAAGGACCGTGGGCGAAGAGCGGCGAAAGCAACCGGCAAACACCTGCGACGAGAAAAGTTGAGCGATCCGTACGTGCTTTGCTCTCCTGCTGTCAGGGCGCGCGAGACCGCGGAGATTGTGTTGAAGCACGCAAACGTGCGTGTTGAAGTGAGCTTCGAACAGCGAATTTACGAAGCGTCACTGCGCGATCTGTTGCAAGTCGTTTCAGAAATACCGGACGAAAAGCAGGTCGCGATCATGATCGGACATAATCCGGGTTTCGAAGAACTCCTGGCCTATCTCACCGGCGAAGGCCGCCGCATGCCAACGTGCGCTCTGGCGAAGATCAAGTTCGACGCCGCGAGTTGGAAGGAGATTAAAGAAGACGAGGGAAGGCTCGAGTGGTTCGTCGTTCCGAGAGAGTTGGGAGAAGAGTAACCACAGATGACACGGAGACGCAGCGAGATTTGCGCGGAATGATCAGTAGTAAGTGATTGCGCGATACGTCACCTTTAATGGTCGTGTTCCTGTCGCATCTGTCTGCCATTTGGTTTCCTTGGTCCAGTTGCCGTGCGCGTCGAGTTGATCCGGACGATCCGATACTCTCGTCGTCGCTTCACCGTTGTTTATCGTAACTTCGTCTGCCAACCGGTGCTCACTGGAAACGGCTGCGACTTTTTGGAGTGAACCGTCGCCGCTGTATTTTGCGAAGTCCCAGTTGTCGCGATAGATCTTATTCGCCACTGATCCATCGGGTTTGTAGATAGTTGTCTCAACCTGCTTCGTTGCGGCTGTGAAGATCGCGACGGACTGCAACGAGCCGTTGGGATAAAACAGCTTGCGCTCGTGACCGAGCAGCTTGGGCCCGTCGTAGCGGTAGTTCATTTGTTCCACCAAATTGCCGTCAGGACGCTGTTCAATTGATTCGACTAGCATCCCTCGCTGATTTCTCTTAAAACTCTGCGTCGACCGCAACGACCCGTCGCCGTTGTAGTTGCGTTCTTCTTTGATCTTGCCGGCTTCGTCGTAATCCTGCACGGTGCGCAACCACATGTTGCCCGCGCCATCGTAGTTGATAGCCTCCGTCATTCTTGGACCATCAAATTTCATCACGATCCTGCGCACAAACACACCGTTCTGATCGTACATCCGGAAGTCAGTTCGATTGCCGTCTTCATTGAACGAGGCTTCCATTTGCGGCACCCTTGGTCCTTCTACGTAGCTGCCGTCTTTGAGCACGAAGGTCGCAATCTCCGTTCGGAACGTGCGGACCGGTCCTTTCAGGGCATAAGTTGCTTCTGCATCCGATTGGTTCTGAGCGTGTGCGAGAGCGGAGCTTACTGCGAGCAAGAGTACGAGAGCGAAAATCTTCATTTCTTACCCCATACCGATCAATCTTGGTAATGCTGTCAAAAAGTATACATGATTACAGGATTGTTCAGGATGCGCTCAGACGTGGTTCACCTCGATCGCAAAATAAAACTTTTCAGTACTCACTCAGTTAACATTTTGGTAACATCGACCCCAACGACGCCCCCCAATGGCCGTCATGAAAGTCTTTAGAATCAAAAGCGAATCCTTTTCTCTAAAAATCACGCACGTGGTCTTAGCTGCCGCCTGTTTGTGTCTCAGCGCTGCGTCTTCGTTTGCCAATAATAGAGTTTTCATTCGATCAGATGTGCCGCAGCGTCATCGCGAAGAACTGTTGACTCGACTTCGCGTAATCACAGGATTGAGTGATTTGAAATTCGACGCGCAAGGATCGTTGATCCTCGGCAGTAAACCGTCAACTCACGGTTCTGCGAAGGCGCGAACGCTCTTGGCTCAAGCGATTGAAGGGGCGAACGTTATCATCCTCGAAGACGCAAGTTCCCGATCGGACGTCGCATTCTGTCGAGTTGTTCGTGCCCGTTGGACTCGAGACGAATCAAACAGACCGCCGGCGTATGTTGTGTTAATCGACTTCAGGGATTTTCAGCAGCTCAGCGGAGATGCCGAAGCTCGCGCTGCATTTGATGTTGGATGGGGCTTGCTTCACGAACTCGATCACGTTGTTACCAACTCTGAGGACGCAACGAATCCAAAAGAAATCGGCCAGTGTGAAGAACATATCAATGCGATGCGACTCGAAGTTGGTCTGCCAGTCCGCGTTGATTATTTCTTCAACCGGGCAAAATTCAAGACCGACGCGAATTTCAGCGCTCGACATGTTCGACTTTCCTTTGAACGGTGGGATGGATCCTCACTAAAGCCCAAAC
>Ga0157373_10004046_pt1 | contig 11046 bp, 9 predicted proteins | sample C65metaG_FD_113460 | JGI IMG/M metagenome (GOLD analysis project Ga0157373, IMG submission 113460) | Corn rhizosphere microbial communities from Kellogg Biological Station, Michigan, USA - C6-5 metaG | ecosystem: Host-associated > Plants > Roots > Rhizosphere > Soil | place: USA: Michigan...
CGGTGCGCTCGGTGGTCATCAGGATGTTCAGGTCGCGGTGATGCTTGAGTGGGTCGACGCCGACGTTCACCAGGATCAGCACTTCACTGGGGACGCTGGCGTGCAGCAGCTGTTCTTCCTCGACCGTGACCAGGGGCAGGGCGATGGCTTGTTGCAGGCTGCCCAGCAGGTTGAATAGCTCGAACTCACTCAAGTCGCTGTCGCCTGGGTGCAGCGCCAAGTGCGTGCTGCTGTCGATCACGCCGTTGCGATGGCACCAGGTCAGCAGCTCCAGCAGTTCGCGGCTGCGCTTGATCGGTGCGAAGTTCTCCCACTCCAGGGCGTTGAGGCTGCCGTTGTAGAGCCCCCACTGATTCTGCCCAGGCTCTTTTTTGTTGGGTGACTGGACCAGCGTCAGGGTGTCCTCGGCCAGGTCCGGGGCGATGCCGGGATTGATGAACTCGACCTTGTCGGCTTTGCGTTCGAAGGCTGCATACAGGCGTCGGCCAAGGACGTTGAGGTCGCGCTTGGTGATCAGGCTGACGGTTTTTTCGGTACGGGCGAACTGGGTCAGGAAGCGGTAGCTGTAGGTCAGTTCGTTGACCAGCGCGCGACGTTCGTTGCTGACCTGGCGCACTTTCCACTGGCTGCGGCTGTCCAGCAGCGCCAGTTGGCGCGGGTCCCAGCCCCATTCCCCGGCCAGGCGTTCGAGCAGCCTGCGCTGCCAGCCGCTGCTGCGGCCCTGGCCTGTGAGCTTGCGATTGACCTTCAGGTACAGCGCGCGTCGGATCAGCTCCAGGCGCTCGGGTTCGCCGCGAGCGTTGAGGTACTCCTCGATGCGGCGATAGACCAGCATGTACGGGTCCAGCTCCTCCAGGTCCAGGCGATTGGCGAACACGGCTTGCTTGAAGCGCAAGCTCAGGCACCGGACATTGGGGTGTTCGCTGGCGTAGACCTCGGTCAGCAGGAGTTTGAGCACGGACTTGTAGGGCGACTCGATGCCCTTGAACAATTGCCAGAGCCCGGCGCCGATGAACTCCCCCGGCGGGATGTAGGCCAGGTGCCCGAGGTCCAGGGTTTCATCGGCGCGGATGAAGCGCTTGGAAAGCAACGTATGGGTGTACGCCTCATAGTTGTCTTCCTCATAGACCGGCACCAGCCACCAGATCGGTGTACGCCCGGCCAACCAGATCGCAGTGCGGTAGAACTCGTCCAGCAGCAGGTAGTGCTGAGTCGTGCCGCAATCGTCGGAACTGAGTTGATTGTCCCGTTCACCCAGTACGAACCGGGCCGGATCGATCAGGAAGAAATGAGCTTCGGCACCCTGGGTCGCGGCCCAGGCTTCGAGCAGTTGGCATTTCTTGCGCAGCTCGGCCAGTTCGTCGTCGCTCAGGTCCGGCCCATGGCAGACCCACACATCCATGTCGCTCTGGTCCGCCTGGGCGAGCGTGCCCAGGCTGCCCATCAGATACAAACCCAGGATGGGACGCGGCGGATTGCTGCCATGGCGTGGCTTGTAGGAAAACGAACGGGTCAGTCGCTGGGCGTCGGCGAGGACGCTGGCGTCGGGCTCGTAGTTTGACAGCCCCGCCGGTGTACTGCCGGAGACGTAGCCTGGCAGCAGCGGATGGTTGACGTGGAAAAACAGCGGAAGCAGCGTCAGCACGCCTTGCTGGCGAGGCGACAGGCCCTCCAGGGCGCGATTCATCCGGACGGTGTTGAGCTTGAGAAAACGTGCGCGCAGCTGGCTGAGGACCTTACGGTCAATTCCCTCGTCCAGATCGGGGCGTATTTCGTGATTGCGGGTCATGTCGGCTCAAACCGGCTCGCGGCGTCGAACGTGGAAATCAGAGGTGATGGCAGTTTAGCGTCCGGGTTGGTGAATTCTTAAGCTGAAAGTAGGGTGTGGACGTCAGATTTTTCACGCAAGGCGCCTGCGCCTGCGGAAATCCGGCGAAGCAGATTTCCGTGGGCGACAGGGGGAGTCAGGCGGCTTCTTGGACGCTGAGTATCGTCAGAACGGTTTGTACATTTTGCGCGGCGTCACGACCCAGGCTGGTCAGGTAACCGCCGTCGGGTTGGGTGATCAGTTCTTTCTCGTACAGGCGTTGGGCAGCGGCAATGGCTTTAGGGGCAGCGGTCTGATGGATTTTCAGGCCTTCCTGGGAACTGTCCAGGTTGAAGAGTGCAAGGATTTCCAGTTCGGCAACCAGCTCAGGGGTAAGCGACATAAGGACTCCAGACTTTCTAGGAATATGGTCGATAGCGTCACTAAGGTGAGCGCACTCGGTCGAGCTGTCCAGTGTCAGAGGCAGGCTTTTTTGTTTTTGTGCGATGGAGCGTTTGTGGGAGCAAAGCTTGTTCGCGATGCAGGCGCCTCGATTCATGGGCGATCGTATCGCTTTCATCGCGGTCAATCCTTGCTCCCACAGTGTTTGAGGCAGGCCCTCCCGGCGCAGCGGGTTCAGTTCTTTTCCGGTGGCAGCTCAGGTAGCTTACGCAACGCCTCTTCATACCATTGGGTATTGAACGGGCGGTCTTCATCGAGCATGGCGTCGATCTCGAAGGCCAGCACATGGGCCATGAGGTTCAGGATGTCTTCGCGCTCGTAATTGACCAGGGTCAGTTTGTTGAAGGTGGCCTTGGCTGCTGGCGGGTTACCGCTTTCGATCTGGTTTTCAATGGCTTCGATCAGCGTCGACTCGACGAATTCTTCTTCGTCATTGTCGATGTCGGTTGGCTCGCTCATGGCAGGCTCCTGTGGGAAAGACGCCAGTTTACCTGCATTCAGCGGCGTGATGCGCCTGGCGCGAAACCTCCCGACAGTCTATAACGCAAGGCTGCCCACCCCACACGGACTGGAGGTATTTGCAATGCTCAAGCTTTATGGTTTCTGCGCCAGTAACTACTACAACATGGTCAAGCTGGCATTGCTGGAGAAGGGCGTGCCCTTCGAAGAAGTGCCGTTCTATGGCAAGCAGACCCCGGAAATACTCGCCATCAGCCCACGGGGCAAAGTGCCGGTGCTGAAAACCGACCAGGGCTTCATCAGCGAAACCAGCGTGATCCTCGAGTACATCGAGCAAACCCAACCCGGCAAGGCCCTGCTGCCCGCCGATCCGTTCGAACGTGCCCAGGTCCTGGCCCTGTGCCGGGAGATCGAGCTGTACATCGAGCTGCCTGGGCGCGCCTGCTATGCCGAGACATTCTTCGGCATGACGGTACCGGACGCCATCAAGGAAAAGAGCAAGGCTGAACTGCTGCTGGGGTTCGCCTCGCTGGGTCGGCACGGAAAGTTCTCACCTTATGTCGCGGGCGACAGCTTGAGCATTGCCGACTTGTACTTTCTCTACGGTGTTTCGCCAGCCTTACAGGTAGGCAAGAAGTTGTTCGATATCGACCTGTTCGCAGACATGCCGGCAGCCAAAGCGCTGATGGAACAGTTGGGGGCGAATCCGAATGTGCAGCGGATCGCGGCGGACAGGGAAGCGGGGATGCCAGAGTTTTTGGCGATGATCGCTGCCAAGAAGTGAATTTTATACTGTTCTAGCGATTGCTTTCGCGAGCAGGCTCGCTCCCACAATGGATCTTCAGTGAACACAAACTTGTGAACATATGAAGATCCCCTGTGGGAGCGAGCCTGCTCGCGATGCTTTTAGCTCTTAGCGACTGGCCAGGAGCGCCTGGCCACGTACCACGGCAGCCTTGACCTGCGCCGGCGCTGTGCCGCCTATGTGGTCACGGGCGTTGACCGAGCCTTCCAGGGTCAGTACCGCAAACACGTCCTGCTCGATCTGGTCGCTGAACTGACGCAGTTCGTCCAGGCTCATCTCCGCCAGATCCTTGCCGTTGTCCACGCCGTATTTCACGGCATGACCTACGATTTCATGGCAGTCGCGGAATGGCAGTCCACGGCGCACCAGGTAGTCGGCCAGATCTGTTGCCGTGGAGAAGCCGCGCAGGGCCGCTTCACGCATCACCGCGTGCTTGGGCTTGATGGCCGGGATCATGTCGGCAAAGGCGCGCAGTGAGTCGCGCAGGGTGTCCGCAGCGTCGAACAGCGGCTCCTTGTCTTCCTGGTTGTCCTTGTTGTAGGCCAGCGGTTGGCCTTTCATCAGGGTCAGCAGGCCCATCAGCGCGCCGAACACCCGGCCGCTCTTGCCCCGTACCAGCTCCGGCACGTCGGGGTTTTTCTTTTGCGGCATGATCGAGCTGCCGGTGCAGAAGCGATCCGGCCGATCAATGAACTGGAATTGCGCGCTGGTCCACAGCACAAGCTCTTCCGAGAAGCGCGACAGGTGCATCATCGCGATGCTCGCGGCGGCGCAGAATTCGATGGCGAAATCGCGGTCCGAGACGTTATCCAGCGAGTTGCCGCCCACGGCGTCGAAGCCCAGCAGTTGGGCGGTGTATTCGCGATCGATCGGGTAGGTGGTGCCGGCCAGCGCGGCGCTGCCCAGGGGCATGCGGTTGGTGCGCTTGCGACAGTCAACCAGGCGCTCATAGTCGCGGCTGAGCATTTCGAACCAGGCCAGCATGTGATGCCCAAACGTTACAGGTTGGGCGGTCTGCAAGTGCGTAAAGCCGGGCATGATGCTTTCGGCCTCACGCTCGGCCTGTTCCAGCAGGCCTTTCTGCAAACGGGTGATCTCGGCCAGGATCAGGTCGATTTCATCACGCAGCCACAGGCGGATGTCGGTGGCGACCTGGTCGTTGCGACTGCGGCCGGTGTGCAGTGTCTTGCCGGTCACGCCGATGCGATCGGTCAGGCGCGCTTCGATGTTCATGTGCACGTCTTCCAGATCGACACGCCAGTCGAACTGGCCGGCTTCGATTTCACCCTGGATGGTCTTCAGGCCATCAATGATGCTGTCGCGCTCGGCATCGGTCAGCACGCCGACCTTGGCCAGCATGGTGGCGTGGGCGATCGAGCCCATGATGTCGTGGCGATACAGGCGCTGGTCAAAATTGACGGAGGCGGTGAAACGGGCGACGAAGGCGTCGACGGGTTCACTGAAGCGGCCGCCCCAGGACTGATTGGTCTTGTCAGTGCTCATGAATTCGCTCGTGATCGGCTGTGGAAAAAGTAGCGGTTAAAGGCTGCGGCGGATGATAGCAGGGTTGCCGGGGCTGGCGCTGGCACTGGTCGGCAGGTGTTTTGCGCACGAGCCGGGCGTTCAGGCAGGTTTTGCGCGCAACGATATTTTCCGATTGAGCAATATCGTCTCGGCAACCGTCTACAGTGGACGATAGGAGTTTCGCTTTTCCATCATGGCGCATGGGTCGAATCAACCAGGGGGTGCTCAATATTGATCAGATTGAAAATGAACAATCCCTACGGCGACGCCGTGCGACAACGGGCCTCGAGCATCGGTCGGCAAGCGCTGGTAAAGATAGGCAACCGCCTCGCGGCACTTTTTGGCCCTCGGGCGAGTCTTAGCGTGGATCGCGGTGACGGATGTCACTTCCCCTGTCTACGCTATCCTTGTGCGAGACTCACGCAGGAATCCAGCGCAATATGAATGTCCTGATCGTTGATGACGAACCACTGGCCCGCGAGCGCCTGAGCCGAATGGTTGGCGAACTCGAGGGTTACAGTGTCTTGGAGCCGAGCGCCACCAATGGCGAAGAGGCATTGGCCCTTATCGACAGCCACAAGCCGGATATCGTGCTGCTCGACATTCGCATGCCTGGCCTGGATGGTCTGCAGGTCGCGGCGAAGCTGTGCGAACGAGAGTCGCCTCCCGCCGTGGTGTTCTGCACCACCCGGGACGACTTCCCGCCCGAGGTATTGCAGGCCGGTGCCGTGGGCTATCTGGTCAAACCGGTGGCATCCGAGGCGTTGGTCGACGCCTTGCGCAAGGCCGAGCGACCCAACCGTGTGCAACTGGCGGCGCTGACCCGTCCGGCAGCGGAAAGTGGCAGCGGCCCGCGCAGCCACATCAGTGCGCGAACCCGCAAGGGCATCGAACTGATCCCGTTGAACCAGGTGGTCTACTTCATTGCCGACCATAAATACGTGACCTTGCGCCATGAGAGTGGCGAGGTGCTGCTGGACGAGCCCCTCAAGGCCCTTGAAGATGAGTTCGGCGAGCGGTTCGTGCGTATCCACCGCAATGCCCTGGTGGCCCGCGAGCGCATCGAGCGTCTGCAGCGCACGCCCCTTGGGCATTTCCAGCTGTTTCTCAAAGGCCTCAATGGCGACGCGCTGATTGTCAGTCGGCGACATGTGGCGGGCGTGCGCAAGATGATGCAGCAGCTTTAGTGGCCTGTGTGGCTAATTCGTGCAGGCCGCAAGCGCAATGCCCAACGGTATTGCACTTTTATTTTCCAGGACATTGACGGCCAGGGAGGCCTTGGGGTCGTGATTCAAGTCAAAGCGGATTTGGCTGAGCTGTTATTATCCGCCGTATCTTTTAAGTACGGATTGATCCATGTCCCCTCGCGAGATCCGCATCGCCACCCGCAAAAGTGCCCTGGCCCTCTGGCAGGCCGAATACGTCAAAGCCCGTCTGGAAGCCGCCCATCCCGGCCTGATCGTGACGCTGGTGCCCATGGTCAGTCGCGGTGACAAGCTGCTGGATTCGCCGCTGTCGAAAATCGGTGGCAAGGGTCTGTTCGTCAAGGAGCTGGAAACCGCGCTGCTGGACAACGAAGCCGACATCGCCGTGCATTCGATGAAAGACGTGCCCATGGACTTCCCCGAAGGCCTGGGCCTGTTTTGCATCTGCGAGCGGGAAGACCCGCGCGATGCGTTCGTTTCCAACGCTTTTGCCAGCCTTGAGGCGTTGCCTGCCGGGAGCGTGGTCGGCACGTCCAGCCTGCGTCGCCAGGCGCAACTGCTGGCCCGGCGTCCTGACCTGCAAATCCGCTTTCTGCGCGGCAACGTCAACACTCGCCTGGCCAAGCTCGACGCTGGCGAGTACGACGCCATCATCCTTGCCGCCGCCGGCCTGATCCGCCTGGGCTTCGAGGATCGCATCACCGCGGCCATCAGCGTCGACGACAGCCTGCCGGCCGGTGGGCAAGGCGCGGTAGGCATCGAATGCCGCAGCGCCGACAGTGAAATTCACGCGCTGCTGGCTCCTCTGCATCACGAAGACACCGCGACCCGGGTTTTCGCCGAGCGCGCCCTCAACAAACACCTCAACGGCGGCTGCCAGGTACCGATTGCCTGCTACGCCGTGCTGGAAGGCGAACAGGTCTGGTTGCGTGGCCTGGTGGGTGATCCGGACGGCGGCACGCTGCTCAGCTCCGAAGCCCGGGCGCCCCGGGGCGACGCCGAAGCGCTGGGGGTGCGGGTCGCTGAAGACCTGCTGAGCCAGGGCGCTGGCGACATCCTCAAGAAGGTCTACGGCGAGGCTGGCCACGCGTGATGGGCTGGCGGTTGCTGCTGACCCGGCCGCAGGACGAGGCGTCGGCCCTGGCGGCTGTCCTGGCCGAGGCCGGCGTATTCAGCAGCAGCCTGCCGTTGCTGGATATCCACCCGATCCCCGTGTCCGATTCCGGCCGGGCGATGCTCCAGCGGCTCGACCAGTACTGCGCCGTGATCGTCGTCAGCAAGCCGGCCGCCCGGCTGTGCCTGGAACAACTGCGCGAACATTGGCCCGCGCCCCCGGAGCAACCCTGGTTCAGCGTGGGAGCGGCCACCGGGCAGATCCTGGCCGATGCGGGCCTCACGGTGTTTTATCCGGACGATGGCGACGACAGTGAAGCCCTGCTGGAGCACCCGGCGTTGCGTCAGGCTCTGACCCGGACCAATCCCCAGGTTCTGATCGTGCGTGGCGAGGGTGGCCGTGGCCTGTTGGCAGAGCGCTTGCGCGAGCAAGGTGCTAGGGTCGACTATCTGGAATTGTACCGGCGCGGCCTGCCGGAGTATCGCGAAGGCGAATTGCCGGCGAAGGTCGAAGCGGAACGCTTGAACGCGCTGATGGTCAGCAGTGGGCAGAGCTTCGAGCAGCTTCACCGCCTGGCCGGCGCCGCGTGGCCCGATCTGGCGCGGTTGCCGTTGTTTGTTCCAAGCCCCAGGGTTGCCGAGATGGCGCGGGCCGCCGGGGCCCGATCAGTTGTGGATTGTCGTGGCGCCAGTGCCGCGGCTTTGCTGGCGGCGTTACGGGAACAATCCGTGCCGTTTTCTAATGCAAAGGATGGATACGTGAGCGAAACAGCCTTGCCAAAAGATCAAGACCAACCCGTGATCGATGCACCGGTGGAAACGCCGGCTCCGGTGGCGCCGCGTCGCGGTAACGGGTTGGCCATTGTCGCATTGCTGCTGGGGGCCGCTGGCGTGGCCGTTGGCGGCTGGGGTGTCTGGCAGGTGCGTCACCTGCAGGCCAACAACCAGCAACAATCCGCCCAGGTCCAGGCACTGAATGATCAGGCCCAGGACCTCAAGCGCAATGAGCAACGCCTCAGCGAGCGCCTCGCGCAGATGCCGGCGGCCGAAGAGCTGGAGGAGCGACGGCGTCAGGTCGCCCAGTTGCAAGGCGACCAGCAACACCTGAGCCAGCGTCTGGAAACCGTACTCGGTGCCAGCCGCAAGGATTGGCGATTGGCCGAGGCCGAGCATCTGTTGCGCCTTGCCAGCCTGCGTCTTTCCGCCCTGCAAGACATCAGCAGTGCCCAGGCCCTGGTCCAGGGCGCCGACGAAATCCTGCGGGAACAGAACGATCCGGGCTCGTTCGCTGCCCGCGAGCAACTGGCCAAGACTCTCGCGGCGTTGCGCAGCACCGAGCAGCCGGATCGCACCGGCCTGTTCCTGCAGCTGGGAGCCCTGCGTGAGCAAGTGCTGCAACTCACGGAGCTGGCGCCCGAGTACAAGGATCGTGGTGAATCCCTGCTCGGCCTGACGGCCGATGGCGATGGTGCCAGCCGCTGGGCCCAGTGGTGGGATCAGATCTCGCGCTATATCCGCATCGACTTCAATGCCGACGAGAATGTCCGTCCGCTGCTGGCCGGGCAGAGCCTGATGCAGGTGCGCCTGGCCTTGAGCCTGGCGCTGGAGCAGGCGCAGTGGGCGGCCCTCAACGGGCAGGCACCGGTGTAGACCCAGGCGTTGGTCGAGGCCCGCGATGTACTGAAGAACAACTTCAACCAGGACAACCCACAGAGCAAAGTCATGCTCGAGCGAGTGGCTGAACTGGCCAGGCAGCCGGTGACGGTGGTCACGCCGGACCTGACCGCCACCCTGAGCAGCGTCCAGGCTTACCTGGGACGCCGCAACCTGAATGCCGAGGAATCGGTCAAGCCGCTGGCCAAGCCTGCTGGGCAGGAGGCTACGCCATGAAGCGTCTCTACGTGATTCTGTTCGTGGTCATCGCTGCCGCCGCCTTTTTGGGCGTGGCGATTTCCGAGCATTCGGGTTACGTGCTGGTGGCGTACAAGAACTTCCGCTACGAAGCCGGTCTGTGGGTCACCCTGGCGTTGGTGGCGGTACTCTGGCTGTTGTGGCGGGGCGTGCGTGCCTTGATCGGCCTGGTGACCACCTCCGGCGGCGTGGTCAACCCGTGGTCGCGGCGCAATCGCAGCCGACGCGTGCAAGTGGCGATCGAACACGGTCAACTGGACCTTGCCGAAGGTCGCTGGGCCAGTGCCCAGCGGCATTTGCATCGCGCCGCGGAAGCCGAGCGCCAGCCGTTGCTGTATTACCTCGGCGCGGCCCGTGCGGCCAATGAACAAGGACTTTACGAACAGAGCGACAACCTGCTGGAGCGTGCCCTGGAACGCCAGCCCCAGGCGGAGCTGGCCATTGCGCTGAGCCACGCGCAGTTGCAGATGGACCGGGGCGACACCGATGGCGCCCTGGTCACGCTGCAAGCCATGCATGATCGTCACCCCCATAACGTCCAGGTCCTGCGCCAGATGCAACGGCTGCATCAGCAGCGCGGTGATTGGTCGGCGGTGATTCGCCTGTTGCCGGAACTGCGCAAGGACAAGGTCTTGCCGGCGGCGGAGCTGGCTGAACTGGAGCGTCGGGCCTGGGGGGAAAATCTGTCCCTGGCGGCCCATCGCGAAGAAGACGGCAGCGTCGGTTTGCAGTCGCTCAACCGCGCCTGGCAACAGCTGACTTCCGCGCAGCGCCAGGAACCGGCGCTGGTGTTGGCCTATGCCGAGCAACTGCGACAGCTGGGCGCGCAGGGCGAGGCCGAGGAGGTATTGCGGGCCGCGCTCAAGCGTCACTATGACAGCCACCTGGCACGGCTGTACGGGTTGGTTCGCGGCAACGATCCGGCTCGACAGCTGCAAGCAGCCGAAGGCTGGCTCAAGGATCATCCGGCCGATTCCAGCCTGCTGTTGACGTTGGGTCGCCTGTGTCTGCAGAACAGCCTATGGGGCAAGGCGCGGGATTATCTGGAAGGCAGCCTACGGATCCAGCGCAATCCCGAAGCCTGTGCCGAACTGGCGAGATTACTGGCACAACTGGGCGATGCCGAGCGCAGCAACCAGCTGTTCCAGGAAGGCTTGGGGCTGTTGGATGAGCGTCTGCTCGCTGCGCCGTTGCCGGTTCCGGCCCAGGCATTGTCCAGTTAAGGAATACTGATGAAACCCTGTGGTTCGAGTGGGTTTTGCCAAGAGAACGGCCGCCGATCGCTGCCCGATCCAAGGTCCAAATGATGTATTCGGGAAAGTCCTACAGGGGATTGCGCTGAATCCCCTCGTCTCTGTCGGGAATTCCCTACACCCTTGGTGAAGTGTCTGCGCGGGCCTGCCTTGAAAGGCCCGAGGGCTTTCCTCTACCGTAACTGCTTGTCTCTTCTGTTACGGAACCGCCATGTCTTTGGCTTGCTCTCGCTTCTTGTTTTTCATGGCTTCCGCCGCCGCGGCCCTGGCTTTGGGCATCGCCAGTTATCTGGAGTACGCAGTCGGCCTGACACCTTGCAGCCTGTGTGTCTTGCAGCGTTTATGTCTGGTGCTGTTCCTGGTGAACGGTCTCGCGGCCTGCATGCATGGCCCAGGGCGAAAGGGCAGCATCCTCTACGGGATGGCGGGACTGGTTTTCGTATCGGGAGGACTGGCGCTGGCATGGCGTCAGGTTCTATTGCAAAGCCATTCGCCCGATTGCCTGGC